>Ga0308160_10000818_pt1 | contig 51007 bp, 46 predicted proteins | sample PhyFR1_FD_201036 | JGI IMG/M metagenome (GOLD analysis project Ga0308160, IMG submission 201036) | Phyllosphere microbial communities from UC Gill Tract Community Farm, Albany, California, United States - DLSLF.R1 | ecosystem: Host-associated > Plants > Phyllosphere > Unclassified | place: USA...
GGCCTGCCTCCTGCATTGCTTGACGGCTTAATGCCGTCGAGTCGATCTCTCGTTGCCATGGCATGCTCCTTCGACATCGGGATAGCATGCCACAGCTACGTTATTGATTTTGTCTACACCCTCTAAGGGAGGACGGTCCAGCATTCAGCGCCGCGACATACAGGCGTATACTGTCGCCATGAACCCGACCCGCTGCACCTGGGCCAACATGGCCAATCCGCGCTACATCGCCTACCACGACCACGAGTGGGGCGTGCCCTGTCATGACGAGACCACCCTGTTCGAGATGCTGAACCTGGAAGGGGCACAGGCCGGGCTGTCGTGGGAGACCATCCTGAACAAGCGCGACAGCTATCGCGCCGCCTTCGACGGCTGGGACGCGGAAAAAATCGCGCGCTACGACGATGCCAGGGTGGCCGAGCTGCTGGCCAATCCCGGCATCGTGCGCAATCGCCTGAAGGTCGCGGCCGCGATCACGAATGCCAAGGCTTACCTGGCGATGCGCGAACAGGGGCTGACGCTGAACCAGTACCTGTGGTCCTTCGTCGACCACCAGCCCATCGTCAACGACTGGCCGGATGGCGCACGCCCGGCGCGCACCGAACTGTCCGACCGCATCTCGAAGGACCTCGGCAAGCGCGGCTTCAAGTTCGTCGGCTCGACCATCGTCTACGCCTACATGCAGGGGATCGGCATGGTGGACGACCACGACCGCGGCTGCATCTGCCGCCAACGCACCTCCGCGGGCTGACCATGGACATCCGTGCCGCATGGCGCGACCAGGCGCGCTATACCGTCTTCGACAGCGATTACGGCGACGGTGCCGGGTTCCGGATCCTGGCCGACGTCTGGCGCACCGACCCGCAGCGCTCGCCGCACCTGCACGCGATCGCCCTGAACACGCGGCCAGGGCCCGACTTGCTGCCGGGCTTTCACCGCATGCCGCAGGCCGAACCCGGCATCACGCTGGACCTGCTCAGCGCGCCCATCGATGCCGCCCTGGCCCAGCTGACGGCGCGGGTCGACCTGTTCCGCCTGCACGGCCTGCAGGAAGCCGGCGCCGGCTTCGCGCGCGCGCTGGCACGGGTGGCCGCGCCCCAGGCCCGCCTGCTGGCCCACGGCCTGACGCCCGAGCAGATCGGGGCGCTGGAAGCCCAGGGCTTCGTGTTCGAACCCTGCGCGGATGGCGATCGAGGCGCTGACAAGCAATGCGCGCGCTTCGCCAGCCGCAAGCCGCGCCCGCCCACGCCGCCGCTGCCGGAACGGCGCGCCATCGTGCTCGGTGCCGGCATTGCCGGTTCCGCCGCCTGCGAGCGCCTGTGTGCGCGCGGCTGGGAGGTGACCCTGGTCGAGCGCCACGAACGCCCGGCGATGGAAGCATCCGGCAACCGCGCCGGCATCTTCATGCCTTTGGTATCCAGGGACGACAACATCCCGACCCGCCTGACCCGCGCTGCCTACCTGTTCGCACTGCGCCACTGGGAGCGCCTGGGCGGCATCGGACCGGGCCGCGCGATCGAGGGCCAGGCCTGCGGCGTGCTGCAGCTGGCGCGCGATGCCGGCCACGCCGAGGTGCAGCGGGCGATCGCGGCCGGGGGCGCGTTGCCCGCCGAATTTGCCGAATGGCTCGAGGCGCCGCAGGCGGAAAGCCTGCTCGGCCTGCCGGCGCCCGATGGCGGCTGGCTGTTCCGCCAGGGCGGCTGGGCGCGGCCCGGCAGCGTGTGCGAGGCGATGCTGGCAGCCTGCGGTGGCCGGCTGCAGCAGCGCTTCGGCGTCGGCAGCGTGCGCATTGCCTGGCAGGACGGCCAATGGTCGGTCCACGACCAGCATGGCGCCGAGCTGGCGCGCGCGCCGACCCTGATCCTGGCCAACGGCGCTGGCGCCAGACAGGTGCCGCAGGCGGCGCCGCTGCCGCTGACGGCGATGCGCGGCCAGGTCAGCCACCTGCCCGCCAGCATGCTGCCGGCCTTGCCGCTGGTGCTGTGCCGCGAAGCCTACGTGACCCCGCCCTCGCACGGCCTGGTCAGCGCCGGCGCCACCTACGACGTCGACGACAATGCCGAACTGTCGCCGTTCAGCCACGAGGAAAACCTGCAGCGCCTGCGCAGCCTGCTGTCCGATCCCCAGGCGGCGCAGGGCGCACCGCTGGCAGGGCGGGTGGGCTTCCGCTGCATCGCCCCGGATCGCTTGCCGCTGGTGGGCCGGCTGCCGGACTTCGACGCGGCCGGCGCTACCGAACGCCTGCGCGACGTGCCGCGCCATCCCGGTTTGTACGGCTTGCTGGGTTATGCCTCGCGCGGGCTGATCTGGGCCGGCTGGGCTGCCGAATTGCTGGCCGCCCAGCTCGAGGGCGAGCCGTTGCCGCTGGAATCGGCGCTGGTCGATGCCCTCGACCCGGCCCGCTTCGTGTTGCGCGCACGCCGCACCAGCCGCGGTCCCCAACTGGCTGACAATTGATTTCTTGTAAGCAATTTCACCGACTAAAGGTATAATTAACGTCCGGCAACATTTCACATATGAAAGGTTGAGATGGACGACCTATTGGCCGACACGCCTCCCGATACGCCCAACACCCAGGACCTGTTCCTGTTTCTTGCCTCGACTGCGCACGACATGAAGAACTCGCTCAGCGTCCTGTCGGGCACGCTGGAACGGCTGTTGGTCACGCAGTCGGCGCTGCCGGCGCCGAAGCGCGAATCGGCCTATCCGGAAATGGCGCACATGCTGTACCAGACCAAGCGCCTGAACGACAACCTGATGCAGCTGCTGGCGCTGTACAAGCAGGTCGGCCAGCCCGACTATCCCTTCGACCTGCAGCCGGTCGAGCTGGGGCAGCTGGTCGAGCAGGTGGTATCGATCGGACGCGTGCTGCTGCAGTCGCGCGGCATCCGGCTCGAACTCGCTTACGATCCCGACCTGATCTGGCACCTCGACGAAGACCTGGTCGTCGGCGTGCTCTCGCATGCGATCAACAACGCCATCCACTACACCTGCGATACCGTGCGTCTGGCGATCCGCGAATCGGATGGCTGGCTGGAGTTGCGCGTCGAAGACAATGGGCCCGGCTATCCGCCGGCGCTGCTGAAGGCCGGCGCGATCGCCACGCGCGAGGCGGCGGGCGGCGTCAATTTCCTGACCAACAGCGCCGGCCTGGGCCTGTACTTTTCCAGCAAGGTCGCGAAGATGCACCAGCACCGTGGCCACACCGGCACCCTGCGTCTCGAGAATGGAGGGGCATATGGCGGCGGCTGTTTCATCCTGAGGTTGCCATGAGCGCGGTCGAGGAAATCGATTGGGCCGACAAGAACTACCTGGTGGTCGACGATTTCGTCGGCATCCGCCAGCTGCTGCGCGAAAGCCTGCGCAGCCTGGGCGCCCGCAACATCGACCAGGCATCGAGCGGCGGCGAGGCGATGGGACTGCTGTCCCGCGTGCGCTATGACGTCGTGCTGTGCGACTACAACCTGGGCGAGGGCAAGAACGGCCAGCAGGTGCTGGAAGAGGCGCGCGTGCGCAACCTGGTCAACCCGAGCACCGTGTGGCTGATGGTGTCGGCCGAGAAGAGCGTCGAGTCGGTGATGGGCGCGGCCGAGCACCAGCCGGACGCCTACCTGATCAAGCCGATTACCGAGGGCGTGCTGCTGACCCGCCTGAACCGCGTGTGGCACAAGAAGCAGGTGTTCCGCATGATCGACCAGGCCTGTGCCGAGAAGGACTACCTGCGCGCGGCCCGCCTCTGCGATGCGCGCATCGGCAGCGACAAGCTGCACGAACTCGACCTGCTGCGCATGAAGGCCAGGCTGATGGAGCGAAGCGGACAGCCGGCCAAGGCGCGCGAAGTCTACGAGCAGGTGCTGGAGCAGCGCGAATACCAGTGGGCGCGCGCCGGCCTGGCCAAGATCCGCATGGCGAACGGCGAGTTCGAACAGGCGCGCCAGATGTTCCAGAGCGTGATCGCCGAAAACAAGTACTACATCGACGCCTACGACCAATTGGCCGCCGCCTACCAGAACATGGGCAAGATGGAAGAGGCGGGCGCGATTCTGGAACGCGCCGCGAAACTCTCGCCGAATTCCGTGCCGCGCCAGCGCAACCTGGGGAACATCGCCCTCAAACTGGGCAATGTGCAGATGGCCGAGAAGGCCTTCCGCAAGTGCATCGCGATCGGCGAGTACTCGATCATGAAGACCCCGGATGCCTACCTGGGCCTGGCGCGCGTGTGCGGCCAGAAGAACGATCCGAAGGAGGCGCTGCAGCTGTTATTGACGGCGCAGCGCGAGTTCGCGCACGAGCACCCGGACATCCAGTTGCGCGCCAAGATCACCGAGGGCCTGGTCTACCACGAGAGCGGCGACTACCGGCGCGCGCGCAAGGCCGGCGACGAGCTCGAGGCGATGCTGCAGACGAGCGCGGAGCGTCCCGACACCGCCACCTGCCTGGAGCTGGCGACCTTGCTGTTCGCGGTGGGCGTGAAGGACGCGCCGGCCGAGCTGCTGTGCTACGTGATCCGCAACAACCACGACAATCCGCTGCTGCTGGACGAGGTGCAGCAGATCTTCGAGAAGGCGCGCATGGGGGAGGAGGGCATGGCCTATATCCGCAGCGCGAAGAAGGAAGCGGCGGACCTGATGAACCAGGGCGTGCTGCTGTGGAAGACCGGCAAGCTGGCCGAGGCGGTGGAATGGATGCGCAATGCGCGCAAGGCGGTGCCGAACAACCAGCGCATTCTGTTCAATGCGGCCCAGATCATGGTCTCGCACATGCAGCAGCACGGCCACGACGAGGCGCTGTGGGCCGAAGCCTGCGAAGTGCTGCACCACGTCGACCATCTGCTGCCGGGGCAGCAGCGCTTTGCGCAGTTGATGGAGCAGTTGGCGCAGTTGCAGCCGGCGGCGGAAGAAGTGGCGTAGGGTGGGCACACCGTGCCCACGTATGATGTTACGTTAATGCCCGCGTGGGCTCGGAGAGCCCACCCTACGTCTTGTCGGCTTTCGGCTTGCCGCCCCGCGCCCGGCCATTGCCGTTCGGCTGCGCGTCGGCCTGGGGCGCAGCGTCCGCCTGCGGTGGCGTAGCCGCAGCCGCTGCCTCGGCCGGTGGCGCCGCCTTGGCCGCCCCATCCGCCGGTGTCATCGCCGTTGCTACTGCCTGCGTGAACTGGTCCTGAAGCATATTCCACCAAGCCATTGCGGCCGGCATACCCATGGCGGCGGCCGGGTCCGCTGCGCCGCCCTGGGCCGACGATGGCGCCGATGCCTGATCAGAAGATGGCGCGCCGGGCTGGGCCGATCCGCCGCCGCTGCTCCCACCAGCCGCGCCGGCAGCGGGGCTGGCCGGCGCCGCGCCTGGAGGCTGACCGAAGAAACTGCCGAAGGGCATGGCCGCGATCTTCTCGGCGCTCACGCCCGACTGGCGCATGGCCTCGGCCATCGAGGCGCCCATCGCCGTCAGGCTGGCCAGCGTGGCGCGCTGGACTTCCATGGTCTGGATGGTCCCGCGCAGCATGCTGAGATTGATGTTCAGCCAGGATTCGACGGCCTTCAGGTCGGCGATGCGCTTGTCGAGGTCTTCGGCCGACATCGGCGGCGCGCTCATGCCGGACAGGTTGGTGCCCGGAAGGTTCATCGAACCCCACAGGTTCTTGACGAAGTCCAGCGTGTCCGTCATCCCGGGCATGTTGGCGGCAGGTGGTTTCAGCATCATGGTCTCCTGTTGTCGGTCTCACACAAGGCTAACAGATAACGCATGGCCCTCATAGACGGTACACTAGCCAGATGAGCCCCGCTATCGCCTCGAATCGCCGCCGGAAAATCGTGCTGGGTGCGCTCACGGTCCTGCTGCACCTGCTCGTGCTGGACTGGTTCAGCAGCCAGCTCGGCAAGCCGCGCGAGGCGCCTGCGCAGGGCGAGGTCCCACCGCTGGAAGCACGGCTGCTGAGGACGCCCGAACCGCAGCCGGTCGCGCCGGCGCAACCGGTACCCTTGCCGCAGCCTCGACTTGCGCCGCCGCCCTTGCCGCAGCTGCCGCCGGAACCGGTGGAGCTGGCACAGGCGGAGCCGGACGGCCCGGTAGCCGATGGCGCCGGCGAGGGCGCCCTCACACCCGAAGCCGGGCCCGCCCCGGCAGGGACCGAGGCTGCCGGGCAGGGGCGCGCCGCCATTGCCGCGGCCGACGTACAATCGTCCCAGACCGGCGCGCAGGCGCAGGCGCAGCAGGCTGCGGAACCCGCGATTAAGCCCGAGGCCAAGCCCGCCGTCGAAGCGCGCCGCTACAAGGTCGACCTGCCGCCCGCCGCCGACATCAAGCTCGACGTCGCCCGTACCGATGCCAACGGCACGCGCTGGAGCGGCGATGCGTTGCTGTCGTGGACGCTGACGCCGACCTCGTACAAGATCCGCGTCGAAGCCGGCATCACGGTCGTGTTCGCGCACGTGAACCTGCTGACGGTGACCAGCGAAGGCACGGTCGGCGACGAAGGTTTCATGCCGAGCCTGATGACGGAAAAGCGGCGCGGGCGTTCGATGACGGCCACCCACTTCAACCGCAAGGATGGCCGGCTCAGTTTTTCGGCCTCGCAAGCGACTTACCCGCTGGTGTGGGGTGCCCAGGACAAGGCTAGCCTGCCGCTGCAGCTGACGGCGATCGCGCGCGGCGATCCGCAGCAGTTGTCGGGCAATATCGACATCCTTGTCGGCGAAGACCGCGATGCCAGCGTTTTCAGCTTCGTGGTGCTGGGCCAGGAACAAATCGACACGGCCATGGGCAAGATCGCCACCTGGCACCTGGCGCGTCCGCCCAAGCCCGGCTCGTACAACTCGCGCCTGGACCTGTGGCTGGCGCCCGACTACGGCTGGATGCCGGTGCAGATCCGCAACCTGGAGGCGAGCGGAGCAGTGACGACCCAGACCGTGAACAATATCGTAATGAAGAATTCAGGAAGCTGACATGAACAAGATGTGGAAACTGGCCGGCGCTGCGGGTCTGAGCACCCTGCTGGCGGCGATGGCGGCACCGATGGCGGCACCCGCGGCGGCGGCGGACGAGCACCCGTCGCAGCTGCGCCCCTTCAACCTGCCGCCTTCGGCCGACCTGGCCTACTCGATCAGCGCCAAGCAGCGCGGCTTCACCCTGAACGGCGACGCCACCCTGAGCTGGCGCCAGGGCGACGGCAAGTACACGATCAACACCGAGTCGCGCGTGGCCCTGCTGGGCAAGCTGACCGAGAACCGCAGCCAGGGCACGATCGACAGCTACGGCCTGGCCCCGAACGAGTACTACGACAAGCGCTTCCGCAAGGACCCGGTCACAGCGAACTTCGACCGCGAAGCCAAGACCATCGCCTTCAGCGACGGCAAGAAGAGCTACCCGATCAAGGGCGGCGAGCAGGACCGGGTGTCGATTTCCTGGCAGCTGGTGGCGCTGGCGCGCGCCGGCAAGGACAAGTTCAAGCCGGGCTCGGAATGGGATTTCTTCGTGGTCGGCCCGCACGACGCCGACCCCTGGACCTTCCGCGTGATCGGCCGCGAAAAGGTGACGGCCGGTGCCGCCATCGGCACCGTCGACACCATCCACGTGCTGCGCGAACCGCCGCCGGGCTCGAAGGACCAGACCCTCGACATCTGGCTGGCGCCTTCGCTGGACTGGTATCCGGTCAAGCTGCGCTTCGTCGACAACGACCGCGACTTCGTCGAGCAGACGCTGGAAAAGATCACCAAGCGCTAACCGTCATTCCCGCGGAGGCGGGAATCCAAGTTCGGCTACTCCTGCACACCCGGATCGTCCGGCGAGTCATTCTCCCAGTGCAGGGTCATCTCCTTGGCGCCATTGCCCAGCTTGACCGTGCGCTTGAAGGTCTTGCCCTCGGCCGCCGCGCTGATGCGGTAAGTCCCCGGCGGCAGCTTGGCGAAGAACATCGGACCGGTATTTGCCACGCTCAGCACGCTGGCGCCCTTGGCGTCGGCGATGTCGAGCTGGACGTCGGAGCGGTAGGCGCCGGTCTGCTTGGTGGCGAAGGTCAGCTGCAGGTTGTAATCGGCCTTCAGGGCGCGCATCGCGTTCTGTTCGTCCTGGCCGACGCCGCCGTTGATGTAAGCGACGCCGTTCTGTTCTTTCGGCTGGGCAGCGAAAACGGCGGGGCTCAGGCCGGCCGTCAAGGCCAGTGCCAGGGCCGCATTCACGAGTGTCCGGTGCATGGCATTCCTCCTCTTATTTGATGTAAATATCGCAAGATCCATTATCCGGCGACAGAAAAAGGAAGGGCGCGCGGCTGAGCGGGGATTTGTGACTGGGCGTCACAAATATTGTTGCTTATTAGCCAGATGTGCAGCCCGCATTTATTAGTTGCCTGACCTTAACTGTTATACTGACGCCCCCGCGCCCGCCGCCCTGGCCGCCGCGAGCGTTAGAAAACCGGCAACTGGTAAGCCTTACGATGATCGACAACCTGGCAGGCGCCGCCGCCGCCGACCTCCACTCCATAGCGCAAGAAGACATCGATCCGCTGCAGGCCCACTTCCACGAGGGAGTGGCGCCGGACGAGATCGAGCAGGTCTATCACCTCAAGCGCGCTCAGCCCATGCTGCAGGCGTTCACCGCCCTGTTCCACGGTTCGCAGGACGGCGTGATCGTGCGTCTGCTGGTGCTGCGCGAGCTGGCCGCCGAAACCGGCGAATCGGCTTTTTCGCGCGCCGACATCAACACCAAGTTCGCCTACATGATTCCGGAGAGCCTGGAGACGGTGCTGGGCCGCCTGCGTTCGCACGGCCTGCTGGCCTGGGACAACCCGGCGGCCGTGTACCGCATCACGCCGCTGGCGAGGAACGTGCTGGCCGCGCTCGACACGCTGCTGGCGTTGGGCCGTCCGGAAGAAGACGAAGCCGAGATGGGCTTCCTGCTGTCGCAGGTGGCCGGTGCGCAGGCGGTGGGCGGCGTCACGGTCGAGCAGCTCAAGCACCTGCTGGGCCGCCTGGTCGAGCTGCACGAGGAATTCCGCGACGCCATCGCCTCCGGTTCCGAGTTCCGCCTGCGCGCCTCGCAGGCGAAGTGGCACATGGCATGCGACTGGGTCGAGAAGGGCTCGGCGATCCTGCGCGCGATCACCTCCGACGAGCGCGCGGATTCCGCGACCCACAAGGCGGCGCAGGCGATCGGCCGCGCCCAGTCCTCGCTGCTGAACATGCAGGGCATGTTCTCGCGCGCCCTGAACCAGATCGAGCGCCAGCGCGTGCACCTGGGCCAGTCCGGCCTGTCGACCACCGACATCAAGCGCTGGCTGCTGGCGCACGACGACCTTGCCGGCCTGGCCGAAGGCGCGATCGAGCGGCCGGTGCTGCCGCTGTTCGTCACGCCGGCCGAGATGATCGACGTCGCCGAGACCGAGCTGCTGGCCGAGCGTGCGGTCAACGTCGCCCCGGGCGGCCTGCCGAGCGGCGAAGACGCGCCGCTGACCATCAACGACAACCCGGCGATGCAGGCGGAACTCGACGACTGGATCAAGCGCCTGGCGGACTTCGCCAACCTCGACAACTTCCCCGCTGTGGCCGAGGGCGCGCCGAAGACGGTGGCGATCCAGGATTCGCTGCTGCCGGCCAGCTTCGCGGTGGCGTCCTACCGCGCCTCGCTGCTGCCGCTGCTGGGCGACCCCGCCGAGGCCAGCCTGCAGGGCCCGACCGCCGAACTGGCGCGCCTGCCGGTGGCCTTCTCGTCCGAGGACGAAATGGTCCAGCTGGACGATCCGCATGTGATGGCGATGTCGCGCGCCACCCTCTCCCGCATCGAAGACATTGAATTAGATTTGGACAGCAACGATGAATGATGACGCACAGATCCTGATCGCGCGCCTGCTCACGCACCAGACCCTGCGCCGCGACGACAAGATGGTCAAGCGGGCGCTGTCCGACGACACCTTCCGCGCCGAGATCGACAAGCGCCTGCTGGAATCCGGCCTGAAGCTGATCGACAACGTCTATGCCGACCACGTCACGCTGGCCCTGCACCGCAACGTCGAGCCGAAGATCTTCGGTGCCAAGGACATCTGGCAGAACAATAACTTCGGCCTCACGCGCGACGGCGTGGCGCTGCTGGTGGTGCTGTGGGCGCAGATCATCCTGCCCAAGCGCCAGCGCCAGGAAACCCACCAGGCGATCGACGTCGACCAGTCGGACATGTTCGACAAGGACAACCCGATTCCGCGCGCCGAAGACACCTCGATCGGCATCTCCTACACCGCGCTGCTGGCCGACTTCGGCGACAAGCTGGGCAAGAAGACCCGCATGGACATGAACCTGGGCCTGCTGTCCAAGCTCGGCTTCATCGAGCGCCGCGGCGACGTGATCCTGGAAGGCCCGCTGCTCGACCTGCTGATGGACACCGACCTGCTGAAGGAGCGCATCATCAACGGCGCCCTGGCCGAGGTGTTCAAGCGCGCGCCGATCGCCGCGGTGCGCCGCGTCGTCAGCGAAGCGGCCAACGATGCGGAGCCCGCCGTGGCCGAAGCACCGGTCGAAGCACCCGCTGAAGCCGCCCCCGAATCCCAGGAGTAAAGCGCATGTTCCACATTAAATCTCTCGAGCTGGTCCACTGGGACTACTGGCAGCGGATCAAGAACATTCCACTGGACGCCAAGATCATCACCATCGCCGGCCAGAACGGCTCCGGCAAGACCACGCTGCTCGACGCCCTGCGCACCCTGTTCGGCCTCGATTGCTCGATGGGCCGGACCTATAAGCACTATGCGCGCCACTCGGGCCAGCAGAGCGCCTGGATCCGCGCCGTGGTCGACAACAAGCCGGCCGGCCGCCAGCTGTCGAACCGTCCGTTCCGCCACAGCGGCTTCTTCAGCGACGACGAAGTGACGCTGTTCTGCCAGGTGCAGAAGAACGGCGGCGACTGGAAGCGCCAGTACCTGATGCGCCCCGGGAACGTCGAGATCGAGGAAGTCACCGAAGCGAGCGACTGGCTGGGCGTGGAAAACTACCGCAAGCGCCTGGCTTCGGCCGGCCTGTCGCCGGCGATGTCCAAGGTGCTGGCGCTGGAGCAGGGCGAGACCGATAAACTGTGCGAATACGCGCCGCGCCAGCTGCTGGACCTGGTGTTCCAGGTCTTCGGCGACAAGGAAGTGCTGGACGCCTACGACGAAGCCAAGCGCCACCAGCGCGACACCGAGACGGAGCTGAAGCGCTTCGAGGCCGAACTCGAAACCTCGCGCATCAACCTCGAGGGCCTGCGCCTGCGCGTGGCCAACTACCACCAGTGGGAAGACCTGAACAAGGAACGTCAGGCGTTGGTGGAAGAAGTGCTGCCCAGCCTCGAATACCACGAAGCGCGCGAAAAAGCGGCGCAGACCAGCCGCGCCCTGCGCGAAGCGAAGAAGCCTTTGGTGCAGGCCGACAGCCAGCTGGCCGAGAAGCGCCATGCGCTGGCGGCCCAGCAGCGCGCGCTGACCGAAGCCCAGCAGCAGGAAGTCCAGCTGGAGCAGGAAGCGAACACGCTGGCCGGCCGTCTGTCGGAAGTCAACCGCAAGCTCAAACCGCTGGAAAGCCTGCTCGAGCAGAAGGAACGCCTGCAGAAGCTGGCCGCCGATGCCGGCGCCGACATCGCCGAAGTCTCGGCCGAGCTGGAAAAGAAAGAAGCCCAGCTGGCCAAGAAGAAGACCGAGCGCGACAACCTGGCTGCGCGCATCGCCGGCGAGCTGTCGACCATCTCGGCCCTGCAGGGCAAGAGCTCGATGCCGGAACCGGAAGCGCAGCGCCAGATGCGCCGCGCGCTGAACGATGCCAACATCCGCCACGCGATGCTGTCGGATATCGTCGAAGTGACCGATCCGAAATGGCAGGGCGCGGTCGAGGGTGTGCTCGGCGGCTATGCCTCGGTGGTGCTGCTGGAGTCGGCCAAGGATGCGCCGGCCGCCTATAAACTGGCGGAGAAGGAGCGCTATCGCCACTTCATCGTGCCGGATTGCGTCAGCGCGCCGGTGGTCAAGGACGACACCCTGCTGTCGGTGGTGCGTTTCAGCTCGAAGGCACCGGGCTGGCTGATCGACCAGCTCGAGCGCATCGAGCGCGTCGAATCGGTCGACGCCGGTTTCAAATCCGACGCCGACGAGTGGATCACGCCGGACGCCTACCACCGCGAGCGCCGCGGCGGCCGCTCGCTGTTCGTCGAGCCCTCGCGCTACCGCTTCGGCGCGGCCGGCAAGACCCAGCGCCTGGAAGCGATCCAGAAATCGCTGCCGGCGCTGGAAGCCCAGGAAGACACGCTGACGCTTGCGATCAGCAAGCTGGCGACCGAAGTCTCGGCGCTGCGCGTGCGCATCGCCGGCGTCGACGCGGTCAAGGAACTGAGCGCGCGCCAGGCCGAATTCGAAGAAGCCCTGCGCGCCATCGAGCCGCTCAAGGCCGAGCGTCTGGAAGTCGGCGCGCGCCTGGGCGAGCTGCAGGTGCTGACCAAGAACGCGACCGTCACCCGCACCCGCGCCGACACCGTCTGGCAGAACGCGCGCATGGCGCTGTCCGAAGCGGAAGCCGGCATGCGCCTGAACCACCGCCGCCAGATCGAGCAGCGCAGCGACCACGCGCGTGCCTTGCTGGAGCTGCGCCGCAGCTGGCGCCACGTGCCGAAGGCCTGGAAGAAGCCGCAGCAGCGCGCCGCGCTGGTGGCCGCGCACCAGAACACGCACCAGGTCAAGCTGCGCGTGGGCTCGCTCGACCAGACCCTGGCGCGCGCCGACTGGGAACACGATCCGACCGTGATCGACCAGTACGCGCGCCTGAACGACCAGCTCTCGAACCGCCAGAACGAGACCGAGGAACGGCGCTACCAGAACAACCGCGCGATCGAGGCCACCGACAATGCGCGCGGCGCCTACATCGAGCGCCTGCGCTACACGATCAAGACCTACACCAAGAACATCCGCGAGCTGGGCGAGCTGGCCAACATCGAAGTCACGGTCGATCCGGTCCGTCTGGAGAACGACGACCTGCAGCTGGCCCAGGCCGGCCTGCACGTGCGCTTCAAGTTCGACGGCAAGGGCCAGATCGGCATGAACGACGGCGAAGCCTCGGGCGGCCAGCAGGTCATGAAGTCGCTGGTGCTGCTGATTGGCCTGCTCAAGTCGGAAGAGGGCTCGGGCGGCTTCGTGTTCATCGACGAACCCTTCGCCCACCTGGACATTCGCAACATCCAGCTGGTCGGCGAGTTCCTGAAGAACACCGACGCCCAGTACCTGATGACGACGCCGCTGACCCACAACACCGACGTCTACGATCCTTCCGACCTGACGCTCATCACCAGCAAGAAGAAGAAGGACGTGCAGTGGGCGCAGCCGATCTTCGTGCTGCAGCGCCGCCAGGCGGGCGAAGAGACCGCGTAGGCGGCCTGAGCGTCAGCCAGGGGCGCGGTGGGGGGCCAGCGCCCGCCGCGCCGACTCGCCCACCGCCTGCCAGTGCTCGCGCCGCAGCGCCGCGCGCTTGCGGTGCTTGGACGGCATCTCCGACAGCGGCTTGAGCGCCAGCGGCAGCGCGATGCGCCAGCAGCGGCCCGCCATCGGCACGCCGCCCAGGGCTTCCCAGAAACCGTCGTAGGCGTTCGCGAAGTGCCTGGCGTCGGCCTGGGTCCAGGCGCTTTGCCAGGCGGCCTTCACGGCCACGGCCTCCCGCATGCCGAGCGCCTGTGCAATGCCCTGCAGGGCGGCGAAGCAGAAGAAGCTGGGCGAGTTGTGGGGAAAGGCATGGCCGAAGGCCTCGAAGGCGTCGATGCTGTCGGCGCGGTGTCCCTGGTTGCGCGCGATGAAGGGCAGGACCGGCGTCTCCAGGCCGACAAAAGCCCCCTCGACCCAGCTGAACGACAAACGATGCAGGCAGATGCCGTTGGCGCTGGCGGCGATCGTCAGGTCGCCTTCGGCGCACAGGCGTGCGGCCATCTCCAGCCGGATCTCGAAGCGCCAGCCGTTCGCCTCGTGCTGCCACAGCGGCAAGCCGCCGTCCTGGTAGACGGCGCGCTTGTAGGCGGCATCGAAGGTTTCTTCCTCGAAGCGGTAGTGGGCCAGCACGCAGCGCACGCGCTCGCGCAAGGACATCCCTTGCGCCAGGTAGTGGCGGTGGCTCAGGTGGTGGAAGACGTCGTCGTGTGCCAGCGCCACGTAGCGGCGGTGGATGTCCAGCGCCAGCAGTTGCTGGTGGTCGCGCCGGAACAACAGCACGCGCAGGCTGCGCGCGATGCAGGCCAGCCAGGAGGGCAGGGGATAGTGACGGCGTGCCAGCCAGTGCCTGGTCAAGAGGGTAAACACCATCGCAGCTCCAGATCGTATTCGTCAATACGAAAATTCTGGGCCGGGATGGACAGGGCGTATTGGAGTGGAACAAGCCTCTTTAGATTGTTCGCGTGACAATTGACGGATTTTCGGGCACTTGCCCGCTGGTATCATCTTTGGACGTTTTCTGAGGATGAAGCAGCATGGATTTCCACGAGCAGCGCGACCGGGCCCTTCAGTTGATGGAGAAGGCCGGTATCGACCACAGCACCTATGCCCCGCCCCTGATGCAGCTGCTGTGGCGTTGCGGCGTGAAGGTGCGGCCGCCGCATTTCATGAGCTTCGGCGCGAATGCATTGCTGTCGGGCGTCTGGTTCGGCGCCAGCTGGGGCGCGGTGATGTGGATCGGGTTCTGGCTGCGCCAGGGTGTGGGCGCGCGGCTGGCCGTGGCGAGCGCCTGCGGCGCCGGCCTGTGCTTCGGCCTGTTCATGGCCAGCTATTACACGCGCCAGCGCAAGACCCACGGGCTGCCGAGCTGGGAGTCGCTTGGCGACCTCAAACCGCCCTCAGGCCTGGCCCGCCAGCGCTTCGACTAAGTAACCCGTTTCCCGGCGCAGGATCGACTCGTTGAAGCCGAGCTGCACCTTGCCATCATTGAGCTTGCCGAGCCTGATCCCGGCCTTGCGCAAGCGCTCTTCCAATCCTGCCTGGCGCGCCGCCGCTATCTCCAGCATGGCCAGGTTGCTGCCGTTCTCGATGCGCTTCACCTTGAAGCCCGGCGTGCGCTCCAGCGCCGCCATCAGGCGTTCGCCGGCCGCGCGCACGCGGGCATAGCGCTCCTCCGCGCCATCCAGTGCGTCGAGCGCCGGCAGGGCCGCCTGCCAGCCGTGGTAGATGGTGCCACCGAAGATGTGGCGCAGCTCGCGCGCCTTCGCCATCAGGGGCCTGGGGCCGGACAGCACGCCGCCGAAGGGCGCGCCCAGGTATTTGTAGAGCGAGACATACACCGTGTCGAAGTGCGCGCAATAGTCGCGGACGCGAAAGCCCGGCATGCCGCTCATCAGGAGCAGGCGCGCGCCGTCCAGATGCATCGGCACCTTTTTTGCGCGCGCCAATTTGGCGATCTCGGCCACCAGGGCCGGCGTGAGGCTGGCGCCCTGGCTGCGGCGCATCGGGCTTTCCAGCGCCAGCGCGCCGACCTTGATCGGATAAGGGCCGACTTCGGCGCGCTCGATCGCGGCGCCGATTTCCTCCAGCGTGGGCGCGGCCTTGCCCGCGGCCAGCGGCACCAGGTTGATGCCGCTGAGGGTGGTGACGGTGTTCGATTCGTCGCGGTAGACGTGGCTTTCCTGCTGCACCAGCGCGTGGCGGTTCTCGCCGCACAGCAGACGCAGGGCGATGTGGTTGGCGAGGGTCCCGGTCGGCATGAAGACGGTATCCTCCTTGCCGAGCAGGCTGGAAAACTTCGCTTCCAGTGCCGTCACCGCGCCCCCCAGCAGGTAGGCGTCGCCGGGTTTGGCGTGCTTGTCCAGCAAGGCCTGCAGGCGCGCCGGTTCGAGGGCCGGATCGCGCGGCAGGGCATCGCCGGCCAGCACCACCAGCGTGTCCAGGTCGGTGGCCGGCGCCGCGTTCGCGGCCGCGGCGCCGCCGTATTGGGCACGGGCGCTGCCGCCCGCCGCCAGGCCCAGTGAAGCGATCGGTACGGCTCCGAGGAAACTGCGGCGGTTCAGCGTCATGGACGGTCCTAGATGTTGTCGACGGCCTTGCGTAGGCGCTGGCGCCAGCGCACCAGGCTGGCCGAGAAGGTCGCGAAATAGGCGCCTGTCAGGCCGACGCAGAACAGGGTGAGCTCGCTGTCGGAAAAGCGCGGGATCGGCTTGCCGCTGCCCTGGCTCATGTAGATCTCGATGCCCAGGTAGATCACGCGCGCCACCAGCAGCATCGCCACCAGGATGCCCATGCGCATGGGCGGCGTGAAGTAATAGCCTTCCGGGGTGTCTTCGAAGCGGGTCTTGCGCACGCCATGGTTGCCGAGGGCGATGCCGGCGAGCGCGCCCAGCGCCAGCGCCCCCAGCGACAGCGGGCGGTCGAGCATGTCGATGAGCGGCACCAGCACCATCCCGGCGAAGACCAGCAGGCCGGTGTAGTGGCGCGACAGGATCGAGCGCTGGCGCGTCATCTGGCCTTTCAGGCGCTGGTAGATGCGCCAGATCAGGACGGGAACGAGGAGGATGAGGGCGACGGTGGAAATGCTCATTGGACGGTTGCGGATGAAGCGGGTGCGGCGGATACGGCGGCGGTGCGCTTGCGCCAGGCAAGCAGACCGGCCGCGAAAGTCATGTAATAACCGGCGAGGACGCCGAAGATGCACAGGGTCAGCGGGCTGGTGACGAACTCGTGATGCTCGCCCGCGCCCAGCGCATAGAACTCGTAGGCGCGGTAGCCCATGCGGCCGATGAACAGCAGGGCGACCAGCATGCCGATCGGTGCGTGCGGCGTGAAATAGTATTCGCCGTCGACCTGTTCGAACTTCGTGCCTTTCGAGCCGATGCGGCCCAGCACGATGCCGACCGCCAGTCCGGCGCCCATACCGGCCAGCGCGATCGGTGCCGTCTGCAGGCTCGCGGCCGCCAGCAGCAGGAGCAGCAGCGGGAAAAAGACCAGGGTGGTGCGATGGCGCCAGGTCTTGGAACGCTGGCGCGTCGTCAGGCGCTTGATGCGGCTGTAGACACGCCACAGCACGAGCGGGGCAACGACGGCGGCAACGACGGGAGTAGGCAGCATGACGGATTCCTTCATGTCGAATCCGCCATTGTAATCCAGCCGGGCGTCGGCAAACTGCCCTGCGTGGTAATGTTTTGGCTCAAAAAGCAGGAGAAACCGACCATGTTCGTACCCACCATCCACGCCCACCGCGCCCCCGATCCGGCGCCCGTCGAAGAGCCGCTCAGGGAACCCTTCGACACCCCCGATCCGCACCAGCCGCCGATCCGCACGCCGATGAACGACGAGCCGGACACCGATCCGAATCCCAGCATCGCGCGCACGCTGCACTGAAGCTGCTTGCGCAGCATCAAACCGGGGTCAGACACCGGATTTTGGAAACAGCCACCGAGACAGTGTTCAATCTTCAATTGGCACAGCCGTCCCGCTGCGCATTGACGGCGGCTGTCTTCGCGCCTAGTATTTCGACAAGTATCTAATTAGATGTTTTTCAAACTAGGAGGGGTGATGAGAAAAGGACTCGTGACACTGTGGACGATGCTGGTGCTGGCCGCAGCGGCGCAGGTGGCAGCCGCAGCCGCGCCTGCCGAACAGCCGATCGCACTCGAGACGGCCAGCGGCACCGTGCACGGCACCCTGCGCCTGCCGGGCGGTGCCGACAAGGCGCCGGTGGTATTGATCGTCGCCGGTTCCGGTCCCACGGACCGTGACGGCAACAGCGCCATGCTGCCGGGCCGCAACGACAGCCTCAAAATGCTGGCCGATGCCCTGGCGCAGGCCGGTTTCGCCTCGGTCCGCTACGACAAGCGCGGCATCGCCGCCAGCCGCGCCGCCGCGCTGGACGAATCGCAGCTGCGCTTCGACACCTACGTCGAGGATGCTGCGGCCTGGATCGCCAAACTGAAGCGCGATCCACGCTTCACGAAGCTGGCGGTGATCGGCCACAGCGAAGGCGCCTTGATCGGCATGCTGGCGGCCGAGAAAGCAGGCGCATCCGCCTATGTGTCCCTGGCCGGGGTGGCCGAAGGACCGGGCGCCGTGCTGCGCAAGCAGTTCGCCGGCAAGCTGCCGCCGCCGCTTGCCGCCGACAACGAACGCATCCTCGCGAGCCTGGAGCAGGGCAAGCCGGTCGCCGAGGTGCCGCCTGCGCTGATGGCTCTCTACCGGCCCAGCGTGCAGCCCTACATGATCTCGTGGATGAAGTATGTGCCGGCCCAGCGCATCGCAGCGCTGCGCATGCCGGTGCTGATCGTCCAGGGTACGACCGATATCCAGGTCGGGGTGGAACAGGCGCAGGCGCTGAAGGCGGCGCGGCCGGACGCCGAGCTGCTGATCGTCCCTGGCATGAACCACGTGCTGAAGGAAGTGCCGCTCGATCCGCAGCAGCCGCTGGCGTCGTACAGCGACCCGGCGCTGCCGCTGCATCCGCAACTGATGCCGGCGGTCGTTGGCTTCCTGAAGAAATCGCAACTTTGATAAAACACAAACCGGGGTCGGACACCAGATTTGGGCAATTTCCCAAAATCGGTGTCTGACCCCGGTTTGTTGTTAATCAAACGCCCAGGAGTAGAGGACGTCGAGGGCGGTGTTGGTGCCGGTTTGCAGCGCGACCGTGATGCGCGGGGTGAGCTTGTAGCGCAGGCGCACCACGCTGGTGGCGGTGGCGGCGCCCTGTTCGAAGCTCAGGTAGAGGCGCGAGGAAATCCGCTTGCCGACCGTGACCACGGTGTTCGCCAGGCCGGTTTCCTGGCCGGCACCCTGGCGTACGCCGAATTCGTCGACGCCGAGGGCGTTCGCCAGCTTGCTCTGGATGCCGCCGGTGCCGCCTTTGCCGCCCAGCAGGGCGCCCGCCGCGGCGCTCAGCACGTCGGCTTCGTTGCCGGTCGTGCCTTCCATGCCGTGGCCCAGCACCAGCCAGGACAGTTTTTCGCTGTCCGGCACATTCGGCGTGGACACCAGCTTCGCCGTCGGCGACAGCGCCGTGCCGCGCACCTGCACGCCGGCTTCGACGTTGGTCTCGCTCAGCTGCTCGCCTTCCGGACGCTTGCGCACGGCGAGCACGTCGATCGACGGGTTGTCGTACGGGCCGCTGAAGGTGGCGACGCCGCGTTCGATCGCCAGGCGCTGGCCGTAGGCGGCGTAGGTGCCGCTGACGACCCGCACGCTGCCGTTGATGCGCGGCGCGCCGTCGCCGACCTTGCGCACGTGGACGTTGCCGGCCAGGTAGGCATCGGCGCCCATGCCGCGCAGGTGGAAGTCGTCGCCGAGGTCGGCGGTCAGGTCGATGGTCAGCGGCACCGCCGCCGCGCCTTTCTTGGGCGGCGCGTCCTTCGGATTGGCGCGGCCCAGCACGATGACGTCGTCCGACAGCGTCGGGCGGTCCTGCGGCGCGAACTCCACCAGCGCGCGGTCGGCCTTGAAATTGCCTTCGACGGCGAAGCGGGTGGCGTCGCGCACCACGCTGGCCTGGCCGCTGAGGATCACGGTGCGGTCCGGACGCGACAGCGCCTCCAGCTTGTCGGCCACCAGTTTCAGGTTCATGGTGGCTTCGCCGCCGGCAAAGCGCACGTTGCCGTCGATGCTGGCGCGGCCGCTGTTGCCCTCGAAGGCGAAGCGCTGCAGCTGCAGCTGGTCGCCGGCGAGCACCGCGCGCAGCTGGCCGTTGCGCAGGCGCAGACCCTGGTCCGGCCAGCGCACGGCCATGCGGTCGCCGTTCACGGTGCCGTTCAGGGTCGGCGCGCCGACGGTGCCGGCGCCGGTGACGTTGAGCGCCAGCGCGCCATCGACTTCCAGACCGGGCTGGCCGATCAGCGGCGAGACCCAGGCCAGCGAGCCGAGATTCGCGGTGGCCGTCAGGCGCAGCGGGCTGTCGTTGTCGAGGCGGCCGCGGATCATCTGCGCGGTGGCGTCGGCCCTGGCCGTGCCGACCCGGCTGCCGTCCACTGCCAGCTGGGCGCGCAGGGCGCCGCCGGACACGTCCGCGCGCAGGTCGAGCTGGCGCAGGCCGAGCACGACCGGGGCGACGTCGCCGGCGATCAGGTCCCCCTTTTCGCGGAACACGTGCAGGCTGCCGTCCAGTGCCGGCGGCGCGCCGGGCACGCTCGGCGCGCGCATGTCGAGCGCCCAGTCGGCACCCAGGGTCATGTCGCCGCGCAGGTTCTGGCGGATCGCGTCGGACGCCTGGGCCAGGTAGTTGAGCGGCACGCCGGTGGCGTTGCCGCGGCTGGTCCAGCGCAGGCCGTTCTTGGCCAGCGACTGCACCGTGATCGAGCCGGCCGGCAGGCGGATGGTGGCGTTGTCGAAGCTGATTCTATCCGGCTTGGCCAGGCCGGCGATGCCGGAACCGGGGGCGCCGCTGATGCGCAGCGGGGCCGGCGCCGCCAGCGCGAGGGCGTAGCGGCCGCGGTTCTGCAGCGCGTTCAGGGTGCCGCTCCAGGTATTGCCGGAATAGCCGCCGCTGACGGCGACGTTGGCGTCAAAAGCGTCGCCGCGCGCCGCGGCCGTGATGGTATGCGCGCCGCGGGTGCCGGTCGATTGCAGGCGCGCGGTGGCGATGCGGGTCTCGCTGCCCGGCGCACCGCTCGAATAATCGGCGATCTGCACGTCGAGCGCCAGCGGGTCGGCGGCGCCGCGGCCGGAACCGACATTCGCGGTGGCGCGCAAGGATTTCAGGTTCTGGGTGCCCATCAGGCGCAGGTTCTGGCCCTCCAGCGAGGCCGTGAGCGAGGGCGTGTCCATGGTGCCGGACAGGGTGCCGGAACCGCGCAGCACGCCGGCGTAATCCGCGCCGAGCGCGGCCAGTTGCGGCGCGTCGATGCGCCAGTTCAGGGTGTCGCGGCCGCTGCCGAAAGCACCCTTCGCGGCCACCACATTGGCGCCCAGGTGCAGGTCGACATCGGCGTTCGAAACATGGCGCTTGTCGGCGGTCAGCCTGGCATAGCCCCACAGCGGCGAATTCGACAGCGTCGACTGTTGCAGGGTCAGGTTGACCGAGCCGCCCATGTTGGCGCCGCTGCGGCCGCTGGCATCGAAAGCACCGTTGATGCTGCCGGCGAAGGGCGAGCCGAAGGCGGCCGGGTTCAGCTTCTGCATCGAACCCGTGGCCTTCACCTCGGCTACTTTCGCATCCTTGGTGCCGGCCAGCCAGGCTTCGCCGCTGGCGTGCAGCGTGCCGTTATCGCGGCTGCGCTCCTTCGCCACCCAGCCCAGGTTGCGGGCATCGGCCTCGAAGCTGGTGCGCGGGGCGTCCAGCGTGCCGCTGACGACACCGTTCGCCACCAGCGAGCCATACAGGTCCTTGCGCAGGGCCGCCAGGTCGCGTCCTTCGACGCGCCAGGCCAGCTTTTCGCCCGGCTTGCCGAAGGCACCGGCCAGGGCTACGGTGTTGCGGCCCAGCGCCAGGTTGGCGTTCAGGTCGTGCACGTGGAGCCCGCCCGCCGCCTTCGTCCCGGTACCAGCGCCGGTGCCAGTAACAGCGCCGCCGGCATCGGCCACCAGCTTGCCCTTGCCGGACAGCGGCTGGTCGAACAGGCGGCTCGGACGCAGCGCGAAATCGGCCGCGACCTGCCATTGCGGGGCGAGGGCGCCGCTTGCATTGATCTCGGCATTGATGTCGGCCTTCGGGAAGTCGCCGAAGGCGGCCGGGTCGAGGCGGCTGGCGACCACGTTCGCCTTGAACGGCTTGGTGTCCAGCAGGTTCGCGGTGCCGGTCACGCGCACGCTGCCCTTGCCGGCCGAGACGCGCGCCTCGCGCAGCGTGAGCACGTTCTTCTGCAGGGCCGCTTCCGCCACCAGGCGCATGCCGGCGTCGACCAGGTTCACGTTCAGGGTCTGCGTGTCCTGGGTATTCGCCACCGACAGATCGCCGGCGATCGCCGTCGTCTTCATGCTGCCGTAGATCTGCTTCAGGTCGATGCGGTCGGTGTGCAGCGCGAAGCGCGCGGTGCCGATGCCTTTTTCCTCAGGGGCGCGCTCGACGCTGCCGCTGCCCGTGAAGCGGCCGGCGCCGCCCAGGTCGAGCAGCACGTCGCTGATCTTCATGGAGTCCAGGTTGCCGCCCAGCTGGCCGCGCATTGCCCGCAGCGGCAGGCGCTGCTGGTCGATCGTGCCCTGCGGCCCGTCGTTGGTGAGGTGGACCGAACCGGTGATGTTGCGCTTGGCGTCCAGGCGCGCCGCCACCGCCAGGTTCAGGTCGGCGGTCGGCAGGCCCGGATTGAAGAAGCCCGGATCGATGTTCTGCGCGTTCAGCGCGAAGGATTGCAGCGGGATCTCGGCAAACGGCGACAGCACCAGCTTGGCCGTGCCCTGCGCGCGCGCGGCCTGGCCGCTGGCATCGATGACGGTGTTCTGCAGGTCGCCGCCGGCGTGCAGCTTCAGTTGCGGGGCGATCGCGCCGGCTTGCGAGGACGCGCCCGGGGTCTGGCTCAGGCTCGCATCGGCATTCAGTTTGTAGGGCAGGGCATTGGCGATGGTGCCGCTGGCCGCGACCTGGCCCCAGGGCGTATTCGCCTTGGCGTAATCGAGCTTCCAGCGTTCCTTGTCGCCATGCAGGCCGGCGCGGATGTCGTCGATCTGCGTTTCCGCGCCCTTGTTGACGAACACCGCCCTGGCCAGGCGCGCATCGTCCACCGCGACCTTGAACGGCGGCGCCAGGCGGGTCGGCATGGTGGTCGGTTCGTCGCTTTCCTTGAGCGTTTCGACGCGCAGCGATTTCGCATACAGCTTGTCGATCTCGACCCCGCGCGACAGGTATTGCCAGGGCTTCCAGTCGATGTCGATCTCGTCCGCCGTCATCACGGAGGTCTCGGTGCGGAACACGACGTGGCCGATGTGCATGTGGCCGTACAGCGAGCCGGTGACGCCGGTGATGGTCAGCTTGCCGCCGCTGGCGTTGGCGACGCGCTGGGCGATCATCTGCAGCGTGGTCTCGCGGCCGCCGTACCAGACGGCCCCGCCGATCACGACGGCGGTGACGGCCACGCCGATCGCGACCCGGCGCGGCCAGCGGCGCGGTTTGTGCTCGGGTTTTTCAGCCTGGTCGTTCATCAGAAAGTAAATCCAAGTGAGAAGTGCAGACGGACCTTGTGCACCGCCTTGCCATAGGCGACGTCGACCGCGATCGGGCCGACCGGGCTGCGCCAGCGCGCGCCGACGCCGTAGCCGACCTTGGGTTTGAGGTCCTTGAAGTTGTCGGCGGCATTGCCGGCGTCGACGAACACGGCCGCGCCCCAGGGCGGCTTGAACCAGTAATCGTATTCGGTGCTGGCAGTGAACAGGTAGCGGCCGGGCGCGATGGCGCTGCCGACCGGGATGCCCAGCTGCTGGTAGCCGTAGCCGCGCACCGACTGGTCGCCGCCGGCGCGGAACAGGAAGGTCGACGGCACCTTGTCCTTGTCCTTCGAGCCGACCGCGCCGAACTCGCCGCGCAGGATCAGGGTGCCCGACGGGCCGAGCGGCTTGTACATCAGGCCGCGCACGTAGGCGCGCACGAAGGGCTCGTCGGTCAGGATCGGCAGCGGCGCCGCACCCAGCTGCAGGTTGGCGATGTAGCCGCGGCTCGGGTTCACCAGGCTGTCGAGCTGGCGCTTGGTGATCGAGAAGGTCAGCGGCAGGGCGTTGGCGCGCGAGGCCGGCAGGTTGTCGATGGTGACCTGTTCGGTGAGCGCTTCCAGGCGCAGGCTCTTCTCCAGCGTCGGCGAGCCCCAGGCGCGGGTGGCGTGGACGCTGGTGGTGCGGGTGATCTGGCCGCGCACGTCTTCGCGGTCATAGCCGGCGCCGACGCTGTTGCTGTAGCCGTTGGAGGTGGTCGGCCAGTAGAAATCGGCGCCCGCCCGCTGGTGCAGCTGCTCGTACAGGATGTTGCTCTTCATGCGCTTGCCGAACACGTTCAGGTCGTCGTACTCGGCCTGGGCGCGGGCCCCGGTATTGGTCGAGAAGCCGACACCGACCGACACGTTCTTGCGCTTGTTCTCGGTAACGCGCACCAGCACCGGCATGGTCACCGGGCCTCTCGGCGCTTCCGCTTTGGCGCCATCGCCCTGGTTCAGTTCACTGACCTGTTCCTGCAGGGCCGATGACATGTCGAGGCTGACTTCGACGGTGCTGAAATAACCGGTCTCCTGCAGTCGCCCCTGCAGGGCCTGCAATGCGGCCTGGCTGTATTCTTCGCCGGGGTCGATCTGGTTCAGGTTGCGGATGATCGACGGCGAATAACGCTGCAGGCCTTCGATGCGCAGCTCGCCGAAACGCACGTCCGGTCCGCTGTCGATGACGACCTTCAGCGCGGCACTGTGCTTGTCCGGATCGACGATCGCGGTGGAGTCGAGCAGCTGGGCACGCGGAAAGCGCGACTGGGTGATCTCGCGCACCATGCCGCGCTTGGCCGATTCCCAGTCGGCGGTGCGGAAGCGAGAGCCGACCGGCAGGCTCCAGCGGCTGCGCAGGCCGGCGGCATCGAAGGCCGTCGCCTGCTGGTTCGCATCGAAGGAGGCGAAGCCGCGCAATTCGATGTTGATGTCGCCGACCGTCGTGGGCTCGCCCGGATCGACGATCACGCGCGCGACCGGCGTGGCGCCGGCCGTATCGAGCCCGCTCGAGATCTTGGGCGTGTAGTAGCCTTCGGTGGCGACCAGGGTCCTGGCTTCCTCGGGGGCCCTGCGCACCAGGCGCTGCAGCTGTTCGAGGTCGACGCGCGGATTGCCGCGCCAGCGCATCAGGTCGAGGTTGTTTTCGAGCAGTTCACGCAGGTTGCGCGGCGCATCGATGCGCACCTCATAGCGGACCGCGCGCTGTTCCGGCGCTTCCACCGGCAGCGGGGTGGCAGGGGCGCGCTCCTGTTCCTGCAGCTCTTTCTGGGTCTGGTCCTTGCTGGTGGTCGGCGCCGGGACCGGGTCCTGCGCCTGCGTCTGCGCGGGAGACTGTGCTGCGGCGCCCACGGAGGCGCACAGCGCGTTCACGGCCAGCACGATTTGTGCCAAAATCCGTGGTCGCGCCGACGCAATGGTCTCAACGTGGTCGGGTCGTGCGGGCAACATGTCTCTCCATTTCTCTCTCTCTGCCGGCCACATCTTAACGGAATGTCAAAAGTGGCGGCGGACGCTTTAATTCAGGAATATCAACATGCATCAAGCTGATACCGCGCTCGTCCTGTTCAGCGGCGGCCAAGACTCCACCACCTGCCTCGCCTGGGCCCTGCAACGCTACGAGCGCGTGGAAACCATCGGCTTCGACTACGGCCAGCGCCATGCGATCGAGCTGGAGGTGCGCCCGACCGTGCTGTCGAAGATGCGCGCGCTGTCGCCGGAATGGGATCGCCGCCTGGGCGAGGACCACATGATCGACCTGGGCCTGATCTCGAAGATTTCCGACACCGCGCTGACCAGCAATGTCGAGATCCAGATGCAGGCCAACGGCTTGCCGAACACCTTCGTACCGGGCCGCAACCTGCTGTTCATGATGGTGGCGGCGACGGTGGCCTACCGCCGCGGCCTGAACGTGCTGGTGGGCGGCATGTGCGAGACCGATTTCTCGGGCTACCCGGACTGCCGCGACGACACCATGAAGGCGCTGCAGGTCGCCCTCAACCTGGGCATGGCCACGCGCACCAAGGTCGAGACGCCGCTGATGTGGATCGACAAGAAGCAGACCTGGGAACTGGCGGAGCAGTGCGGCGGCCAGGCGCTGGTCGACCTGATCCGCTTCGACACCCACACCTGCTACCTGGGCGAGCGCGGCGCCGCCCACGCCTGGGGCCACGGCTGCGGCACCTGCCCGGCCTGCGCACTGCGTGCGCGCGGTTACGAGCAGTACGCGGCGGAGCGCGCAGGCGCCTGAGCCGCGCGGGTTTCAACGGGGGATGGCATGCGCCTGGCGCTCGCCGAGGTGCGGGAACGGCCGTAGGGTGGGCACCCCGTGCCCACGCGCATGCCGGGACAACGCAACGTCATGTCTACGTGTACACGGGGCTCCGCACCAGCTACTCACGATCGAGATCCACGACGCTTTCTCCGCCCCAATCCGAGGTGTACAAACCGTCCCGTACATAACGGTGAAATGTCGAATACGGCCAATCGCTCACACGCTTTACATGCCCGTGCTTCACTGGATTGAAATGGATGTAATCGGCATGCCGCTCGAAATCCAGTTCGTCCCGGATTTGATGTTCCCAGAACCGGCGCTGCCAGATTGTCGATTCGCGACGCTTGCATGAGGACGCGCTACGGAGGGCCGGATCGAGCGTGACTTCCGAGGAAAAGCGCGACACCGAACGCTTTATCAGTGACCAACGCGTCGAGAAATCGCAGTCTCCATCAGGCAAGGTCCAGATGGAATGTAGATGATCGGGGAGCAGTACCCAGGCGTCGATCGAGAACGGCCGGGTGATACGGAGGTTTTCGAGAGCAGTCCGGAGTGATCGGCGGATGGTATCGGTGCATAGAATTGGGCGCCGATTGTAGGACACGATCGTGAAGAAGAAGGTATTGCCGGTGCGGGTGCGTCGGTAGTAGGGCATGGCGGCGATCGTATCGCCGTGTCAGCATCGGACGGCGATACGAATCAAATGTGCGCGTGGGCACGGGGTGCCCACCCTACGAGTGCAACCGGTTCAAACCGCATGCTCGCGCAACATGCGATTCTTGCGCGAACGCCCCACCATGTACCAGATCAGCGCCAGCGGCAGCAGCAGGGGCAGCAGCAGCGGCGAGACCGCCAGCGCCAGCACCACGGCGCCGATTCCCAGGCCGCCGATCAGGATGATGCCGACGCCCGCAAACACCACCGCCAGCACCACGCCCACCACGACCATGACCAGCGCCGCGATCAGGGTGCCGCCGCCCGCGAACAGCACCGCCAGCAGGGCGCCGAGCGGCCCGTCGATCTCGTCGCCGTCGATGTTGACGACAGGGCCGGTGCCGTAGGCGAAGACGTTCCACAGCAGCAGCGCGAACAGGAATGCGATGACGAACAAAGCGGGCTTTTTCATGATGGTCCTCGTGTAGTTCAATGTTTTTGAAGTGATGTCCTTGCCGGCATGGTTTCAATGTATCTGTATCGGCAGCGGCCCTCCATCGGCATGCGACAGGCTGCAATTTTGAGGGGCCAGGTATGCGCAGGCAGCCGACGAACGGCTGAAGGAATTGGCGAGAATCAAGCCTTGCAATGACCGGCACGCCGTCTATACTGACAGCCTGCTCTGTCGCAGGAGGACTCGTATGCATTTCATTTATCCGCCCTCGGCGCCACCGGCCATCCCACCGATTATCATCAATCCGTTCAACCGGCAGATCCCGAATCCGGCGATCGACCCGCGCAGCAATCCCCCTGGGCCGCCCATCGTCCCGCCCCGCAGGCCGGATCTGCGCATGTAGCCGCAAATACACCCTGTGTGGTGCTTGTCCGGAGCGCTGGAATTTCCTATGATCTGACCTTTGGGCGACCCTGCCCTGGTTAAGATTGGACGACATGAACGACGAAGCACCAGATCAACACGACGATGACACGCCGGTACAGGAAGCCCGGCTGTGGCAGGACAACGGCTGGACCGCGCGCGTCATCAAGAACGAAGATGACGAAGGCTGGGCCGTCGCCATGTACAAGGAAGGCGAGGCCGAGCCGGCCCTGGTCGGTCCGTGGACGATGGGCCGCGACAAGAAGAACCCGAAGCCGCTCGACGTGAACGCTTTCAACACGCTGGTCAAGACGGCGCACGAAGTGCTGCGCCGCCACGAGCAGGCGCTGCATGCGAAGCTGCACAAGAGCACCGTGGTCTCGACCGCTGACGGCGAGCTGAAAGTCACGCTCGACATCGTGCCGGACGAAGACAATCCGTATGCCATGCTGGCCGCCATCGACGAGATGGGCGAGCAGGTGGCGCAGGTGCGGGTGGCAGCGGACTTCAAACTGTCGCCGGCCTCCGCGCTGGCCTGGGTGGAGAACGATTTCCGCGCCCCGCGCGGAAATTGATGTAAAGTCGGCGCGCCAGCTGCTAATATTTCCCCGACGCACTATTTTGTGTTCTAGGGGGATCGATGAAAGACCGTCTTGCGCGCCTTGAAGCGGTGCAGGCCATGCTGCTCGAAATCGGGCAGCTGTCGGCCAGCTGCACCGATATCACCGAATTCATCGGCGCCGTGCACCGCGCGCTGGGCCGCATCATGTATGCGGAAAATTTCTATGTGGCCCTGGCCGAGCGTGAGGACAATACCGTGCGCTTCGTGTACTTCGTCGATACCGTCGACGAGGGCCCGAGCCCGCAGGCCCGCGTGACGCTGGCCTCGCCCGAGCAGTCGCCGACCGCCTGGGTGATGCTCAACAAGCAGGCACTGTCGATGACGGCCGACGAAGAGCGGGCACGCGAGAACGGCAACACCTGGGGCGCCGGCAGCGTCGCCGAGCACTGGATGGGCTGCCCTTTGCTCGACCAGCAGCACGAGGTGCTGGGCGCCATCGTGATCCAGAGCTACCTGCCCGAACACACCTACAGCGAGGAAGACCAGGCCCTGTTCGCGCTGATCGCGAACAGCGTCTCGAATGCGCTGCAGGGCCTGCAGAGCATGGACCGCCTCGAGCGCGCCGTGCAGGAACGCACCGCGGCGCTGGCGCGCGAAGTGGCCGAGCGCCGCCGCGCCGAGCAGATCCAGCATGCGCTGTACCAGATCGCCGACCTGTCCGCCTCCGCCAAGGGCAGCGACGGGCTGGCCGCCAGCCTGCACCGCATCATCGGCGAGCTGATGGTGGCGAAGAATTTCCTGATCGCGCTGACCCATCCGGACAGCAAGGAACTCAGCGTTCCCTACTATGCCGACGAAAAGGACAGCTACGCGCCCAACCAGCGCTTCCCGCTGGGTGCCGGCATGGTGTCCTATGTGCTGCAGACCCGCCAGGCGCAGCTGCATGACGCCGGCAGCATTGCGCGCCTGCGCGCCGCCGGCAAGGTCAAGGAGCCGCTCGGCAACATCGACGTTGCCAGCTGGGCCGGCGCGCCGATGCTGGTACACGACAAGGCTTATGGCGTGCTGGTCGTGCAGAGCTACGACCCGGCCATCGTGTATACCAAGGCCGATCTCGACCTGCTGGCCTTCATCGCCAGCCACGTCGCGGTGGCGATCGCCCGCATGGAGGCCGACCGTGCGATCCGCAAGACCAAGGAAAGCCTGGAAAAGCAGAACGCGGCGCTGAACCAGGCGCTCACCCAGCTGCAGGAGGCGCAGTCGGAACTGGTGCGCCAGGAAAAGCTGGCTTCGCTCGGCCAGATGGTGGCCGGCGTCGCCCACGAGATCAATACCCCGCTGGGCATCTGCGTGACCGCCACCAGCCACCTGGTGCAGGAACTCAAGCTGACCAAGGAAGAGCTGGCGGCCGGCGAGATGACGGAGGAGAGCCTGAACGGTTTCTTCGACGTGATCGACCAGTCGCTGCGCATCATGACCACCAACACCCAGCGTGCCGCGGCCCTGGTACGCAGCTTCAAGCAGGTGGCGGTGGACCAGTCCTCGGACAATATCCGCAACTTCAACCTGTGCAAGTACGTGGGCGAGGTCCTGCTCTCGCTGCAGCCCAAGCTGAAGGGCCGGCCGGTCAAGGTGGCGGTGGACTGCCCGGCCGACCTGGAAGTGAACAGCTTTCCGGGTGCGGTCTCGCAGATCCTCACCAACATGGTGGTCAACTCGCTGGTGCACGGTTTCGAGCGCGAGCAGCCGGGCAACATCACGATCCGCGCGCGCCTGGAGGACGATGATATGGTCGCCTTCGAATATGGCGACGACGGCGCCGGCATGGACGCCGATACGCTGGCCAAGCTGTTCGATCCCTTCTTCACGACCCGACGCGGCAGCGGCGGCAGCGGCCTGGGCGCCCACATCCTCTACAACCTGGTCACGGGCGCGCTGGGCGGTTCGCTGCGCGTGGAAAGCAGCCCGGGCAAGGGCCTGCAGTACTACCTGCGCTTTCCGCGCAAGGCATTAGCGCACAAATAATTCCTTGAACCCGGTCGCCGGGTCATGCTCCCGGCTGAAGCGGTGGCCGGGCAGCAGCAGCACCATCACCTCGGCCGTGGTGCGCACCACGCATCCCGGCCCCATATGCCCTCCAGTCACCCGTCCCGACGCATCCGACACCGCGATGTGCAGGTGCGGGCCATCCGGCGACAGCGAGCCGCCCAGGCTCAGGATTTCGAGGTCGCCGCGTAGTTCCGTGCACCCGGGCGCGCCGGCGAAGCGGATCTGCGCCACGCTCAGGCTGCCGATGCCCTGCAGGACGAAAGCCGCCTCGACGCCGTGCTGGGCAGGCAGGCTGGCCAGGACGGCGCGCAGGTCGGCTTGGGCGGGAATGCGGAGGGGCACAGCATGCATGTTGTTCAATATTTTACATTCCAGCTAAAGTGACTAACAGTTGCATTGAGGAAATTTTATACATATTGCCATTTGGCTTTTAACAGTGCCTAAATACAACATCGAGCGTGACAATGTGAGAGTTTTTTTTAGTCAATTCGGTTTAGTATTCGATACTCAATAAGAATACCAAAATAAATTGTCAAAAACTCGGAAAAATGTCACATAAATTCACATTCATCACCTGCATGGGCGCATTGCTGTCGGGCTGCGCCATGTTTACGCCTGCTACCGAAAGTCGTTATGTCAGTGCCGACGGCCAGCTGCAAATCCGCGGCGAACTGGTCGACAGTACCAGCGTCAAGATCTTCGTGAACGAAAACAAGGTGATCGACGAGCACGTTTCGCTGATCCATGGCGACGGCGCGTTTGCCGGCAATTACCAGGGCAAGCGTGTCAGCGCGGATTGTTCGACCTCCGGCGGCCGCAAGCTGCACGGCACCACCTGCATGGTGGCCGTCGGCGGCGAGCGCGTGCGCCTCAGCCTTTAAGGCCGGACAGCAGTTCGACCAGCTGGCCGATCTCGTAGGGCTTGGCCAGCACCTGTACCCCCGGCACGGTGGCACGCTGGTCGGTATAGCCGGTGGCCAGCACCACCGGCAGGTTAGGGCGGCGTTCGCGCAGGATACCGGCCAGATCGATACCGCTGACCTTGCCCGGCATGACGATGTCGGAGAACGCGACATCGATGTCCAGTCCCGCCTCGATCATCGCCAGCGCGCGTTCGCCGTTGGCCGCCACCACCACCTCGAAGCCCGCTTCCTCGAGTCCGCGCACCACGGCTTCGCGTACCAGCTCGTCGTCTTCGACGAACAGGATGCGGCCGCTGGCCTGCATGGCGGCTGCCTGCGGGTTGCGGCCGGGCTGCGGCGACAGCGGCAGCGTCGAGCGCGGCAGGTAGAGCTCGACGCGGGTGTCCTGGCCCGGTGTACTGGACAGCGCCAGCGATCCCTGCGACTGGGTGGCGAAGGCATAGGCCTGCGCCAGTCCCAGGCCGCTGCCTTTGCCCGGGGCCTTGGTGGTGAAGAAGGGATCCATGGCGTGCGCCAGCACCTCGGGCGGCATGCCGGAGCCGGTGTCGGTGACGGTGACCAACACGTGGTCTCCGCCGCTGCGTTCATGGGTCGGTTCCAGCACGCAGTTGCGCGCGGCGATCGTCAGGCGGCCGCCGTCCGGCATGGCGTCGCGTGCGTTGATCGCCAGGTTGAGCAGGGCGAGATCGAACTGCAGCGGATCGACCGTCACCGGCCACAGGTCTTCCTCGCACTGCAGTTCCAGCTCGATCCCCTGGCGCAGCACATTGCGCACCAGCTGCACCGAATTGCGCAGCTGCTCGCAGGGCGCCACCGTCAGCAGCTTGGCGTCCTGGATGCGGCCGAAGGAACCGAGCTGGCTGGTGAGGGCGGTGGCGCGGGCGATGGTGCGCTTGCAGGTGTCGATCAGGCTCTGCACCTTCGGCTGGGTCGCGGTCAGCGACGCCAGCTGCAGGGCCGTGGCCAGGGTCTGCAGCAGGTTGTTGAATTCGTGGGCGATGCCGCCGGTCAGGCGTCCGAGCGCCTCCAGCTTCTGGCCGCGCATCATGGCGGCCTGCGCCTGTTCGCTGGCGCTGACCGCTTCCTGCACGCGCTGCTCCAGTTCGGCCTGCGAACGGCGGATCTGGCGGCTGGCCTCGGCCATGCGGCGCGCCACCGCGTCGATTTCGACGATCTGCTGCGGCTCGTAGACGACCTCGCGGCCCTGGCCCAGGTCTTCGGCGCTGCGGCCGAGCGACTCGATGGGGCCGATGGCGCGCTGGCCGAAGCGGCGCGCCAGCACCGCCGCCAGCACCAGCAGCACGGCCATGATGCCGGCCAGGAAGGCGGCCGCATGCAGGGGGACGCGCCGGATCTCGCTGTTCGGAATGGTGACCACCACATGCCAGTTCGCATCGGGCACCATGCTGTAGAAGGCTTGCACCGGCGTGCCGGACAGGTTGATGCTGGAAAAGCTACCCTCGCCGCCGGCCGCGAAATGGCGCATCGCCACTTCGCTGACGCTACGGCCGCGGAACTGCTCGGCGTCGTGCGAACGCGCCACCACCTTGCCTTTGCGGTCGACCACCGACACCGCCCAGTCCGCCGGGAAGCGCTGCTGCGACATGGTGGTCTGCAGGCTGCCGGCATTGATGCCGATGCTGAGGAAATAGCGGATCTCGCCGTCGATGCGCACCGGCACCTGGACCAGGAAATCGTGCTTGCCGCCCAGCGGCGCCTTGAACAGGTCGGACACCAGGGTGCGGTTTTCGCCATACCTGGCCATCAATTCGTCGATGTTCGAGGAGCGCTTGAGCGGCAAGGGATTGCCCAGGGGGACGCGGGTATTGAGCAGCTGGCGGCCGCCCGGTTCGTGCAGGATGATGACGGTTTCCGGCGTCGGTGCGAGCAGCCTGGCGTGGCGATAGAACTCATCGAGGTCGCCACGCGCCAGCGCGGGCGACGTGGCCAGCGCCCGCAGCATGCCTTCCTTGATCTCGAGCTCGTTGTCGATCAGCAGCGCGAAAGCGCGTACCGTTTCCTTGATGCTGTTTTCCTGGCCGCGCCGCTCTTCCAGGTAGACGTAGCCGACGGCCAGCGCGGCCGCGGTAAAGGTCGGCACCAGGATGGCCAGGATGAGAATCAGCAGGCGGGTTCGGATACGCATCGGGGCAGATTGTGAAGAGGGCAATCTTTGCCCCCGGGCGCGTAGTCTACTCGACTATGTTCCGCTTGTCCTCCGACAAGCGGATGTGTCAGTCCGGCCAGCGGCGGTTGATATCGTCCGCCTTGTCGAGGTTCTTGATGAGGATATCGACGTAATACGGGTCGAGATGGTGGCCCGCCACCTCGCGCAGATAGTCGCGCACCTGGCTGATCGGCCAGGCCTCCTTGTAGCAGCGCTCGTGGGTGAGCGCGTCGAACACGTCGGCCACCGCCACGATGCGCGCATACGGATGGATCTGCTCGGCCTTCAGGCCCTGCGGATAGCCGCTGCCGTCCCACTTCTCGTGGTGCTGGTGGGCGATCACGGCGGCCGCCTTCAGGATCGGCCGCTGCGAACCGTCGAGGATCTGCAGGCCCACGGTCGGGTGCTGCTTCATGACTTCCCACTCGTCGGGCGTGAGGCGGCCGGGTTTCAGCAGCACCGCGTCCGGGGTGGCGATCTTGCCGATGTCGTGCATCGGCGCCGCATGCATCAGCACCGCGGTCTCGTCTTCCGACATGCCGGATTCCTGGGCCAGCAAATGGCAGACCTGGGCCATGCGGCGCACGTGGTTGCCGGCTTCGTTCGAGCGCGATTCGACCACGTCGCCGAGGCGCAGGATCAGCTCGGCCTGGGTATCGGTGATTTCCTGGTTCAGCAGGATGTTGTCGAAGGCGATCGCCACGCCCGAGCAGAACACGTCGAGCAGCTGGACGTCGATCTCGGAAATCTCTTCGACGCCCTTCAGCACCAGCAGCGAAGCCTTGCCGCTGCTGTTCGGGAAGTAGCCGACATAGGTGTCGCCGTGCAACTTGGAGATGCGGTTGTGGCGCGCCTCGTCGAGCTGGGCCACCAGTTCGGGGCCGATGTCGGACTCGCCCATCTCGCCGATGCGGGCCAGGATTTCGTAGTGGCTTTCGCCGGTGATGACGCTGGCGCCGGTCAGGCGCAGCAGCATGCTCTGCTCGAGGCGCAGCAGGGCCACGACCTGCTGCAGCAGGCCGCTGGCGAAGTCCTTCAGGTTGCGCTGCTGGAAGATGTGGGCCGAGGCTTCGATCACGCGCTCCAGGCCCTCGCGGTAGGTCAGCTGCACGCGGCGCGCATCCTCGACCTTCATGATGTCGCGGTAGGCGCGCAGGGCGGCGAAGGTGGTGGTGAACAGCTTCGTGCGGTCGAGCTCGGTCTTTTCCTTGTAATCGTTGATGTCGTAGTCGACGATCACGCGTTCCTCCGGCGCCTGGCCGGGCTGGCCGGTGCGCAGCACGATGCGGGTGAACTGGTTGTCCAGGTCCTGGCGCATCCAGCGTGCCACTTCCAGGCCGCTGTCCTCGCGTTCCATCACCACGTCCAGGAACACCAGCGCGATATCGCTCTCGCGCGCCAGGATCTGCTTGGCCTCTTCGCCGCTGTAGGCGTGCAGGAAGCTCAGGGCGCGGCCGTCCAGGCGGAAGCGCGACAGGGTCAGCTTCGTGATGTCGTGGATGTCCGGCTCGTCGTCGACGAGCAGCACCTTCCAGGGAGCGAGCTTGGGCGTGGCGGCAGACAAGAATGACATGACGATGTCCATTAACGTAATTACATCGAAAAAAGAACGAAACTTGCGCTAAAGCATGGGATATACGAATCGATTGTAGTATGAGCAGTAACCATTAACAACAGGAAATAATGGGCAGAACGCCCGATAGTCACATTGCCGCAACGTAATAAGTTACAAATACAGTCAGCCGTAGCGCTTCTGGCAGCGTTCGCACCAGAAGCTGCGCCGGTTGGAGCGGCCGAGATTGGCCTTGTGGAAGGGGATGTGGCAGCGTGGGCAGATCTTCTGGGCGTGCGCCAGCCAGTGCTTCTTGAGGGTGAACTCCTTCTTCCAGGCCAGGAAGTCGAAGCTGTATTCGCGCGCCTGCTCGACCAGGGCGCGCAGCTTGGCGGGCGGCAGGGCGCCCATCGTGGACAGCGGGTGCAGGCGGATGCGAAACAGCACCTCGTTCTTGATGATGTTGCCGACGCCCGAAAAGATGTCCTGGTCGAGCAAGGCGTCGCAAGCCAGCATGTCGGGGTTCGCCCGCAGCTTCTTTCGCGCCTTCTTCGGGTTCCAGGCATCGGACATCACGTCCGCTTCCCAGTCGTAGAGCTGGTCGAGGTCGCAGTCGACCTCCTTCACCGAGCAGGCGTAGAAATTCAGGAAGCTGCCGTCTTCGAAGTGCAGCGACAGGCGCGGCGGCTTGTCCCGCTCTTCGTTGATGCGGTAGGTGCCGAACAGCAGCATGTGGATACGCACCACCATGCTCGGCATCTGGATGAAGAACTGCTTGCCCCAAGTGCGCAGGGCCACGATCGGCTGGTTCAGGAGGCGCGACGTATCGATGGCCCAGGTATTGCCCTCGGCGCGCACGATGGTCTGGCCGACGAAGCGCGCAGTCTGTTCCTTCAGAATATAGAGCGATGGTCCTTCCGGCACGGCGTTCTCCCTTTGCCGCCATTCTGCGACGGAAGAGTCTGGAAGCGCCGTGCGCGGTCTAACATTTCATTACAAAGACTGGATGGAAGGAGACGGACACGAGCATCAAATGAGGCGTATATTCATGAAGAGAATACGAAACGACGAAAGGATAAGGACATGAAATCGCTCATGCAGAAAATGGCCCTGGCGGGCATGTTTGCGCTGGCCGCAGGCAGCGCCGGCGCCGCCGTCACGGTGAGCTATGTGGCGCCGGACAAATTCACGGACTTGCCCTTCGTACCCTGGGAGCGCGAGGAAACGCTGAAGCAGCTGACCGATCACTTCACCAAACTGGGCAACAGCCTACCGCCGGGCCAGGACCTGCGCGTCGAGGTGCTGGACGTCGACCTGGCCGGCCGCGCCATCCCGAACGCGCGCGCGGGACGCGACATCCGTGTCCTGCGCGGGCAGGCCGACTGGCCGCGCATGCAACTGCGCTTTTCGCTGGAACAGAACGGCCAGGTGCTCAAGAGCGGCGAGGCCCAGCTGTCCGACATGAATTACCTCGACCACCACACCCGCTACTTCGACAGCGAACCGCTGCGCTACGAAAAGCAGATGATCGACGACTGGTTCGAGAAGACCATCGGACCGCTGCCGCGCAATGTGCGGCGTTGATCCCGCATCCCGCAGCAATATCCTGGACGCCGGCGCTCGCCGGCGTTTTCGCGTTCAGTCGATCCAGTTCACGCGCTCGAACTTGCTGCGGAAATCGTCCGGCATCACGACCACTTCGCTGGTCTTGTAGTTGTAGAAGACGAAGCCCTGCTTGGCCATCGCGACCAGTTTCTTGTCCTTGGGACGGGTGATGCGGAAGATGATGTCGCCGCCGTACTTGTTGAAATCCATGACGCCGACTTCGAACAGCAGCTGGTCGCGCGCATGGGCTTCGGCGCGGTAGGTGGTGGCCAGGTCGGTGACGATGATGCCGGTGCCGTCGCGCTCGGTTTCGGCGACGCCGAATTCGAACAGGAAGCGGGCGCGCGCCTCGGAGATCATCGAAATCATCGAGTCGTTGCCGAGGTGGTTGCCGGCGTTGATGTCGGTGACGCGCACCGTCAGCAAGGTCGTGTAGTAGTACTGGTCTTCTGGAAAATCTAAATGTAAGCGTGCCATGCGATAAAAATAAAGTCTTAGTCTTGCCGGGTCAGGCGATAAATCAAAAGTGCTGCACGGATCGCGCTGCGTTCGATCGACGCCACTTCCAGGTATTCGTTCGGCGAATGCGCGCCGCCGCCGCTGGCGCCCAGACCGTCGAGGCTGTCGATGTAAGGGGCGACGAACTGGATGTCGCCGGCGCCGCGGGATTCCGGCGGCACCGCGCCGATCGGCCCGAGGCCGGCGTCCTGGCTGGCCTGCGAGTACTGGGCCAGGATCTTCAGGTTGCCGGGCGTGACCGCCATCGGCGGATAGGAATCGCGGAAATTCACGGTGGCGCTGGCGCCGGGCAGGCTCTGGGCGACGATCTCGCGCATGCGCGCCTGGGCGCGGTCGCGCTGGGCGTAGTCGAGGTAGCGCAGGTCGCCTTTCACCGTGACGGTGTTGGCGATGACGTTGGTCTTGCCGAAGGCGCTGCCGCGCGATGCGGCATCGTCGTAGCCGACTTCGGTGCCGCCCAGGATCACGCCGGGGTTGAAGGTCAGGCCCGGCTCCACGACCTGCTGGCGGAAGGCGTCGAGGATGCGCGCCGCTTCGTAGATGGCGCCGTAGCCGCCCGGACCGAACACGCCCATCGAGTGCGCCTGGCGCGCCTTGACCTCCAGCTCGAAGAAAGCGGTCGAGCGCCGGCCCACGGTGGCGGCCGCCATGCCGTCCTTGTTGGTGATGCTGCCTTCGAAGCTGAGCGCGACGTCGCTGCGCTTGGCGAGGTCGACCATGTCGCCGCGCGAGATGGTTTTCGGATCGCCCGCTTCTTCCTCGTCGCCGGTCAGCATGACGGCGATGCGCGTGCCTTCGAGGGCGCCGACCTGTTTCAGCGCACGCAGGGCTTCGACGATGATGACGTTGCCGCCTTTCATATCGGACACGCCCTGGCCCTTGATGCGCAAGACCTGGCCGTCGGCTTCAGTCTGCGGTTCCCAGGCCGGCGTCGTGTTGCCGGGCTCGAAGACGGTGTCGAGGTGGCCGAGCAGCATCAGGCGCTTGCCCCTGCTGTTTGGGGTGCCGGGACGCTCGGCCAGTAGGTGGCCGGCACGCCGCATCTCGGGCGGCAGTTCGATCCAGCGGGTCTGGAAACCGAGGGCGTCGAACTGGTCGCGGAACAGCTTGCCGACCGCGCGCACGCCTGGCTGGTTCATCGTGCCGCTGTTGATGAGGACGCTTTGCCGCAGCAGTTCCAGCGCTTGCGGCGCGTGGGCGTGGATCTCGGCCACGATCTGTTGCTCGACCGGGCTCAGTGGCCCAGTTGCTTGCTGAGCAGCTTGCTGGGCACCGGCCAGCTGCACTGTCGCGGCCATCGCCAGGCCGAGCATTGCCTTTACCGTGACGCGCATCGCATCTTTCGAAAAATAATGATGCTCAACTGTACACCGATTCGGCGCCAGTGGCTGTATGGACGGGGCGGATTCAGCGCTGCGGATCGGTAGGATAGGGCGGGCGGCGGCGCATCTTGCGCACCACGCCGTCGCGGTCCAGCAGCAGTACCAGTTCGGTGTGGTGGCCGGCGCCGGCAGGGGTCTCGTACAGCCAGGTTTCCATGCCGCTGTCGAAGCGGACGGATTGGGTCGGGCCGAAGGCGGCCAGCAGCTCGGCGCGCGTGGTGCGGCCGGGCACGACCAGCTGCGCAAAACGGTCTTCGGCGACGATCGTGCCGGGTTCCTTGGCGCTGGTAGCGCAGCCGCCCAGGACCAGCACAACGCTCAGGATCGCAATGCAGGCTTTCATGGCATGGCCTCCGAGGGCGGCCGGTCATCCATATAGTTGAAGCTGACCAGGGTGTCGTCCGGCCAGCTGCGGTCCCAGATCGGCGCGTAATAGGTGCGGTCGAGCAGCACCTGGCAGTCGCAAAAGGCGAGCATGTCGCGGGTCTGTTCGCCGCCAGCGTAGAGCATGCGGAAGGGCAGGATCTCGGTGCGTGCGCCGGCCTGCAGGGTCACCGAAAAGACCGGACGCTCCGTGAAGAACAGGAAATTGCCCTCTGGGCTGTTGCAGACCTGCTCGGGGGTGTTCAGCGCACTCGAAATCCAGCCGAACAGCGGCGAGCTGTTCGACACCAGGCCGGCCTCCATGCCGACCAGGCATTCCAGCCGCAAATCGCCCAGGCGCCGCGTACCGGGCGGCAAACCGGGCGTGATGACCTGGGCGCGCCAGGTCATGCTGGTGGTCTTGCGGTTGGCGATCACGGCGGCATCCTCGCGCAGCGCCTGTTCGTTGCGCGGCAGCGTGAAGGTGTTGTCCGGCGCCACCGGGATCGGGATGGCGATGTGGTCGCCGAGTGCGCGCAGGGTGATGCCCTGCATGTTCACGCCGGGCGTACGCGGCAGCAGGTGAAAACGCAGCGTGGCCTGAGGCGCCAACGCGTGTTCGCGCTCGAAGCGCTCCATGCCCCGGATCATCTTGCGGTAAGACTTGTCGACCGGGTCGCGAGTCGAGGTGACGGTGACCACCTGCGGTGTCGATTCAGCTTGCGCGTCGGCCTGCTGCGCCGCGGCCATCGCTGGCCAGGCACAGCACAGTAGCGCAGGGAGGAAACTGCCCAGCAGCCGCATCGTCAGCCGGCTTACCAGTAGCGAACGCGGCCGACGTCCATATGGACGAATTGCGAGTCCGGGTAATAGCCGACCCCGCCCGCCTTTTGCGACATCGCGATCTTGCGCAGCTTGGCCAGATCCTGGCCGGGCACGCGCACGTCGATGGCTTTGCCTTCCATGTGCAGACTGTGCTTCGCCACGCCGGTCGTGTTCTCGTGCAGCTTGGCATTCGACTCCGGCGAACGGTAGCCAGAAATCACGTGCAGCGTCGGGTGGCTGCCGTACTGCGCGCTAATGCGGTCGAGCAAGACCAGCAGCTGTGGATCGATACTGGAAATCTTGTTGTTGCGGTGGTCACGCAGCAACTTGTTGATGTCCTGCAGCGCTTCTGGAATGAACTGGCCTTCTGCCCAGAAAATGCTGCGCAGGCTCTCGCCCGTGTGGGTGTTGTAGAGGCGCAAGATGCGCTCGTTGGGCGGGGCTGTGCCGGGAACCGTTGCGGCCCTGGCTTTGGTGAGAACTGCCGGCGCACCGATCACGGAGGCCAGCATGGCGGAATTTTTGAGGAAGGAGCGTCGTTGATTCATGAGCTTTCCTTTCGCTGTTCGTCAAAAAGCTATGATACACCTCATGAGAAAAAAATGCAGGAGATAGGGATTTTTAAGAACAAATAGCAAAAAAAGAAAACATTTTAATTTCGCAAGACTGTTCAGGCGGCGCTGGTTCGCGGCGCCGGCAGCCATAAGTGCAGCCCCAGAATCGCCACCGGCACAATCAGCGCCACGAAGCCCACCGCTAGAAACGCAAACGCCGCCATCCCGCAGCCCAGCTCCTTCGAAGCTTCAGGTTGGTCGTGTTGAATGCGATGAAGTCATTATCTGCTGGCGTTTCGACAACGAAAAACGAGTAATTTCTGATTTAGTCATCGAATTTTTCGAATATTTATGCCGACTGCATAAGCCGTGCGGATCGGACCCCAGCTTAGAATGGGCAGCCCCAAATCCAGGAGGTGCTGTATGCGCTCGTCAATGGTCCTGGGCCTGCTGCTGGCCGTGTTGATGTCCGTCTCTTCCGCCGCACCGCCAGGCGCGGTCGACGTTCCCATCCCCGACATCCCCTACACGAAGTTCGTGCTGAAGAATGGCCTGGCCGTACTTGTGCATGAGGATCACAAATCGCCGGTGGTGGCGGTCAACACCTGGTACCACGTCGGCTCCAAGAACGAAAAGCGCGGCAAGACCGGCTTCGCCCACCTGTTCGAGCACCTGATGTTTTCGGGCAGCGCCAACTTCAATAAAACCTTCCTGTCGGCGCTGGAAGGCATAGGCGCGAGCGACCTGAACGGCACCACGAACAAGGACCGCACCAATTACTTCGAGACCGTGCCGACCTCGATGCTCGATTACACCTTGTTTGCCGAGAGTGACCGCATGGGCCATCTGCTGGGCGTGCTCGACCAGAAGAAGCTGGACCTGCAGCGCGGCGTGGTGCAGAACGAGAAGCGGCAGCGCGAGAACCAGCCGTATGGCGTGGTCGAGCAGATCGTTACCGAGAACACCTGGCCGGCCAATCACCCGTATTCCTGGACCACGATCGGCGCCATGGAAGATCTCGAAGCGGCGTCGATGGGCGATGTCACCGCCTGGTTCAAGGACAATTACGGCCCGAGCAACGTGGTGCTGGTGCTGGCCGGCGACATCACGCCCGCGCAGGCGCGCGAGAAGGTCGAGAAATACTACGGCGACATCCCGCCCGGCGCGCCGGTGGCCAAGCAGCGGGCCTGGATCGCCAAGCGCAGCGGCACCCACCGCAGCAGCGTGCAGGACCGGGTGCCGCAGGCGCGTATCTACCGCATCTGGAACGTGCCGGGCGCGGATACGCCGGAAGAAGCGCTGCTCGATCTGGCTGCCCATGTGCTGGGCGGCAGCAAGACCTCGCGCCTCTACCAGCGCCTGGTGGTGAAGGAGCAGCTGGCGACCTCTGCCTTTTCCAGCGACGATTCCAGCGAGATCGCCGGCCAGTTCGGCATCAACCTGACGGCGCCCCCTGGCGGCGACGTCGCCCGCATGGAGCGCGTGGCCGACGAGGAGCTGCGCGCCTTGATGAAGACCGGACCGCGCGAAGAAGAGCTGCGCCTGGCGAAGACGGCGATCCTGGCGCAGTATGCGCGCACCGTCGAGCGGGTCGGCGGCTTCGGCGGAAAAAGCGACATGCTGGCGCGCTGCATGACCTTCACGGGCGACCCGGACTGCTACAAGACCTACCTGAAACGCATCCAGGCGGCGACCCCGGCGCAGGTCGCCCAGGCCATGCGCGACTGGCTGAGCGACGGCGACTACATCCTCGAAGTCGATCCTTTCCCGTCCGGGCTCGTAGCCTCAGTCACCACGCTTGACCGCAGCAAGGGACCGCCGCCGGGCCACCCGGAAAAGCTGCACCTGCCGCCGATGCAAACGGCGACCCTGTCGAACGGCCTGAAGGTGGTGCTGGCCGAGCGCCATGGCGCGCCGGTGGTGAACCTGTCCCTGCTGGTCGATGCCGGCTTCGCGTCCGATTCGCACGAATTGCCGGGCCTCGCCAGCCTGAGCCTGCGCATGCTGGAAGAGGGCACCCGGACCCGGTCCTCGCTGCAGATCAGCGCCGAGCTGGAAGCGCTGGGCGCCTCCTTCGGCACCAGCACCAACCTCGACGGCGCCTTCGTCAACATGAACGTGTTGACGCCCACACTGCCGCGCGCGCTCGGCGTGTATGCCGATCTGATCCAGCACCCATCCTTCCCGCAGGCGGATTTCGAACGCCTGCAGCGCGACCGCATCGCGACGATCGGCCGCGAGAAGACGGTGCCGCGGGCGATGGCGCTGCGCGTGCTGCCGGGGCTCATCTACGGCAAGGACCACGCCTATGGCCTGCCGCTGACCGGCACCGGCCTTGACACCGCCGTCGCGCGCATGACGCGGGCCGATCTCGTGCGCTACCACCAGGCCTGGTTCAAGCCGAACAATGCGACCTTGCTGGTGGTCGGCGATACGTCGATGGCAAGCTTGAAGCCGCTGCTGGAAAAGGCCTTCGCCGGCTGGCGGCCGGGCACCGTGCCGCAAAAGAACATCAAGACCGTGGCCCAGCCCGAGCGCACCGTGATCTACCTGATCGACCGTCCGGGGGCGCTGCAGAGCGACATCGTCGGCGCCCAGCTGGCACCGCCGCGCAATGCGCCGGATGCGGTGGCGCTGAACCTGCTGAACGACGTCTTCGGTGGCACCTTCAGCTCACGCCTGAACATGAACCTGCGCGAGGACAAGCACTGGTCCTACGGCGTCGGCTCGTCGTTGGTGGCAGCGGTCGGCCAGCGCATCCTGTTCAGCGGCTCGCCGGTGCAGACCGACCAGACCGCGCCGGCACTGCGCGAACTGGCGCGCGAATATGCCGACATTGCCGGCGCCCGACCGATCCTGCAGCCGGAGCTGAAGGCGGCCCAGGACAACGAGACGCTGGGTCTGCCGGGCGCCTTCGAAACCATCGCTCAACTCAGCAATGGCTACGCCACCATCCTGCAATACCGGTTGCCCGAGAACTACTACGACACCTACACCGACAAAGTGCTAGCGCTGGCGCCACCGGACCTGAACGCGCTGGCCGCGCGCATCATCCTGCCGAAGCAGCAGCTTTGGATCGTGGTCGGCGACATGCGCAAGGTCGGGGCGGACGTGCGGGCGCTGGGCCTGGGCGAGGTGCGCAAGATCGATGCTGATGGGAATTTGCTGCCTTGACCCGACGTTTTCGGGTGGCGTTTGCAATCAGATGTAACGCTACGGCAGGCGACTGCCTTGGGGGATGATGATTTTTTGTTACGGTTTGGCACAATTGGCAATCGTGCGCGGGGCTTCAGGCGTGTAGCATACGTCCATACACTTTGGTTTTTGATAATAAAAGGAGCCCATCATGAAGACCACGACCATTTCTCTCTCGACCATCGTTTTTGCGGCTGCTGTCATGATGACCGGCTGCCACAAGGCGGAACCGACCAACACCGAAGGCATGGGTCCGGCCCAGGCCGCCGGCGCTGCCGTCGACAACGCTGCTGCGAACACCGCTGAAGCCACCCGTGACGCTGCCGCCAACACCGCCGCCGCTGCCGACCGCGCCGGCGACAAGATCGAAGCCGCAACCGATCGCGCTGCCGCGAAAGCCGACGCCGCCGCCGACCGTGCCGGTGAAAACATGCGCGAAGCCGGTGCCGAAGTGCGCCAGGAATCGAAGGAAGCTGCCGCCAACGTGAAGGAAGGCGCGAAGGATGCGACTGCCGCTACCGGCCGCGCGCTGGAGCGTACTGGCGAGAAGATGCAGAACGCTTCGCATTAATCTTTATCGTCGCCCCCGCGCAGGCGGGGGCCCCAGTTCGTCGCATGCCACTAGTGTTTGCTGCTGGCAACATGCGTGATACTTGGGTTCCCGCCTGCGCGGGAACGACGACTCAAGCCGCCTTGGCCTTTTCGCGCTTCTTCCTCTGCTCTTCCTGCCACTCCTGGAACCGCTCGATATGCTGCTCCCGGCGCAGCACCTTCGAATGCGGATCCAGCGTATAAGCCATGCCTTCCGGCACCTCAAGACTGCCGCGCCCATCCGTCATCGGCAGGCGCAGCACGCGCTCGCCCACCTTCACCTCGACCGGCATCGGGAAGGGCGTGTTCTTTTCCGTCTTCCATGCCAGCTGCAGGGTGTTGCCGCTGCGCGTGGCCTGCAGTTCCGGTAACGCCTTCTGGTACAGGTAAGCCTGGAAGAACCAGTCCAGGTCGCGTCCGCTCACGCGCTTGACGATGGCCATGAATTCCGGCGTCGTGCCGTAGCGCGGCGCGAAATTGCCCGGGCGCGGGTCCGGCGTGCCGTAGACCTCTTCGCGTACCGAGCGGAAGAAGGCATCGTCGCCGATCAGGCCGCGCAGCGTGTGCATCACCAGCGAGCCCTTGTTGTAGATGTCCTGGCCCGGGCCGCCGCGCTTGGTATCGTAGACGTCTTCCTCCAGCCGCGGCTTGCCGGACACGATCGGCGCCTTGTTCATCACCATCGCGCGCTGCTGCATCAGCAGGGCGAAGTATTCCTGGTCGCCGCGCAACGCCTGCATGTACAGCGGCTGCATGTAGCTCCCCAGGCCCTCGTGCAGCCACATGTCGTCCCAATCGGCGTTGGTCAACTGGTTGCCGAACCATTCGTGGGCGAATTCGTGCTGCAGCAGCTCGTCGTAGCCGAAGGCCGTCTTCGCGTAGTTGTTGCCGTAGGCGTTGATGGTCTGGTGCTCCATGCCCTTGTGCGGGGTCTCGACCACGCCCATCTTTTCATCGCCGAAGGGGTAGGGGCCGATGGTGCTCTCGAAAAAGTCGAGCATGGGCGCGAACTCGGCGAACAATTCCTTCGCGCCTTTTTCGTTCTGCGGCAGGTACCACATGCGCAGCGGGATCACGTTGCCGTAGCGGCTGCGGTATTCGCCCGACAGCAGCTGGTAGGGCGCGACGTTGATCGAGATGCCGTAGGTGCTCGGGTTTTTGGTGCGCCAGTGATAGGTGCGCCAGCCGTCCTTCTCGTCCATGCCCATCGCGATCCCGTTGCCGGCCGCGACCAGCGGTGCCTGCACGGTGATGTGCTCGTCGACCACCTTGGCCTTGCCGGTCGGGTGGTCGATGCAGGGCCAGAACAGGTCGCAGCCTTCGCCTTGTACGGCGCTCGCCACCCAGGGCTGGCCGTCCGGCGTTTTCGACCAGACAAAGCCGCCGTCCCACGGTGCCTTCTTGGCCACGTGGGGCTGGCCATGGTAGCGCACCCGCACATTGACCTGCCTGCCGGGCTGCAGGGTCTGCGGCAGATCGACCGTCAGCTTGCCGTCCGGGTTGCGCCAGCTGCTGGGAGGCAGCGGCTGATTGTCGACGTCGATGGCGTCGATCGGCAGGTTGCGGTCCAGGTCGAGTTCGATGCTGGCCAGCGGCGCGCGGGTGCCGAAGGTGAGCGTGACATCGCCGGCGATGCTGCGGGTGGCGGGCTCGATGCGCAGTTTGATGTCGGCCTTGTCGAATTCGAGGGCTTGCTGGGCTTCGCTGCGGGTGGCGCCGGAACCGCGGCTGTAGTCGGTGAGGGGCGGCTGGGTGGTGGCACAAGCCGCCAGCAGCGCGCTGGCGCCGACGATGGCGATGTTCTTCATGGTGGTCGGCTGCTGCCGTCTCTGTGATTGATCCGAGGAATCTATCACAGGGGCCGGGCGTGGTCAGTATTGACGACAGGAGAGGGCATGGGCGCGCCGCCGAATCCGCGCCTGGTGAATACTTGGCCCAAGGAGGAAGCATTCATGAACGAACTGAATATCGACATCGGCCGTACCGCGCTGGTGCAGATCGACTTGCAGAACTTTAATGTGCAGAGGGAACTCGCGCCGCACCCGGCCGAGCGCGTGGTCGGCAATTGCGTGCTGCTGGCCGGCGAGATGCGCAACCGCGGCGGCATGGTGATTTTCGTGCGCGTGCAACTGGACGAGCTGTTGATGCCGGTGGCCGACAATCCGATGTTCAAGCCGGGCACGCCGACCCCGCCGCCGGAAGCATCGTATATGGCGGAGGAAGCCCAGGTGCAGGCGAGCGACCACGTCGTGACCAAGCGCCAGTGGGGCGCTTTCTACGCCACCGAGCTCGACCAGTTGCTGCGCCGGCGCGGCATCAAAACCATCATCATGGCCGGCATTGCCACCAACTATGGCGTCGAGTCGACCGCGCGCGCGGCCTTCGACCGCGGCTACGAGCTGATTTTTGCGGAAGATGCGATGAGCAGCGGGAATGCGGACGCGCACAAGAACTGCTGCGAGAACGTGTTCCGCAACATGGGCCGGGTGCGCTCGACCCGCGAGCTTATTGACGCCCTCCAAGCCGGCACCGGCGACGCTTGATCAGCGTCCCGGCCCGGACTAAACCTTAGCGACGCTGGGCCGGCGCCTGGCCGTTCTGGGCGCGGGCGTTGGCCTGTGCCTGGGCATTTGCCTGAGCCTGGGCCTGCGCCTGCTGGCGTTCCTGTTTCTTGTTCATGTGGTGGCCGACGGCGCAGCCGACGGCCGCGCCGAGCACGTGGTGCTTGCCGAGGAAGTGGCCGCCGACGGCGCCTGCCGCCGCGCCTTTCAGGCAGCTGGGTTTGGCAGAGGCGCCGGTCGAGACCAGCGACATCGACATCAGGAGGGATGCGGCAATCAGTTTGGCTTTCATGACATGACTCCGTGAGAAGGTTGATGGTCCTAGCCTAGGCTTACCGGACCCTGCCGACTGTTCGCCATCCCACGAAGACCGGGCCTCAGCTTCCCCTGGCGATGTCGGCCGTGATCTCGTAGGAGCGTAGGCGCGCACCGTGGTCGAAGATCTGCGAGGTCACCATCAGCTCGTCGGCGCCGGTGCGTTCGATGAAGGCCTTCAGCTGGGCCGAGACGGTCGCGGGCGAGCCGATTGCCGAGCACGACAGCACCGAGTCGAGCATCGAACGCTCCGGCGGGCTCAGCAAATCGAGATAGCCCTCGACCGGCGGCTTCAGCTTGGTCGGACGGCCGCTGCGCAGATTGATGAAGGCTTGCTGCATCGAGGTCGCACGGAAGTGCGCTTCGGCATCGGTATCGGCGGCAAACACGTTAAAGCCGAGCATTACGTAAGGCTTGTCGAGCTGGGCCGAAGGACGGAAGGTCGCGCGGTAGAGCTCGATCGCCTGCATCATCATCTGCGGGGCGAAGTGCGAAGCGAAGGCGTAGGGCAGGCCGAGGGCCGCCGCCAGCTGGGCGCCGAACAGGCTGGAACCGAGGATCCACACCGGCACGTTCAGGCCGGCGCCGGGCACTGCGCGCACCTGGCGGCGCGGCGAGTCGGCAAAGTAATCCATCAGTTCCACGACGTCTTGCGGGAATTCGTCGGCGTCCGAGGCCAGGTTGCGGCGCAGCGCGCGCGCCGTGGTGTGATCGGAGCCGGGCGCGCGGCCCAGGCCCAGGTCGATCCGGCCCGGGAACAGCGACTCGAGCGTGCCGAACTGTTCGGCGATCACGAGCGGCGAATGGTTCGGCAGCATGATGCCGCCGGCGCCAACGCGGATGGTCTTGGTGTTGCCGGCCACATGGGCCATCAGCACCGACGTCGCCGCACTGGCGATGCCTGGCATGCCGTGGTGTTCGGCCAGCCAGAAGCGGTTGTAACCCCAGCGCTCGCCATGCTGGGCAAGGTCGAGCGAGCTGCGGAAGGAATCGGAAGCGGTGCCGCCCTCAACGATGGGGGCGAGGTCGAGTATCGAGAGAGGAATCATGGGTCCATGATACGCCGTTCGCATGAATCTCGCCGAACGTGCCCCCGCTTGACCCCGTCTGGGTCGCTGCCTATGATGCATTCGTTCAATTTTGCCAAGACCAGCCCATGACTCGCTCCACGCTCCCGTTCCGCCGTTCCTTGCTCACCGCGGCCTGTGTCACTGCCTTGCTCAGCGGCTGCATCCACGGACGCGTTGCGCCGAATGCCCTGCCGGCCCCGGCAGCGCGCCTGGATGCTGCGCGCCTGCCGCAGATCGACGCCACGCTGAACGAAGCCATCGCCGCGCGCAAGCTGCCGGGGGCCGTGGTGCACCTCGAGCACGAAGGCGCGGTCTACGAGAAAGCCTATGGAAAGCTCAGCTATGAAGCCGATGCGCAAGCGGTCGGCACCGCCACCGTGTTCGACGCCGCTTCGCTGAGCAAGGTGCTGGCCACCGCGCCCTCGGTGCTCAAACTCGCGGAAGAGGGCAGGATCGATCTGGAAGCGAAGCTGGTGGATTACTTTCCGGAATGCGCGAACGGCGGCAAGGAGAGCATCACGATCCGTCACCTGCTGACCCACAGCTCGGGCCTGCCCGCCGGGCTGCCTGCCAAACCGGCCTGGCACGGCGATGCCGCAGCCCACGATCTGGCCTGCAAACAGGTGGTCACGCATCCGCCCGGCACGTTCTTCCGCTACTCGGACATCAACTACATCCTGCTGGGCCAGCTGGTGCAGAAGGCGTCCGGCATGCCGCTCGCCGAATTTGCGCGCACCCGCATCTTCGAACCCCTGAAGATGCGCGATACCGGCTATGTGCCGCTGCGCCGCCTCGACAGCCGCGCAGTGGCATCGATCGCGCCGACGCAGAAGGGCGGCGCCACCGAGGTCTCGGCACACGGCGATCTCGCGTCCGGCCAGCTGCTGCAGGGCGTGGTGCACGATCCGACCGCGCGCCGCATGGACGGCGTGGCCGGATCGGCCGGCGTGTTCACCACGGCCGGCGACGTCGCGCGCTATGCCCGCATGCTGCTGCGCGGCGGCGAACTGGACGGCGTGCGCATTCTCAGCGCGGACAGCGTGCGCCTCTTGAGCACCGTGCAATCGCCGGCCGGCATCGAAGCGCTGCGCGGCATGGGCATGGACATCAATTCGCCGTACGCGGTGCGCCCGCGCGGCACCGTGTTCCCGGTCGGCAGCTATGGCCACACGGGCTTTACCGGCTGCGTGCTGTGGATCGATCCGGGCTCGCGCAGCTTCTACGTGCTGTTGTCGAACCGGGTCTATCCGGACGACAAGAGCAATGTCCTGGAGATGTACACCAGGCTGGGCACGCTGGCTGCCGAGGCCGTCGGACTGCAGGCGCCGCCGGGCTCGAACGCGGTGGCTGCGACGCATTGAAACAACGCCGGCTTGCCCGGCGTTTTTCTTGTCGTATCAAGGGCTTGGTGCGTATGAAGCTGTCATTTTATTGTTCATAAAGTTTGCCGCGCGGCTAACGCGCGCACCCTTTGCCGCGACCGTTCTACACTGCGAACCCTCAATGCATCTTGTTGATATTGTTGAGTTTTTTGCCCCATATACATTAGGAGATCGACATGAAAATGAATAAATTGCTGAAAGGCCTGCTGGGCGCTTCCGTTGCAATGGCAATGTTCGGTACCATGAATGCGCAGGCACAAACGAGCGGCAGCTCCTCCACTGGCGGCACCAGCGCCAGCTCGCAATCCGACCAGGGCAGCGGCAGCTCGTCGACCCAGAAGTCGAGCAAGAAGAAGTCGAAGAAACACAGCAGCAGCTCGGGCTCGAGCAGCGGCGGTTCGAGCGGCAGCTCGGGCAGCTCGTCGAGCGGCAGCATGGGCGGCACCAGCGGCTCGTCCGGCAGCAGCAGCGGCTCCGGCGGCTCCGGTTCCAGCTCGTCGGGTTCGAGCGGTACCTCGGGCAGCGGCAGCATGGGCACCAGCGGCTCGTCGGGTTCGAGCGGCACCTCGGGCAGCGGCACCATGGGCTCCGGTTCGTCGGGCAGTAGCGGCTCGATGGGCACCGGTTCGTCGGGCACCAGCGGCACCTCGGGTAGCGGCAGCATGGGCACCGGCTCCTCGGGCAGCAGCGGTTCGAGCGGCACCTCGGGCAGCAGCGGCTCGATGGGCTCCGGCTCGACCGGCACCAGCGGCATGAGCGGCAGCACCGGCTCCTCGGGCACCAGCTCGTCCGGCATGACCGGCACCGGCTCGGGTTCGGGCACCGGCACCAGCGCCACCGGCACGACCGGCACCAGCACCACCAGCGGTGGCGCCGGCGGCACTGGCGGCCGCGGCTACTGATCGGCCACGCGCGCTGTCTTCGCAATAGAAAACACCAGCCTGCGGGCTGGTGTTTTTTATGTGTTTTGGGTTAGCTGCCGCGCGAGCTCGGCTGCTGACTGCTAGCGTGTCCAGCCGGCCTCGCCGATCCAGCGTAGCGCGGCCAGCGAGGGCATGAACAGGTACTCGCCGCCCTTCAGCCGGTTGAATGTGGTCACGCCGTCCAGCCGGCGCCGCACTGGTGACTGCGGCAGCGTGAAACTGCCTGGCGTCTCGTGCAGGCCAACGATGGCGTCGCGCTCGGTGCCCAGGTCGATGAAATTGCCGCGGTTGACCCACTCCTGTTGAAGGAACTCGATGGTGTCATAGGCGCGCGCGCTGATGAAGATGAAGAAGATGCCGCGCTCGCCGCGCGCATCGTCGGCCGCCGTCACCTCGCGGCTCCATTTGGGGCCGAAGGTGGAGGAGCGCCGGATGATGCGGTGGATGTTCACGTCGGTCAGGATCGTCAGCTTGCTGTCGCGCGGATTCAGGCGCCGCATGTGGGACGCGTGCGGGCAGACGAAGCCGCGCGGGTCCTTCGAAAAATCGAAATCGTTGTTGCGGGCCGGGTCGGCGCCCAGTTCCGGATCGTCGCGCTCGGGCGCGAGGATCAGGGGCGCCCCGCTGCGCCAGCGGCCGACCAGCTTGGCCGCTAGCAGCTCTTCATCGGATTCATTGGCGGCATGGCTGCGCACGAAGTCGTTGAACGCGCCGACCTGGCTGGCGTACTTGCGCAGCACCACGAAAGAACCGTTGCGTCCCAGTTCGGGCGGATCCGGCATCGCCACCGGGGCCCCGGTCTCGCTGTTCTCACCGAGGATGAATTCACCGGCCGCGATCGCGCGCTCCTGCCCCGGTAGCGCATCGACGCCGCTACCGGCAACCGCGGGCTGCGAAATCGAATCGCGGAAGCCGAAGGGGTTTTTGGCATCGGCATCGGCGCCAAATGCGTGGGTGCCGACCAAGGTTACACCGTGCGAGCGCGCCAGTTCGTCCATGGCCTTGGTGCGCGCCGTTTCGAGCGCGGCGGCGTCGCGCGCATAGATCGTCAGCGCTAGATGGCAGGCGCCGGGGCGGAACGCTTCGTCCCAGTGTTCGGGCGCATTGACGTCG
>Ga0308160_10000820_pt1 | contig 50674 bp, 52 predicted proteins | sample PhyFR1_FD_201036 | JGI IMG/M metagenome (GOLD analysis project Ga0308160, IMG submission 201036) | Phyllosphere microbial communities from UC Gill Tract Community Farm, Albany, California, United States - DLSLF.R1 | ecosystem: Host-associated > Plants > Phyllosphere > Unclassified | place: USA...
ATCGTCGGGTAATCCGCCTTGATGCCCAAATATTGCTGCATCATGGGAGTGTGCTTGCTTTTGCCGTTCTCGTTAAGGCGTTGATCTAACGGCATTTTCTCAGCTAAGTCCATGTTCTATAAGGATAAGGTGTGGAAGTGGTACGCGTTTTGTTCTAGTCGCTACACTCCACAACATGCCGCAACACTTCGCATTTTAGCGTAGGTTTTCGCCTTCGCTCATCAGGATGTTACGCTACAATTCCCAGCTACAGATTTCGGCGCTGAAAAGCTACGCCGACGTTACGCCATGAGGGAATATGTCATTCGACGCCAGAGCCGCGAAGCTTCTCCAGCCCGGCCAACACTTTACCATCTCCGACTGCCAGGGGCTCCGACTGGAAGCCACCGCCACCACACGGTCGTGGACATATCGCTACAAGAGTCCGGTCGACGGCAAGATGCGCCAGGTGAAGATAGGGACGTGGCCGGCGATGTCATTTCACGCGGCCGTCGTGGAGTGGGAAAAGCTGCGGGATGCTCGCGCAGCTGGCCAGGATCCGTCGGACCAGAAGCGGGTGGCACGCCAGGCCGAGGCCGCGCAGCGAGAAGCGCGGCGGGTCGCTGCTGAAAAGCGGCTGACCATCCGTCGTATCTGCGACCAGTACCTCGAGGAGCACGTCGACCTCAAGCGGCAGGCAAAGGGGGCGACCGAGGTCCGGCGCCTGTTCAATGTCCACCTGGGCGAACTTGCTGACCTCGATCCTGGTGCTCTGACCCGTGCACAGGCGTTTGGTCTCCTGCAGGGCATGATCGCCACTCCCGTCGTGGCTTCGAACCTACGCCGAGAACTCGGCGCGGCGTGGGATCACGCGTTGGATGCCGGCCGGCTGGATGAGAACGTGCCGAACTGGTGGCGCCTGATCATGCGCGGCAAGTTGCGCAGCAAAGGGCGTATGCGAGAGGGGGAGCAGATTGGCACAGCAAAGCGCGTCCTTAGCGAGGCCGAGCTCGGCGTATTGATCCGTTGGTTACCGAACTTCTCGAAGATGGTCGATGACGTCCTGACAATCTACCTGTGGACGCTCTTGCGTGGCAGTGAGATCACGTCCATGCACGCGAAGGACATCACGGAAGAGAAGGACGGGCTATGGTGGACCATACCGAAGCTCGAGACCAAAAACCGAAACCGCGAGCGCGCTGAGGATCATCGCGTGCCTTTGGTCGGCAGAGCCGAAGTGGTCGTCCGCCGGCGTCTGGCCTTGGCGGATGGAGGCTACCTATTTCCGTCGTGGGGCAAGACGCCTTATGTCGAACAGAAGGCGATCGGCGTGGCTGTATGGACTCATATGCCCTACAGTGGAACGAGGCCAGAATCGAAGCGGCCGCGGTGTCCGGTCATCCACTGGACGCCACACGACCTGCGGCGTTCTTGCCGCACCTTATTGGCTGGTATGGACTGCCCCGATGCGATCGGTGAGGCACTGATTGGCCACCTACCGCCAGAGTCGGGAAGCGATGTGTATAACCGCCATCGCTATGACCGGCAGCGCCGGGAATGGTTGATGCGACTAAGTGCGCGCTTGGAGGAGTTGGCCGCCACCCTATAAGAAGGCTGGCCGCTGGTCAGCATGCTTCACGACGGCGGCGGTTGCCGTGCCCAGTGTTTGGCGGCGGTGCGAGGTCCGAGACTGGGCGCTGTTCTGCCCATTCTTCGACCTCACGGACGAGCCAGGCCACGCGGCGACCGGAGAGCTGTCGCGGGCGTGGAAACTCCCCGTCCCGGACCAGTCGTTGCACAGTGGTGGCCGCCAGTGCAACAGCAGCTGCCACGGCTTCAAGTTCAAGATAGATCGGTTTCACGTTGTTCTCTTTTCGTACGGCGTTTGCCTGACCGTTTCCTCAGCAGCCTGTCGCGGACGATGCGATCGACCGCATCGCCCAAGGTCATGTCCTTAAACTGGATGAACTTGGCAAGGGCCATCCTGACATCCTTCGAAACCACAACTGCTGGAAGCAGGGCCTTGCCCTCCGCGTCCAGCTTGGCAAGGCGTCGCGCCTGCCTGTCCGACGCACTGAGCGCCTGGCCTGTCGGTGGCCTGCCGCGCTTTTTCGCGGGCTTAGGTGATTCGGTATCGGTCTGCACGGTCGTAAATCCTTCTAGGAATTTTTGTGAGAACTCACGATTTTTCCTCTTCGACTTTTAAGTATTCGCGCCAGGGCACCTTGCGACCATTGACCAAGAATCCCCATGTGCCCCGATGACGCCAAGTGACGAACAGCGTCCAGACACCGCCAGTCGACACGCGGGTGATGCGGTGGTAGTCGCCGAAGTGCAGCTCGGCCGTGTCGCCCGGTGCGCGAAGACGCGCGATAAATTGCCACCGGCGTAGCTCCCAGTAATGACCGCGCAGGATGAACGTCCTTGCATCCCATGGGTGGTCGTGCATGTGGGGATCTAGATCCGCGCGCATGATCTTGTGCAGGCGTACCGATGGCAACCAGTTGCCCCAGCGCCTCTTGCCAGCGTCGGATTTCGGCGGGTACGGATTGAACAACCAGTACCGCTCCATGTAGGTCGAACCGTCGGCATCAACCAGGTGGAAGTAGGGCGTGCGCATTGCGCGGCGGATGAGCCAGTCGGCCACGGCAGGCCGGGCCAAGAATCGTGCGATGAAGTTCAGCATTGCTTGGGCTCCCGGAAGTCATGGCCGCACTGGTCTGGCGCCGTGCAGTCGTGTGTGGTCGTATCAGGCTCGTTGCAATGGCGGCATATGCGTGTCGGCTGACCAGCATTCGCCATGATCTGAATTTCGCTGCTGTCGATGCCGCCTCTGATGCCGTTCAGGTACACCGTCATCCCTAGCCGACCGCCGTCCTGGTACATCGTCAGGGTATGGATGAACTGCTTCAACCCGCGGTATAGGACCGGTCTGCAGCAGTGCGCCGACTTCAACAAGCGTGCTTGATGCTTGAAGCTTTCAAGATCGATCGGCTCGTCCTGGTTGTCGGAGGCAGGGACGGTCATGCGGCCCTCCCGACAATCCGTTGCTCGTGCGCGAAGTTCGCGCGGATGAGGGCCTCGGACAGTGGCGGGCAGACGCTGTTGCCGCACATGCGCACCTGAGCCGACTTGGTCAGCGGCATACGCGGCAGTGTGAGCGGGTCGCCTTCCACCTGGCGGCCGTCGACGAACAGGTAGGCCGGGTCCGGGATCTCGTCGATGATGTAGTCGGCCGGGAAGCCTTGGGCTCGATACAGTTCGTGCGGTGCCAGCATGCGCAGGCCGATGTCGACGATCTGGTAGTCCTGGCCCTGAATCGTCACCAGGCCGAAGCGGTCGCGGCTCGTGATCGTGGCGAGCGGCGAGTCGGGCGCCTGATCCTGATCGGTACCGTAATAGGCCAGCAGGAACGAGCGCACCTCGGCGTGATGCTGGCCGCCAGCGCTGATCGTGTGCAGCGGCTCGTCGGCGCTGGCCGCGGTGCTGGTGCCGCGCAGCTTCACCAGGTGACTCGACACCAAGGCGGACTTGCCGCTGCCGCCGGCGGTGACGGTAGCCAGCGGTGCATCGGCGGCGTGGCCGACGCTCTTACCCATGTCGCGCTGGATGTGGGCCGTTACCAGGCTGTGGTGGTCGCTGCTGGTGACGGTGCCGATCGGGTCGGCCAAGTCGGAGCCAACAACGCCGGTGTAGTGCTTCGCCAAAAAGGCAACGCCCAGAGCCTTGTTGCCGCTGGCGGTCACGGTGCCGAGCGGCTCGTCGACCGGCTTGGCGCCGGCGCCCCAGCGTTTCACGCCGCCCGGCGACACCTCGCCGTGCGCAGCATCGACCAGGGTCGCCGAGACCATACTGAAGTGCCCGCCCTTGACCTGGGCGCAGATGGTACGCAGCGGCTCGTCTGCAGGCATCACGCGCTGGTTGCTCGCGTTGGCGTGCTCGTTCAGGAATGCGGTCACCAGTGCATGCCGGTTCTCAGTCGTGATCGTGGCGATCGGCTCATCGGGGAGCGTGCCGCGCGCGTCGGCCGGGCGCTTGTCGCTGTAGTACGGCGACAGGTATGCGCTGGCTAGTGCTTTCTCCCCGCGGTTCGCGCCGGTGATCGTTCGGAACGGCTCGTGCACAGATTCGCTGCGGTCGCCGCCCTGGTGCGTCACTGGGACGATGGATGGCGCGACGACCGCGAAGCCCGGGGCCGATGTTACGGTGCGCACCGGCTCATCGCCGGGCCAGACGTTGGGCCCTCTGCCGGTGGTCTTGCTGTTGGCCGTGTTGACGATGAACGGGTCTGCCGCATTGACGACGTAACGCATGATGCCCTTGGCGATTCGGCGCAGCGTGGCGTCGGCAAGCGGCTTCTTGCGGCCGAAGATGCTTGGGCAAGGAAGCGACCAGTCGATGCACTCCGCCGCGGTGCGGTGCGGCAGCAGGCGGCCAGCGCGCACGCCAGGCGAATCCGGCGCGCCGTGGGTAGCTTCGGGCCAGCGGATCGGCAGGCCGTCGCGCCGCGCGACCAGGAAGAAGCGCTTGCGGATCGTCGGCGTGGCGTGGTCGCTGGCGCGCAGCTCGCGGTGGTCGACCTTGTAGCCGTGCGCCTGCAGCTGGCGAACGAAGCTGTCGAACGTCTTGCCGCGCTTCGCCGGGTCCGGCTTCCAGTTGCCGTGCTCGTCCTGCATCAACGGGCCCCACGTCTTGAACTCCTCGACGTTCTCCAGCATGATCACCCGCGGCTTGCACTTCGCCGCCCAGCGCAGCGTCACCCACGCCAGGCCGCGGATCTTCTTTTCGACCGGCTTGCCGCCTTTCGCCTTGCTGAAGTGCTTGCAGTCCGGCGACAGCCACACCAAGCCGACCGGCTGGTTGTTCGTTACCTTGATCGGGTCAACGTCCCAGACGCTCTCGCACAGGTGCTTCGTGTGCGGGTGGTTGATGGCGTGCATGGCCAGCGCCTCGGGATCGTGGTTGATCGCGATGTCGACCGGGCGGCCGAATGCGGCCTCCAGGCCGGTGCTGGTCCCGCCGCCCCCGGCGAAGTTGTCGATGATAAGCTCGTGACCCAGGTCCAGGGCCATGGTCATGAGGTCGCGCTTCATGTGTTTTTCTCCCGAACCGACCATTCGGGAACGTCCGCGCGCAGCGTTCGGCGCCAGTCCGGGATGTACTTTTCGCTCAGGCCCTGGCTCTCGAAGATGTTCTTGCGGTACGGTGCTGGCGCCTTCTGGCCAACATAAGGCTTCTCGGCGCCATTAGTACGGAAGTGCTGCCGCGTGCTCTCCGTCAAATCGATCGTGCCGCCAATCGTTTGGTAGAGCCAGTTGATCTCGAAGGCGTAACGCAGCTTTGCCATGCGTTCCCAGCCGGTGCCGAAGTCGACGGCGTCGAAGAGCGCTTCAATCGGTAGAGGGCCGACATGCTTGATATGCAATGCCGTGTAGCAGAGCTGCACCTGACCGTTGTCGAGGCGGCGGTGCGAACTGAACGCGACTTCGGTCTTGGCCTGCAGCGTGAGCGCGACCTGCAGCATGGTTTCGCCAGTGGGCTCGCTGATGTCGGCCACGTTGTCTTCGAGGAAGACGGCGAACTGCTCCTGCTCCATCACCACGCGGTCGTTCTTGAGCCAGGCCGCAAACTCGCGGCTCAGGGACGCGGTGTAACTGACGCGGAAGTCGCGCCAGGCGGGCATGCCCCCGTGGCCTTGGCCGTGGTCGTTCAAGACTGCGACCATCGTGCGCGTGTCCGGATCGGCGTAGATGTAGCAGTCGTCCGGCGTGGCCTGGTCGGCCACGTACTGCATGAAGCTGCTCGGGTCGGACAGGACCACAGTGCCGCTCTTGCGGTGCGGCTCCGGCATGGCCTTTTCGATGGCATCGGTGATGTCGACTTGCCTGTAATCCGGAGGCAGGATCAGGAAGTGCGCATCACCGATCGAGCGGATGTTCGAAGCGGCGACCGTGAGCGCACCCAGGCGATCGATGGTCGAGTCGTTGATGTTCAGGTGCTCCTGCGGTTGGACGACTGCGGCGGCCAGCTGGCCGGCGACGGCGCCGGATGCGGCCGTGTTCTGGTCTTGATTCATTACGCTTCCTTAAATTGGAGTGGTTGAGGTGCCGGCGCTTCGCGCAGTTCGAGCGATTGCTGGCGGGGATGTTTGCGGGAGAGCTCGTTGTCATCGGTGACGAAGAAGAAGTCCTCGCCACGTTCAGGCTTCGGCAGGTCGACCTTGACGTTGTCGAGGATGACCACCTTGTCCATGTCTTTGCCGCGGGTGGCCGGCTTGACCTTGATCTGCAAGGTCAGCGTGCCGCCCTTGCCGGTGTCTTTTACAGCCGCGAGCAGGTCGGCCAGGCCGGCCGACAGCTCGGAGTGGGCGCGGCCATCGCGCAGGTCCTGCAGAAACAGGGCAAATGCTTGTGTACTCATTTCGGAGTTTTCTCCTGGTTGTTGGTAGAGGGGGCGATGGGCATGTGGGCCCAGTAGGTGACGCGAGCCGCATCGATCGGCAGTCCCGACATGTCGCGCCAGGTGTCGCCGTCGCGATACGCCTGCCAGAGCTCACCGTCGATGTCGGCGAGCACGGTGATGTCGTCGTCCGGGAGCACGGTGTCGGTGGCGAAGAAGTCGATGACGATTCCGACTGGGATAGAGGCAGCGTTCACTGTTCAGTCCTTGTCGTTGGCTTGCAGCTTCTTCACGTCAACCCGGCTGCGGCGATCGATGTGTCGGCGGGCGAGGATCTCCAGGACGACCTTGAGAGCCGGCGTCTTGAGCATTTCGTCGAGCGGCGAGGGCGTGCACAGCCAGCTGTGTGCGACTTCCAGAGCGGCCCGGTCGGGAGCGATGCGGGTCACGTCAGGCTCCATCTCTGCTTGGATACGGCGTGTTAGGGTGGAGCACGCGCCAGAGAGCCACGGCAATCTCTGGCTCATCTGCATGCATTCTTCCGGACAGCGAAGCCAGGAAATGAGCGACTCTGCGATTGAAGTCGAACAGGTCATCGGCACCCGTTTCCGGGTAAGTTTCGATCGCCTCTTTGGCGAATGCGGCAATCGCCTGACGGAACTCTTTAGCCGTTGCCATGGGCGACCTCGCTTTCCAGGTGCCGGCGCCAAATTGCGTTACCTTCATCGCTGCCGGAATAGAAGGCATCTGCCTCGGCCGTGCCTGGCTTGTAGCGGCAATGGAACTTCACACCCATGGCCTTGCACTTGAGGAGTTCGCGTACGCCGAGTACGTAGGCATCGCTGCGCGGATCCCGCGGGCAGTTGAAAGCGGCAATCATCAGCCTCTCGACAAGCAAGACGGCTTCGCCGGTCGACATCGTTTTCTTAGTGGTTGCCATTACAGGACCTCCGGAATAACAGTGATGCCGCACGGTTCATCGAACAGGCTAGCCGTGTCCTCGGCTGCTTGGGCGCTCGAGCAGGCGATCCAGATGAACTTCTCAACCCGGGTGGCGGTGCGCGCGGTGATGATGAAGGGCTTCATGGTCACCATTCCCGGATCTGGTTGCGCCGGGCGATCAGCTTGATCTGGCGTTTGCGCGCCTTTCGCTGGACCGGCACCAAGATGCGGGGCGGGTTGATGAGCTGCTCGACCCGTGCCTGATTGGTGCGCAGCTGCGCCTCCACCAGGAGAAGGGCCGCTGGCTTGACTGCCTTGCGCGCCAGGCGACGCGCGATGCGGGTGGCGACTTTCATGCCGCCTCCAGCATCGCGGCAATGGTGGCTTTGGCAGTCTGCTCGGCCTCGTGTTGGATCAGCGTGCGAACGAGGGCGCCGAGGGCGTTTTCACCCATCAGGGCGCGGCGTGCCAGGTCGGCCAATACATCAGGGTCTTCCAGATGGGCGGCGAGCGTCGTGACGATCAGTTTGGTTGTCACGGGCTGGCCTGCCAGCAAAGACTGACGCCAGCGATCGGCGGTTTCACTCGTAGCGCGGCGGAACTGCTGGTCGGGATCTTGTTGGTTCATCGGCTGCTCCTGGGCAATGTCGCGATGAACCTAAGTGTAGAGTACTAAACCTTAGGTAGTCAAGAGTTCTAAACCATGCGCAAAAAATAAAGCCCGCATTGAGCGGGCTCATGGATGCTGAGGTGGGGAGGACGCTACAGTCGGCCTGTGACTACCCTCCCTGGCTGATAGACGACGCGGCCGATGATGTCGAGCTGGCCGCTCTTAACGTTGACTGGTCCATGGTCTGGATTCAGCGAGTGGAGATACCACTGCCCGCCTTTATGCAGCAGTTGCTTCACACAAGCGTCTCCGTCGAATTGGATGGCATACAACTCTCGACTGATCGGTCGTCTGTCGCTGATATCGACTACCACCAGGTCGTCTTCAAATAGCATCGGTTCCATAGAATCGCCTCGGACACGTATGGCCACCAAGCTGTTGGGATCCAAGCGGTGTTGCTCAATAACCTCAACAGGAATCTCGAGCTGTCCGGCCTCTGTGAGGTCTATATCCGTGTCGGTACGAGTAACGCCAGCCCTTAACCGGAAATTGACTCTACGGATCGAAACGGTGTTCCTCATCTCGTCTTTGCTGACCGGGGTAACGCCCTTGGCCCCGAAGAGCGGTGCGTTCCGAGGCTCGCCCTCGCCGGTCATCAGCCAAATGTGGTTGAAACCGAGCTCGCGCTCGATGTTCAAGGCATATCGAATGTCGATCGACTTGATCTTTCCAGTAATCCACTGATTGACGACGCTTTTAGACGCCCCTGAGGCTTTGACCAAACCAATCTGGCCCCGATCACCCTCTAATTCGGGCATGTCGGCGTAAATACGTTCTAGGCGCTCTGATAATAGGTTCATGTTAAGCATTCTAAACAGCACATGGTTTAGAGTGCTTGACTGCATTGGGTTTAGCATTCTATACTCGGTACAGGTTTGAACTTCCATAGAGCATTTATGAGCACGACTGAACTTGATGCAGCAAAGCAAGTAATTCTGCTTTTTGGCGGGACAACGAAGACTGCTGCTCTCTGCGATATCTCCAAGAGCGCCGTTTCCCAGTGGATGAAAAACGGCATTCCACGCGCACAACTCAAGTACCTGAAAGCACTGCGGCCTGATCTCTTTCCTCCGGACCCGAACCCGAAACCGGACCCCGACCCCGCTTTAAAGCGACGATGTACCGACCATTGCTAGCTCGGCGCATCGAACGTGTCGTTACAACGGCCACCACATGATTCTTGCGGCAGTAGTGAATCACGATCAGTAAAGGTTGGCCTGTCGAGCTTTTTCTACTTGTCGTAATCCGCCGAATTCCACGGCGAAGACTTTGTTCGGCAAGAAAATTGCACATAGGAAATTTACCGGGTGAATGATTCTAATGTGCATCGTAGCAATGTTGATTTCTATACAAAACCCTAGAACTTGAAGGAAAAACCATGGACTTCCTGAAGGCCTACCAAGAGATGATCAAGGTCCACGGCTGGGCCGGCACCGCTGCCACCCTCGGCATGGCCAAGTCCGCGTTGGAGGCCCGTGTCTACGAGATCAAAGGCTCGGGTATGCGCGTCGATACCGCGATGCTGATCCAGGCGCACGCGGGTACCACGCACTTCGCTCAGGCAGTGGCGCACGCCACCGGCGGCGTCTACATCGACCTGCCGAAAGCTGAGTGCATTCATGGTGAAGATCTGGAAAGCAAGTTCCACGAATTGGTGGGCGAGCTGGGCGTCTTGTCGAAGACGTACAGCGTCGCCAAGAAGGATGGCGAGATCGATACCCGTGAGCGAGCGGATCTCGAAGGGAAGGCACAGCAGATGCATAAAACGCTGCAGGAGCTCATGTCCCTGATGTTCCATGTCTACTGCCGCCCGGCGGCTGATGCTGGACACGCCCATTCCAATGACCATTGAAATTCTCGAAACGCAAGAGGTCGGCGGTCAGTCAGCGCAGCCGGCCCGCCTACTCCTCCCGGACCCACCGCCAGTGCGACGCACTGCGGCCGAGAAACTGCGCATCTTGGCGCGGCTGACCACGGCCCTCATCGAGCTGCAGAAAGAGGAGAGGGAGCGTAATGGCAACTCTTGACCAGGTCGTCGACCAGATGCGCGTGGCGGGGCTTCCTATGTTGCCCAACGGCCACCCACTGCTAGACGGGAAAATCAACCGTTTCGGTCCCAAGAAAAAGGCGTGGTACGTGCTGCGCGAGCTCGACCTGCGCGGTGGTCGTCGTGTCGTCACCGGAAGCTTTGGAATCTGGCAGGGCGACGACAACAATGCGATCCCTGTCTCGATCGACTGGGAAGGCTTTACGGCCGAAGATCGCGCCGAAGCCGAGCGCAAACAGGCCGAGCAGCAGCGCTTCGAGGCCGAGCAAAAGCAGCGGGACGCTGAACTGGCGGCCAACCGGGCACGGATGCAGTGGGCCGATGCCGACAACGCCTCCGACGTCGATCCCCATCCTTACCTCGAGCGAAAGCGCGTTGGCTGCGAAGGCACGCGCATTGACGCCAAAGGCCAGCTGCTGATCCCTGCTCGCAAGTACAGCACGACCGGTGCCGTCCTGGCCGGCCTGCAAAAGATCGCGCCGGACGGCGAAAAGCGCTTCAATTCCGGCATGGACATGATCGGCGCCTGTTGCCTGCTGGGCAGGATCAAGCAGGACACGCCGCTGATCGAGGTAGGCGAGGGCTATGCCACCTGCGAGACCGTGCGTATGGCCACCGGCTTCGATGTCCCTACCATGGTGGCCTTCAACGCGGGCAATCTGATGGCGGTCGCGCAGCAGCTGCGGCGCGACTTCCCCAGCGCGCACCTCCTGTTCCTGGCCGACGACGACATGCGTGTGGTCGCGCGCCTGCGCGAAGCACTGCTGAAGGACTACGACGTGGAGTGGGATCCCGTGGTCGACGGCGCTGACCACCAACTCGAAGCCGAGACCGGCGACGTCGTATGCGTGCGCGCTATCTGGCGCCGGGACAGCACCGCGACCGACTACATCGAGGCCGATATCCGCACTGGCCGCCGGGTCCAGATCCGCAAGTTCGAGAACGCCGGCATGTCCCGTTCAAGGGCCGCGGCAAAAGCCGTTGGCAACGCCTCAGTGGTTTGCCCGGTGTTCGCCAACCGCGCCTCGGACAGTAAAGACTCCGATTTCAACGACCTGTACCTGGCCGAGTCCTTGGACGCTGTACGCGACCAGGTACTGGCCGCGCGCTCCCGTGCCCTCTCTGGGGCGAGCACGGCGGCCGGACAGGACGATGTTCCCGCGCACTTCGACGACGTGCCGCCGGCTGCACATGCGACGGCGGTTACAGAGGATGAGGCGAGCGCGATGCGCGTGCCGACGCTGGAAGTGCTGCGCGAGCACTTCTGCCTGATCTACCCCACTACCGACGTGTGGGACAGCCTGCGCCGGCAGCGCCTCAAGAAAAGCGCCTTCACGGCCTGGGTTGGCAAAGAACTGGCCTCTCAATGGGAGAAGGATTCCAAGCGACGCACGATCATGCGCGATACGCTCCCCACGCTCGTCGGCGGGCGCGCCGTTGAAGGGGGTGCGGGGGGCGGCAAGCTCGGCGAGATGCTCGACAACCTGACGCTGCTGCGCGGTACCGAAACCGTGTGGGATGCGATCGGCCAGCAGGTGATGTCACTTGGTGCGGTGCGGGCCGACTACACGGCCGAGCTCACGACGAAATGGCAGGAACACGCGACGCGCAAGACGATCGAGGCCAGGAACCTGGTCTTCGACCCGACGCAGCTGGCCGACCCGGTCACCCACGTGAATATCTTCGGTGGCTGGCCGTTGACGCCAAAAGCTCGGCCCGACCTGGTCGGCCCAATCCTCGCGCTCCTGGCATCGCTCTGTGAGGCGGAAGATCAGGTCGAGGAGTGCGTCGAGTGGATCCTGCGCTGGCTGGCTTACCCGCTCCAGCACCCAGGCGCCAAGATGCAGACCGCGCTACTGGTCTTTGGTGAGAAGCAGGGCACAGGTAAGAGCCTGTTCTTCCAGGACGTGCTGCTGCCGATCTACGGCGAGTACGGCGGTGTGGCCAGCCAACACCAGCTGGACTCGACCTTTACGGCCTGGCGCAGTCGCAAGCTGTTCATGCTGTTCGAGGAGGTGCTGTCGCGTGACGACCGGTACAGCCACAACGGCACGCTCAAGTACATGATCACCGGCAAGAGCATGAGCATCAACCAGAAGAACCTGCCGGAACGGGACGAGCGCAACCACATGAACAGCGCATTCCTCTCGAATGAACCGCAGCCGATCCCGATCGAGCTGGAAGACCGGCGCTTCATGGTGATCGAGGCCAGGCGCAAGCAGCCCAAGGAATTTTACGACGGCGTCCAGGCCGCGATCGTGGCCGGCGGCTGCGAGGCGTTCTACCACTTCCTCCTGAACCTGCCGCTGGAAGACTTCAATGAGCACACCAAGCCACCGATGACGCTGGCAAAGGAACGCGTGATCGAGTTCGGCCTGAACAGCTGGATGAGCTTCCACCGGGCCTGGAAGGACGGATACCTGGATGCGCCGTACTGCTCCTGCCTCTCCGAGGACCTCTACATCATGTACAAGCGCTGGTGCGATCGCAGCGGCGAAAAGCCGCTCACGCTGTGCAAGTTCGCCGGCCTGATCGCCAGTCGCGAGACCAAGAGTAAGAAGCCGGTCAGCGTCGGCAATAAACCGAAGGCGACGCGGATGGTGTTCGTCATCGACAACCCGGACTATGCGGGCTCGCTGGACGAGCAGATCAAGAAATTTAGGACCCTCGGCGACGTTCGTGCGGACGGGCCATTGCAGGGTTGAGCAGGGTTGCGAACAAACCCTGCAACGCTGAAACCCGCATGGATGCTAGTTCTCAGCAGGGTATGCAGGGTTTTCAGGGATTCACGCACGTAGGTGAGATTTAATTTTTTGGTGGGTATGTTTTTTTTGCAGGCCTATATAAACGACCCTGCAACCATGCATACCCTGCTGAGAACCAGTGTTCATGCGGGTTCCAGCGTTGCAGGGTTCGAAAACAAGCCGGAAAACCCGGCAATAACGACGAGGCAAGGATGAGGCTCAGTGTTCAAAACAACTTTCCCGCAATGGCGACACGCCTGCAGCAGCTCGGCCGCCAGGCGCCGTTCGTCGCCGCTGTCTCGCTGACTCGCACGATCAAGGATGTCTTGCCGGCCGAGCAGGAGGAGATGCGGGAGAAGTTCGTCGGCGTGACCAAGTACGCGCTCAACGGCATGTTCGTCAAACCGGCGACGAAAAAGAACCTCGAGGCACGCATTTGGGTCAAGGACAACCCGTTCGGCAAGGGGACGCCGGCGGACCGCTTCCTCTTGCCCGAGATTTACGGTGGCGCGCGCGGCCAGAAGGGTATGGAACGGCTGCTGCAACGCCAGGGCCTGATGCCGGCAGGGTGGTTCGCGATCCCGGCCGCCGGCGCCCAGATGGACGCTAACGGCAATGTGAAGCGCAGCCAGATCATTCAGATCCTGTCGCAGCTGAAGGTGCAGCGCAGCGCAGGCTATGAGTCGCGCGCCACTGGCAGCGCCAGGTCAAACAGGACGATCGCGCGCCAGGGCGTGACCTACTTCGCGCTGGCGAAGAAGCACCGCGGCCTTGGGCCCGGCATCTACCTCAAGCGCAAGTTCGCACTCGGCACGTCGGTGCGTCCGGTGTTCATCTTCGAATCTGCAGCGCACTACCGCGTGCGTATGCGCTTCCACGAGGTAGGCGAACGCACGGCCTACAACCGCTTCCCTGTCCACTTCAACAACGAGTGGCGCAAGGCCGTGGCCAGCGTGCGGCTGCGATAGCAAGACCGCCAGGCCGCCCGGCGATGAGGGCGGCAAACACGTTAGGAAATGCAATGCAAACTACCACCATCAAGTACTTCGCCTTCGCCCACCTGCCGGCGCACCTGCAGCTGGTCAGCAAACCGATCGGCGAGCTGGCCCAGCAGTTCGAGCAGCAGCTGCCGGACGGCCCTGAAAAGTCCGCCGGCATGCGCAAGCTGCTGGAGGCGAAGGACTGCTTCGTGCGCGCCGCACTGGATGCGCCGAAGCCGGCCGCCGAGCAAACCTGGGACTTCGAGGCGTTCGTGCAATACGGCCGCGACCACGGCGGCAACATCGTCGGCGGCATGCCCTGGTCGTTCAGCTTCCACGGCAGCCCGGTCAGCCACGAGAACGACGACTGCTACCTGATCGGCGTGAACGACGGCCAGATCCGCTTTGACCGTGGCCAGCTGCTGGTGAAGACTGCAGACGGCAAGCTGACCACGCGTCCGGCCTGACCACCACCACCCGCCCGGCCAGCCCGGGCGATTGCAGCAAGGGCATGCCGTCGGCAATGAAGACGACAGAAGAGAAGGCGTCAGATATTTCCAAATAGAAATGTTAATAGACGGAAACTTGTCTCTTTTTAGACACAAAAAGTATGGCGAAAAAAATGCGATATGGAAACACCCCCGGTCTAGGTTCCTCCGGGGGTAAGGCTCAGCAAGGGTAATTCGGACCCCGTTGTTTCTCTAGTTATCGACCACTGCTAAGGGGGTTGTTTTGTTGGATTTTGATTTGACCAAGCCCATGACCCAGTCCGCTTTTGGCGCCCTGGTCGGTGTGAGCCAGCAGGCCATCGGCAATCTGGTCGGCCGCGGCATTCTGGACACCAGCGTGCCCGGGCTACAGCTGCTGCAGGCCTACTGCTCGCATCTTCGCGAGCAGGCCGCAGGCCGTGCCGCCAACGGAGACCTCGACCTGGCCACTGAGCGCGCTGGTCTGGCCAAGGAGCAGCGGGAACGCATCGCCATGCAGAACGCTGTGACACGCGGCGAGCTGGCGCCGGTCGCGCTGCTCGAGGAGGTGCTGTCTAGGGCGGGCGCCAAGATCGCCAGCACGCTGGAGGCGATCCCGGGTGCCGTGAAACGTCGCGTGCCGTCGCTGTCCTCGGACGAGATCAAGAACATCGCGTTCGAGATCGCACGCGTTCGCAACATTGTGGCCGCCATGTCCCTGGCCGATCTTCGCGAGGATGAGGGGGGAGGGGACGACGAACCAGACGCTGAGGTGATCGACGTATGAGTAACATGTACGAGGTCGTCAGCTGGGACTCCCCCGAACTGGAAAAGACAGTAAGCCGCGGCCTGGCCACCTTCGGCGTGCCGACGCCAATGTCCCTTGAGGAGTGGTCACGAAAGCACTTCTACCTGTCGAAGGAATCCTCGTACATCGAACAAGGCTGGATCCCATGGCCGTTCCAGCGCGCGATCCTGGCATGCATCAGTAACGATGACATCCGCGCGATCGACTGGAAGAAGTCGGCCCGGGTCGGTAACACGAAAATCATGCTGGCGTCGATCGGCTACTTCGCCGAACACAAGCGACGCAACCAGGCGCTGTGGCAGCCCACAGACGGCGACAGCGACGAGTTCGTGAAAACCGAGCTGGACACCATGCTGCGGGATGTGAAGGTGATGGCCAAGGCGATGCCAGCGCACATCTCGCGTCACAAGGACAACACGCTGGCACAGAAGAAATTCCTCGGGTGCCTGCTGCACACCCGGGGCGGTACTGCCGCGCGTGCCTACCGCCGGATCTCGGTTGACGTGGCCTACCTGGACGAGCTGGACGCGTTCGACCGGGACATCGAGAAGGAAGGTTCGCCAGACAAGCTGGCGGGCAAGCGAGTCGAAGGTGCCACCTTCCCGAAGCTTGTCACAGGATCCACACCGAAGCTGCAGGGCTTCTCCCTGATCAATGACCGCTACAACGCGGCCGACGAACGCTTCAAGTACATGATCCCCTGTCCCGAGTGCGGCGGTTTCCACCCGCTCGTATGGGGCAAGAAGGACGACAGCACGGGGATGAAGTGGGTCAACGGCGACCCGAGCAGCGTCCGGCACCTGTGCCCGCATTGCCAGTGCCTGATCGATCAGGGCCAGTACCTGGCAGTGGCAGCGCAGGGCCGATGGCAGAACGCCGACGGCAGTATCACGATTGATGCCGCGGGCGTGTTCCGCAATGGTACCGGTGACGTGATCAGTCCATTGCCGCACATCGCCTTCCATGTCTGGACCGCCTACAGCCCGCTGGTGTCGTGGCAGACCCTGCTGGAAGAGTTCTTCGACGCCTACGAGAAGGCGCAGGCCGGCGACATCACGCTGATGAAGACCTTCACCAACACCACCCTTGGCGAGGTGTGGGCAGTTGATCAGGAGAAGACCGACGTCGATCAACTGAAGGAGCGCGCCGAGCCGTACAAGCTGGCCACGGTCCCGAGGGGCTGCGTGCTGCTGCTCGCCGGCTGCGACACGCAGGACAACCGGATCGAGGTGACGATCCGTGGCTACGGCCGCGGCTGCGAGACATGGCACATCGACCACCGGATTTTCTACGGTAACCCGGGCGAGGATCAGGTGTGGCAGGATGTCGCCGAATACCTTTTCGAGAACGACTTCCAGCATGCCGGCGGGTCGACCATGCGCATTTACGCGTCAGCGATCGATACTGGTGGCCACTACACCCAGGCAGTCTACAACTTCGTCCAAACCTATGCCGCCATGGGGCACCGCATCTTCGCCGTGAAGGGGCGCTCTGGTCGCGAGAAGCACATCAAGGACGGCGTTGCCAAGGTCGATATCGACTGGCGTGGCAAGAAGCGACGCCGCAGCCTCCTCCTCTGGCAGGTCGGTACCAACCTGGCGAAAGACCTGATCTACGGTCGCCTGCAGATCACCCGGCCCGGGCCCGGCTACATGCATTTCTCCAAGGATGCGACCGACGAGTACTTCGCCCAGATGGCGGGCGAGGCCCGTGTCGAGCGCGCGGTGGCCGGCGGGAAGGAATCGCGCTGGACTGCGCTGCGCAAGCGCGTCGAGGCCTGGGACTGCACGGTGTACGCCGTGTGGCTGGAAACACACCTCGACCTGATGAAGAAGACCGGACGCTACTGGGACCAGCTCGAGGAGCAGGTACAGCCGTCCATCGTTGACCTGTTTGCCGTCCCGGTACCAGTCGAGCCTGTCACGTCCGAGCCGAAGGCTGCACCTCGGACGCCGTCAGGCGGGCGCGGGAAGATATCGATCGCCGGCACGAGAAGGGGTGCTGCGTGAGCATGGAAGAGGACCCGGACATCGTCCAGGTGATCATCCTGGCGTGCCGCGAGAGTGGGCTCGATGCCGCGGCGGCGCACGAGATCGAGCTGCGGATCCGCGCCCAGTACGGCGGCATGCGCGTGCGCATCCCGAAGCGAAAGAAGCACCCGAACCGCCAGGAGCGGGCGATGGTCGTGGCCGATGGCGTCACGAGCATGACCAATGAAGAGATCATGGGCAAGCACGGTATCAGCCGGGCGACCCTTTACCGGATGATGAAGCGCGGTACATCAGGCAATAACGGGTGACGTCGTCTCAATTTGCCCTGTTTTGCAACTGATGAGTTCCCTACACTGCGCTTTTCTCCAGGAGAAAAGTATGTCCGGAATCACCCTTGAACAAGCACAGGCGAAGCTCGACGCCTATCTGGCGGCCGAGACCGCCGTCCTGGCCGGCCAGTCGTACCAGATCGCCGGCCGCACGCTCACCCGTGCCAACCTGTTTCATATTCAGGAGGGCATCGAGACATGGAATGCTCGCGTGAAGTCGATGGACCGGCGAGCCCGCGGCCGGACTCGTGCCCGTACAATCATAGTCGGAGGTTAAGATGACCGGCATGCCGCCCAGCATCTTCAACCAGCAGAACTTGGTGGACAAGGTGATCACCTATTTCGCGCCACGTCTCGCGGCCCGGCGCCAAGCAGCTCGCGCGCAGCTCGCCCTCGGCGGCGGCTACACCGGCGCCAGGCTCGACACCTCCACCATGAGCCGGTACATGCCGACTGCAGGATCGGCGAACGCCGACACCATCCGCGACCTGCCGATGCTGCGCGCGCGCAGCCGCGATCAAATGCGGAATTCGCCTGTCGCCCTGGGCGCGCTGAACACGACCGTCAGCCATGTAGTCGGAACTGGCCTCGCGTACACGCCAGCAATCGACGCCGGCTTCCTGGGTTTGTCGCCTGAGGAAGCGGATGCATGGTCTGCCGATACCAAGCGTCGCTTCGACGCTTGGGCGAACTCGCTGGACTGTGACGTCGCCCGGAAGCAGAACTTCTACGGCATCCAGGACCTTGCTGTGCGGTCGCAGCTTGAAAGCGGCGATGTTTTCGTTGTCACGCCGCGCGTGGCGCGCGTGGGCACCGCAGTACGCCTGGCTCTGCAGCTGATCGAGGCCGATCACGTGTGCAATCCGAACCGGGCCGCTGACACGGAGACCATGGTCGATGGCATCGAGATCGATCCGGACACAGGTGAGGCCATTGCCTGCCACATCGCCCGAAAGCATCCAGGTGACCCCACAGGTACCGCCAGCAATACTTGGACGCGTGTGGCCATGCGCGGGGGCGCTACTGGCCGCCGCAATGTGCTGCACATGTTCAAGCAGCTTCGCCCTGGCCAGGTGCGCGGCGTACCGATGATTGCTCCGATCCTCGAGCCGCTCAAGCAGCTGAACCGCTGGACTGATGCGGAGCTTAATGCCGCAGTGGTCAGCAGCATGTTCAGCGTGTTTATCAAGATGGACCCCGAGGCCTTCGAAGATCTGTTCGACGAGGACTCGCAGGCAGCAGTCATTAACAAGGCAAGTGACTGGTCGGGCGAAATTGAATCGGGAAAGGCTATCAACCTGCTGCCTGGGGAGAGCATCGAGACCACTTCACCCGGGCGCCCGAACCCTGCCTTCGATCCGTTCTGGGCCGCGATCGTGCGCCAGATTGGCATGGCCCTGGAGATGCCAGTTGAAGTCCTGACTATGCACTTCCAGAGCAGCTATAGCGCAGCACGTGCCGCGCTGCTCATGGCCTGGAAGGGGTTCCGCAGCCGGCGCGACATGCTGGCCACCTACCTATGCCAGCCGGTCTTTGAGCTGTGGCTGGCCGACGAGGTGGCCGAAGGCCGGATCCACGCGCCTGGCTTCTTCACAAGCGACCTGGTACGTGCAGCCTGGTGTGCGGCGGTTTGGACTGGCGACGGCCCGGGCAGCATTGATCCGGAAAAAGAGGTTAACGCCGCGCAGAAGCGGATCGACCTCGGCATCAGTACGAAGGAGGCGGAGAGCATTGCGCACGATGGTGTGTCGTGGCGAGCGAAGCATGACCAGCGTGTCAAAGAAATCAATGCCGAGAAGGAGGCAGGCATCTACATTCCGCCTCCTGGCACGCCTGCCACATTCGAGCGTGGCGCCAGAACTACGCCGACGCCGGCCGAAGAAAAGTAGGTTGGCAAGTCGTCTCAATTTGCCCTGTTTTTGAGACGAACTCATCAGTAAAGTTTCGGCATCAACACATTGATGCCGAGCATGAAAATCTCCGACATTCTTACCGCGCCCTGGGCGATCGAACCGTGCAAGCTCATCGAGCTGCACGCGATCTATCAGGCCCACGCGCGCGGTGAAACCATCGACATCGAGGCGGTCGAAGCACGGCTCGGCCGCCCGCTGGCGAACGAGCAGCGAGGCTACGAGGTTGTCGACGGCGTCGCGGTCCTGTCCATCGAAGGCGTGGTAGCCAAGAAGATGAACATGTTCAGCCAGATTTCCGGCGGCGCGAGCAGCCAACTGGCGCGTCGCAGTCTGCTGGAAGCGAAAGCCGATCCAGCGGTCCACAGCATTATCCAGTACATCGATAGCCCTGGCGGTACTGTGGACGGCACCCAGGCTTACACCGATACCGTCTTCGACGCGCGCACGGACAAACCGATCGTCACCCTGGCCAGCGGCACGATCGCCAGCGCGGCCTATTGGTTCGGCAGCGCGGCCTCCAAGGTCTACATCGCTGACACCACCACCAGCGTCGGCTCGATCGGAGTCGTCACCGCCCACGTGGACGTCAGCGCTCAGCAAGCCTCCCAGGGCATCAAGACCACCGAGATCACGGCCGGCAAATACAAACGCATCGCAAGCCAGTATGCGGCGCTGTCCGATGAAGGGCGCCAGTCGATCCAGGACCAGCTTGACTACATGTATTCGCTGTTTGTCGGCGCCGTGGCAAAAAATCGTGGCGTGAGCACCGACGTCGTGCTGCGTGATATGGCCGACGGTCGCGTGTTTATCGGCCAGCAGGCCATCGAGGCCGGCCTGGTCGACGGAATCATCACGCTCGATGCGCTGATCGAGCAGCTGAACCAGGAGCGCGGGATGTCCGGCCGCTCTTCGAATGCATCTCGCGCTGGCAATGCGCGGACCACACCTACCACCACACAAGGAAGTTTCATGACGAAAGACGAACTGCAAGCCCAGCACCCGACGCTGGCCGCCGAGCTGCGCGCAGACGGTGCAAAGGCCGAGCGCGATCGCATCCAGTCGATCGAAGCCCAAACCATCCCCGGCCACGAAGCCCTGATCACCAGTCTGAAGTTCGACGGTAATTCGAGCGCCGGCGACGCGGCCCTGGCCGTCCTGGCCGCCGAGAAGACCGCCCGCGCTGCCCACGCTAACGCGAGTGCGAACGATGCGCCGCCGCCGGTGGCCACCACGCCGGCCGCCGCTGTGGCGACCACCACGACCGCTGCGAGCGAGAAGTCGCGCGAGCAGCTGGACAAGGAAGCGAAGGCGCACATGGCTGCCAACCCGGGTACCTCGTACCTCGCCGCCTACAAGGCCGTCGGCGGCCAGTAATCGCCGGCTCGTTTAACCCAACCTGAAGGAATTGTCATGGCAGCAGCTGCATACAAAATTCTTACCCTGTCGGTGGTGGCCGCTGTCGCCCTGACCCGCAACCGCGCCGTTACCGGCACCGGCACCATCCCGGCCGCTGGCGGTCGTTGCCTCGGTTTCACCGACACGGATGCCGCAGTCGGCGAACGCGTCTCCGTCGGCGCCCTGGGCACCGTGGTCGCCGAGGCCGGCGCCGCAGTCGCAGTCGACGTCCAGCTCGAGCTCGACGCGCAGGGTCGCGTCATTCCCAAGAACACTGGCGTCGCAGTCGGTCGCGCGCTGGCCGCCGCCACCGCCGCTGGCCAGCAGATCGAGATCATGCCGATCCCGAACTGATCCAGCCTCAACAATCTCATCATTAAGGAATCGATATGTCCCAGATGAACAATGCCCAGGCGCGCGTGGTGGACCCGGTCCTGACCTCGGCCGCGCAGGGCTACACGAACAACGAGTTCGTCGGCGCCGTGCTGTTTCCCAAGGTCGCGGTCACCCAGCGCGGTGGCAAGATCCTGACCTTCGGCAAAGAAGACTTCATGCTGTACGCCACCGGCCGCTCCCCGGGCCAGAACACCAAGCGTGTGACCTTCGGCTACCAGGGCGCGCCGTATGCGCTGGAAAGCCACAGCCTGGAAGGCCTGCTGCCGATCGAGACGCTGCAGGAAGCCAACGCTGTGCCGGGCATCGACATGAGCATGATCACGGTCAACGGTACCCAGAACATCATCGCCCTGCGCCTGGAAAAGGCTCAAGCCGATACCGCGCGCAACCCGAACAACTACGGTGTCGGCAACAAGGTGACCCTGTCCGGCAGCTCGCAGTGGAATGATCCGGGCAGCGATCCGATCGCCGCAATCGAGGCCGGGAAGGACGCCGTCCGCGCAAAGATCGGCAAGCGCCCGAACGTCGCCGTCATCGGTGCAACCGTGTTTTCGGCACTGAAGACGCACCCGAAGATCCTGGAGCGCATCAAGTACACCGGCCGCGACGTCGCGACGGTGGAACTGCTGGCCTCCCTGTTCGGACTGTCCCAGGTGAAGGTCGGCGAAGCAGTTTTCGCTACCGACGATGGCGCCTTCAACGACGTGTGGGGCAAGGACGTTGTCCTGGCTTACGTCGAAATCGGCACCGTCGCCGAGCAGGGCAAGCCCTCGTACGGCTACACCTACCAGCTGGGCGGCTATCCGATTGTCGAGGTGCCGTACTACGAGCGCAACAACAAGAGCTGGGTCTTCCCGGTGACCGACGAGGTGGCACCGGTGGTTGCGGGCTCCTCGGCCGGCTACCTGATCCAGAACGCGGTCGCCTAACGGCACCTGGTCCACCAATCAAACGGAGTTTCCAATGAAGGTGAAAACCATCGGGCCGGTCCAGCACGACGGCAAAGACGTGGAAGTGGGTGACACGCTGACCTTGTCCGCCAAAGCAGGCCAGGCGCTGATCGACGCTGGCGCTGCTGAAGTCGTCGGCACTGAAAAGGCCGCCAACAACAACCCGGCGCCGGGCGCGAACAGCGGCGAAGGCCAGTAAGCCATGATCGGCGACGACCTGTCTCCTTTCTTTGTGCCCGGCGAATTCGCCGGCGTGGGCGACACCCTGGACGGCCAGCCCGTCACGGGCATCTTCGACCGCGAGTACGTGAGCACGAACGACGGGATGGGAATGGCGTCGAGCCGTCCGGCCTACCTGCTGCCCACTTCCGAGGCGCCGCCGGCGCCCGAGAATCTGATTCTCGTGCTGGCGAAAGGCGGCGAGCGCTTTGTCGTGGCCGCGCACGAGCCCGACGGCACCGGCGTCACCGTGCTGATCCTGGAGAAAGCCTGATGAATCCGAGTTCCTTTTCGAAGATCACCGGTGCGCTGGTCCAGCTGATGAAAGCGGACCCGCCGATTGCCGACGAAGTCTACCGGGCTCGAAGCCGCGTTGTCCCGCAGAGCGTTCGCCGGGCGATTAACGTCCAGTTCGACAGCGGCATGCCACAGCCTGGCGTGATCAACGGCGCGCCGGTTGACTGGACGTCGAGGTTCAGCATCGAGTGCTTCGCGCGCGCCGACGCCGACCAGAACAACGACGAGGCTGTGGACCCCATGCTGACGGAGGTCTACCGCCGGATTGCGGCAGACACGACGCTCGGCGACCTGGTGGCAGACGTCGGCGTGCCGATGATCGAGGCCGAGTACACGGCCGATGGCGAACGTACCGGCTGGGTCCGCATGACGTATCCGATCGAGCACCGAACTGAACAATCAACCCTGGAGTAAGCATGAGCAAACCCCGTTACATCAAGAAGACCGTGATCGCCGCGGCGCTCGAAGCGACCTATGGCGAAGATGCCGAGCCGACGGGCGCCGAGCACGCGATCCTGGTCACCGAAATGAGCATCACGCCGCTGGACGCGCAGAACATCGACCGCAAGGTGGTGCGCGGCGGCTTCGGCGCGAGCGAGCAGCTGGTCGGCCCGGCCAGCGTCAAGATCAACTACACCGTCGAACTGGCTGGTTCCGGCACTCCCGGCACGCCGCCGGCCTGGGGCAAGCTGCTGCGCGCGTGCTCCGTCGCCGAGCACGTCTACACGACGGCCCCGGCCCGCGTCGAATACATTCCGATTTCGGACAATCAGGAGTCGGTCACCAAGGACTACTACGACGATGGCGTGCTGCACAAGGTGCTGGGCGCGATGGGCGAGTTTTCCCTGTCGGCCAAGGCCGGCGACATTCCGAAGCTGACCTTCGACTGGACTGGCCTGGATGGCGGCGTCAGCGAAGCCAACACCAGCGGCGATTACTCCGACTGGAAAAAGCCGGTGCCGGTGACCAAGGCGAACGTCATCGATATCCAGCTGGGCGCGGCCTACGCTGCCGGCGTGCTGACGGGCGGCGACGAGTACAGCAGCACCGGCCTGGAAATGAAGTGCGGCAACGACGTCCAGTTCGATCCGATGCTCAGGCAGGAAACGGTGGATGTCGTGGATCGCGAATCGACCGGCTCGGTGGAATTCCAGCTTTCGGCCGCCGAGGAAGTCGCCATGGCAGCAAAGGTCAAGGCGAACGAGACCACGAGCCTGGCGATCACGATCGGCCTGGCCTCCGGCAACAAGATCATTTTCTTCGCGCCGCGCGTCCAGCTGCTGAACTGGAAAAAGTCCGAGCGCAACGGCAAACGCATGGTCGGCTACGACCTGCGCTTCATCCCGGACGACGACGGCATCGAGTGGCGCATCGTCGTGCTGTAACCCATCCCTCCATCAGATACGAAAGAGCAACATGGCATTCAAACTCGTCACTCGCAACAAACTCCGCGTCCCGGTCAAGGGCAGCATCGCCGATGAAAACGGCAAGCCGGTCCCGTTCAGCTTCGTGCTGCTGTGCGACCGCATCACCCAGAGCCGGGTCACCGAAGTCCTGGAAGACAAGGACATGAAGTCGACCGACTTCCTGCAGGACGTGACGAACGGCTGGGAGGGCGTCCTCGATGCTAACGGCCAGCCGATCCCGTTCAGCGCCGAGAGCTTCGCCGAGGTCATGGAGCAGGTCGGCCTGCCCACCGTTTGCTTCCAGGCCTACCTCAAGGAAGTCGCGGCCGCTCCAAAAAACTGAAGGAAGCTGCGCGCCTGATGGCGCGTGGCGAACTGAGTCTTGACCCGGCCGCCGAGGCGGCCGTCAACGATCAGGTCGATGAAGCTCTGGCGGCTTTCGGCCTTCGGTGTGAAGAGGGCCTGGCTGCCGACCAGGACGAATTCTGGCTATGGCCAGAGAACGAGGAAGTCTTCTGGTTGTGGGTCGGCTTGCAGACGCAGTGGATGACCAGCATGGCCGGCGCCACCGGTCTGAATTACGGCAGCGTCGAAGCAGACATGCGAATGCTTGGCATCCCGAACAAGAAGCGCCGGGAGTACTACCTCCTCATCAAGCACATGGAACAAGCGGCGCTCGAAGAGTGGGCGTCGAAACGATAAGGCGAACAAATGGCATTCACCCCGGGAGCCGGCGCAGTCATCAGCTTTACTGTGGAAGGCGCACAGGCCGCGCAGCGTCAGATCGAGACGGTCGGCAACGCGTTCAACCAGCTATCGACGGTGGCCCGTGCCGGGCTGGCAACGCTGGCGGCAGGCCTCGCGGCGTGGAACATAGGCGCCTACGTGAAGGATTCTGTCCTGCTCGCCGCGCGCTACGAGACCCTGGGCGTGGTGATGACCAACGTCGGCAAGAATGCCGGCTATAGCGCCGCCGCCATGGAAGGCTTTGCCAAGGGACTGCAATCCACCGGTATCTCGATGATCCAGTCGCGCGAGTCCCTGACCGCGCTGGCGCAGGCCCACGTCGACCTGACCGCTTCCATGAAACTGGCGCGCCTGGCCCAGGACGCGGCCGTCATCGGCGGCATCAATTCGTCAGAGGCCTTCCAGCGCATGGTGGTAGGCCTGCAGCAGGGCGACGTCGAGATCCTGCGCAACTTGGGCCTCAACGTGAATTTCCAGGCGGCGTATGCGCTCACCGCGGCCACGTTGCACAAGCACGTCGACCTGTTGACGGAAACCGAGAAGACCCAGGCGCGGGTAAACGCGTTGATGGCCGTCAGCACCGACATCGCCGGCACCTACGAGGCAGCTATGGGCACGGCGGGCAAACAGCTCAGCTCGATGTCGCGCTACGTAGAAGACCTGAAGGTCAAGGTCGGCAGCGTGTTCCTGGACGGCTTCACCCGACAGATCGAGCTCCAGACCATGGCCTTCAAGGCGCTGGGCCTGGCGATGGACGAAAGCCTGGCGGACGGCTCGCTTACCCAGTTCTCCACTGCGGTGGGACAAGCTGCTGGGAATGTGGTGGCCGGCCTGGTGATGATCACCAACTTCGCCAGCGAGCATGGCACCGCAATCAAGTCGCTGATCGCCACGTACCTGATCTACAAGGGCGTGATGCTGGCGCTCCCCTTTGCCAAGGCGGCTGCCGCGGCGGCCGGCTACATCGCCACGATGGTCACGCAAGGCACCGTCACATGGGGCGCAACCGGCGCCGCCGTCGCCCTGGCACGCGCGGAGGTGGTGAGCACCGAAACTGCACTGGCTCGCGCCCTGTCTTCCAACGCCGTGGCCGTGGCCGCGGTCGGAGAGGCGGAAGCGGTGCTGGCGGCAACGACGTCGGTGCAAGGCCAATTCATCGCAATGGGGGAACTGACGGCCGCCCAGGCGGTGGCGACGGGCACCACCCAGGCAGTGGCTGTCGCGCAAGGCGAAGCCGCCGTCGCTACTGGCGCTCTGACGGCAGCTGAAGGCGCTGCGACCGTCGGGGCCTATGCCCTGGCTACGGCGACGCGCGTGCTCACTGCTGCGGTGGCCGTTCTGCTGTCGCCCATCACGCTGATCGTGGCCGCCCTGAGTCTGGCGACCGCCGCTTACATGTATTTCCGCAGCGAAACCGAGAAGGAGGTAAAGAACAACCTTCCCACCTTCGAGGACACTCGCGAGCAGCTGCGCAAGCTCAACGAGGAGCAGAAGTACGGCACCGGCGTGCTGGGTGAAAACGCCAAGCAGATCGAGGCCGTGACCACCAAGATCAAGGAGCTGAACCTCGCCAAGGAGGCCAAGACCGCAGCGATGGGTAGCACGGAGTCGATGTACACGCTCCGCCTGAAGAGCGAGGTCACCGGCATCACCCAGGAGATCAAAAAATACAAGGTCCAGCTGGGCCAGCTACAGGAGATCCGCGACAAGATCAGCGGCAAGGACGCGCGCCAGGACCTGGGCAGCTACGAGGCGCTGAATGCACTGTCGGCCAAATACACCTTGCCGCCGGCGCGTCGTGCTGACGTCGAGAAGGAGGTGCAGCCGGCCATCGATGCGGCCCGCAAGCGCGTGGAGAACACGACATTCGCCGGCGACACTGACACCGAGCGTGCGAAAGCGAAGGCCGCAGCCCTGGAAGCGATCGACCTGCAGGCGAAGAACGTGCGCCTGGGCATCCAGTACTCGTTCGCATCGGAAACGAACACCGCGAATAAGGCGCGCGAGGTGGATGCCGCCAACGCTGCCACCCGGCTCGCAGCGATCAATGCCCGCTCGCTGACCGACGCCCAGGCGCTGTACGACCTGCGCCTGATGAGCTACGCCGAATTCGTCGAGAAGGAAAACGCGCTGAACGAAAAAGAGGCTGCGCAGGCCCTTGCGGTCGCCGACGAGAAGGTGCGCGCCGCCAGAATGACGGTAGGCGGCGACCCCGCATCCAATGCGCAAGCCTTGAAGACCGCGATCGCCGAGCGTGACGCGCAGGCCAACAAGAACGCTGCGGAATCTGCCCGTGGCCGGCAGAAGGCCGCCGACGCAGCCATCGACGGATACACGCGGGAATTCGGCAGCATCTCCAGCCTGGTCGACGCACAAGACGATCTGGTGCGCTCCACCAAGCAGGCCTATGACATGGCCGGAAAAACAGCCGAGCAGCAGGAAATCTTCGCGGCGCAGCGTATGCGGTCGATTGCCGAGGAGATCCTGGCCGACGCGGAGAAGCGGCGCCTGGAGGGGACCGCTGACCAGGAATACCTGGACTCGACCAAGGCGATGGCGCGCGCGCTCGAGCAGATGGGCGCGGCCCGGATGAGGGCCGTGGGCACCAATGTTGCTGCCGGCTTCATCAATGACACCAAGGCGATGCGCGACGACACGGTGGCGCTGTACGCCGACATGAAGAACAGCTTCCTCGACACGGAAGAGGAGCGCGTGCGCGCGGCGGCGGCGGCCTCGATTCGTCTGGCGCAAATCCGCAAGCAGGATGCCGACACGGCGATCGACGGCACGAACAAAACCGATGCACAGAAGGTTGCAGAAAAGCAGAAGGTCGAGCAGGCCTACAACGCGTACGTCGACGCGGTGAACCAGAACGCCGACGCCAAGGCCATGCAGGCCTCCAGGGGATTCGAAACCCTGAAGGACGCCATCGGCGCGGCCTTCGATGTGAACAGGATCGAAGCCTTCGGCCAGTCCATGAGCTCCGCTTTCGGCAATGCCGGCGCGGCCCTGGGCAACCTGATCGATTCGTTCACCCAGTACGAGCAGCAGCAGCGGGACAACGAAGAGGCGCGAAAGGTCGCCAACACCAAATTCAAGGACGACGCCAGCAAGCTGGCCGCTGCGCAGTCTGCGATCACGATGAAGTCGCAGAAGGAAGAACTGGGCTACTACGCCAACGCGGCCGGCGCCGCCAAAGGATTTTTCAAGGAAAAGACGGCGGGCTACAAGGTCATGGAGGGCGTCGAAAAGACCTATCGCGCCTTCGAGCTGGCGATGGAAATCAAGAACATGGCCGTCAAGTCCGGCCTGGTGACGGCCTTCACCGGGCTGTTCGTCGCATCCAAGGCCACGCAGACCGCGGTGGAAGGCGCGGCGACTGGTGCATCCGTCACCATGGCGGGCGCGCAGGCCAGCGCCTGGGGCGTCACGGCTGTGGTGAAGGCCATGGCCGGCTGGACGTTCCCGCTGAACCTGATTGCTGGCGCCGCCACGCTGGCGGCCGTGATCGGGATTGGCGCAAAGATGTTCGGGAGCGTCGGCGGCGGCGGTTCGGCGGTCAATCCGAACTCGGCCGAGGAGCGTCAGAAGACTCAGGGCGCCGGTACCGTGCTGGGCGACTCGGCGGCTAAATCTGACTCGATCGCGCACTCGCTCGAGATCATGCAGAAGAATTCCGAGCTGGAGCTCGACTACCAGAACGGGATGCTGTCCGCACTGAAGAACATCGCCTCGGCCCTCGGCGGCGCTGCGAAGGGACTCTTGCAAACCGCGGGCATCACCGGCGGCAGCGCTTTCGGTACGGTCGCGTCCTCCGACAAGGCGATCATCGGCGCGTCCCACACCAAGGACATCACCGACAGCGGCGTGCAGTTTTCCGGCACCTTCGGCCAACTGCGTGCCGGCGCCGGCACGGGCCGGCAGTACGAGGACGTGTACACCACCAGCGATGGCGGCATGTTCCGGTCCGGCTGGTCGCGCACCGACACGAACTACAAGAACCTGACGGCCGAGGCGATGAAGCCGTTCGCGCTCATCTTCGACAACATGGGCGACCTGCTGGTCGACGCTGGCACCAGGCTGGGCCGCGACGGCGCCTCGCTGACCAGTGCGATCAACAGCATCGGCATTGACTTCGAAGTCAGCCTGCGCGGGCTGTCCGGCCAGGACTTGACCGATGCCCTGAACGCCGGCATCAGTGTCGCATTCGACAAGGTGACCACCCAGCTTTTCCCGAACATTCAGCAATTCCAACGGATGGGCGAGGGCTTGGGCGAAACCCTGGTGCGCGTGGCGTCCGATGTCCAGGGCGTCGACAGCGTGTTCAACGCGATGGGCAAGTCCTTGGCCGGCATGACGCTGGAGACGAAGGAAAGCCTGGTCGAGGCGGCCGGAGGCCTGGACAAGTTTGCCGGCGCCGCAAAGTCCTTCATGCAGAACTTCTATTCCGAGGATGAGCAGCGGGCGGCAGCGAAGGCCAAACTGGATCCAATCCTTGCCCAGTATGGGCTGAGCACGGAAGGCGCCAATGCGCAGAAGATGTTCAGGGATTACGTCATTGGACTGAACACTGCAGTGGCTGCCCAAGCAGAGGCGTACACCACGCTGATGGGAGTGCAGCAGGCATTTTTCGACGCCACCGACGCCGCCGCCAGCCAGCGCAAGGACCTGCAGGACCAGTGGGACGAATTGACGATGACGCCGGCGCAGCTGCAGGAAAAGGCGCTGCTGGCCTACGACCCGAGCAACCGGGCGCTGGCCCGCCAGGTCGCGCTCCAGCGTCAGCTGAAGGACTCGACCGACTCCGCGAACGACACGCTTAAGGACACCGTCGAGAACCTGACGAAGACACGCGACAGTTCCCGGGCCTTCATCGATTCGCTGATGGTGGGCACGCTGTCGACCCTTACCCCGATGCAGAAGTACTTGGAAACGCAGCGTCAGTACAACGACGCGATCTCGAAGGCGACCCTCAACCCGTCGGATTCGACCGCAGTGTCGGCCGCCCAGTCGGCAGCGACGGCGTTCCTGACCGCGAGCCAGGTGATGAACGCATCGAGCGCGGCATACCTCGGCGACAAAACCAAGGTCGTCAGCGACATGAACCAGCTGGCGGCGATCGCCAGCACCCAGATGACGGACGCACAGCGGCAGCTCGATGCGCTGAACCAGCAGGTGGCCGGCATCACTCAACTGAACGACACCGCCACGGCGATCCAGGCCGCCCTCGTCAACCAGGGCGCGCCGGCGCCGGTAACGGTGCCGGTGTTCGAAGCGCAGCGCTACGCCGCCGGGTCGAGCGCGGGTACCGACGTGCTGGCCACCGAGGTCAAGGCGCTGCGCGCCGAAAACGCGGAGTCGCGCACGCTTCTCGCCGCGGCGCTGGATGAGGTGAAGAAGCTGCGCGAGGACGCGAACCGCAATGCGGGGAGCCAACTCGACGCGACCGAGGAGCTGGGTGAGACCGTGTCGAAGTCGGTCGAGGAGGCAGTGGAACAGGCCACCTACCGGGCGAACAATCCGAGCCGCGTGCCGGCGCGATGATCGCCTGGTTCGATAGTAATTTCATATTTAGGACATAGATGGCAACTCTCTCTCTGGCAGTAGCGGCATCAGGCGGCATTGGCTACAACATCACGTCACTCGGCGCTACCGACTGGCTGGCGTACGCCGGCGATTTCAATCCGGTGGCGAAAGCTGTTGCTCGCGTGATCGCGCTGTCCCAGATTTCCGGCTCGCCGGGACTGAACCCATACACTGGTTCGGGTGGCCCGACGTTCACTTGGACCGATGGTAATGCCCCGGCGTCCGGATCCGCTCAGGGCGGCGTCTACACGCTGAACACACCTTCCAATACCGGCTGGAGCCTCACGATGCCGGCTGGCATTGCCACGCAGCGCCTTCGGGTGTTTGCTGGCATTTTCCAAGGCAGCGGGGTCAAGGTCACCGCCACCCTCTCCGACGGCAGCGCTCCGTCGGTCTCCGATTCGTCTGTGACCCACAGCGGCGGCCCTAACCCTACAGCAGCGGTTTATACGATCGATTTCGCCGCCGCCTCTGCTGGCCAGACTTTGACGGTACTGGTCCAGGCAGTGAACGGCGGCACGCTCAGCCTGCAGGGTGCCGCGCTCGGCGCGCCGCCGGTCGTCACCGCGCCTGGGCAGCCAACCAACGTCGCAGCCACGCCCGGCAGCAAGAGCGCCCAGGTCACTGGCCAGGCGCCGGCAAGCAACGGCGGCTCGCCGATCACCGGCTACCGTGCCACGTCGACGCCAGGCAATATCACCGGCACCAGTGCGACGCTGCCGGTCAACGTGAGCGGGCTGACCGATGGCGTGGCCTACACGTTCACCCTGGCGGCGAAGAATGACCCGGCCGGCTACGGCCCGGAATCGGCCGCATCGGCCAGCGTCACGCCGAGCAGCGTGAACAATCCACCGACGTTCCCGGGCGGCTCGATCGCGAGCATCGCCGGCCAAGTCGGCGTCGCAATCGCCCAGGTCGACGTGCATGCCCTGTTCCTCGATTCGGACACGCTGACCTACTCGGCCAGCCCGAGCGGTACTGCCTGGCCTTCGGGCCTGAGCATCAACTCGAGCACCGGCGTCATCAGCGGCACCGTGGCGACGGCCGGCACGACGGCCGGGATCCGCGTGCGCGCGACCGACACCGTAGGCCAGTCGGTGGATTCCAATGCGTTCAACGTGACAATCGCATCTGGCCCGACGCAGGTGCCGTACAACGATGCCGCGCTGACCTTCTCACCGAACAGCTGGGACGACCGTGGTACTGCCAAGGTAACGAACAATGCCGGCGCCTACGTGAAGCTCGCGTTCAACGGGACCTCGGTGGCCGCGAAAGTGGATGTCTCGGCCCTGGTGGCCGCTGGCGTCGGCGCTGGCGACTACCCGATCGTGCGCACCGTCATTGACGGCCGTTCCGTGTACGACACCCAGTTGACCAGCTCGACCACCGCCGTTTCCGTGCCCGCAATGAATGCCGGCTCGCACACCGTCGAGTTCTACCTCCGTGCGCTGAACGTTGTATCAGACCGCTGGAACACGGTGGTATCCGGCCTTTACTTCAAGGGCTTCACGCTGGACGCCGGTGCCACGTACTCGAAATGGCAGCGGCCAAAGGTCATGATGGGCTTGGGCGACTCGATCAAAGAGGGCTATTTTGCGATCACTGATTCATCTCCGGGCGGCAACAACGCCTTGCTCGCGATCGACCCAATAATCGCGCAGGCTTTGGGCTGCGAATATGGGCAGATAGGATACAGCGCACAGGGGTACGCCCAAGGCGGCGTAGGCAACGTCCCGGCATTGAATGCGGCAATTCCGTTCTACTCCAACGGCCGTCCGCGCCTGGTCAGCGGGCTGTTCCCGACGCAGCCCGATTACATCTTTGTGGAGCACGGCGCAAACGGCAACACGAGCACCGCGAACGTTACCCAGGTCATCGACACGCTGCGCGCGGCCGCGCCGAATGCCTGGATATTCATGCAGGTGCCGGCGGGCGGCTTTGCACGCGGCGCGATCACTGCAGGCGTCGCAGCACGCAGCAGCGATGCCAAGGTGGTGCTGATTGACCTCGGTAGCGAATTCGAGGTGGGCATCAACAATACGGGGGCGAGCCAGTACGCTGTCGATGGCCTGCATCGGAACCTGCTCATCAACGCCAAGATCGCCGCGGCAGTGGTCAGGAAGGCGCAGGCTGCCATCGACGGCGCGCCGGCTATCGTGCCGCCGACAACCACCGCGCGCACGTTCTCGATGCAACTGGCGACTGGCTTGGACGCGAGCAGTCAGCCTATCCCAGCCGCAAACCTGACGGGCCTGAAAGTGCGTTGCTACAACCCGGATGGTTCGCTGTGCTTCTCGACCGATAGCGGATCCACTGACGCAAGCGGGAATGTCGTGGTTGCAAATATCCAATCAACAGCATCGGCTGGAGTGTCGTGCCTGATGACCGTGCTGGACGCCACCCGCAATCACAGCGAATTCGTGACGGTGACCTGATGGGATACTTCGCGCCTAACAAGATCGGCGGGCGTTCGTACTTCGCTCCCAACCAGCCGCCTGCTGCGGTTGTAGCCCAGCCGGACGGAATCCCGCCGTCGTTCGCTGGTACGTTGAAGTACACCAAGACCTCAGCGTCGATCACCCTCGACTGGTCAAATACCACCAGCGGTGACAACGTCGCGGTGGCCCGGCGCGAATACCGGATCGGCGGCAGCGGTGCCTACACGCCGGCTAGCACCGCGGAGGAAACCACGAAGCAGCACACCTTCACCGGCCTGGCGTCGAGCACGGTGTACCAGCTGGAGGTGCGTTGCGTCGACACGAGCGGCAATGTCTCGCAACCGCTCGTGCTGGTGGTCACGACCAGTGCGGCCCCGCCGGCCGGTGGTGGCGAATGGAACTACATCCGGTACGAGCTCGTGACCAACGGCCATGTCCCGCACCTCTACCTGGCAACCGTCGAATGGGCGCTGTTCGCGCAGCTGTCGCCGCGGAACTTCGGGCCGCCGATCGCACAAGGCGGTCATGCCATGGATGCAGGTTCGGCGCTGCTGGAGATCGAAGTGCCGGCGGCAAGCGTGCCGCCCGGCTGGTATTTCCTTGTCCTGTCCGATGCGGACGGAACGACAACGCTGGCTTGTCCAGTACTGGTGGTGGACTGATGCCCTCGCTCATTTTCGACAGCGTACGGGCGCCCGATGGCGGCCTGGTCTTCGACACCAAGGTAACAGCCGACGTCGCGCCGGTGGTGCGCATGATCAGCGATGCGGATTTCGCCGCCTGGCTGGCCAGCAACGACGCGATCACGAACATCCTGGTCGAGACCTATGCCCTGGTCGACGGCGTGCGCACGCCGTTCTACTGGTCGACCAACGGCTACACCACCGAGGGCACGAACTACCCGACGTTTTACGCGCCGGTCATCGGCACCAGCATCCCGTTCACCGAGGCGCTGTCGCTCAAAGGCGCCGCCGAGCTCTCCGCCGGCGACATCGAGATCGACAACACGAACGGTGTGAACGAGGTGTTCGCCAGCTACACCTGGGCCGACGAACTGGTGGCACTGGTGGGCGACATCACCTGGTCGCGCGCCGACTACAGGAAGATTTTCGTGGGCCACACCGCCGGCCTGGTGCGCAAGGGAAAGCGCGCGTTCGCGCTGCGCCTGCGCGACATGATGGAGGGCTTGAATTATCCGCTGTCCGAGAAGAGGTTCGGCGGTACCGGGCCGAACGCCGACACGCTGATCCCGCTGACATTCGGCGAAGCGTTCAACGCCAGCGGCGAGTGGAGCGACGCAAACGCGCTCGAGCGGCAATGGCACGATGGGCCGATCGAGGGCATCCCCGAGACGCGTGCCAGCGGCATGCCGATCACCGAGCAGGTGGTCGTCTCCGAGGCGACCGGCAAGTCGGTGCTGACCGTGAACAACGGGAGCGCGACCATCACCGCGACCGTCCAAGGCGACAAGGCAGGCGGCGTGTTCCGCCGGACGATCGCGCCGCTGGTGGCGCGGTTCATCATCGGCTACGGCAAGTACCGTGACCGCTACAGCCTGGCCAACATCGATGCCGCGAACTTCGCGGAGTTCGATGCCGCGCACCAGCAGGATGTGGGGCTGCATTTCCGCCAGAGCGTCAACGTGATCGACGCCTGCGCCCAGCTGGCCGGCAGCATCGGCGCGCAGCTGGCGCCATCGCTTGACGGCACACTGCAGCTGATCCAGATCGCGCTTCCGGCGGCAGGGCCCGCGACCGAGATCCGCGCCGAGCACATGGTCGGCGGGACCCTGACGCACGTCGAACACATCGAGCCGATCGGCGCCGTCAAGCTCGGCTACTGCCGCAACTGGACGCCGCAGCCGGGCCTGCAAACCAACCTGCGGGCTGAGCACCTGGCGATCTTGGCGCAGGAGTGGCCGCTGACCGTGACCCGGCCCAGCCCGACCGCGGCGCGGGACAAGCTTCCCACCGACGTCGAGATGCGTGCCACGGCGCTGCTGCACGGCGTCGACGCGGCGGCCGAGGCCGAGCGCGAAGCAGCTCTGTGGGGGCCGGGCCGCGACCTCTACGAATTCGACGGGGTCCCGGACCTGCTCATGCTCCAGAAGGGCGCGCGCCTGATCGTCTATCACGAGCAGGACGGCATGACCGCAGGGGTCGAGGCCCAGGTGATCGAGATCACGCGGGACTGGTGGAAGCGGACCGTCAAAGTGAGGTTCCTGAAATGATCGCAGTTATCAATGACATTGACCGCCTGCTGCAGGCGGCGGAGTCGCGCTACGGCGAGGCGTACACCCTCGAGCTGCGGCTCACGGCCAGCGAGCCGGCGTTCCTGGTGCATCTCGACGCGACGGTCACCCCGAGCGCGATTGTCTTCATCGCCTCGCGCGTCGGTCTCGGCGCGGGGCCCGTCACGTTCTCGACCGATACCGGGGTGCCACTGACCGTCGACGGCGATGTCGCCACGCTGCTGCCGGCCGCGATGAACGGACCGTCGTGCACGGTCACGGTCAAGCAGACCTGGAAGGGCCAGGAATATGTCGACCGCCGGACCGTGCTCAAGACCCTGGCATTCGATGCGTCGACGCCGCCGGCGCCGACCGGGCTGAAGGCGTCCGGCACGCTGGCCAGCATCCAGTTGACGTGGGACCCGACCAACAATTCGAACATCGGCAAGGTCGAAGTGTGGCGCGCGCTGACTAACAATCTCGCCGCAGCGGCGCCGGTGGCCGGGACTGCCGGCCTCGCACGCGGCTACTCCGACAACATCGGTGCCGAGGGCGAGTTCTACTACTGGATCCGGTACATCTCCAAGGCCAACATCCCGGGCCCGTTCAATGCCGAGCAGGGTACGCACGGCGCGACCGGTGAAGATGCTGACTACCTGCTCGACCTGTTGAAGGATAGGATCGGCGAATCGCAACTGCTGGCGACGCTGCGCGATCGCATCGGCCTGATCGACGCGGCGGCGGAGGTGGTCGGCAGCGTCGCCCAGCGTCTTGCCCTGGAAGCAACTGCACGCGCCGAGGCCGTCGCTGCCGAGGCTACGGCTCGCGCGCAAGCGCTGGCCAACGAGGCGGCAGCGCGCGAAAGCGGCATCAGCTCGGAAGCCTCTGCTCGAGAGGATGGGGACGGCTTCCTGGCTACGCGTATCGATACCGTCACATCCAATGTCGCCAGCAACGTCGCCGCGATTGCCTCCGAACAGACCGCCCGAGCCGATGCAGACGAGGCATTGGGCACCCGCATCGATTCCGTCGTCGCAACGGTGTCGAATAACACGGCCGCGATCCTCGTCGAACAGCAGGCGAGGGCAGACGCCGATAGCGCAATGTCGCAACGGATCGACACGATTGTCGCGTCGGCCGGTGGCGCAAACGCCGCAGTGGTCGAAGAGCGCGATGCGCGCGTCAGCGCGGATGCGGCATTGGCCAACCGTATCGATTCGGTGGTTGCCACGGCATCGGGGAACACAGCTGCAATCCAGGCTGAGCAAACCGCCCGGGCCGACGCCGACGGCGCGCTGTCGAGGCGGATCGATTCGATCGTCGCATCCTCTGGCGGCGCAAACGCTGCAGTGGTGGACGAGCGTAACGCCCGGGTTGCCGCCGACGATGCACTGTCGTCCCGCATCGACACGGTTGTCGCCGCTGTCGGCGGAAACGTCTCGGCGATCTCCAATGAGGCGACGACGCGGGCCAATGCCGACAGCGCGCTGGCATCGTCTATTCAAACCCTTGTTACTGCGGTGGGCCAGAACACAGCGGCCATTCAGAACGAAGCCACGACGCGGGCGAACGAGACCGGCGCGAACGCCAGTGCCACCTCCACGCTGCAAACGACCGTGGGCAATCACACCTCGTCGATCCAGCTCCACCAGGAAAGCATCAACGGACTTTCGTCGCAGCTGTTCTTCAAGATCGACAACAACGGCTGGGGGAGCGGATTCGGCCTGTCCAGCACGCCGGTCAATGGCGTCCCGACGTCGGAGTTTGCGATTCTTGCGGACTCTTTCAAGATTGGTTTCCCTGGCTACGGCGCCGTCCGGATGTTCTATGTCGATGGCCTCGGTGCCTACATGGACACGGCGATCATCCGTCAGCTGGAAGTCGGGAAGATCACAAGCGGGTCCATGAACGCCGAATGGCGCATCAACGGCCAGAACGGTCGCGTCGTGTTGGATACCGGCGCTGTGATGAAGGTCATCGGCACTGGTTTCGGTGCCAACAGGGACCTGATCGAATGGTTCGGCCCCAGCATGCCGATCAACCAGTGCACCAAGCAGAACGCCACGAACTACGAGGCGATCGATGGCAGTGCTTACTACGGCGGTTCGCTGCGCGCGGGCACCCTGTACAACGCACAGCAGACGACCCAGACCGCGCCGAACGCGCAGGTACCGCTGGGGCCGTTCTGGTCCAACGGGCGGCCCAAGGTCGTGGTGGTCTCCTATAACTTCCGTTCGTTCATGCAGAACCGAAACAACAGCAGCGCCGGGTACCAGTACAACGGCGGCGCTACGTATGCCGATATACAGCTGTTGAAGGGCGGCACCGTCGTCGCCTCGAAGCGGATCGATGGTTCCTACTCGATCGACAACGAGTTCGATGGCCCCGACTCGGCGGAAATTTCGATAGGTGGCTCCTTCACTTTCACGGACACCGGGCCGGCCGGCGACTACACGTACACCGCGGTGATCGTCGCCCGCAGTACGGCGAACATCACGCACACGTCGGGCTCCAGCACCTCGTCATCGGTCACGCAGTCCCTCGGCATTATTTCGACGGAGCAGTAATGAGCAATATGAAAATCATCATCGACAACGCCGCGAACCGGGCCCACGTCACGGCTTCGCCGGTGGCGCCGGGCATGGCGATCGCCGCGGCCTTGAACGACACCAAGTCGAATGTCTGCCGGGCGACCGGCACCGAGCTTGAGATCGTCATGACCTGGGACCAGCCCGAGAAGATTGGCGGCGTTCATCTGCCGTGGTGCAACGGCTCGCCCAGCACCGAGATGCAGGTGCTGGGCTATGCCGACCAGGACGGCACCTCACAGAACCTGGACACAGGCGCGCGCCTGGCCTGCCCAGCGCGCGAACGCACGCTGCACTGGCCGTGGACACCGATCAGCGCGGCGAGCGCATACGCCTACGGTGGCGGAGCCCACGCCGGCACCTGGTTCGACAACGTCACCGTTCGGCGCCTGGTCATCCGCATCAAGGACCCGGGCAGCCGCCAGGGTTACTTCGAGGTGTCGCGCATCTATGTGGGCGAGGCGTTCACACCAGACAAGAACCCGTCCTATGACCCGGGGCTGACACCGACCACCACCAGCACCCAGTTCCGTACGGACGCCAGCGACCTGCGGGTCGTGCGCGGCACCAAGGGCAAGCAGCTCGAGGTCGAGATGGGCAGCATGACCGAGCGTGACCGCGCGTACTTCTGGGACATGCTGGTGACCAATGGCCTGGATGTGCCGGCCATCGTCGATCTCTACCCGGGCGACGCATCCGTAGAACGCGCGCGAGACCACCGGCTCTACGGCGTGCTGGTGCAACTGTCGACGATGCGTCGGCCCAGCTTCAGCAAGCACATGACCACCTTGTCATGGGAGAGCATGTGACGCGCTCGGTCTCGTCCACCTAAGAAAAACTATACCCCGTCCGAAACTAGAGAACCCCAAATATTTAACAAAAATGAAAGAGTCTATGTCTATCGAAACTGCAGCTGGCGGCACCCTCATAAAAATTTTCGGCATCCCGGTGCTGGCTGGCGCTGCGGCCACCGGCCTGGCTTTCCTCTTCATGTGGCCCAAAACGCTCAAAGAGGCGGCAGTGCGCTTAGTCTGCACCCTGATCGCGTCCGCCGTGGCCGGCCCGTTCCTGGTGATCGCCGTGCACTCGTGGTGGCCCACGCTCTTCACCTCCGGCGGCCAGGTGGCCGCCATCTACGGGCTCCCCGCCGAGATGGGCGTGCTGTTCGTCGCCGTCCCTTTTCTGGTGCTGGCCGGTCTGCCGGCCTGGTGGATCCTCGGTGGCCTGGTGCTGTGGCTGGATCGCCGCCGGGGTAAGGATCTCGGCGAACTGGCGCACGATGCGGCCGAGGTCGTGCGGGACGTACGGGGAGCGCTATGAAACTCGACCAGCTCATCGCCATTGGACCGGTGCCAGCCACCATCGCGCAGCGCTTCATCGATCCGCTGAACCAGGCGATGGCCCGGTTCAACATCAACACGCCTGAGCGGGAGGCGCTGTTTATCGCCCAGGTGCTGCACGAGTCGGGGAACCTGACGCGCATGGTTGAAAACCTCAACTACCGACCGGACGCACTGGTCAGGTCGTTCCGCGGGCGCTTTACACAGCAGCTGGCCGAGCAGTACGGCTATGTGCCCGGCGTGAAGATGGCTGATCAGCGCATGATCGCCAACATCGCCTATGGCAGTCGAATGGGCAATGGCCCGATCCACTCGGATGAGGGCTGGCGGTATCGCGGGCGCGGCCCGATCCAGCTCACCGGCAAGGACAACTATAAGCGCTGCGGTGCTGCGATTGGCCTGGACCTGGTGACCAAACCCGAACTGCTGGAGCAGCCTGGGCCTGGTTGCCTGGCGGCCGGGTGGTTCTGGAACGAAGGCAGTCGTCTCGGACATAGCCTCAACGCCTTGGCCGACGCCGGCGAAGTGGGCGCGATCACGCGGGCGATTAACGGTGGGGACACTGGCTTGATCGAGCGACTGAATCTGGCCCAGCGCGCGCTGAAGGCAATGGGCCAACCGCTGCTGAAGGAGATGGCATGAGTACAGAAGAGGTGAAGGCCGTTGCTGCTCACGGCCAAGAAAGCGAAGAGGGCGGCACGGTGCATCTGTCGATGACCCCGCAGACGTCGGTCATCCGCGCCTACGACCAGCCGGGCGGCTACGAGACGCGCGCGCCCTATCACGCAGCCGTCACGGTGACGCATCTCAACGACACGACGGTCTACCTGCAGGCTGCCGTCGGCAAGGTTGGGCGCGAAACCTGGGCGAAGGTGCACGACCTGCTGCTATCGCAGGGCATCACCACGCTGCAGATGGAGCGACACGGCGTGATGGTCACCAGGCAGCTGCAGCCGGCGTCGACCAGCTCGACCGAGCATGACCTGTGCCCGGAGCACGCGGAATGAGCACCGGCACCGCGTTCTTTCTGGGCTGCGGCCTGGGCGGCCTGGTCGCCGGCGTGGTCGTGACCTACGCCGTGGCCACGTGCATGCCTGAGAAGTGGAGGCGCCGGTGATCGCCGCCATCCTGGCGCGCCTGGCGCCGCACAAGTTCCAGATCGCGGTCGGCGCCGGCGTGGCCGCCGCGGTGCTGGGCTTCGGCACCGGCTGGACCGTCAACGGCTGGCGGCTCGGCGCCGAGCTGGCGGGCGAGAAGGCCGCGCGCGCGCAGGACCGGGCCACCCAGGCTGGCGCCGCGCTGTCCACGCTGCAGGTCGACGCGGCGGTGATCCACCAGGCCGCCACCGAGTATGCCGGCATCCAGTCCACCCTCGCGCCCAAGCTTGCGGCGCTCACCAAGGAGCTGCGCAATGCGCCTCGTCTTCCCGCTGATTGCCGCCCTGATCCTGTCCGGGTGCGCAACCTCGACGCCGCCATCGACGCCGCCAACCAAGCCGCCGCCGCTCGATAGCGCGCTGGCGACGCCGTGCCCGGTCGTCGACAAACCCGAATCGGCCGACTACGATGTGTGGCAGGCCTGGGCGATCAACCTGCTCCGCCAGTACGCCGAGTGCGCCGCGCGCCACGCCAAGACCGTACAGGCTTGGCCAAGGTGAGCGACAGCGTGGACGGGCATCACATGCTCAGCCACGTCCAATAGGTGAAAGTTAGACAGGTTTGGGCATTGGGCGCTTAGGATCGTGCGCATCTGCTCGCCCAGGTCGATCTTCGATCCAGACGGCTCCGCCCATTCCGCACCCAGCTTCTAGATATTCATGTTGACTACAGACTGGGCAAGTGCGCTGCATTTCATCTGTGGTATAAACCCACCGATGTTGCGGGGACATCCTGCTCATCAAGATCCGCAAAGTATGTATGCCACTAGCAACCCAGGACCTCATAATTCCGACACCTTCAAGTTTTAACTACTGGAAAGAGTTATGTTGCGCAGGCTTGCCGGGCCAAATCACATGCCACATAGGGCCGGTCAGCCCGTCATCAAGTTCATAGTGCTCTCGACACCCACATATCGAGCAGTGTCTTTGCATACCGCTGTCATCATTGACCCAGCGATGAGTAGGTTTTCTACGGATTAGTTTCCAAAAACGCATAATGGTAACTTGGCTGGCGAAAGTATAGCCTAGGTTGGAAATGTTCTATCTGCAACTAGGTCAGCATAATACTTGGTTTTTTACACAAGGTAACTATATTTCGCAGCCAGTGCGCCTATGTAAAGCATGTGTATTGTCGGCTGATATACTGTATAAAAATACAGTGAAGCGACCATGCCATTCAAATCGCCTTTGACCAAAGATCAGCTACGTGAGATCCAGGACCGCAATCCAGAATCTCCCGATGTCCGTAGGCTCCTATGGGAAGTCGCGCGGCTGCGCGCGTTAATTCTTCGAGCTGACCAACTGCAGCGGTCCCTCGGCAACTTGGGTGGCGGGCCGGCGATCGTGCTTTCGGCGTTTCGAAATGAGCTTGAAGGCGAACCCTGCATCCGAGAGTTTCCAAGACTCGATGAATAAAAAAGCCACCGATGAGGTGGCTTTTTTGTGGCGTAACTTTTGGCGTAGCTTTCTAAGAATTCCCGTTTTCCTCATAGCGGAACATACCGATGCATCATCGGGGTGTGCTTTTCGGTCGCGAGGCGTTTCGCCGCGTCGGCATTGATTTCGCGTGGGACGTTCATGGGGCCAGGGTTGCTATGGGCCGGGCAGGGAAGAGCCGGGCCAGGGCCGCCATTTTACCGCGTTCGACAAGTGTCGGGACAGCGGGGCGGTATGGATTGGCAACATGCGCGTGGGAGCGAATCTGCCGGCGCCGCTATCGCAAATATGCAACTGATCAAAAAAATCATTGAATTTGACGATCAGTATTGATTTTTGTCATCAATCTTCTGTTAATATGATTTGGGAAATAAATATTTCCTTAAGAACATCTCGTCTTCGAGACCAGCATCCGGCTGACAGGATCCGCCGGATGCCCCGTCGGCCCAAGAATCGCCGGCAATATTCCAATCATTGTCCGCCATTCATCGGAGCTTGCGCCATGCGTATGAAGCCTGTCCTGCTGTCCCTGTCCATCCTTGCCGCGTCGGCTGCCAACCTGGCCCACGCCAACCTGATCACCAACGGTGGCTTCGAGCTGACCACGAACGGCGGCAACAAGCGCCTGTCGAACACCACCCCGACCACGGCCGATCGCACCACGCTGGTGGGCTGGACCAGTTCCAACGGTAACGACGGCGGCTACAACTTCGTGCTGAACCCGAGCACGGCAACGACTTCCAGCTCGGCCCTGCAGTTGTATGGCAACAATGGCTTCAGCGCTTCGCCCACCGGCGGCAATTTCTTCGTCTCCGACCCGCTCTACTACCCGGGCTACCTGTACCAGTCGGTCGGCAACCTGACCGTCGGCGCTTCCTACCTGCTGACCTTCGACTATGCGCTGGCCCAGCAAGCCAGCTATACGGACGCGAACCTCAACGATTACTGGCAGGTCGGCTTCGGCAACACCGTCCAGAACACCAACCCCTTGAGCATCGACCAGGGCGGCTTCAGCGGCTGGAAGAGTGCGACCATGAGCTTCACTGCGACCAGCGCCACCCAGTTCCTGTCCTTCCTGGCCAAGGGCAGTTCGGCCGGCGCGCCGCCGTTCATGCTGCTGGACAATGTCTCGATGGACGTGATGGCGAGCAAGGTGCCGGAGCCGGCGACCTGGAGCCTGATGCTGGGCGGCCTCGGCGTGCTGGGCTTCATGGCGCGCCGGCGCCGCAACAAGCAGGCCTGAGCCTCCTTCCGCAGGATCTGCCATGCACGCCGCCTTGGTCGAGTTTGCCGGCACCGCACTGCGCCTGTGCGTCTGGCTGGTGCTGCTGACGGCGCTGTTCGTGCCGCTCGAGCGCTGGTTCGGCGTGCGCCATGCGCATGCGGATCCGAAGCCGAAGCCATCGAAGCGCGATCTGCGCCACAACCTGGCGTATTACGTGATCAGCAGCCTGGTGCCGATCCTGCTGCTCAGCGCGCCAACGGCGCTGCTGGCGGCGCTCGCCCGGCACGTGGTGCCGGGTGCGCTGACCGATGCGGTGCAGGGGCTGCCGCCCGTGCTGCGCATCGTATTGGCCTTCGTCATCGGCGAAATCGGCTTCTACTGGGGACACCGGCTCAGCCATGAACTGCCGTGGCTGTGGCGCTTCCACGCGCTGCACCACAGCACCGAACACATGCATTTCCTGGCCAACACCCGCACCCATCCGGTCGACATGGTCGTGACCCGGCTGTTCGGCCTGGTGCCCCTGTACCTGCTCGGCCTGGCCAGCCCGAGCGTGGCCGGCAGCGGCGTGCCGGCGCTGGTGCTGGTAATCGGCACGGCCTGGGGCTTCTTCATCCACGCCGACCTGCGCTGGCGCCTGGGACCGCTGGAATGGCTGGTGAGCACGCCGGCCTTCCACCACTGGCACCACAGTCGCCACGACCACATCAACCGCAACTACGCATCCACGCTGCCGGTGCTGGACCGCCTGTTCGGCAGCCACTACCTGCCGCGGCACTGGCCGGACGCAGTCGGTACCGATACGCCGCTCGCGCCGACGCTGGCGGGCCAGCTGCTTGATCCGCTGGCGCCGCCCAGGGCAGCGGTTCAGGCCGCGATGAACGCGAAGTCCTGAACAAGCGCCTGGTCCACGATCGCCTGCCGTTGCGGCGCGGTGTCATCCGCGCGCCGCTGGCCTGACGTCGCCAGCACGCGCAGGGCGACGATCATATCCACTTGCTGGTGCTGCATTGCCTGCGCGGCAGCGCTGCGGCCTTGCGCGCGCAAGGCGTCGCGTACCTTGGCTGCAGTGGCGTGATCGACACGGCGCTCGCCGAGCGCGTGGATGGGCAAACCCTGGTCGTGCAGGTGCAGGAAGGTCATGGCAAATCTCCGTTGGAAGGTGGAGATATCGTCGCGCAATTGCCGCTTTGTCATTTAGTTGGCATCAAGATAAGTTCCTTTTACCCAATCCTGATGAGCTTTGAGGATGAGCAAACCTCGCTCTCCGCCACGGCCGGATAGTAGCAACACCCGCCTCCGTCAAGCGCCGACGATGACCAATGCCAAACCCTGGGATGTCCGTTCGATTGCCGTCGCTGCCGCGTTCTTTGGCGGCCTGTTCCTGCTGTACAGCCCGTTCGAGGACCCCGAGACCCATACGATGTGGCCCCGCTATTGCGCGGTGCTGGTTAGCCTGGCATGCCTGGTACCGGTCATGCTTGCGCGCCCGATTAGGATTACCTTGCCGTCGGTGTATATCTTGATCGGAATGTCCCTCATCGTGCTGCATACCGTGGTCTTCCGCCAGGTCTCATTCATTTACCCGTTCTTCATCGCGGCAAATATCTCGCTGGCAGTGCTTTTTTACGAAGCAAGCAAGCGATGGCCGAAGGAATTCCGTGCCGCCCTCGCCGCATTGCTGGTGGTGAGCATAGGGGCCCTGTTCCTGCAGGTTGCCATGTTCTATCTGCTGGGTGGCCCGATGGTCGATATCCACGAACTGGTCTTCGGTTCGGCCAGCCGGACGGCGGTCGATTTCGTCGGCATCAACCGTTTTTCCGGCCTGCAGGTGGAGCCCGGCATTTATGCGAACAACATGGCCTTCCTGCTCGGCGCCTACCTGTTCATCTCGGGTTTCAGCAAAACCGTGTACTGGATTTCGATCCTGACGGTCATGTCGCTGGTGGTGACCGGTTCCGCGACCGCCGTTTATTTTACCGGCGTGCTGCTGGTGCTGCTGCCCTTCCTGTGGAGCAAGCGCATCAAGGTATGGCATGTGCTCGCGCTATTCGTCTTCATTCTCGTGGTCCTCGCGTCGTCGAATATCCTCGAGCACATGAGCGAACGCTTCGGCCACAATGACGACGGCAGCCTGTCGATCTGGAAGAATGGCTTGTACAGCTACCTGGCGACCGGCCTGGAGGAAAAGATCATCGGGCTCGGCTACGAGCATCCGCCCTGCGTCAATTGCCATTACCAGGATCTGGGCGTGATCTTCAACCTGGTCAGCGGCGGCGGCCTGATGGCGGTGATCGTGCTGGCGGTCCTGTTCTTCCGGGTGGCCCTCTTCAATGGCATCCTCCTCAGCCTGGTCATTTTCGCGATGCCGGGAAATTCGCGCATGTATTACTACGAGGCACCGGTATGGATGCTGTTCCTGTTCGCTCAGACGAACCTGAGGAAAAAGCACAACGTGCAGGCGCCCGTCGTGCCTTCGGTGCTGCCGATGTCTGCGGATGTCAAGGCTAGGACAGCCGCGCGTGATTCAAGATTACCCACGCCACCGTGATCACGACCATGCCGGTCAGCGTGACGCAGGACCAGGTAAAGAACCAGGCCGACAGCAGGCCTGCCTGCAAGACTTTTTCGAACAGCACGCCAAGGGCGAAGTCAAAGGCGGTGAGGAAGGACCAGCGGCGCAGGTAGACCGGCAGGTAGCGGCTCATCTTGCGGTTGTGCTGGTGGGCGGCGTGGCGCTCAATGCGGTCGCGCGCGGCGCTGACGTCGCGGAACAGCCAGTCGAAGAACAGGAAACGGTAGAGCAGGCGCCGGAACGGCATCTCGGGTGCCGGCGTGTCGTGGGCGGGAGGCTGCGCTTCCTTTTCGATTGTCATGATGACACCGCTTGTCAGATGGCATGGCCGGCATCGTGTCCGGAGTGGGTTGGATGCCGTGACCGTCCATCCTACGTCATTCGATGTGTCGAGCACGTGCGATGACTAACGTAGTGGACGGGACGGGGCGCGGCATCCTTTGCCATTCTTCACCCGAACAGCGGGCGCCTTCATGAGCGGCATCCAAGTCCGTTGTTGCGTTTAAAAAAGAAAACGGACGCCGCGGCGCCCGTTGCAGGGTTCAAGCGAGCGCCGTTCAGGCCTGCGCCACCCGCTTCGAGATGTGCGCCAGCGCCTCGTCGACCTGGTCGATCAGGATCAGCGACAGGTCCCCGGGCTGAAGGCGTTCCAGGGCGCGGTCGATGGCGACGAATTCGCCCTTGATTTCCTCGATGTGCTCGGTGCGCGTGGCGTCCACCAGGCCCTGGCGCAGCAGGGCGACGACTTCGCCCTCCGAGCGGCCGCGCTGGCACTGGTCTTCGTACAGCAGCACGTCGTCGAAGGCGCGGCCCAGGATGCGCGTCTGGTCGCGGATGTCCTCGTCGCGGCGGTCGCCGGCACCGGAAATCACCACCGAGCGGCGCTTGGCCGGCATCGATTCGACGGCGTTGACCAGGGCCTGGATCGCGTCCGGGTTGTGGCCGTAGTCGGCGATCACGGTCGCGCCCTTGTAATCGAACACGTTGAAGCGGCCCGGTGCGTTGTCGCTTTCGCCCACGAAGGTCTTCAGGCCGAGGCGGATCGCATCCCAGCCGATGCCCACCGCCCAGGCCGCGGCCACCGAGGCCATCGTGTTCTCGACCTGGAAGCCGACCACGCCGCCGCGGGTGATCGGCACCTCGGCCAGCGCGATGCGCTCTTCCTTCTTGCCCTGGGCGGCCACCAGGTCGCCCTTGTCGACGTAGACGATGCGGCGGCCCTGGGCGCGGTGCTTCTGCATGATCGGCAGCGAGCAGTCGGCCGCGAAGTAGGTGATGTCGCCACGGGTGTTCTCGGCCATGCCGGCCACGATCGGGTCGGCCGCGTTCAGCACGGCCATGCCGCTCGGCGCCACGTTCTGCACGATCACGCGCTTCAGGACCGCGAGGTCTTCCAGCGTGGTGATGTAGTTCAGGCCCAGGTGGTCGCCCGAACCGATGTTGGTGACCACGCCGACCTGGCAGCGATCAAAAGCCAGGCCTTCGCGCAGGATGCCGCCGCGCGCGGTCTCGAAAACGGCCGCGTCCACGTCCGGGTGCATCAGCACGTTGCGCGCGCTGCGCGGGCCGCTGCAGTCGCCGCTGTCGATGCGGCGGCCCTGGATGTAGACGCCGTCGGTGTTCGTCATGCCTGTGCGCAGGCCGCTCGAGGCCAGCAGGTGCGCGATCAGGCGCACGGTGGTGGTCTTGCCGTTGGTGCCGGTCACGGCCACCACCGGGATGCGGCCATCGTCGCCGGGGCCGTACAGGGTGTCCATGATCGCTTCGCCGACCGCGCGGCCCTTGCCGAAGGACGGCGAGATGTGCATGCGCAGGCCAGGCGCGGCGTTCACTTCGACGATGCCGCCGTTCTGGTCTTCGATCGGTTTCAGCACGCTGTCGCACACCAGGTCGACGCCGCAGATGTCCAGGCCGACCATGTGGGCGGCGGCGATGGCGCGCGCGGCGACCTCCGGGTGCACGTCGTCGGTGACGTCGGTGGCCGAGCCGCCGGTCGAGAGGTTCGCGTTGTTGCGCAGGGTGACGCGCTGGCCCTTGGGCGGGATCGACTCGGCGTCGTAGCCCTGCTTGGCGAGCGAGGCCAGGGCGATGTCGTCGAAGCGGATCTTGGTCAGCGCGGTGCCGTGGCCGCTGCCGCGGCGCGGGTCGCGGTTGACGATCTCGACCAGCTCGCGCACCGTGTTCCTGCCGTCGCCGAGCACGTGCGGCGGGTCGCGCCGGGCGGCGGCGATCAGCTTGTTGCCGATCACCAGCAGGCGGTAATCGTGGCCGGGCAGGTATTTTTCGACCATGATGTCGTCGCGGAACTCGGACGCGGCGGCAAAGCCGGCATCCAGCTGTTCGCGCGTGGTCACGTTCACGGTCACGCCCTTGCCCTGGTTGCCGTCCTTCGGCTTGATCACGACCGGCAGGCCGACCTCCAGCGCGGCGGCCCAGGCGTCATCCGGATCGCTCACGGCGCGGCCCAGCGGCACCGGCACGCCGGCGGCGTCGAGCAGCTTCTTGGTCAATTCCTTGTCCTGGGCGATGGTCTCGGCGATGGCGCCGGTGGCGTCGATCTCGGCGGCCTGGATGCGGCGCTGGCGGCTGCCCCAGCCGAACTGCACCAGGCTGCCCTCGGTCAGGCGGCGGTAGGGAATGCCGCGCGCGACGGCGGCGTGCACGATCGAGCCGGTCGACGGGCCGAGGCGCACGTCCTCGTCCAGGTCGCGCAGCTGGGCGAGGGCGCCTTCCAGGTCGAACGGCTGGTCGCGGCGCGCGGCCTCGCACAGCTGTTCGGCCAGGCTCAAGGCCAGGCGGCCGACGTCTTCCTCGCTGTACTCGACCACCACCTGGTAGATGCCGGTTTCCAGCGTGGCCGTGGTGCGCGAAAAGGTGACGGGGCAGCCGGCCTGCGCCTGCAGGGCGAGGGCCGCCACTTCCAGCACTTGCGCCAGCGGGATGGTGTCGTCATGGCCGGTCGGCTGCAGCGGCCAGATTTCCGGGAACAGGGCGCGCAGGCGGGTTTCGAAACCGGGCAGTGCACCGATCGACTCCTCCTCCGGGGCGCAGGCGACGATCGCCTCCACCGAGGTGTGGTGACTCCAGAGGTTGGGGCCGCGCAGGGCCCGTACGCGTGATACTTCCATAAACCTTCGATCGCTTTCTATTAAATGTTCGACTTCGTCACGGCCGCGTCACGGGTGGGTGCGCAGGCCGGCGCAGATCAGGTCGTGCGGCACGTCCAGCGCCCAGCCCGCGGCGGCGGCGGCCAGCACCGCTTCCGGCTGGCTCGCGGTGGCCGGCTTGACCTTGGCCATGCTCAGCAGGGAGGTTTCATTCTCGCCGTCGGCCAGCACGATATGGCCGTCGCGCAGGAACACGGCGCGTCCGCCATTCGAGCGGTGCTGTTCGATCGTTTGATTGCTTGCGTCGCGCGCATAGAACACCACGGCGCCATCGCTCAGTTCGGCCAGTTCGACCACTTCCGCATCGTCCGCGTTCAGCACCGACGCGCCCTGCGCCAGCACCACGTCGACCTGGCTGCGCACCACGTTGAACAGGGCGTCCTGGTCGCGCACGTACAGGTCGGCCACGTCGGCGGCCGTGCCCATGTCGGTCACGATGCCGACCAGGCAGCGATCGTAGGGTAAGCCATCGGCCAGGATGGTGCGCGCGTTCGATTCGAACACGGCGGCCTGCACGGTGCGGTTGATCAGCAGGCGCTGGCCGACGTCGAAGCGGGTGCCGTCGGTTTTGGCGACCTGGCGCCGGTCCAGGAACAGGCCGTCGCGGTTGGCCACGCCGACGTGCTTGCCGGCCAGTTGCAGCACGCTGCCGACCAGGCGCGCGACCAGTGCAGCGTCGCGCTTGCCGGTCACGCCGACCAGCGGGATGCGGCCGGATTCGCCATCCGCGAACAGGTGGCCCACGATGGCCTTGCCGACCGCACGCGGCTGGCCCTGGGCCGGCTTGATGTGGGCCAGCAGGCCCGGGCTTGCATTGACTTCGATGATGGCGCCGCGCTGTTCTTCCAGCGGACGCGAGATGTCCTCGCACACCAGGTCGATGCCGGCGATGTCCAGGCCCACCACGCGCGCGGCCAGCGCGGCGACATAGGCCACGTCCGGGTGGATCAGGTCGGTGACGTCGTCGGCGACGTTGCCGTTCAGCTGGATCAGCACTTTCTGGCCGGCTTGCGGCACGGCGTCGGGCGTGAGGCCCTGGCGCTGCAGGTCGAGCTTGATCTCGTCGGATTCGGCCGGCTTGACCAGGCCGAGCGGGAATTCTTCCGATTCGCCCCGGCGCGGGTCGGTGTTGATCTGGCTGTCGCACAGCTGGGTGACGGTGGATTGGCCGTCGCCCGTGACCCACAGCGACTCGCCGCGCGCGGCCGCCACGACTTGCTGGCCGACCACCAGCAGGCGGTGTTCGTTGCCGGGGATGAAACGCTCGACCAGAACGGCGCTCGAATCGCCTTCTTCCGATGCGATCGCGTAGGCGGCGTGGACGTCCGCTTGCGTCATCAGATTCAGGGAGACGCCGCGGCCATGGTTGCCGTCGACCGGTTTGATGGCCACCGGCAGGCCGATGTCCTGGGCTTCTTCCCAGGCGTCGTCCCTGTTGCGCACCAGCGTGCCTTCCGGCACCGGCACGCCGCAGGAAGCCAGCAGGGTCTTGGTCAGGTCCTTGTCGCTGGCGATGCTTTCGCCGATGGCGCTGGTGCGGTCGGTCTCGGCGGTCCAGATGCGGCGCTGGGCCGCGCCGTGGCCGAGCTGCACCAGGTTGCCTTCGGTCAGGCGGATCGACGGGATGCGGCGCTCGGTGGCGGCATCGACGATGTGGGCGGTGGACGGGCCCAGGCACCAGCGGTCGACCAGCTCGGTCAGTGCCGCGACCGTGGCTTGCAGGTCGAACGGGGTGTCGTTGATGGCCGCCATCAGGAGCGCGTGGCCGGCCTTCAGGGCGGCGCGGCCGACGACCTCGTCGCGGGTGCGGAAGGCCATTTTATAAATGCCGCGGTCGGCCGTGGAGCGGGTCTTGCCGAAACCGGTCTTCATGCCGGCCAGGTTCTGCAGCTCGAGCACGACGTGCTCGAGGATGTGGCCCGGCCAGGTGCCGTCGCGCAGGCGTTCCAGGAAGCCGCCGCGCTCACCGACGCCGCAACGGTGTTCGATCAGGCCGGGGAGCCAGGTGGTCAGGCGTTCATACAGGCCGGGGAGGGTGTTGGAGGGGCATTCTTCGAGTTCGCCGATATCGAGCCAGGCTTCGATGACGGGGCGGTAGGTCCAGATGTTGGGTCCGCGCAGGTGGGTTACACGAAGGATGTCGATGTCTTTCTTCTTTATCATGAAAATTTCTTGCCCCTGCGATGACCGCTCTCTCATCACGCGGCGTTGCCTTAAGTGCGCACGCTGCTACATTGTTAAATCTACGTTACA
>Ga0308160_10000823_pt1 | contig 50537 bp, 38 predicted proteins | sample PhyFR1_FD_201036 | JGI IMG/M metagenome (GOLD analysis project Ga0308160, IMG submission 201036) | Phyllosphere microbial communities from UC Gill Tract Community Farm, Albany, California, United States - DLSLF.R1 | ecosystem: Host-associated > Plants > Phyllosphere > Unclassified | place: USA...
GTTCAACACCGAACGACCCCACTCAACACTGAAGGGCCTGAGCCCGGTTCAATACCGGACACAGGCCCTCCGCGCTTAGCCCTACGATCTCACTTAGCCAGTCCAACTACCGGGGACCAGTTCATTCGCCGGGGCTTTTCGCGTTTCGGTCGCATTTCTGGTCAGTGGACCGCTTCCGTCAGTTCTCCCGTCCATCCGCGACCGCAGATCTCGACGCGTGCCGCAGGTCGGCGACGAGTCGCGTGCGATGGGGGGACGCGAGCCGTCCCATTCCCCATGTCTCCCAGACGTTACCCTGCTCCACGGTCTCCGCCGTGGACAGCATCGCGTTGAGTCCGTCGAGACTCTCGAACCACGGCAAGCCGTCGCGAATGAAACTCTGGCGAGCATCCTCGACCGCCGCGTCGATCATCGATCCGGCCGCGTCCATCGCCCAGACGGTGATGGGCGAAGGGGGCGAGGCGATCGACGGCGTCAGGGCGCGTCGGAACTCGCAATGGTGTTCGGGTGGGGAGAGAGCGCCGTCGCGCATCGGGGCGTCCGGTGTTGCGCAGCACCGTGGGTACACCCCGAGGAGAACTTCGAACGAGAACGAGCTCACACGGTAGACGCCGGCGTTGTATGAACCGACGGAGCGGATCTGCACGACATCCACCTGGTCTGCACGATCCCGCCACGCGACGCGTCCGACCCGGCGCGAGAAGCCTGCGTCCTTGATCGCGGGCCAGAAGAGGCGACGCAGGGCTCGATCGACGTCCTTCGCTGTGGCAACCCCCATCCCGCGAGTGTAGGTGCCGGGCCCTCGCATGAGCCGGTGGCCCTCCCTGTCGAGGCGAGGATCGGCCAGGGCTTCGCAGGTGCGGATGCCTCGATCACGGATGCCGTGGTGCTGATGTCTTCAAAGGGTGAGGTGCTCTGCCACACTCTGATTCAGGGCGCGCTGGGCGTTCCGGACAGGGGGAGAGCCGTGAGCACGGCAGAGAAGCACACCACTCGTACACACAGACACGCGCCCCAGCGGAGGGAGCATCGGCGGACGCACACCGCCTGGTTCTTCGTCGGCGGGCTGGCGGTATGGCTCTATCTCGGGATCGTCGTGATCCACATCCTTCGCAATCCTGCGGGCTTGGAGACGTGGATCTTCGTCGGTGCCGCTCTCGTTCCCGCGACGATCTTCTGGATCATGGTGCACCGATTGCGCACGACCGACACCATCACAGCGGTGAACCTCGTGGTGGCGGCGGTGATCGGCGGAACCCTCGCCATCACGTTGGCCGGAACCCTCGACGAGCTCATGTCGAGAATCCCGCAGCCCGAGTTCGGAGGGCACGGCCTGATCGCGCTCGCATCGGCCGGCTTCGTCGAGGAGTTCTGCAAGGGCCTCATGATCGTGATCGTCGGATGGAAGCTGACCAAGACGACCCGCAACGGCCTGTTCGTCGGCGGCGCCGTCGGTCTCGGGTTCGCGGTGCTGGAGACCATGTTCTACATCGCCTCGGCGGCCACCGGTGCCGACCCCGTGATCGCTGCGGCTCGCGAAGCGATCGTGCGTGGTCTCGTCGCCCCCTTCGGCCACGTTCTGTGGAGCGCCCTGTTCGGTGCGGCGCTGTTCGCGGCCGCATCGAAGACGGGCCGCTTCCGCCTGTCGTGGCTCGTGATCGGTGCGTACGTGGGCGTTGCGCTCATGCACGGCACGTGGGACGGCGCGGGCGGCGTGGTCCTCGACCTCACGGGCAGCGGCGTCCTCACCTTCTTCGTGCAGATCGGCGGGTGGATCGTCCTCATCGTCGGCGGCGGATTGCTCTGGCGTCACATCGCGCGGAAGCATCCGGCACCGCCCCTGGCAGACGACCTCGGATCGGGGGCCGGCGCGCCGGGGACTCCACCGCCGACGAGCTCGGTTCCCGCCTGAAGCGCATCCCGCTCACGCATCGAGGGGCGCGCTGTCCACGGCGCGCCCCTCGATGTCATCGACGCCGATATCCTCGCTGAAGACTGCTCGTCGTCTTCCTCTACCCCCGGAGAATCCCATGTCTGTCGGTCTGCTCGCCGTCGTCGATGACATCCTCAGTGCTGCCATGAAGGCGAGCGCGAAGACCGCGGGAGTCGTCATCGACGACGCCGCCGTCACCCCGCAGTACGTCCAGGGGCTCACCCCCGCGCGCGAGCTTCCCGTCGTGTGGAAGATCGCGCTCGGCAGCATCATCAACAAGTACGTGATCATCATCCCGATCGCGCTGCTGCTCGAGGCGTTCGCGCCGATGGTGCTTCCGTATCTCCTCATCGTCGGTGGCGCCTTCCTCTGTTTCGAAGGCGCCGAGAAGGTGCTGGAGTGGTTCGGCGTCAGCCACGGAGAGCACGACGACGACGGCCCGCGCGATGAGAAGAAGCTCGTGCTCGGTGCCGTGCGCACCGACCTGATCCTCAGTACCGAGATCATGCTGATCGCCCTGTCGAGCCTCGACCCCGACTTCGGGATCTGGATGACGCTGGGCGCGCTCCTCATCATCGGCCTCGCCATGACGCTCGTGGTCTACGGCGCCGTCGCGCTGCTCGTGAAGATCGACGACATCGGCCTGCGGTTCATGAAGAGCCCGTCGCGCGGCGTCCGTCGTTTCGGCGTGCGGGTCGTGGCATCCATGCCGGCGGTGTTCCGCGTGATCAGCATCGTCGGCACCGTCGCGATGCTGTGGGTCGGTGGGCACCTCCTGCTGCAGAACCTCGCCGAGACGCTGTGGGCGGGTCCGTACGACCTGGTGCACGTGGTGACGCACGCGATCGAGGCCGCTGGAGCGGTCGTCGTGTGGATCGTGGAGACGGCGATGTCGGCGGTGTTCGGCCTCGCCGTCGGGCTCGTCATCGTCGCGGTCATCACCGGGATCACGCGCCTGACGAAGCGCGGAGGACACACGGCGGGGAGCCCCGCCGAGACGACTCACGTCGACGGCTGAACCCGCCTGACCTCTGCGGCATTGCTCTTCCGGCGGGCGCGAGGGCTGTCAGGGAGCTTGGGGATCTCTCTCTTTTCCCTGATCAGAAATCCCTTTCCCTGGTGGTTTCTTTCTCGGCCAGAGGGGAGGGGGGTCTTGAAGGCCACCAACCTCACGCGTAGCGTCGCGATCATGACCGACCGCACAGCATCCATTCCTGGCTCGCTGAACGTCGCGTCGCCGAGCCCCGTTGCTCGACTCGTCGCCCTCGTCTTCGCGTGGCTCTCCATCGCGGTGACAGCCGCCGTCCTGCTCATCCGGGTGGCACCCGATGACGCGCTCGGGGCAGTGGCCCTCGCCGGGGGTGTGTCGAGGGGCATCGTGCTTCTCGTACTCGCCGTCCTGCTCTTCGGGGCGTTTGTTCTCGGACGCCGCTTCGCCTCGGCGAAGGGCGTGGATCGCGTCGCACAGGCGATCTGTCTGGTGCTCGGCATCATCACCGCGGTGCTCGGGGTCCTCTCCCTCTGAGAGAGCTCGCCCGGCGTCCTCGGCCAGATGTTCCCCGAGAGCGCGACCTCCCCATCCGAAGCGCGACAGGACGACCTGCAGACGATGGCGCGTTGTCGGGGCAGGTCGGATGCGATCAGGCGGGGAGGCTCTGCCCGAAGCGCTCCCGCAGCTCGGCTTTGATGACCTTGCCGGATGCCGTGCGGGGGAGCGCGTCGACCACGACCACGTCCTTCGGCAGCTTGTAGCGCGCCACCTGTCCGTCGAGGTGCGCGCGCACGGCGGCGGTGTCGACCGTCGCCCCCTCGGTCACGGTCAGGACGGCCAGCGGCACCTCGCCCCACCGTTCGTCCGGGATGCCGATGACCGCGACGCCCGTGACGCCGGGCATGTCGGCGATCAGCGCCTCGACCTCGGCGGGGTAGATGTTCTCGCCGCCGGAGATGATCATGTCCTTCGACCGACCGCAGATGTAGAGGTAGCCGTCGGCGTCCAGGTACCCCAGGTCGCCGGAACGGAACCAGCCGTCCTCGGTCTTCGCGGAGCGTGTGGCTTCGTCGAGACCGAGGTATCCGGCGAAGACGTTCGGTCCGGTCACGTGGATCTCGCCCACGGTGCCCGCCGGGACGGGGTGACCGTCGTCGTTCACGACACGAACCTCGGTGAAGAAGTGCGGCAGGCCGACGCTGCCCTGTTTCGCCCGCGTCATGTGCGGGGCGAGCGACGTCGCCCCCGGAGAGGTCTCGGTCATGCCGTAGCCCTGCGAGAACGACAGGCCGCGCTCCTCCCAGGCTCGGAGGATGCGATCGGGAACCGCGGACCCGCCGCACGTGAGGGTGTGCAGGCTCGAGATGTCGGTACTCGCCCACGAGGGGTGGTCGGCCATGAGTTGGAAGGTGGTGGGGACGCCGGAGATCATCGTCACGCGGTGCTGTTCGACGAGGTCGAGCGCGCGTCCCGCTTCGAACCCCTTCTCCAGCACGAGGGTGCCGCCTTTGAGGACGACGGGGAGGGCACCCATGCCCAGCGAGGCGACGTGGAACAGCGGCGAGATCATCAGGGCGACGTCATCGGACACGACGTCGTAATCAATGACCGTGTTCACCGCGACGGCCGTGAGGTTCTCGTGCGTGAGAACCGCGCCCTTGGGGCGACCCGTGGTGCCCGAGGTGTAGACGACCGCGGCGGGGGCGTCCGGCTCGGCGATCACGAGCGCGGGCGCCCGACCCGCGGCATCCCTCCTCCGATCGAGACCGGGTTCGCCGTTTCGCCCGGACGCGCCCGTGCGCAGGCGCCGCGGCGGGTGGGCGAGCCCGGCCTCGACGGCGTCGAGCCGGTCCTCGAAGGACGGGTCGTGGATGAGCACGCGGGCGCGGCTGTCGGACAGGACGTGGGAGATCTCCGGGCCGGCGAGGCGCGTGTTGACCGGGACGAAGACGGCGCCGATGCGCACCGCTCCGAAGAGGGTGACGAGGAAGTCGGGGCTGTTCTCGCCCAGGAAGGCGACCGTGTCGCCCGCGCCGATGCCCTCTTCCGCGAGGACCGCGGACACGGCCTCGGCGTGGTCGGCGAGCTGGCGATAGCTGAGCCGCTGGTTCTCGCCGAACACCACGGCGGTCTTGTCGGGGGAGCGCAGGCGGCGGCGGGGGAGCCAGGCTCCGAGTCCTTGGGTTCTCATGCGCGGTCTCTTCTTCGAGTGCGGTTCGCGGGGGTCCATCGGTGTCCGGGGCCCGTGAGTGACGGGCCCCGGGCGGCTCACGCGTAGAAGCGGTAGAGGCCGCGAGCGACGACGGCGGGCTTGCTGCCGCCGTCGATCTCGATCGTCTGGTCGACGGCGAGCTGGTAGCCGCCGGCGATCTCGGTGATCTCGGCGATGACGGCGTTCATCCGCACGCGCGAGCCGACCTTCACCGGCGAGATGAAGCGCACCTTGTCGAGGCCGTAGTTGACCTTGGTGGTCACGCCCGTGACATCCAGGAGCTCGGTCCAGAACTTCACGGCGAGCGAGAGGCTGAGGAAACCGTGGGCGATCGCGCCGCCGAAGGGGCCGTCCTTCGCGCGCTCGGGGTCCGTGTGGATCCACTGGTGGTCGTCGGTGGCGTCGGCGAAGAGGTCGACGCGGTCCTGCGTGACCTCGAGCCAGTCCGACCAGCCGAGGTCGGTACCGGCGAGGCCCGCGAGGTCGTCGTAGGCGATGGTGGTGGTCATGAGTGCTCCTTGAGAGGGGTGGAGAGGCGGAGGAGGCGCGCGGCGTTGTCCCGGAGGATCCCCGGCATCGCCTCGGATTTCAGGGCGGTCTGCTCGATGTCGCGCATCCATCGGTCAGGGGTGAGCAGGGGAAAGTCCGAGCCGAAGAGGATGCGGCTTCTCAGGAACGAGTTGGCGGCGCGGACGAGCTGCTCCGGGAAGTACTTCGGGCTCCATCCCGACAGATCGATCCACGTGTTGTGCTTGTGGGTCGCGACCGAGATCGCCTCGTCCTGCCACGGCACCGAGGGGTGGGCCATGATGATCTGCAGATCCCCGAAATCCGCCGCGACCGCATCGAGCAGCATCGGGTTGGACAGGCCCAGGCGCAGGCCCCGTCCCCCCTTCATCCCCGCGCCGATCCCGGTCTGACCGGTGTGGAAGAGGGCGACCGAGCCGGCCGCCTGCAGGACCTCGTAGAGCGGGTAGTGGCTCTCGTCGCTCGGATCGAACCCCTGCACCGTCGGGTGGAACTTGAACCCGCGTACTCCGGAGTCCTCGATGAGGCGTCGCGCGCGGTCGACGGCGTCGGCACGGTTCGGGTCGACGGACCCGAAGGGGATCAGCACATCGTTGTGGCGCGCGGCTCCCGCGGCGATGTCGGCGCTCGACAACGGCGGGTGGCCGAGGTGGCTCTCGGCGTCCACCGTGAAGACCACCGCCGCCATCGACCGCTCGCGGTAGTACTCCGCGATGCTGTCGAGATCGGGACGCGCGGCGTCGACGGCGAAATAACGACTCGCGGCCGCCGCCAGGTCGTCGGGCAGCGACGCGTGTCCGTGCCCGTCGATCTCGATGTGCACGTGGACGTCGATGGCCTTCAGCGCCTCGACGTCGATGGCGGACTCGTAGCGGACCATGGTCGTCAGGCGGTCGGAGCGGGGCGCTGCAGCTCGGTGGGCAGGGCGGGGAACCGCTCGCCGACGCTCTGGAGTTCTCCGACCGCCTCGGCGAATCCGTCGTTCAGGGCCTCGAACGTCCAGCCGCCCTCGCGATACGCCGTCGCGACGGGCTCGGGGTGCGACCACAGCTGCAGGCGGTCACCGCCGATGCCGATGGCCTGACCGGTGATGCCGGCCGCGGCGTCGGAGGCGAGGTAGGCCACGAGAGGCGCGACATCGTCGGAGGTGCCGAAGCCCAGGTCGTGACGGAAGAACGCCGGCATGGGCTCGCCCGCAGCCTCGGCCTCGACGGCCGCCGCGAAGTACGGCACGGTCGCGGTCATCGCCGTCGCGGCCACGGGGATCACGGCGTTCGCGGTGATGCCCGCCTTCTTGAGCTCGAGCGCCCAGGTGCGCACCATGCCGACGATGCCGGCCTTGGCGGCCGCGTAGTTCGTCTGGCCAAAGTTGCCCCGCTGACCGGTGGGCGAGCCGATGCAGATGATGCGCCCGGGGATCTCGTTCTGGCGCATGTACGTCGCGGCGGCCCGGACGGTGGTGAAGGTGCCCCGAAGGTGCACGCCGATGACGGTGTCGAAGTCGTCGTCGCTCATCTTCCAGAGCACGGTGTCGCGCAGCACCCCCGCGTTGGTCACGAGGATGTCGAGGCGGCCGAAGTTCTCCACCGCCGCGGCGACGAGGGCGTCGGCGGTCGAGGTCGGGCCGACCGGGGCGGCGACTGCGACGGCGCGTCCGCCCGCCTCGACGATGGTCTTCACCGCGGCGTCGGCGGTGGCGGGATCCACGTCGTTGATGACGACCGCGGCGCCCTGCCGGGCCAGCTCCTGGGCGTAGGCGAGGCCGAGGCCGCGACCCGAACCGGTGACGATGGCGACTTTGCCGGTGAGCGACATGGTGAACTCCTTCGTGTCGCCGCCATCGTGGCATCCATTCGTTGAAAATGTCAATGATTGATTTTCGCTACACTTACGCCATGAGCACTGCGGCGGGCGATGAAGCAGACGAGGTGTCGCGACTGGAGCACGCTCCCCTCGCCGACGACCTCGGCTTCCTGCTCGCGCGCGCCGCGGCGGTGTCGCAGGCGGCGGGCAACGCGGCGCTCGCCGCGCACGGGCTGAAGGTGCGGTCCTACTCGGTGCTGGCGCTCGCCGTCACCGGCGGGCGGCCCTCTCAGCGCGAGCTCGCGGCGTTCCTGCGCCTGGACCCCAGCCAGGTGGTCGCCCTCATCGACGATCTCGCGCGTCGCGGGCTCGTGACACGCGAGCCCGACCCCCGTGATCGGCGCGCGAACGTCGTGGCCGCCACCCTGGAGGGGCGCAAGCTGTACCGCCGTGCGCTCGCCGACGTCGAGGCGGGGGAGCGACGCGCACATGCCGCACTGGCGAGCGCCGAGCGCGCGGAGCTGACGCGGCTTCTCCGGGCGGTGGCGTTCCCGGCGGGCGAGGACGCGTAGCGCGGTCGGGATTCCGGATGCGGCCGGGTCCGGCCTCGCGAGGTGTCGAGACGGTCCACGGCTGACAATTCGGCGACGTCCGGCAAGGACGTTGTCAGCGGGATGCCGTCTCGCGCCCCGTCACTGCCGACCGGGGCCGCGAACTACAGCCGAGGGTGCAGGCGCTCAAGCAGATCCAGACCGTGACGCGCCCAGGCGATCTCGCCCTCGGCTCGATCGAGGAACCCCTCGTACGTGAACACCTTGAACGCGACGATCGCCTCCGGATCGTGCTCGGTGTCGCTCGCGAGACGGCGCGCCACGATGGGGTGCGAACGCCGACGGATGGCATCCAGTTGCGCCTGCCACTGCGCGCGGCGCAGCTCGTAGTGGGCGATGTGCTCCTCGAGGTGGCGGCGGGCGACGTCGGGGTCGGCCCACTCGAAGTAGGCCGCGCGCAGATGTGCCGGGTCGCGTTCGCGCGGGTAGTCGATCGGCTCGAGCATCCAGGCGCGGAAGGCCTCGACGCCCTCGTCGGTGATCGAGTACTGCGTCTTGGTCGACTTCGCGCCCCACGGTACCGACTCGTCCACGAGCAGGCCGTCGGCGACCATGCGCTTGAGCTCGGGGTAGATCTGCGAGTCGGGGGCGTGCCAGACGTGGCCGACCGACACGTGGAAGGCCTTCGCGAGGTCGTAGCCCGTCATCGGCTGCGCGGTCAGAAGGGCCAGAAGGGCGTACCGCAGGCTCATCGGGACTCCTCGAAAGTGCTTGCGGATGGTCGGGTTCCACCGTATCTTCTCCGCTATACCTATCCTGATAGATAGTGAACGAAGGAGTTCCCCGTGCAGGAGACAGTGACCGCGAAGCTGCTCGACCACCCGCGCAACGCCTGGTACGTCGCCGCGTGGGATCACGAGGTCGGGCGCAAGAAGATCCTCGCGCGCACCGTCGCGGGGCGTCCGCTCGCCCTCTACCGGACCGAGGACGGACGCGCCGTCGCTCTCGCCGACGCCTGCTGGCACCGTCTCGCGCCGCTGTCGCAGGGGGCGCTCGTCGGCCCCGAGGACATCCGCTGCCCGTACCACGGCATCACCTACGACGCCCGCGGCCGCTGCACGAGCATGCCCGCGCAGGAGACCATCAATCCGAGCGCCCTCGTCCCCTCGTTCCCCGTCGTCGACCGCTACCGCTACGTGTGGGTGTGGGTGGGCGACCCGGCTCTCGCCGACCCCGCGCTCATCCCCGACATGCACCAGATGACGGATGCCGCCTGGACCGGCGACGGCCTCACGATCCACGCGCCGTGCAACTACCAGCTCATCCTCGACAACCTCATGGACCTGACCCATGAGGAGTTCGTGCACTCCAGCAGCATCGGGCAGAAGGAGCTCAGCGAGAGCGAGTTCGTCACCAGCCACACCGACACCACCGTGACCGTGGAGCGGTGGATGCACGACATCGAGGCGCCGCCGTTCTGGCTCAAGAACATGCGCGACAAGTTCCCCGGCTTCGAGGGACGCGTCGACCGCTGGCAGATCATCCACTTCGAGGCCCCGTCCACGATCTGCATCGACGTCGGCGTCGCCAAGGCCGGAACCGGGGCGCCCGAGGGGGACCGCTCTCAGGGCGTCAACGGCTACGTGATGAACACCATCACCCCCGAGACCGCCCGCTCGAGCCACTACTTCTGGTCGTTCCAGCGCAACTACCGCCTTGACAGCCAGCTCATCACCACGCAGCTGCGCGAGGGCGTGCACGGGGTGTTCGGCGAGGACGAGGCGATGCTCGCCGCCCAGCAGGCCGCCATCGACGCCAACCCCGATTACGAGTTCTACAGCCTCAACATCGACGCGGGCGGCATGTGGGTGCGCCGGATCCTCGAGCGGATGCTGCTCGCCGAGGGACGCGACCACGCCCCCGCTCCGCGCCGCGGCGCCCAGCTGGTGCGCTGACGTGGCGGTCTCACGGACCGAGGTCTGGCAGGGTGGCACGATCGTGGCATCCCGTCCCCTCACGCCCGAGATCCGCCGCATCGAGATCGAGGTCGACGACCCGGTCCCGGTGAGTCCCGGCGCTCACGTCGACGTGCGTCTGACGATCGCGGGCGAGCGCGACCGCCGGTCGTACTCGATCGTGGACGCCACCGCCGACGGTCGGCGTATCGCGCTCAGCGTCTACACCTCGCCGGTGAGCCGCGGGGGAGCGGCGGTCATGAACGCGCTCGCGCCGGGCGACCGCCTGGAGATCACCCAGCCGCTCAACGACTTCCCGCTCCGGCCCGGTGCGCCGCGTTACGTGCTCATCGCCGGGGGCGTCGGCATCACCGCGATGGTGGGCATGGCGGCGAGCCTGCGCGCGCGCGGAGCGGACTACCGCCTGCTCTACGCCGGTCGCAGCCGCCCCCTCATGGCCTACGTCGACGACCTGCGCGAGGCGCACGGCGAACGGCTCCGTCTGCACGTGCGCGACGAGAACACCTCGCTGGTCATCTCCGATCTCGTCGACGCCATAGAGCCCGGCACCGAGGTCTACGTCTGCGGGCCGATCCGACTGATGGATGCCATCCGCCGGGAGTGGATGACCCGGAACCGCCCCATCGCGGACCTCCGCATGGAGACGTTCGGCAACAGCGGATGGTTCGACGCACAGGAGTTCACCGTGCGCATCCCCGCGACCGGGATCGAGGCGCGCGTCCGCCCGAATCAGTCGATGCTCGAAGCCCTCGAAGCGGCTGGCGCCGACATGATGTGGGACTGCCGCAAGGGCGAGTGCGGGCTGTGCGAGGTGCGCGTGTCGCGGCTGTCGGGCGACATCGACCATCGCGACGTGTTCTACAGCGAGCGTCAGAAGGACGCCCGCTCGAAGATGTGCTGCTGCGTGTCGCGCGTCGTGGCCCCCGCGGACGGCGCCGCGGTGGTGGAGATCGTCACGAGCTGAGGCCCGCGGTCGGGGCTGGGCGTACCGCGAGACTGCATCCGGCTGACGTCCCTGTTGCAGTGTGCAGCGGAGATGTCAGCTGCGTGCGGTCTTGAGGGGCGGGCCGAGCGGGGCCGGGCCGGGCTGGGCCGGGCGGGATGCCGGCCCGCCCGGTCCGCCGCCCGCGCGGGCCGGGTGTCAGTCGAGACGCGAGTGCTCGCCGAGGCGGTGCCAGGTGCGGTTGTGGTACACCAGCGCGGCTCCCGGTTCCCCCGGCTCGAGGTCGCGCTCGACGTCGACCTGCAGGGCCTGGGCGGCGATCACGGTCGAGCCGCCGGCATCCATCCGGCTGACGATCTTGCACCGCAGCCACGCGCGGACACCGTGGTAGACGGGCTCGCCGGTGGGCAGGCGCGACCAGGTCGACGTGTCGGCGAAGCGGTCGAGGCCGCTGGTCGCCGCGGTGCGGGCGAGGCCGATGTCCTCGGCGTCGAGCAGGTGCACGACGATCGTGTCGGCGGCGATGATCGTGGGCGTCGCCGACGACAGGGCGGAGACCGAGAAGATCAGCAGCGGCGGGTCGGCGCTCACCGACGACACGCTCGACGCGGTCAGGGCGACAGGGCCGTTCTCGCCGTAGGCGGTGATGACAGCGATGCCGCCGGGGTGTCCGCGGAAGGCGCGCTTGAAGTCGTCCGCCGAGACCGAGGTGCCGATCGCGGGGGTGCTCTCGGGGCCGGCGTTCGGAAGAGAAGTCATACCTCAAACGCTAGGCGCTTCTGCGGCGGAGGGCGTCGCCGAGCGCAACACGGCGACACGCTCTGAGCGATCGCCACACGCCGTTGATCCCGGAGTGTGAAGCTTCACATTTATCAATTCGTGACTTTCCTCGCCAAAAGATTCCTTGACACCGCGGATTGTGTGAGCGCTAACATTCAGTGGTCAGCCCACCCGAGGGGGCTGCATCACATGAACCGGCATCGGTGCCGGCGAAACGAGGAGGTTTCAACATGAAGGCGAAGAAGATCGTTGCCGGGTTCGCTCTGGTCAGCGCGATCGCTCTGACCACGGCCGGCTGCGCCGGTGGCGGTGCCAACGCCGGTGGCGGGGGTGGCGACGACAAGGTCATCACCGTCGGCTTCGCGCAGACCGGCTCCGAGAGCGGATGGCGCAGCGCCAACACCGAGTCGATGAAGGAGGCGTTCAGCGAGGCGAACGGCTTCAACCTCATCTTCAACGCGGCCGACAACAAGCCCGAGGCGCAGATCGCCGCGGTCCGCAGCTTCATCAACCAGGGTGTCGACGCCATCGTCCTCGCCCCGATCGTCACCGACGGCTGGGACGACGTGCTCAAGGAGGCGAAGGACGCCAACATCCCCGTCATCCTCGAAGACCGCACGGTCTCGGCGCCCGAGGACCTCTACGCGAGCTGGGTCGGCCTCGACTTCAAGAAGGAAGGCGAGACCGCCGGCAAGTGGGTCGCCGACAACTTCGGCAAGACGCCCACGAACCTCGTCGTGCTCGAGGGCACCACGGGCTCTTCGGCGGCGACCGACCGCGCGGCCGGCTTCGACGAGGCCATCAAGGGCACCGACATCAAGGTCCTCGACTCCCAGACGGGCAACTTCACCCGCGCCGAGGGCAAGACGGTGATGGAGGGCTTCCTCCAGAAGTACGGCTCCACCATCAACGTGCTGTTCGCACACAACGACGACATGGGCCTCGGCGCCCTCGACGCGATCAAGGCCGCCGGTCTCAAGCCCGGTACGGACATCAAGATCGTGACGATCGACGCGGTCAAGGACGGCATGACGGCCCTGGCCGACGGCGAGTTCAACTACATCGTCGAGTGCAACCCGCTGCTCGGTGACAAGGTCGCCGAGGTCGTCAAGAAGGTCGTGGCCGGCGAGTCCGTCGACAAGAGCTACATCGTCGAGGACCAGGCGTTCGACCAGGAGCAGGCCAAGGCCGCTCTGCCCGACCGCAAGTACTGATCCCTCCCTCCCCGGGTGTGCGGGGCCGCGTCCGGCTCCGCACACCCTCCCGGCATCCCAGAAAGCGATCGAGCATGACATCCGAACGTGCTGCCGCGGTCCCGAGCCCGCGGGCCGCCGTGGTGGAGATGCGAGGAATCAGCATCTCCTTCCCCGGAGTGAAGGCCCTCGACGGGGTCGACTTCACCCTCTATCCCGGCGAAGTCCACTCCCTGATGGGCGAGAACGGCGCCGGCAAGTCCACGCTCATCAAGGCCCTGACCGGTGTCTACGGCATCGACGCCGGCACCATCCGCGTCGACGGGGAGCAGCGGCTCTTCCGCGCCACCGCCGACGCCCAGGCGGCGGGCATCGCGACCGTCTATCAAGAGGTCAACCTCTGTCAGAACCTCACCGTCGGCGAGAACGTCATGCTCGGCCAGGAGATCCGCCGTGCGGGCATGATCGACTGGAAGGCGACCCACGCCGCCGCCGAACGTCATCTCTCCGGGCTGGGCGTGCGCATCGACACCCGGTCGATCCTCGCCAGCCACTCGATCGCGATCCAGCAGCTCGTCGCGATCAGCCGCGCGATGGTCGTCGACACCAAGGTCCTCGTTCTCGACGAGCCGACGTCCAGCCTCGACCGGGGTGAGGTCGAGCAGCTCTTCGGCGTCGTGCGCGACCTCCGCGACCGCGGCGTGGCCATTCTGTTCGTCTCGCACTTCCTCGACCAGATCTACGAGATCTCCGACCGCCTCACCGTGCTCCGCAACGGCACGCTGGTGGGGGAGTACCCCGCCGAGGAGCTCGGTCGCGAACAACTCGTCGCCAAGATGATCGGTCGAGAGCTCGGCGAACTGGATGCCATCTCCGCCAGCGCCGAGCGTCCCATCGACCGCTCCGGGACCCCGGTGCTGCGCGCACTCGGCCTCGGCCGCAAGAACGCCCTCGAGCCCGTCGACCTCGAAGTTTTTGGGGGCGAGGTCGTCGGGCTCGCGGGACTTCTCGGCTCCGGACGCACCGAGCTCGCGCGTCTCATCGCGGGCGCCGACCGCACCGACGGAGGATCGCTCGAGGTGGGCGGCGCGTCCGCTCGCACCGGATCGCCCCGTCACGCACTCGATCGCGGCATCGCCTTCTCGTCGGAGGACCGTCGCGCCGAGGGCATCGTCGGCGATCTCACCGTGGCCGAGAACATCATCCTGGGGGTGCAGGCTCGTCGCGGCGCTCTCCGCAAGGTCGGTGCCGCCGAGACGGCGGCGATCGTGGACGAGTACATCACCGCCCTCGGTGTCCGTCCGGCCAATCCGAACGCCCTCATCCGCAACCTCTCCGGCGGCAACCAGCAGAAGGTGCTGCTCGCCCGGTGGCTCGCCACCGCTCCGGAGCTGCTCATCCTCGACGAGCCCACCCGTGGCATCGACGTCGGAGCGAAGGCCGACATCCAGCGCAAGGTCGCCGAGCTCGCCGAGAAGGGGCTGTCCGTCATCTTCATCTCGTCCGAACTCGAGGAGGTCCTGCGCCTCGCCCAGCGCGTGGCCGTCCTTCGCGACCGTCGTAAGATCGGCGAGCTGGCCACGAAGGACGTCGATCTCGACGGTCTCGTCGCCTACATCGCCGAAGGCCAGGCCGACTCCGAGACATCGCCGTCCGATCGGGAGAAGATCGCATGAAGAAGTTCCTCACCCACCGCCTCGTCTGGCCGATCGCGGCGCTCATCGCCCTGATCGCCGTCAACACGATCTCGCGGCCCTCGTTCCTCAGCATCACGGTGCAGAACGGCCAGCTCTACGGGTCGCTGATCGACATCCTGCGCAACAGCGCCCCCCTCATGCTGGTCGCGCTCGGTATGACGCTCGTCATCGCCACGCGCGGCATCGACCTCTCGGTCGGCGCGATCATGGCCGTGTCCGGCGCCGTGGCGCTCACGATCATCGAGGCCTCGCCCGAGCCGGGCAACCTCGGGGTCGTGATGATCGCGATCGTCGCCGCCGTCGGGACCGCCCTGCTGCTCGGGGTCTGGAACGGCTTCCTCGTCTCGGTTCTCGGCATCCAACCGATCATCGCCACGCTCGTGCTGATGCTCGCCGGCCGCGGCGTCGCCCTGCTGATCACCAAGGGCTTCATCACCACGATCAACAGCGACCCCTACCAGTTCATGGCGCAGGGGTACGTGCTGGGTCTTCCCTTCGCGTTCTACGTCTCGATCGTCGCCGTGATCGTCGTGGGGGTCCTGGAACGTCGCACAGCCCTCGGCATGCTCACCGAAGCGGTGGGCATCAACCCCGAAGCGAGCCGTCTCGCCGGAGTCCGTTCGCGCGGCATCATCTGGGGCGCCTACATCGCCAGCGGAACGCTCGCGGGTATCGCGGGCATCCTCTACAGCTCGAACATCATGGCGGCCGACGCGAACGCGGCGGGGCTCTACATCGAACTGGATGCCATCCTCGCGGTGGTCCTCGGAGGCACCTCGCTCGCGGGCGGAAAGTTCAGCATCGCGGGCACCGTGGTCGGCGTCTTCACGATCCAGACGCTCAAGAGCACGATCACCTTCCTCGGCGTCCCGCCCGCGGTCAGCCCCGTGTTCATGGCCGCGGCCGTGCTCATCGTGGTGCTGCTGCAGTCGCCGCGGTTCCGCTCGTTCTTCCGCACGGCCGGCCGCTCCGCCGCCCGCCCGCTCACTCGCCGTCCTGACGCAAAGGTGCTGTCCTGATGACCACTCTCACCGCCCCGGAACGCAGCTCGGCGTCGTCGGCCAGCGCGTACCGTCGCTTCCTCAGCCGTCACATCTCGTGGGTCCCGGTGTTCGCCGCCGTGGCCATCCTGATCATCATGATCGCGGGATCGATGGCCTACTTCCCCAACTTCCAGCTGCCGCGGATCATGTCGTCGATCCTGCTCGACAACGCGTACCTGCTCGTGCTGGCCGTGGGCATGACCTTCGTCATCCTCACCGGCGGCATCGACCTCTCGGTCGGCGCGGTGATGGCTTTCACCGGCATCCTCTGCGCGAAGCTCCTCGGCGACGGGGTCCCGGTCGCCGTGGCGGTCCCCGCGATGGTGCTGATCGGTGCCGCGATCGGTCTGCTGATCGGCGTCCTCGTGCAGTTCTTCGACGTGCAACCCTTCATCGCCTCGCTGATCGGCATGTTCCTCGCCCGGGGACTCGCGTTCGTCGTGAGCCTGGAGTCGATCAAGGTCGAGAACGAGGGCATTCTGTGGCTGCAGTCCACGCGGTTCTCCTTCGCTGGCTGGTACATCACACCGACGGGGATCATCGCGCTGCTGACCGTCGCGATCGCGGCCTTCGTGCTCCGTTACACGCGCTTCGGCCGGACGGTGTACGCGGTCGGCGGCAACGAGCAGTCCGCGCGCCTCATGGGGCTTCCGGTCGTGCGGGCGAAGCTGTCTGTGTACATCATCAGCGGCGTGTGCGCGGGCCTGGCCGGCGTCGTCCTCACGGCGTACTCCGGTGCGGGGTACCCCCTGAACGGCGTGGGGACCGAGCTCGACACGATCGCCGCGGTCGTCATCGGCGGCACGCTCCTCACCGGCGGCAGCGGCTTCGTCCTCGGGTCCATGATCGGGGTGTTCGTCTACGGTCTGATCCGCACGATCATCTCGTTCTCGGGCGCCGAGCAGTCGTGGACGCGCATCACCGTCGGAGCGCTTCTGCTGCTGTTCGTCGTGGTGCAGCGGATCATCGTGTCGCGCTCGGCGCTCAGCCGGTGACGTGCCCGCGCCGTGTTAGCGATCGCCCCTGCGCGAGGGCATGATTGACCCCATGTCCACCGTCGCTCCGGCCCTCCTCGAGGTGCGCGGAGCGACGGTGCGTTTCGGGGTGGAGTCGGCGCTCTCCGACGTCGACTTCCGCCTGCTCCCCGGCGAGGTGCACTCGCTCATGGGCGAGAACGGCGCGGGCAAGTCGACCCTGATCAAGGCCATCACGGGGGCTCTTCGCCTCGATTCCGGTCGGATCGACCTCGATGGCCAGGAGGTGCGGTTCTCCTCTCCGGCGGACGCGCAGGCGGTCGGCATCTCGACCGTCTATCAGGAGATCGACCTCCTGCCCAACCTCACGGTGGCCGAGAACATCTCGCTCGGCCGTGAGCCGCGTCGCTGGGGAGTCATCGACCACCGCGCGATGCGCGAGCGCGCCGTCGAGGCGCTGACGTCGCTCGGCGTGGACGTCGACCCGTCCTCGGTGCTGTCGTCGCATCCCCTCGCGGTGCAGCAGCTGGTCGCGATCGCGCGGGCGGTGTCGACCGAGGTCAAGGTGCTCGTCCTCGACGAGCCCACGTCGAGTCTGGATGCCGACGAGGTCGCCGAACTGTTCCGCGTCATCCGCGACCTCAAGGCGCAGGGCATCGCGATCGTCTTCGTCTCCCACTTCCTCGATCAGGTCTACGAGATCTGCGATCGGGTCACCGTCCTGCGCGGAGGGCGACTGGTCGGGGAGTACGGCACGCGGGAGCTGCTGCGCATCGACCTCGTCGAGAAGATGCTCGGGGCGACCGCCGAGGTCCTCGCCCCGCTCGGCCAGCGCGAGGTCGAGGCCGCCGAGGGCCCGTCGGTGTTGAGCGCCCGGGGCGTGGCATCCGGAGTCCGTCTTCGCGAAGCCGACGTCGACATCGCCGAGGGCGAGGTGATCGGGGTCGCGGGTCTCCTGGGGTCGGGGCGCAGCGAGCTCGCCCGGGCGCTCACCGGTGTCGACCGCCCCGACGGGGGAGAGCTGCGTATCGACGGGGAGCCCGTGCGGTTGTCGTCGCCGCGCGAGGCGATCCGGCGCCGCGTGGCGTACTCGTCGGAGAACCGCCGCACCGAGGGCGTCATCGGAGATCTCAGCGTGCTCGACAACATCACCCTCGCCCTGCAGGCGCAGCGCGGGATCTTCCACCGCCTCAGCACCGCCCGTCGACGCGAACTCGCGATGAGCTGGGTCGAAGCGCTGCACATCCGTCCCGCGGACATCGACCGGCCGGTGCGGACGCTCTCGGGGGGAAACCAGCAGAAGGTGCTGCTCGCGCGTCTCCTCGCCCTCTCACCGCGGCTCATCGTCCTCGACGAACCCACCCGCGGCATCGACGTGGGGGCCAAGGCAGAGATCCAGCGGCTCGTCGGGGAGCTGAGCGACAACGGGCTGTCGATCGTCTACATCTCGGCCGAGCTCGACGAGGTGCTGCGTGTCGCCCACCTCGTCGCGGTGATGCGCGACGGCGTGCTCGCGCAGATCGTCCCGGCCGCCGATCTCACCTCCGACGCGCTGCTCGCGCTCGTGGCCGGGCACACGAGCGGAGAAGAGGGCCGCGGTGGCTGACGACAAGACCTCGCGCACCGCCAACATCTTCGACGTCGCCCGCCTCGCCGGGGTGTCGCACCAGACGGTCTCGCGCGTGTTGAACAACATGCCGAACGTGCGGCCCGCCACACGCGCGCGCGTCGAGCAGGCGATCGCCCAGCTGCGCTACAGCCCCTCGCCGGCGGCCCGCGCGCTCGTCACGCGCCGCACGCGGACGATCGGCCTGGTCACCCCGGGAACCGTCGACTACGGCCCCACCTCGATCGCCACGAACTTCAACTTCGCGGCGCGCGCCGCGCGGTACAACGTCGACGCGATCAGCTCGCCGCAGAGCGACGTGGCCCCCGTGCGCGCGGCCATCGACGGTCTGCTGAAGCAGCGGGTGGATGCCATCGTCCTCGTCGTCGTCGACACGGAGGTGCTCGCGGCGGTCCAGGCGCTCGACATCGACGTCCCGATCGTGGCGGCCGCGACCAGCGCGCGTCCCCATCCCCGTCTGGTCGCGATCGATCAGTACCGCGGTGCCCGCAGCGCCGTGCGACACCTGCTCGAGGCGGGCTACGACACCGTGCGCCACATCGCCGGCCCGGCTCGCAACCCCGATGCCGTCGAGCGCATCCGCGGCTGGCGCGACGAGATCGCGACCGCTCGCGCGCAGTCGACGCCCGCGGTCCACGGCGACTGGTCGGCGGCGAGCGGGTACCGCATCGCCTCCGAGGCCGATCTCTCGCCGGGCGAGGGGATCTTCGTCGCCAACGACCACATGGCCATCGGCGTGCTGTCGGCGCTGCGCGAGCGCGGTCTGCGCGTTCCCGAGGACATCGGCGTGGTGGGCTTCGACGATGTTCCCGAGGCGGCGTACGTCTACCCGTCCCTGACCACCGTGCGCCAGGACTTCGCCGCCCTCGGCGAGATCCTCATGCAGAAGGTGCTGCTGCTGGTCGAAGAACCCGACACGGTGACCGAGAGCACGCCGCTGCCGACGCGCCTCGTGGTCCGGGCGTCGGCTCCGCTGGCGCGCTGAGACCCGGCACGGTCCGAGCCGCCGAGCCGCCGAGCCGTCGATCGGCGCGAGGACGCGGCGTCACCGCGCGCAGACCCGGCGCGATGCGAGTCGTCGTCGGACGCGCGGACGGCGGCGTCCCCGCGCTGACGACGATCGCCCGGCGGGATGTTGACGTCGCCATCACGGCTGTGACATGGTGTGAGCGCTAACATCTCCGGGCCGTCGCCGACGACGGCCAGCAAAGGCGCACGTGAGAGGACCCATCCCGTGACACTTCTCGATCAGGCATCTCGTCCGCGACGACGCCCCCGCTGGGCACTCGCCGTCCCGCTCGTCGCCGCTCTCCTCGCCGCTCCGTTCTCCGCACCGTCTTTCGCGGGTGCCGCCGAGACGGGAACGGGTCTCGTCGTGTCGTACCCGCTCGACGAGACGTCGGGAACCGTCGCCCACGACGTGTCCGGACACGGTCGCGATGCCGCTCTCGTGGGCGGCCCGACCCTTTCCGGGCCCGACGGCGTGCGGCTCGACGGCTCCGACGACTACGTCGAGCTGCCGGACGACATCCTGAAGGGGCTCACGTCGATCACGGTCAGCACCGACGTGATCGTTCGCCCCGAGCAGTCGGGCAGCTACTTCATCTGGGGCCTGGGCAACACCACCGACTGGTATGGCGACGGCTACCTCTTCGCCACCGGCGATCCCGCCCGCGCGGGCATCGCGACCGGCAACTGGTCGACCGAGCAGGAGACCCGCGGCTCGGCGAACCTCGACCGCGGCGTCTGGAAGACCCTGACCTACACGCTCGACGCCGGCAGCACGACGGCGCGCCTGTACCTCGACGGCGCGAGGATCGCCGAGAACACTCACACCACGACCACACCGGGGGCGATCGGAAACGGCACGACCACCGCGAACTACCTGGGACGTTCGAACTACACCCCCGACAAGCGGCTCGCGGGCAGCCTCCGCGACTTCCGTGTATACGACCGCGCGCTGACCGCCGACCAGGTCGCCGCGCTCGTCGCCACCGACCAGGAGCGCGTCGCGCGCGACAAGGCGGCACTCGGCCTCGGCGACCTGAGCGCCGTCACGACCGCCCTCTCCCTCCCCGGTGGAGGAGTGAACGGCTCCGCCATCGCGTGGTCGTCGTCGGACGCGGCTGTCATCTCCGATTCGGGTGCCGTCACGCGTCCCGCGGCGGGGCAGCCGGATGCCACGGTCACCCTGACCGCGACCCTGACCCGCGGCTCCGCCACGGCCACGGCCGCCTTCACCGCGACCGTGCCGGCGATGCCGGACGACGCGGGCGCCGCGCAGAACGCGCTCGCCGCGATCACGGTGGTCAACGCCGACGATGCGCGCGGCAACCTGACGCTGCCGACCACCGCGGACGGTCTCGCGGTGACGTGGACGAGTTCGAACCCGGCTGTGGTGTCCACCACCGGTGTGGTCTCGCGCCCCGAGGCCGACACGACCGTCACGCTCACGGCATCCGTGACGAAGGGCTCGGCGACGCGCACGCGCGACATCGACGTCAACGTCCGCAAAGCCGTGCACCTCGGAGCGTTCGAGGGCTACACGTTCGCGTACTTCACCGGGAACACGATCGAGGGCGAGAACATCTTCTTCGCCGCGAGCAACGGCAACGACGCGCTGTCGTGGACCGAACTGAACGGCGGCAAACCCACCCTGACCTCGAAGTACGGGGAGAAGGGCCTCCGCGACCCGTTCATCATCCGCTCTCCCGAGGGGGACACGTTCTACCTGATCGCCACCGACCTCTCGATCGGCGGCGGAACGTCGTGGGACACCTCGCAGCGGCAGGGGTCGAAGTACATCGAGGTGTGGGAGTCGCACGACCTCGTGACCTGGAGCGACCAGCGCCACGTGCGGGTCTCGCCCGACACCGCAGGCAACACCTGGGCGCCGGAGGCCTACTACGACGAGAGTCTGGGCCAGTACGTGGTGTTCTGGGCCTCGAAGATCTACCCCGCCGACGACCCGAACCACACCGCGAACGTCCCCAACAGCATGATGTACGCCACGACGCGCGACTTCGTGACGTTCAGTGAGCCGCAGGTCTGGCAGGGCGGGATCTCCCGCATCGACTCCACCGTCATCAAGGCGAACGGCGTCTACCAGCGCTTCACGAAGGACGAGGGCGCCGGAACCACCGGATGCAGCGACATCATCCAGGAGAGCTCGGCGGTCCTCACCGCCCCGCTGAAGGACTGGACGCAGGTCACCTCGTGCATCGGGAAGAACGCGGGCACGGGAGCGGTCGAGGGCCCGAGCATCTTCCACTCCAACCCGGGTGACGTCAACGGTGACAAGTACTACCTGTTCGTCGACGAGTACGGCGGACGCGGCTACATCCCGCTGGCCACGGCCGACATCGCGAACCCGGACTGGCAGGTCCCCGCGACCTACACGCTGCCCCGCAGCCCGCGTCACGGCACCGTCATGCCCGTGACCGCAGAAGAGCTCGCGGCTCTGCGCAAGGACATCCCGACCGAGCCGACCGTGACCCCGGTCACGGCCAACGACAAGGGCGAGGTGCTGCGGTACGACTTCACCGACGGTTCGGGCGCGACGCTGCACGACAGCTCCGGTGCGGGGCGAGACGCGCAGATCCAGGGCGGCGCGACCTTCTCGGACGGGGCGCTCACCTTCGACGGCGGTGACGACTACGTCGACCTCCCCGACGACATGCTGGCCGGGGTGACCGATTTCACCGTCGACACCGAGGTGCGGATCGACCCGGCGCAGAAGAACCCGTACTTCCTGTACGGCTTCGGCAACACCGGCGGCGATGGAAAGGGGAACGGGTACCTGTTCTCGACCGGCGACGGCCAGTATCGCGGCGCGATCACCACGGGCGACTGGAGCGGCGAGCAGAACGCGTCCGCGTCCAGCGCCCTCCCACGCGACCGCTGGGTGCACCTCACCTACACGGTGAGCGGGAACATCGCGCGACTGTACCTCGACGGTCAGAAGGTCGCCGAGAACACCGACGTGACGGTTCGCCCCGGTGACATCGGCGGGGGTAAGACCCTGGCGAACTACCTCGGCAAGTCGGTGTACGACGACGACAACCTCTTCCGCGGCCAGATGCGCGAGTTCGCGTTGTACAACCGCGCGTTGAGCCCCGAGGAGGTCGCCGCCCAGAACCCGGGGCGCCTCACCGGGATCGGACTCCAGGATGCCGCTGCGCTCAAGGTCGCTCCGATCGTCGACGCCGAGAATCGCACGGTGCTGTTCCCCGTCGTACCGGGAACCGACCTGACGAAGCTGCGCCCGACCTTCACGACCGCCGCCGGCACGACGGCCACGCCCGCGTCGGGAACGGTCCGCAACCTCAGCACGCCGGTCACGGTCACGCTGAAGGCCGAGGGACAGGCCGACGTGGTCTGGACGCTCAAGGCCGTGGAGATGAAGAGCCCGGTGCTGCCGGGGCTGTACGCCGATCCGAACATCGCGGTGTTCGGCGACACGTACTACATCTACGCCACGACCGACGGCGTCCCGGGGTGGGGCGGGAACACGTTCTACGCGTGGACGTCGAAGAACCTCGTCGACTGGACCCGGTCCGACAAGCCGTTCCTGACGCTGGACGGCGCGAACGGCAACGTCCCGTGGGCAACCGGCAACGCCTGGGCTCCGACGATCATCGAGAGGGACGGGAAGTACTCCTTCTACTTCAGCGGCCACAACCCGCAGGACGACCGCAAGGAGATCGGCGTCGCCGTCGCGGACAGCCCCGAGGGGCCGTTCACCGCCGAGGCGCAGCCCATGATCACCAACGGCGAGAGCGTCCACAGCGGACAGGCGATCGACCCGGCGGCGTTCCGCGACCCGAAGACGGGGAAGTACTACCTGTTCTGGGGCAACGGCAACCCGGTCTACGGCGAGCTGTCCGATGACATGAAGAGCATCAAGGCGGGCACGATCAAGCCGATCTCGGGTCTGAACGACTTCCGCGAGGGGACGTTCGTGAACTACCGCGATGGCACGTACCACCTGACGTACTCGATCGACGACACCGGTTCAGTCGACTACCGCGTCGGCTACGCCACGTCGACGAGCATCGACGGTCCGTGGACGTACCGAGGCGTGATCCTCTCCAAGGACGTCTCGCAGGGCATCCTCGGCACCGGCCACAGCTCGATCATCACCGTGCCGGGCACGGACGAGTGGTACATCGCGTACCACCGGTTCGCGATCCCGGGCGGTGGGGGGACGAACCGTGAGACGACGATCGACCGCCTCGAGATCGGACCGGACGGGCTGTTCCAGGCCGTGAAGCCCACGCTTTCGAGCGTCGCTCCGCGCGAGGTGCCCGACGACTCCGGCGCGACGCCGACCCCGACGCCGACGCCGAGCGCGACGCCGACCCCCACCGCGACGCCGGAGCCGACCGCGACTCCCACGGTCGCGCCGACCGCGACGCCGGAGCCGACCGGTGAGCCCACGGCCACGCCGACGGTATCGCCGACGAGAACCCCGGATGCCGCGCCGTCGGTGTCCGTCTCGACCATGACCGTCGAGCGCGGCGGGATCGTGCGCGTGACGGTGACGGGCCTCGCTGCGGGCGAGCAGGTCACCGCCGAGCTGCGCAGCGCCCCGATCCGCATCGCCGGCATCCCCGCCGCCGACGCGAAGGGCCGCGTCACGTTCGACGTGCAGATCCCCGGCGACCTCGCCGCGGGCGGCCACACGATCGTGGTCTTCGGGGCCGACGGGTCGGTGATCCGGCGCGTGCCGATCACCGTGGTCGCTGTCGGTCAGCTCGCTGCGACCGGTGCCCAGGCCCCTCTCGGGGCGGCGTTGTTCGCGTCGTTCCTGATCGCCGCGGGAGGGGTGGTGTGGACGATGCGTCGTCCGCGCCGCACCGAGACCTGATCGACGGAACGCCGCGAACGGCGGTGCGACGGCTCTTCGACGAGGGCCGCGGCACCGCCGTTCGCGGCGTTCCGGGTGCGCTGACCGGGCGTGCCACGGGCGCCGTCGGCTTCCGGGCGGATGCCGTCGTGCGCCAGGGTGCGGGAGCTGGTGGCCGTCGCCGATCCGGGTCGTCGATGTGCTCGAGCGTCATTGACGATTCCCCTCACGTCGTTTACGGTGATGTCGAACCGGTTCGATGATGACCGGAATCTCCCCCCACTCGACGACGAGGAAGAGAGCGTCATGAGATCCCCCTTGCGACACGCCCCCGGCCGCACCGCGGTCACCGTCACCGCCGGCCTGGCCATCGCCGCGCTGGCCGTCGGCCAACCGGTCGTTCCGCCCGCCGCGACCGCCGCGACCTCCGCGACGGACGACACCACGAGCCACCTGATCCTGGACTACGCCTTCGACGATTCGGCATCCCCCTCGGACACCGTCACGGACTCGTCCGGAGGCGGTCGCGATGGCATCCTGACCCATCCGGACTCCGCGACCTTGGTCGACCGGCCCGGCGGCGGCAAGGCCCTCCACCTCTCCGGGGGTGCCGCCACTTCGACCACGGCACCCTCCGTGACCCTGCCGAAGGGCGTCTTCCAGGGCCTTTCATCCACGACGATCTCGTCCTGGGTCGATTGGGACGGCGGAGACGCGTTTCAGTGGCTTTACGTGCTCGGCAAGGATGCCTCGAGCGCGACGTTCTACACATCGCGGTTCGGCGACGGCGACGACAAGGCACGTTCGAGTCTCAAGCCGACGAGTCAGGGGGAGGTCGGTGCCGCGGGGAGCGCGGCTCTCCCGGCGAACGAGTGGCACCTCGTCACCACGACGATCGACGCCGACCACGTCGTGTACTACCTCGACGGCATCGAGGTCGCGCGCACCGCGGTCGGCGCCGTTCCCTCGGAGGTGCTCTACGGAGCCGACTCCCCGAACTCGGGGTACATCGGCCAGCCTCTCTGGACGGGTGTTCACCCGTTCTTCGCCGGGGCCATCGACGATTTCCAGGTCTACGACACCGCGCTGACGCCCGAACAGGTCCGCGCCCTCGCGGGTGACGCGGCTCCCACGGTCACCGAAGTGCTCCAGACCTCGACCGACGTGCGCACCGACGTCGGTATCGCCCCCGAGCTCCCGACGGGCGTCACGTCCCGATTCAGCGACGGGCAGGAACGTCTCGCGCCCGTGACGTGGGCGGACGTGCCTCCGTCCGCGTACGAGCGTCGAGGCGTCTTCACGGTGGAGGGCACGGTCGACGGCACCGAGACCACGGTCACCGCCACCGTCCGTGTCACGACTCCGAACGAGTTCTCCGTCGACGTCGGAGAACGCACCGGCGCATTCATGGGCGGTGCATCGGGAACGCTGTACGGCCTCTACGGGCCCGGTCTGCCCTCCAACAACCTCATCGACGGCATTCAGCTCCGTACGGTGTCGACGAAGGCGCAGGATGGTCCGCAGCACCCGGGGGCGGATGCGCTCGAGGTCGTGAAGCCCCTCGCCGACTCGTCCAACGGCGACGTCTACATCTACATGACCGACATCAACCGAGGGTTCCCCTACGAGGTTCCCGGCGACAACGGCACGGAGAAGGAGGCCTGGTACTTCGACGCGATGGCGAAGCAGGTCGACCAGGTGCTGCAGTTGCCCGCCGAGTATCAGAAGCGGATCGTGTTCGTGCCGTTCAACGAACCCGAGGGCAACATGTACGGCAACGGGGGCGAGTCGTTCTGGGGCCAGAGCTGGCTCGATGATCCCGACCGCTTCTTCAGCGCCTGGGACCGCGCGTACCGGATGATCAAGGAGAAGATGCCGGACGCGCGGATCGCCGGACCCAACACGAGCGTCCTGTACAACCAGGACTACGGCTTCCTGCAGCACGCCCTGGCGAACGACACGGTCCCCCAGGTTTTCACCTGGCACGAGCTCAGCAACCCCGCCACGATTCGCGACTCCGTCGCGCGCTACCGCGGGTGGGAGGACGAGCTCTTCGCGGGGACGAAGTGGGAGGGCACCCATCTCCCCATCAACGTGAACGAGTACGCGTTCAATTACCACACGTCGGTGCCGGCGCAGATGATCCAGTGGATCTCGGCGATCGAGGATTCGAAGATCGACGCCGACATCGCGTACTGGAACATCGACGGCAACCTCAGCGACTCCGCCGTCCAGTCCAACCGGGGCAACGGCCAGTGGTGGCTGTTGAACGCCTACGGCAACATGACGGGTGACACCGTCGCCGTCCATCCCCCGCAGCCGGGCCAGAGCTACACGCTGCAGGGAGTGGCGACCGTGGACGACGCGAACCAGAAGGTGCACGCGCTGCTCGGGGGGAGCTCGGGTGATCAGAACGTGTACTTCGATCGACTGCCCGGATACCTCGGCGGTTCCGCCCACGTGCAGGTGCGGGACATCCGCTGGACGGGCCAGATCGGCGACTCGGGCGAGCCGCAGACGATCGCGGAGTTCGACGCGCCGATCACCGATGGGTCGCTCGGCCTCTCGTTCGGTCAGGGCGACCTTCCGCAGCTCGGAACGGACTCGGCCTACGAGATCATCGTGACTCCGGGAACCGACACGACGAGCCCGGCGCAGTCGCCGGTGTCGTGGCGCGGCGTGTATGAGGCGGAGAACGCCCGCTTCACGGGCGCGGCTCCGGAGATCAACGGTCCGGAGGGTACGCCGAGCAACGTGTCCGGGTTCTACACGTCGGGCACGAAGGACGTCGGCGGTATCCGCGCGGGGTCGAAGCTGCGTATCAACTTCGACGTCGACGTGCCGGCGGCGGGATCGTACGACCTCAGCGTCCTGGCCAGTGCTTTCAACAAGGAGCAGCTCAACGAAGCGCAGGGGCCGGTCAACATGTTCCTGACCCTGAACGGAGGCGCGGAGCAGGAGATCTACGCCGAGCTCGGCTACAAGTGGGTCGTCTGGAATCACACCGACACCAAGGTCGACCTGCAGGCGGGTGAGAACACCATCACCCTCGCCGCCGAGAGCCTCGATGGATCGAGGCAGACGGTCGGGACCGCCATCATCGACAAGATCGACCTCACCGCGGCGAACCCGGGGTACGTGCCCATCTACGAGGCCGAGAACGCCGTGTTGCACGACACGACGGCGTCCTACGACCGAGCGGGCGTCTCGGGGTCGGGCTACGTGTCGGTCGCCGGCGGTCAGTCGGCCACGTTCTGGGTGTACAGCAAGGACGACGCCGAGAAGTCGCTCGAGGTGAAGACCCTCGGCGGGGGGACGGCGACCCTGCGCGTGAACGGGGTCGATCTGGCATCCGTGTCCGACACCACGACGGTGCCCGCGTTCCTCATCGGCGGCGTCAACAAGGTCGAGGTCATCGGGGAGTCCGGTGCCCTGGCCCTGGACCGCGTCGCGGTCGGCGCGTCCGAGAACGTCCTGGCGTCGCAGACGATCGAGGCCGAGTCCGGAACACTCTCGGGCACGGCGAAGACGCAGGACCTCTCGCTCGCCAGCGGGGGTGAGGCTGTCGTCGGTGTCGGTGGCGCGCCGGGCAACGACAACACCCTCACGAACACCGTCACGGTGGCGGAGGACGGCACGTACGCGATGACCGTGCGCTACTCCAACGAGGAGCAGTCGCCGGCGTCGCACTACAACCCCGACCCGGTGGCACGTCGGGCGGACATCAGCGTCAACGGCGGTCCGGTGCAGAAGGTGCTGTTCCCGCAGAGCTACAACGCGAATCAGTTCTGGGAGCTGACCGTCGAGGTCGAGCTGAAGGCGGGTGCGAACACCGTGCGGTTCGCGTCCGAGGAGCAGACGGACTTCCGCGCCGACACCTACATCTCGCAGCGGTATCCGACGCTGGGTCTTCGGTCGCAATGGGCGCCGAACCTCGACCGGCTGACGTTCACCGCTCTGCATCCGGCTGCGGTGCCGGGGGAGACGGCCACGATCGCGACGAGCTCGACGAGTGCCGCTCAGGGATCCCCCGTCACCGTCACCGGTACGGGTTTCGGTGCCGGCGAGAAGGTCGCGCTCGAGCTGCACTCCGCGGTCATCCCGCTGGGGGAGGCGACGACGGATGCCGACGGCTCCTTCTCCACGACCGTGACCGTTCCGGCGGACGCCCCGGAGGGCTCGCACGAGCTGGTCGCGACAGGTGCCGTCTCTCAGCGTTCGGCATCCGTCGCGCTGACGGTGACCGCGGCGGGGGCGAGCGGAGGCGGCGGCGACGGCGGGACACCCGGCGGTGACGGCGCGACGCCCGGTGGCGGCGGCAGCGGCGGGAGCGGACCGACGGCGGCATCGAATACTGGCTCGCTGGCGGCCACCGGTGGGGCCTTCGCGGGGCTCGGTGTGCTGCTGGCCGCGGCGGGTGCAGTCGCCGCGGGCGCGGGGCTGATCGCCCGACGCCGCGGGCACGCAGCCTCGTAGAAGTTCTGCCGAGAGATGTCCCGGGGCCGGTCGGCCCCGGGACATCGTTTTGGGAGAGAAAGGGTCGGGCCGCTCGCGGGGCTGCTGATTCCTGCGTCCCGGCGTGTCCGGGTGATCGCGCACCGGGCGTGGACAAGATGAGACGTGTTCGACGACAGATTGCTTGATTCACGCCGGATACGGCGCTACGATGATCGAACCGGTTCGATGACGAAGGGAGGGTGCTGATGCCCACCATCGGGGATGTGGCCAAGGCCGCGGGCGTCTCCCGCAGCACCGTCTCGTACGCTCTCTCCGGCAATCGACCCATCTCGCGCGAGACGCGCGAGCGGATCGACGCGGCGATCACCGAGCTCGGTTTCACCGTCAATGCGGGAGCGCGGGCGCTCGCGACCTCCCAGACCATGGTGCTGGGCCTACTCCTGCAGTTCCACGAGGACGAGTTCCCGCCCGCCATGCTGCAGTACATCCTCGCCGTGTCGAACGCGGCCCGTGAGCTCGGCTACGACATCCTCATGGTCACCGACAGCGACGGTCCGGGCGCTGTGCAGCGCATCACGTCGTCGAACATGGTCGACGGCGTCGTCCTTCTCGACGTCACCCACGACGACCCGCGTCTCGAGGCGCTTCGTCAGGCCCGGCAGCCGGGTGCTCTCGTCGGGCTCCCGCGCGACACCGACGGGGTCGACGTCTTCGATCTCGACTTCAGTGAGGCGGCGCGGCTGACGATCGACCACCTCTACGGTCTCGGTCACCGCGACATCGTCCTCGTCTCGCCTCCTCGCCACGTCTTCGAGCGCGGGGGAGCGTACGCCTGGCGCTTCCGCGATGCCGCTCTCGAGCGCGCCGCGCGCTACGGCATCCAGGTCCGTCCGTACTACGGCGAATCGCAGCAACCGGGAATCGAACGCAGCCTCAACGCGATCCTCGACGCCCGCACCGACGCGACAGCGCTCGTGGTGCACAACGACGCCTCGATCGCGGCGCTTCCGGCGGTGCTGCGCGAGCGCGGGGTCGTCGTCCCGCGCGACCTCTCCGTCGTGAGCCTGTATTCCCAAGACTTCGGACGTACCTTCCTCCTGCCGTACACGGCAGTCGAGACGTCCCCCGACGGGCTGGGGCGCAAAGCGGTCCAGCACCTGGTCCGGCGCATCGCCGACCCCGACTACGGGCCACCCGTCGTCGGGTTCATCGAGCCGGAGCTCACCGACAGGGGGAGCACCGCTTAGAGGGGCGGCGGCGCGACCCGTTCTCGTCGGCCCATCGTCGAACCGGTTCAACGCCCTCGCCTGCACGACAACGCAGTCACATTTCAGAGAGGAAATTGCAGTGAGCACGAACAACACCCGTACCCGGGCTCTCGGCGCGATCGCCATCGGCGCCGTGGCCGTGGGCGTCTTGGCCGGATGCTCCGGCGGATCGACCGGCGGCAGCACCGACGGCGGTGCCGGCGGCACCTACACCTTCTGGGACCCGTACCCGCAGTACGACGCCTCGTCCGACTGGGCGAAGGTCATCGACAAATGCGCCGCGGACGCCGGCGTCACCATCGAGCGCACCGGCTTCGACACCAGCGACCTCACCTCCAAGGCGCTCCTCGCCGGTCAGCAGGGCGATTCGCCCGACATCCTGCTGATCGACAACCCCGCCGTCTCGACGCTCGTCGAAGCGGGCATCATCACCTCGACCGACGAGAACAACCTGCAGGTCGGCGATGTCGCCCAGAACATCCTCGGCGCCTCGGTCGTCGACGGGAAGACCTATGGCGTCCCGATCGGCGCGAACACGCTGGCGCTGTACTACAACCCGACCGTGCTGAGCGCGGCAGGGGTCGACCCGTCCTCGATCAAGGATTGGACGAGCCTGAACGCCGCGATCGAGAAGGTCGTGGCATCCGGGAAGAAGGGCATCACGTTCTCGGGCATCGGGACCGAGGAGGGCAGCTTCCAGTTCCTCCCGTGGTTCTGGGGCGCGGGCGCCGACCTGACCGCACTCGACTCCTCGCAGGCCGTCTCGGCGGTGCAGCTCTGGACCGACTGGGTGCAGAAGGGCTGGGCACCGAACTCGGTCATCAACAACACCCAGACCACGAGCTGGCAGGAGTTCGAGACCGGCGACTTCGGCTTCGCCGAGAACGGCACCTGGCAGAAGGCGGGCGCCGCCAAGGCCGGTTACCAGGTCATCCCGATCCCCGGAGCCAAGGGCGGAGCCGCCCCGGCACCGACCGGCGGCGAGTTCCTGACGCTGCCCGTGCAGAAGGACGCGGGGCGCTACGCCGCCTCGGCCAAGATCGTCGAGTGCCTGACGAGCACCGCCAACGTCGTCGGCACCGACAACACGCTGAACTACATCGCGGCGACTCCCGAGGCGCAGAAGGAGCAGCTCGCTCAGGACCCGACCCTCGAGCCCTGGGTCGAAGCCGTCAACGCGGCCAAGGCGCGCACCGGCGACAACCTCGGGACGAAGTACCCGGTGATCTCGGAGCAGCTGTGGACAGCCGTGCAGAGCTCCCTCACCGGTGCCCAGTCGCCGCAGGACGCTCTCAAGGCCGCTCAGCAGGCCGCTTCCTCGAAGTAACACCCGATTCCTGAAAGGGGTACGCCGACATGACCGCGACGCAGTTCACTGCTTCGACGGGCACCGGCGATTCCGGGAGGGCGGCGGTCGGCGCCGCCCTCCCCACCCCGGTCCGCCGTCCGCGGCGCCGGGGCCAGTGGGCCGCCTGGGCGTTTCTCGCCCCCGTCGTGATCTACCTGGTCGTCTTCTACGCCTATCCGCTCTTCCGCAACCTCGATCTGAGCCTGCGCGACTACACCGTCCGCTCGTTCATCGACGGCACGGCCCCGTTCGTCTGGTTCGCGAACTACATCACCGTCTTCCAGGACCCCACCTTCTGGCCGGCCCTGGCCAACACGGCCACCTTCACGCTCGTGTCGATCGTCTTCCAGTACTCGATCGGCATGGCGCTCGCGGTGTTCTTCTTCCAGCGGTTCCCGCTGTCCGCGACGCTGCGCGCGCTGTTCCTCGTGCCGTGGCTGCTGCCCCTGCTGGTCTCCGCTTCCGCGTGGTCGTGGATGCTGAACTCCGATTCGGGCGTCGTCAACTACCTGCTCAGCCTCGTCGGGGTCGACGCCGTCAACTGGCTCACCTCGCCGCAGTGGGCGCTGGTGTCGGTGCTCATCGCCAACATCTGGATCGGCGTCCCCTTCAACCTCGTCATCCTCTACAGCGGCCTCCAGAACATCTCGAGCGACATCTACGAGGCGGCATCCATCGACGGGGCCAACGCGTGGCAGAAGTTCTGGCGCATCACCTTTCCGCTGCTGCGTCCCGTGTCGGCGATCACGATCCTGCTCGGGCTCGTCTACACGCTGAAGGTGTTCGACATCATCTGGATCATGACCCGCGGGGGACCCGGGTCGAGCTCGACCACCTTCGCCATCTGGTCGTACCGCCTCGGCTTCGGATCCGCCCTCCCCGACCTCAGCCCCGCGGCCGCGGTCGGCAACCTGCTCATCGTGATCGCCCTCGTCTTCGGGCTGATCTACATCCGCGCCCAGCGACGACTGGAGGTCTGATCATGAGGCGTCGTCCCTGGTGGATCACCGCGATCGGCATCGTGCTCACCGCGATCATGCTGTTCCCGATCTATTGGATGATCAACGTGTCGCTCACCCCGCAGAGCGACATGCGCAAATCGCCCCCCGACCTGTTTCCGCTGACCCCGACGTTCGAGGGGTACGAGAAGGTCCTCTCGGACCAGCTGCCGTACCTCGGCACGAGCTTCGTCATCGGCATCGGAACGGTCGTCCTGACCCTGCTGCTCTCCGCCCCGGCCGCTTACTCGCTCGCCAAGCTCCGTCCGCGCGGCGGGAACGCGCTCAGCTTCGCGCTGCTCATCGCCCAGATGATCCCCGGGATCATCATGGCGATGGGGTTCTACGCGATCTACCTGAACGCCGGGATCCTCAACTCCGTGCCGGGGCTGATCCTCGCCGACTCCACCCTGGCCGTGCCGTTCGGCGTGCTCATCTTCACCGCCTTCATGCGCGGCATCCCCGACGAACTGCTCGCCGCGGCGCGCATCGACGGGGCGGGCACCTGGCGAACGTTCCGCTCGATCGTGCTGCCGGTCAGCCGCAACTCGATCGTGACGGTGTCGCTGTTCGCGTTCCTGTGGTCGTGGTCCGACTTCATCTTCGCGTCGACCCTCAACAGCGGCGGCAAGCTCCAGCCGATCACGATCGGCATCTACCGCTACATCGGCAACAACAACCAGGAGTGGAACGCGATCATGGCGACCGCCGTCGTGGCATCCATTCCCGCCGCTGTGCTGCTCATCCTCGCCCAGCGCTACGTCGCGGCCGGCGTGACCGCCGGCGCCGTCAAAGACTGACCCCGAAAGGCCCCTCGTGTCGCATCCCTCCCTGCCCACGTTCGACGTGCGCGAGATCCCGTTCAGCTTCCGCGGCTCGTGGCTCGACCTCTCTCCCGTCGTGGGGCTGCACCGCCAGGTCGACGACGTGCACCTCGTCTCGCACATCAACGGCATGCACGCCGTCCTCCGACTCGCGCCCACCCGCGGGGGAGAACGGATGGATGCCACGACCCAGGCGGACGCGGCCGCTCTGGCGTGGGCGATCGGCGAGCGTGTCGTCGCGACCGCCGTGTTCGAGTCGGGCGACGTCGTGCGCATCGCGGGAGCGGGGACGGACTTCACCCTCGCGGACGCCGTCGAGGAGCTCACGCCGTTCACCGGGTCGTACTTCTTCCGCGACCCCTTCGACGGGGCCTACGTCTTCACCTCGTACGAGACCGGCCGCCGCTATCGCGTCACCGTGCTCTCGGGCGCGGTGACGACCGAGGGCGTGGAGGCTCTCGGCCAGAGCACGCGCTCGCTCACGGTGGGTGGGGCGGACGGGTGGGAGATCGCGATCGAACAGATCGAGGCCGCGGCCCCTGCATACCGGCGGTCCGAGAGCTTCGACGAGGTCCGCGCGCGGGTCGCCGACGAGTTCACGGCGTACCTCGACGAGATCGCCGGATGGCGGACCGACGCGACGCCCGCCGTCGCCCTCGCGGCCTACGTCCTCTGGTCGGCCACGGTCGCTCCGGCCGGATTCGTCACGCGTGAATCGGTGCTCATGTCGAAGCACTGGATGGACAAGGTGTGGAGCTGGGACCACACCTTCAACGCCCTCGCTCTGGCCCCGGGGCTCCCCGACGCGGCGATCGACCAGTTCTTCGCCCCGTTCGATCACCAGGATGCCGCGGGCGCGATGCCCGACTCGATCACTCACTCCGAGGTGCTCTACAACTACGTGAAGCCCCCGATCCACGGGTGGGCGTGGGCGAAGCTGCGCGAGCGTCTCGCGCGACCACTCACCGAGGACGAGCTGATCGCCGGCTACGCCCGCCTCTCGCGCTGGTCGCGGTTCTGGATGGACTACCGCACCGCCGCCGGTCGGGACCTGCCGTACTACCAGCACGGCAACGACAGCGGGTGGGACAACTCCACGACCTTCGACCACGACCGCGTGATCGAGGCACCGGATCTGGCCGCGTTCCTCGTCGTGCAGCTCCACGTCCTCGCCGATCTCGCCGATGAGCTGGGCACCGGAGAGGGCGATGCGTGGCGGGCCGATCGCGACCGGATCGAGGGGGCTCTGACGCGGGAGCTCCTCGACGACGAGGGTTTCTTCGCCGTCGGCGTACTGAGCGGGACGGTGAGCAAACGGTCCAGCCTGCTGAACCTCCTGCCGGTCCTCGCCTCCGATCGCTTCGCGCCCGACCTGTCCGAGGCGCTGGCTGCGCGCATCGCCGCGCACCTGACCACCTGGGGGCCGGCCACTCAGCTCGTCGACACGCCCGAGTACGAGGGCGACGGGTACTGGCGCGGCCCGATCTGGGCGCCCTCGACGATGCTCATCGAGGAGGGCCTGCGCCGGGGCGGCCACGTCGAGCTGGCGGACACGATCAACGAGCGCTTCCGCGCGCTGTGCGAGAGATCGGGCTTCGCCGAGAACTTCGACGCGCGGACGGGCGCGGGCCTGCGCGACCGCGCGTACACCTGGACCGCGAGCGTCTACCTCGTCTTCGCGCACGAGCACACGCTCCGCGCTGCCGGGGCTGACGCGTGACCGCGCACTTCCGGGTCGAGGGAACACGGCTCGTCTGGCGCGGCGACGGGGAGACCGTCTTCGTGGAACCGTGGGGGCGCGACAGCGTCCGCGTGCGGTCCCGGCTCATGCACGACATCGTCGATCACGACTGGGCGCTTCTCCCTCCCGCCCACGCCGAAGCCGACATCGAGGTCGAGGGGGACACGGCGACCCTGACGAGCGGTCGCTTGCGCGTGGTCGCGACCTCGCGCAGCGGCATCCAGTTGCAGACGGGGTACGACCGCAACTTCTGCCACCTCGCCTTCTTCGACGTCGACGGACGGTTGCTCTTCCAGGAGAGGGATGCCGGGGGCTCCCTCGCGCTGGTCGCCCGCGAGCATCGTCCGATCCCGGGCGGCGACGTGCGTCTCACCGCGTCGTTCGAGAGCGCGGCCGATGAGCGCCTGTACGGAATGGGGCAATACCAGCAGGACGTGCTGGATCTGAAGGGCTGCACCCTCGAGCTCGCGCACCGCAACTCGCAGTCGAGCGTTCCTTTCGTGCTCTCGGACCGCGGGTACGGCTTCCTCTGGCACAACCCGGCGATCGGGCGCGCGACGTTCGCCGCCAACGGGACGCAGTGGTTCGCCGAGGCGACCGCGCAGCTCGACTACTGGGTGACGGCCGGAGCCACCCCGCGCGACATCTCACGCGCCTACGCGGATGCCACCGGACACGCGCCGATGATGCCCGAGCGTGGTCTCGGCTTCTGGCAGTGCAAACTGCGGTACTCCTCGCAGGAGGAGCTGCTCGCCGTCGCCCGGGAACACAAGCGCCGCGGCCTCCCGCTCGACGTCATCGTCGCCGACTTCTTCCACTGGCCGAAGATGGGCGACTTCCGCTTCGAGGAGGAGTTCTGGCCCGACCCCGCGGCGATGGTGCGCGAGCTCGACGAGCTGGGCGTGGAGCTCATGGTCTCGGTGTGGCCTCAGGTGTCGCTCGAGAGCGAGAACTACGCGCACATGAAGAAGGAGAACCTCCTCGTCCGCGCCGAACGCGGTCTCGACGTGCACATGTCGTTCGAGGGGCCGAGCGCCTTTCTCGATGCCACGAACCCGCGGGCCCGCGCCTTCGTGTGGGAGAGGTGCCGCGAGAACTACGGCGGTCACGGCATCCGCACCTTCTGGCTCGACGAGGCCGAACCCGAGTACGGCCTCTACGACTACGACAACTTCCGGTACCACGCCGGCTCCGTGCTGCAGGTGGGCAATCTCTACCCGCAGCACTACGCCCGCGCGTTCGCCGAGGGGCAGTGGGGCGACGGCGAGACCGAGGTCGTGAACCTGCTGCGCACGGCGTGGGCGGGAAGCCAGCGCTACGGAGCCCTGGTGTGGTCGGGCGACATCGCCTCGACGTTCGAGGCGCTGCGGGCGCAGGTGACCGCGGGCATCCACATGGGGGTGGCCGGCATCCCGTGGTTCACTACGGACATCGGCGGCTTCCACCACGGGGATCCGGATGCCGAGGACTTCCGCGAGCTGCTCGTCCGCTGGTTCCAGTTCGGGACGTTCTGCCCGGTCATGCGCCTGCACGGCGATCGGCTTCCGACGACGCCCGTGCACGCGGCCGACGGCTCGCGGCGCTCCCCGAGCGGGGGACCGAACGAGGTGTGGAGCTTCGGCGAGACCGTGACCGGCGTGCTCGAGCGGTACCTGTTCGCCCGCGAGGCCCTGCGGCCGTACACGCGTGAGGTCATGCGCGACGCCCACGAGAACGGCCAGCCCGTGCTGCGCGGGCTCTTCCACGAGTTCCCCGGCGACAAGCGCTGCTGGGACGTGAAGGACCAGTACCTCTTCGGCCCCGACCTGCTGATCGCTCCGGTGATGGAGGCCGGCGCGCGTTCGCGGAGCGTGGTGCTGCCCGCGGGGGCCGCATGGACCGACCTGTGGAGCGGGGAGGTGTTCGCCGGCGGCGGCGAGATCGAGGTGGACGCACCGCTGGAGCGGATCCCGGTGTTCGTCCGCGACGGCGCGGCGCCCGAGGTGGTCGCGGCGGTGCGCGCGGCGCTCTCGGCCGGCTGAGGCGGCGCGGGCGTTCATCGGGGTGAGGCCGGTAACGGCAGAGGACCCCGGATGCCGTGGCATCCGGGGTCCGTCCGTACGAGAGGCTCAGCCCAGCAACGGCACCGCGCCGACCAGCACGCCGACGGCGAGCATCACGAGTGAGACGATCGTCGCGCGCCACAGCACCTTCTTGTGGTGGTCGCCGAGGTTGACGCCGGCGAGCGAGACGAGCAGCAGGATCGCGGGCACCAGCGGGCTCTGCAGGTGCACCGGCTGGCCGGTGATCGAGGCGCGGGCCATCTCGACCGGGGCGATGCCGTAGTTCGCGGCGCTCTCGGCGAGCACCGGGAGGATGCCGAAGTAGAACGCGTCGTTCGACATGAAGAACGTGAACGGGATCGACAGCACACCCGTGATGACGGCGAGGAACGGCCCCATCGACGAGGGGATGACCTCGGTGATCCACGACGCCATCGCGGTGACCATGCCCGTGCCGTTCAGCACACCCACGAGCACGCCGGCGGCGAGCACCATCGAGACGACGCCGACGATGCTGGGCGCGTGGGCGACGATCTCGTCGGCCTGGCCGCGGAGCTTGGGGAAGTTCACGATCAGGGCGAGGGCGGCGCCGACCATGAAGACGAAGGCGAGGGGGAAGAGGTCCATCACCAGCAGCACCATCACGGCCGCGGTGAGCGCGAGGTTGAACCAGATGAGCTTCGGTCGCAGTGTCGCGCGGTTCGGGTCGAGCATCGTGTCGGCCATCGCGGTGTCGGCGGTGTCGACGAGCTGGGTCGCGGCCACGGCGTCGCGTCCTCCGCGGACGGTGACGATGTTGCCGGTGCGCAGCGATGCCACCGCGCCGGGCTTGGGCTCCGCCCCGCGGAACAGCTTCGGTGCCCCGAGGCGACCGAAGCCGCCGGGCGCGTCGAGCTTCGAGGTGTCGACGGCACCGGCGAGGCGCTTGCGCTCGCCGAGACCCAGGAACCAGGCGAAGGCGAGCGAAACCACGAGGCCCGCGGCGAGAGAGGGGATCATCGGCACGAAGACGTCGGTCGGCTGCAGCCCCAGCGCGGTCGCCGCGCGAACGGTTGGTCCGCCCCACGGGACGATGTTCATCGTGCCGTTCATGAGACCGGCCACGCACGTGAGCACGACCGGGCTCATGCCCAGGCGCAGGTACAACGGCAGCATCGCCGAGGTCGTGATGATGAACGTCGTCGAGCCGTCGCCGTCGAGCGAGACGGCACCCGCGAGGATCGCCGTGCCGAGCACGATCTTGGCCGGGTCGTCGCCCAGCACGCGGGTGATCACGCGGATCAGCGGGTCGAACAGACCGACGTCGATCATGATGCCGAAGTACATGATCGCGAACATCAGCAGGGCGGCCGTGGGGGCCATCTTGCTGATCGCGTCGATCACCATGTCGCCGAGGCCCAGACCCGCCCCGGCGATCAGCCCGAAGATCGTCGGGACGACGATGAGGGCGACCATCGGGGTGAGGCGCCGCGTCATGATGAGGGCCATGAACGACAGGACCATGAGGAAGCCGAGGGCCACGAGCACCCCGTCGGCGGGCGTGTAGGCCACCGGGTACTCGGCCGTGTCGGCCGCAAGGATCAGGGGGGTCATCGCGACTCCTTCGTCGTGGACGTCGGCGCGCGGTGCGCCGGTGATCAGCCGACCGTACGGATGCCGGAGTGCGCTGCGCGCGCTTGCTCGCATTGAGCGCCGTTATGCGCGTACCGTATCTTCTGCGCATTTCGCGCACGACGACGTCGCCGATCGGGAGGTGCGCATGCGATTCGCCACCCGGATGCTCGTGGTGCAGGTCGCCACCCAGATCGCCGTGGTCGCCGTGTGCACCGGCATCTTCGCGTGGCTCGGGGTGCAGCAGCTGAAGGCCGAGGCCGATTCGTCGGCCCTCAATATCGCCCGCTCGGTCGCCGAAGCCCCCGACGTGCGCTCCCTCGTCACCGCCTTCTCCGCCGACCCCGGCACCCCGGATGCCGCGGAGCTCCGCGACGGCGAACTGCAGCGGTACGCCGCCGACGTCACCGGGCGGACCCGGGGCCTGTTCGTCGTGATCACCGACGATCATGGCATCCGCCTCGCCCATCCGGATCCCGACCGGCTCGGGGAAGTCGTGAGCACGAGTTTCGCCGACGCCCTCGCGGGGCGCGAGGTGGTCACGTGGGAGACCGGCACCCTCGGCGAATCCGCTCGAGCGAAGGTGCCGATCTATCCGCCGGACGGAGGGGCTCCGGTCGGCGAGGTGAGCGTGGGATTCGAGCGGGCGAGCGTCTTCGACGACCTCCCGACCCTGATCGGGGGCATCGCCGCGGCCGTCGCGCTCGCCGTGGCGATCGGCGCCGTCGTCGCGCTGCTCATGCGGCGCCGTCTCGAACGGTTGACCCTGGGCGTGCAGCCCGAGGAGCTCGTCGCCCTCGTGCAGACCCAGACGGCCGTGCTCGAGGGCGCGGACGAAGGAGTGCTCGCCCTCGACGACGCGGGGGTCGTGCGGGTGTGCACCGCGACGGCGGAACGCCTGCTCGGCGTCACCGGTGCCGTGGGGCGTCCGCTCGCCGACCTCGGCCTGGCTCCCGCGGTCACCGCGGCCCTGACCGGCGGCGGTGCGTCGAGCGGACTTCCGCTGGGCGACCGGGTCGTGTTCATCGACGTCCGGCCCGTCCGCCGCGGGGCGCGGGCCCTCGGCCGCGTGGCCGTGCTGCGCGACCGGACCGACGTGATGGCGCTCTCGGGCCGTCTCGACAGTGTGCGGGCGATGGGCGACGCGCTGCGCGTACAGCGGCACGAGAACGCCAACCGCCTGCACGCCGCCGTCGGACTGCTCGACGCCGGACGGGTGGAGGAGGCGCGGGCGTTCCTCGCCGACCTCGTCGACCGCGGGTCGGTCGACTGGGCGGTGCCGGGCATCGAGCTCGTGGGCGATGCGATGCTGCAGTCGTTCCTCGGGGCGAAGGCCCTCGCGGCGCGCGAGCGCGGGGTCGCGCTGCGGGTCGCCGACGACACGTTCTCGAGCGCGCCGATCGACGACGTCGAAGACGTGGTCGCCGTGCTCGGCAACCTCATCGACAATGCGGTGACGGCGGCCGCCGCGGCCCCGGCGCCCCGCTCGGTCGAGGTGAGCGTGCTCGACGACGGCGATGCGGTCGTCCTGACCGTCGCGGACTCCGGCCCGGGTATCGCCGACGGCGAGGCGATCTTCGCCCCGCGCGAGCGCGACGACGATCCGGATGCCGTCCACGGCCTCGGCATCGGCCTGCCCCTGTCCCGCGAGTTCGCGCGGCGTCGGGGCGGCGAGGTGTGGGTGGTCGATGCGGGCGGCGCCGATCACGGCGCGATCGTGGCGGCCCGCCTGCCCGGCGTGCGCCACGCGGGCGGAGACCCCGTCCGAGAAGGGAACGAGGAGTGAGCGGCATCCGGGTTCTGGTGGTCGACGACGATTTCCGCGTGGCGGGTCTGCACCGTGACGCGGTGTCCGCGCGCGCCGGATTCGTGGCGCTGGAGCCCGCCCGCACGATCGGAGAGGCACGCGCCGCCATCGCCGCGCACGCCCCGGACCTCGTGCTGGCCGACGTCTACCTGCCGGACGGCGACGGCATCGATCTGGTGCGCTCGCTCGAGATCGACGCCTTCGTGCTGTCGGCGGCCACCGATGCCGCGACGGTGCGCCGCGCCTTCGCCGCCGGCGCGCTGGCGTACCTCGTCAAGCCGTTCGACACCCGCGTGCTCGCCGAGCGTCTCGAGCGCTACGCCCGCTACCGCAACCTGCTGACCAGCGCGCGACCGCTCTCGCAGGACGACATCGACCGCGCGGCATCCCTCATGCGGGGCGAACGCGAGGGCCCGTCGCTCGCGCGCTCGGCGACCGAGCAGACGGTGCTCGCAGCTCTCGCCGGTGACGAGGCCTCGGCGACCGAGGTGGCCGAGCGCATCGGGGTCTCGCGTGCGACGGCCCAGCGCCACCTCACGGCTCTCGCGGAGCGGGGCCTCGTCCAGGTGAGTCTGCGCTACGGCTCGACCGGGCGGCCCGAACACCGCTTCCGCACCGGCGCCTGACCACCCGGGTGTCGCGAGGCTCAGGCCTCCAGCACCGCCCACCCCCGCGGGCCCAGTTCGACCCGGTCGTCGGCGAGCGTCCCGTCGCCGGTGACGACCGCGCGGGCGTCGGCGGCCGGCAGCGACACCGGCTCCTCGCCGATGTTCAGCGCCACCACGACCGCGTCGTCGCCGGTCGCCGTCCGCAGGACGAGGTCGGTGTTGGCGAGCTCGACCACGTCGGTGTGCGCGCGCCACAGCCACGGCTTGCGGCGGCGCAGCGCGATCAGCGCCCGGTGCGCCTCGAGGATGCGCGCGTCGGCGTCGACATCGGCATCGCCGGGGGAAGCGGGGAACTCCGGCCGCACCGCGTCGTCGCCGCCGAGGCGCTCCTCCTTCACCGCCGTCCAGCCGAACTCGTCGCCCGCGTACACCGAGGGCGTCCCGGCCACCGTGAACAGCACGGCCAGCGCGTGCGGGACGAGGTCCGCGCCCACCGCCGAGGCGATGCGCGTGACGTCGTGGTTGCCGACGAAGGTCTGCGGCACGAAGGTCCGCAGCAGCTCGTCGTGCCGTTCGACGGCGTGCGCGAGCTCGAAGAGGTTCCCGTCGGCGATGCCGTGCCAGATCCCCTGCCACAGCTCGTACTGCGTCAGGGAGTCCATCGTCGACGCGTGCACGATGCCGGCCGCGTCCCCGTGGATCACCTCACCGAGGAACCACGCCTCGGGGAAGCGTTCCCGCACGCGGGGGAGCACCTCGGCCCAGAACGCGGACGGCACGGCGTACGCGGCATCCAATCTCCATCCGTCGATCCCGCGCTCGAGCCAGTGGCACATCACCTCGACCACCAGGTCGATGACGGCCGGGGAGGAGTGATCGAGAGCGACGAGCGCGTCGTGCCCCTCGAACACGTCGGCCTCGAACCGGCCGTCGACCCACCGCCCTCGGAACAGGCTCGGGCCGTGCTCGGTCTGGTCGCGGAACGCCGGGTGCGCCCGCCCGACATGGTTGAAGACCCCGTCGAGCAGGATCCGGATGCCGCGCTCCCGCGCCGCGGTCACGAGACGGTCGAAATCGGCGTCGTCTCCGAGCCGCGGGTCGATGCGGAAGTGATCGACCGTGTCGTAGCCGTGGGTCTCGGCTGCGAAGACCGGTCCGAGCAGCAGACCGTTCAGGCCCAGCTCGATGACGTGGTCCAGCCACGGCTCGAGCCGGTCGAGGCGGTGCACCGGCTCGGCATCCGGGTCGACGTCGTCGCGGATCGGCGCGCCGACGAATCCGAGGGGGTAGACGTGCCACCACAGGACGTGTTCGGGCCATTCGGGCATGCTCCGACGCTATCGGGGTGCGTCGGATCGGCGAGCGGGGTTGCGGTGCCGGCCGCGCGCGTCGGTCGTCGCGAGGGCGGCCACGGCCCGCGCGCGGCTGTCGGCGCCGAGTTTCGCGAGGACGCGGCCGACGTGCGTCTTCACCGTCGCCAGCGAGAGGTACAGCTCGGCTGAGATCTCCGCGTTCGACGCTCCCCGAGCGAGGGCCTCGGCGACGTCCCGCTCGCGAGGGGTCAGCAGATCGAGGGCGGAGGAGGAGCGGGGGTCCGGAACGTGGTCGGCGGTCAGGCGCATCACCTGGGCGAGCACGCCCGGGGCGAGCACCGGCCGTCCCTCGGCCGCCGCCCGGACGGCGGCGACGAGCTCGGGCGGCGGGGCGTCCTTCAGCAGGAAGCCGCGCGCCCCCGCCCGCAGTGCCCGGACCACGTCTTCGTCGGCGTCGAAGGTCGTCAGCACGATGATGGGCAGCGACGGATCGGATGCCACCTCCCGGGCCGTCGCGGTGAGACCGTCGCATCGCGGCATCCGGATGTCCATGAGCACCACATCGGGGCGGTGACGCGCGATCACCGGACCGGCATCGATCCCGTCCGCGGCCTCGCCCACCACGCGGATTCGCGGGTCGGTCCCCAGGATCAGGCGCAGGCCCCGGCGCACGGCGAGGTCGTCGTCCACGACGACGACCGAGACGACGGCCTCGTCGGTGCCGGTGGCGCTCATGCGGTGACCCAGGGCAGATCGGCGATCACGGTGTGCATGCCTGCGGTCCGGCGGATCTCGACCGTGCCGCCGAGCGTCTCGGCGCGCTCGCGGATCCCGATGAGGCCGAAGCCGTCGGGGCCCGGCGCGCCCCCGCCGTCGGGCGACGTGTTCTCGACCGTCAGCCGGAGGCGCTCCCCGACGCGGCCGCCGACGACGACCCGCACCGGGCGGCCGGGTGCATGCCGTCGTGCGTTCGTGAGGCATTCCTGGACGATGCGGTACGCGTGCCGCCCGACGAGCGGGGGGACGGCGGCGAGTTCGAGCTCGAGAAGCAGCTCGACGTGCGGTTCGGCGGCGACGAGCGCGCCCAGATCGGCGAGGGTGGGTTGCGGCGCGTCGCTCTCGACGCCTCCCGCGTCGCGGACGACGGAGAGGATCTCGCGCAGCTCGCCCAGCGCACCGCGGGCGTTGTCGTGCACGGTCTCGACGGCGGCCCGTCTCTCGTCGTCGTCGAGGTCCGATCGGTAGCGCAGAGCGCTCGCGTGCATCGCCGTGAGCGAGAGGCGGTGGGCGAGCACGTCGTGCATCTCGCGGGCGATGCGTGCGCGCTCCTGGTCGCGGGCGGTGTTCTCCCGCAGGCGCTGCTCCTCCTCGGCCAGTCGGGCGCGCTCGCGGAGCGCCTCCAGCAGGGCCCGGCGGGAGCCGACCCACAGCCCGCCGGCGATCGCCGCCATGAGCAGCACGAGCAGCACCGCCAGCGTCGGCAGCATGTCGAGCACCGTCTCCGGCGCCCCGACGGGCCCGGCACCCGTCAACGACGCCGCGGCCATCGCCGTCACCCACAGCGTCGCGACGGCGGCGATCTCGAGCGGTCGTCGGCGCGCGGCGAGCGAGACGAGGGCGAGGAACGCCGCCGGACCGGCGAAGGCCGACAGCGCGGCCGCGATCGCCAGGCCGGCGGCCACCGCGACCGGGAACCGGTGACGCAACGGAAGCACGAGGACGGCCGCGACGCCGAGCGCGAGATCGAGCAGCACGAGCAGGAGGAAGCGCGGCGAACCGGTGTCGACACCCAGATCGTCGGCGAGCTCGAGGTTCAGGGCGAGGGCGACGACGAAGAGCCCGGCCCCGAGGAGGAGGGCGGCGGCGGTCCAGGCGATCTCGCGGCCGAGACGGCGAGAGGGGACGGGGAGCGAGGGGGCGGCGGTCATGGGCCCGAGCCTAGGAACGCCGGCCGCGCCGGGGGATCGTCCGAAGGTCGCATATCTCAGGCACGCGCGCGGTCGTCGGCGGGGGAGAACGCCTCGAGGTCGATCGCGCGCGCGCGGACGGCATCGACGGCGGCCGCGACGGCGCCCACCGACACGATGTCGGCGCCCAGCGGCGAGGCGACGATCTCGGGCGGCGGCAGGTGCAGCGCGGTGGGCAGGGCGGCGCGTGCCGCGGAGATGATCGGGTCGGCGCCCGCGGCGATGGCCCCGCAGATGACGAGTCGCCGGGCGTCGAAGAGGCTGCCGAACACCCCCGCCACGATCGCGAGCTGCTCTCCCACCTCGCTCGCCACCGCCAGGGCTCCGGGGTCGCCGGCGTGGGCGTGATCGAGAACCGTCTTGGCGTCGAGGCTCGCGGGCGTCGCGTCCGCCAGGGCACTCCCCGCCGGGACCGTGCCCGCGGTGATCGCCGCGCGCGCGGCCTCGACGATGCGCGGAGCGAGGCCGAAGGCACTGCCCACGCCCTCCACCCGGTCGAAGGCCACCGTCTCGCCGGCCCCTCCGTGCGCGCCGCGCAGCAGTCTCCCGTCGATCCAGAGCCCCGCGCCGAAACGCTCGCCGGCCAGCAGGGCCACGAAGTCGTCGTACCCGATCGCCGCGCCCTGGGTCCGCTCGGCGATCGCGGCGAGGGAGGCGTCGTTCTCCACGCGCACGACCGGCGCCCACGGGGCGAAGGTGTCGACGAAGTCGGGGTTCATGCGGTGCCAGAAGCCGTCGTGGTGGACGGGGGATCGTCCCTCCCGGTCGACCGGGGCGGGCACGCCCACGCACAGACCGATGAGCGCATCTCGCGGCGCGCGTGCGCGGGTGAGGGTGGCCTCGACGACCTTCTCGGCGGCGCGGCGGCGGCGGTCGGGGGAGTCGCGCTCGGGATCGATCGCGAGCCGCGAGGTGGCGACGGGACGGCCGCGCAGATCGGCGGCGGTGGCGGTGATGTGGCCGCGCCCGGCATCGATGCCGACGACCAGCCCGGCCTCCGCGCGCAGGGCGAACCGGCGCGCGGGGCGCCCCTTCGAGTACTCGCCGACAGAGCGCGCGTTGGGCATCTCGGCCAGCAGCCCGCGCGACACCAGCTCGTCGAGGACGTCGATGGTCGTGGAGCGGGTGAGGGCGACCGCCGCCATGACGTCGCTGGCGGTGAACGCCTCGGCATCCCAGGCATGGGCGAGCACGGCGTCGAGGCTGCGTCGGCGCAGAGAGGCCGCCGCCGATGTGGCATCCGTCATCGGATCTTGACCCCCTTCGCGTCTCCTGCAATACTGCCGTCATCAAGTTGATTTGGCGAGTAAATTTAATCGCCGACACAACAAATTCGCAGTGAGGCGAGGAGGATGCAGGTGTCGACGAAGACGAGAGCGGGGCGGCGATGGCTCGCGGCGACCGCGGTGGGAGCGCTCGGGGCGAGTCTGCTCGCCGGGTGCTCCGCCGACGGGCGTGAGACCATCCGCTTCACCTTCAGCAAGCGCGAGGCGCTGTCGTTCATGAACGACGTCGTCGCGCAGTACAACGCCTCGCAGGACAAGGTGCGCGTCGAGATGGACGCCTCGGGCGTCGACGTCGTGTCGGCGAGCTTCGTGCGGGGCAACCCGCCCGACATCATGCTCGCCAACTACAACTACGAGGTCGCCCGGTTCGTGCAGCGCTGCGCGCTCAGTGACCTCTCCGGCACGACCGCCGCGAGCACGGTCCGCGAGGACCTGCAGCCGCTCATGGACCAGTACGGCTCGTGCGAGGGGCGCACCAGCGCGCTGCCCTACTCGGTCATGGCCGCGTCGGTCGTCTACAACAAGCAGATCTTCGAGCAGCTGGGCCTTCAGGTGCCCACCACGTGGGACGAACTCATCCAGGTGTCCGACACCCTGAAGCAGAACGGCGTGACCCCCTTCTACGGCACCTTCAAAGACGATTGGACCGTGGCGCAGGGCTGGTACGACTACTCCGTCGGCGGATCGCTGAACGTCATCGACTTCTTCGACGGACTCGCGGCCGAAGGCGACCAGGTCGGCCCCGCAGCGACCGTCTCGTTCGCCAAGGACTTCACCGAACCGATGGACCGGATGCTCGAACTCGCACGGAACTACACCAATGCGGATGCCGAGAGCCGGGCCTACGGCGACGGCAACCTCGCCTTCGCCCAGGGGCAGGCGGCGATGTACCTCCAGGGGCCGTGGGCGCTCGGCGAGATCGCGAAGACCGCGCCCGACCTGCCGGTGGGGACGTTCCCCCTGCCGATGACCGACGATCCCGACGACCTCAAGGTGCGCGTCAACATGGATCTCGCGGCCATCATCCCCGAGGCATCCCGTCACAAGGATGCCGCGCGCGACTTCCTCGAGTACCTGTACCAGCCCGACATCATCGAGGCGTACAACGAGTCGCAGCTCGGCTTCGCACCTACGAAGGACGCGCCCTCGCCCAGCGACCCGCGCGTCGCCGGAATGATCCCCTATTACGACGAGGGGCGGATCTATCAGGGCGCGTCGGTGCTGGTCCCCAAGACCATTCCGACCTTCAACTACGCGCAGGCGATGATCTTCGGCGCCTCTCCCGAGAGCACCCTGCGCACCATGGACGAGGACTGGTCGCGGCTCGCCTTCCGGCAGCCCCCCGCCTCGACGAACGACGCATCCGGCGAGGAGGCCGCGCGATGAGCACCACGACCACGATCGTCACGGGCGGGAAGGCGACCGCGCGTCGCAGCACCCGTCGCGTCGAGCCGATCTACTACTTCTTCCTGCTTCCGACGCTCGTGCTGTTCACCCTCGCCATCACGGTGCCGGGCCTGATCGGCATCTTCTTCAGCTTCACCGACTCGATCGGGCTGGGGGAGTGGCACTTCACCGGGCTGACCAACTACATCGCCATCTTCAGCGACCCCGCGATCCTGCAGAGCTACCTCTTCACGTTCGGGTTCTCGGTGGCCACCGTCATCGTCGTCAACGTCGCGGCGTTCCTGCTCGCGGTGGGCCTGACCGCGCAGATCCGTTTCAAGAAGGCGTTGCGCACGGTCTTCGTCATCCCCATGGTGATCTCGGGCATCATCATCGCCTACGTCTTCAACTTCCTCTTCAGCAACTCGGTGCCCGAGGCGGGGGCCGCCCTCGGCATCCCCTGGCTCGAGACCTCGCTCCTCGCGAATCCCGACCTCGCGTGGGTCGCGATCGTGATCGTCACCGCGTGGCAGGCGATCCCCGGAACGCTGCTCATCTACATCGCCGGACTCCTCTCGGTCCCCGGGGACGTCTACGAGGCGGCCGGACTCGACGGTGCGAGCAAGACCCAGCAGCTGCTGCGCATCACGCTCCCGCTCGTGGCGGGGTACGTCGTCATCAACGTCATCCTCGGTTTCAAGGGCTTCTTGAACGCCTACGACATCATCGTCGGTCTCACCGGCGGCGGTCCCGGCACCGCCACCCGCAGCGTCGCGATGTCGATCATCCTCGGCTTCAACGGCGGGGACTACGCCTACCAGATGGCGAATGCGGCGCTCTTCTTCGTCGTCGCCATCGTCATCTCGCTCCTCCAGCTCTCCCTGACCCGGGGAAGGAACACCCTGTCATGACCGCTCTCAACCAGCCCGCGCTCGCCGTCGAGCAGGCCGAACTGTCCCTCCCCGCGGCCCCGCGTCCGCGATCCCGCTTCCGTCGCGTCGGCACGGAGCGCATCAACTGGTCGACGACGACCATCCTCGTGCTCTGCTCCCTCACCGTCCTGCTCCCGTTGTACGTGACCATCTCGATGGCGCTGAAGAGTGGAACGCAGGTCGTCGACGGCAACGCGTTCTCGTTCCCGTCGCCGATCAGCTTCGACGGGTTCGTCCAGGCGTGGACGCTCACGAAGTTCCCCGTGGGCCTCGCGATCTCCCTCCTGGTCACCGCGGGCACGGTCGTGGCGACGATCATCCTCGCGGCGTTCGCCTCGTACGCGATCGCCCGCAACTGGGACCGCAAGCTCTTCCGCTACTCGTTCTTCTATCTGCTGGCGGCGATGTTCATCCCGTTCCCCGTCGTGGCTCTGCCGCAGATCCAGCTCACCGGACGCGTCGGTCTCGACAACCCCGTGGGCGTGATCCTTCTCGCCACGATGTTCCAGCTGAGCTTCAGCGTGCTGCTGTTCACCGCGTTCCTGCGCTCGATCCCGCTCGAGCTCGAAGAGAGCGCCCGCATCGACGGGGCGACCACCTGGCAGACGTTCTGGCAGCTGATCTTCCCCCTGCTCGCCCCGATGAGCGCGACCGTCGGCATCTTCGCCTTCCTCTACGCGTGGAACGACTTCATGATGCCCTCGCTCATCATCAGCGACCCGGCGCTGCAGACCCTGCCGGTGCGCCAGAACCTCTTCCAGACGCAATTCAGCAACAACTACAACGTCGCCTTCGCCTCCTACCTCATGGCCATGGCCCCCGCGATCGTCGCCTACCTCTTCACCCAGCGATGGGTGATGGCCGGCGTCACGCAGGGTGCCATCAAGGGCTGACAGATCCCCCACACGAAAGGACCTCCCGTGACCACTCCCGCCCCCTCCGTGCAGTCCCGCGACCTCTCCGACGCCCCCGACTGGTGGCGCCAGGCCGTCGTCTACCAGGTGTATCCCCGCAGCTTCGCGGACAGCAACGGCGACGGCCTCGGCGACATCCCCGGCATCACCTCGCGGGTGCCGTACCTGGCGGAGTTGGGAGTGGATGCCATCTGGCTCAGCCCGTTCTACCCCTCCGACCTCGCGGACGGCGGCTACGACGTCGCCGACTATCGCGACGTCGACCCGCGTCTGGGCACCCTGGCCGACATGGACGAGCTCATCGCGCAGCTGCACGCCCACGGCATCCGGGTCGTCGTCGACATCGTGCCGAACCACACCTCGGACAAGCACGCCTGGTTCCAGGAGGCAGTGGCGGCCGGTCGCGGATCGGCCGCGCGGGGGCGCTACATCTTCCGCGAGGGCACCGGCCCCGACGGGTCCGAGCCGCCCACGGACTGGGTGTCGGTGTTCGGCGGGTCGGCGTGGGAGCGGGTCGCGGACGGCCAGTGGTACTTCCACAACTTCGACGTCTCTCAGCCCGACCTCGATTGGTCCAACCCCGAGGTGCGTGCCGACTTCGTGAAGACCCTGCGCTTCTGGAGCGACCGGGGCATCGACGGGTTCCGCATCGACGTGGCGCACATGCTCACGAAGGACCTCAGCGAGCCCCTGCCCTCGCGGGCCGAGCTCGACGCGATGCCGCAGGACGGGAACCACCCGCTCATCGACCGCGACGACGTGCACGAGGTCTACGCCGAATGGCGCGCGGTCTTCAATTCGTACGACCCGCCGCGGACGGCCGTCGCCGAGGCGTGGGTGCACCCCTCGCGCGTGCCGCTGTACGCCAGCATCGAGAGCCTGGGACAGGCGTTCAACTTCGACCTGCTCGAGGCCGACTTCGACCCGGCGCAGTTCCGTCGCATCGTCGCCGACAACCTCGCGCTCGCGAAGGAGTCGGGCTCGTCCACCACGTGGGTCCTGTCGAACCACGACGTCGTGCGCCACGCCACCCGGTACGGTCTGCCGGATGCCGAGCGCGGCGCCGACGGGCGCCCCACACTCAAGCACGGCAACGAGTGGCTGCTCTCCGGCGGTCAGTCGCCCGCCCTCGACTCCGCACGCGGCGAGCGCCGTGCCCGGGCCGCGGCGACGTTCGTGCTCGGCCTCCCCGGATCGGCCTACCTGTACCAGGGGGAGGAGCTGGGGCTGCACGAGGTCGCGGACATCCCCGACGCCCAGCGGCAGGACCCGACGTTCTTCCGCAGCCCCGGTATCGATCAGGGGCGGGACGGATGCCGTGTGCCGCTGCCCTGGACCGAGAACGGTCCCGCGTTCGGCTTCGGCGCGGCCGGCGCGCATCTGCCGCAGCCGGAGTGGTTCGGCACCTACGCCGTCGACCTGCAGGACGGCGACCCCGCCTCGACCCTGTCGCTGTACCGCCGCGCGCTCGACCTGCGCCACGCGCTGCAGACCGACGAGCAGCTCGCCTGGGTCGAGACCGGTCGCGACGACGTGGTGGCCTTCGAGCGCCCCAACGGATGGACGGTCGTGACGAACTTCGGCACCGCGCCGGCCGCGCTCCCCGCGGGCGAGGTGCTCCTGTCGAGCTCCCCGGTCGAGGGCGACGTCCTGCCCGGCGAGACCACGGTCTGGCTGCGCCGCGCCTGACTCCAACGGCCCCCGCTCCGCGCCACGCACGCCCCCGGGGCTGCCCCGCCCGCCCCGGGGCAGCCCGCCCCGGGGCCGCACCCCCCTTGAGTGTCCAAAACACCCGGACGAAATTTCACTGTCATGTCTCAGGACCTCGGTGACAGTTCTGCATCACGACATCGGTGACGCTTTGGGGGTGTTTGGTGGTGACACTTCGGCGGCTCTGATGAGGGTGTGAGCCGAAATGAGCCTGTCGATCCCCGT
>Ga0308160_10000826_pt1 | contig 50321 bp, 69 predicted proteins | sample PhyFR1_FD_201036 | JGI IMG/M metagenome (GOLD analysis project Ga0308160, IMG submission 201036) | Phyllosphere microbial communities from UC Gill Tract Community Farm, Albany, California, United States - DLSLF.R1 | ecosystem: Host-associated > Plants > Phyllosphere > Unclassified | place: USA...
AATAACTTTCGCTACCTTCGTTCACATATCGACCCATATCAATTGGATCACTCCGGATAACGTGCCGAGCTAGTTCATGCCGACTTTTTTCTACTTTCGGCCAAATTCAACGAAGTCCTATTGTTCTTGAAGAACAATAAGAACTTATTGATAAATCACCTATTGTTCTTCAGGGTCATGAATGCTTAGCAGAACCTAGTCCAAACGTTCTATTGTTCTCATCTTATTGTTCAGAGAATGGAGCATATGGGTCAACGGATTGACCGCGTGGTACCTATGGAATATTGAAGATATATAAGAGACTCGCCGAGACTCGAAGAATCTCAGCGATCTCTGATTGTTGTCAACCGTAGTTACTTATAGTTACTCTTAGTCTAAATTCTATCCTCATATAGTATCACTATACAATCAATATCGCCCACCTATCTCTCATTCTATCATTTCCTTGAACGCTACCTCGACCGACACTTGAACTAGCAGTAACTCAACGCTCTTAGCTCATTCTCGCCGAAGCTCGCCGAAGATATTTCAATCTCTACGAGACAGATCTATCTGAGCCGCATCAACTCTTGAGTTGGGCGTCGACACCTATCGTTGGTCGACGTAGCTTAGTGACAAACACATACTGGAGTACATCAACAGTACATGAGGCGTAATGATTGCACGACGAATGTTCTCCATCAGTTGATGAAGTCCATTGTTGGAACTGGACTGCACGGTATTGACGGTCAGGGTGAATGAATGATGGGACAATTGCACTGTGAAATTCACTGAAGTCAATGTGATAGATACATATAAAGATGAAGTACAAGAGAGAAAAATGTAGCTAGAACAAGAACAAGGTGAAAGCGGTGCTAAATGGAAGCAATATGAAACACTACCACTTGATCACCAAGTGAAGTTGCCACATTCTCACACCTCCCCTTGCCCATGTGATTGGTATCTGCTGATTTGCATTTGCTCCTTCAGTCGCTCTCAAGCTGGTTGAGACAGCGCTTTGGTAAACATGTTGGCAAGGTTGTCTGCAGAAGGGACAAAGTAGAATTTGACAGTGCTGTCCTCTACTTTCTTTTCCCTGAGAGAGTGATGCTGCATAGCAATATGCTCGAAGGGTGTGGTGTACCGGGTTCTTTGACAGTGCAATGCACCCGCTGTTGTTGTTGAGGATTGGGATTGGAGTGTCTGCTGGCAAATCAAATCTGGAGGTTGTCTAGAAGAAGCCGCAGCCATTGTGCTTGTCAGGTTGCATCAGCTGAGGCCATGTATTCCGCTTCTGTTGTTGAGAGAGCCACAGTTGGCTGGCGGCAAGACTTCCAGGCAATTGTTCCTGCACAGACCATGAAGATGTAGCCAGTTGCTGAGCGTTTGGTGTCCAAATCTTCTCCCCAATCCGCATCTGCATACCCTTGAATAATTTGCTTGACACAATCTCCATTGAAGACAAGACTGAGATCGGTTGCTCCTCTGATATAGCGCAGTAGTTGCTTCGCAGCTTGATAGTGAGTTTTGTTCCATTTGCTGATAAATCTGGAGAGGACTGATGCAGAGTGTGACAGGTCTGGGCGAGAGATCGTTATTGCATAGAGGATAGAGCCAACAATTTGAGGGTATGGGCACTGTTTTGCTTCTGCACACTCAGTATCCGTTGCCGGAATAGGTCAAAAGTGTCACGAAATTATATTGGAGTCTACATACCTTCGCCAACATCTGCTGATATACCACCAAGTCCCAAGTATCAAAACGCCAGCACAGTACAACGATAGAATCATTGAGCTCTCATTCACTACTTCCACTTCCGGCCAAGCTCAACAAAGTTTGCCAAAATTCAGACGAGTTCTTCCAGTTGCGGCCAGTTTGATTATCTGTATCGTTCTTGATCTAATCACTACCAGCTGCGACCATCTTACTACGCCTCATACCTCTTGCGGCCGCAACAATCTCTTACAATGTCTCAAAGAGAAAGAATGAAAGCATGGGCTCAAAGACATTGAACGCATGGTGCTGAGGTGAAATTCAGTATAGGAATTGTTGCCAAGATTTGTCAAATCTCAGCAATCTCTGGTTGCTGTTTACCATAGTAACCACTATTAGTTGAGTCATAGTTATTTGTAGTACACTATACAATTGTTATTGTCCACCTATCCCTATTTGAGCTTTCCATACACCTTGTACGCTACCTCAACCGACACTCAAGCTAGTGGCAATTCAACGCTCTTAGCTTATTCTTGCCAAAGTTTGTCTCAGTTAGTACAAGTCCTTACAAGATAGTCTAGCTTGAACCACGTTATCCCAAGTTGGTTGCTGACCTCTATTGTTGGTCAAAGTAGCCCGGTGACAATTTTCCCCTAGACTCAGAATCTCACAAACATCTACCCTTAGAAGTGGTATGTTGTTTGTGGTGGTACATGTGGGTTCAGATGAAGCTGGAGCAGAGATTATAGTAGAAGTTGACGCAGCTGATATGGGTGCTGCAGTTTGTCACTGGGCTACTTCGACCAACGATGTAGGTCGACGTCCAACTTGGGATAACGTAGTTTGGGTTAGACTATCCCGTAGGGACTTGTACTAACTTAGTTGAACTTTGGCGAGAATAAGCTAAGAGCGTTGAATTGCCGCTAGCTTAAGTGTTGATCAAGGTAGCGTGCGGGCTGTGTGCAAAGACTGAATAAGGTAGTTGTGCGGTAATGAATGTATAGGGCACTACAGATACTATGGCTTAACTAGTAACAATGACTATGGTTGACAACAATCAGAGATTGCTGAGATTCAACAAATCTCGGCGACAATTCTTATACTAAGTTTTACTACAGCACCATGCGTCCAGTTTCATTTAACCCATATGTCCATCCTCCCTACTGAAACATTGTGTCTCACCGTGGTGGCCGCAAGAGGTAAGGGGCATAATAACGTGGCTGCAGTTGGTAGTGAATTAAGTTGAGAGCAATATAGATATTTGTACCGGCCGCAACTGGAAGAACTCGTATGAACTTTGGCGAGCTTAGTCGAGATAGGCCGGAAGTGGAATTAGTGAACAAGAGTTTGATGATATCTTCATCGTTTTCGATACTCAGTAATTGGCGGTATGTCGAGGGGAATGAGGCATCAGTTCGGCAGCGGGAATGAACTACCAATTCGGCCACCAATTACCATTAGTTGATTGACCATTCAAATGTCAACGAATGTCCGCAAAGTTGATCGACCATTTAAATGTCGACGAATGTCGGCGAAGGTATATGAACTTCAATATAATTCCGTGACACAGTTCCACAGGTGTGGTGTGAGGCTTTGGTAGACAGTGTCTTGACATTGTCTTAAAATGGCATAAAGTCTGGATCTGAGGTGCTGCCAATGTTGCCAAGGATTAGGGTGGTGCTAGTTGTTCCCCGGCAGGAGTTGTTACTGGCTCTGATTGTGAAAGAATTATTGTTGAAGTGAGAAGTAGCCTGATTTGTCAGTCAGACTTCTCAAGGCAGCAAGACAATTCATCCGTCGTGTCGCTGGGCTACTTTGACTAATTATAGGTGTTGACGTCCTACTAGGGATAAGATGGTTCAAGTTAGACTACACTGTGAGGATTTGTACTAACTTAGTTGCACGTTGGCAAGAATAAGCTAAGAACGTTGAGTCGCCGCTAGCCCAAGTGTTGGTCAAGGAAGCGTACAAGATATATGTAAAGAAAGAAACAAAAGAGGTGGGCAATAACAATTGTTCCAGTACTACAAGTGACTATGACTTTACTGATAGATATATAATGATATAGTAGACAACAATCAGAGATCGCTGCAATTTGTCGTCGACGAATCTCGGCGACAATTCTTATACTCAGTTCCACTTCAGCACCATGCGTCCAGATCCTTTCATACCCATACATCCATTCTTTCTTTCTGAAACATTGTGTCTCACTTTTGTGACCGCAAGAGGTACATGGCATCGTACGATGGCCGCAGCTGGAAATAGGCGAGCCTTGAACAACATAGATGCTTACATCAGCCGCGACTGCAAGAACTTGTCTGAACTTCGGCAAACTTTGTCAAGTTTGACTGGAAGTGGAAGTAGTCATCGAGAGCTTGATGATTCTATTGTCGGACTATGTTGGTGTTATGGTAATTGTGAGAGACCTTGTAATGTAACTAAAAGAAAGAGAAACCCATGGGAAGTAGAATCAATGAGTCTGAGATGGGCGTTCTTATATACCTTTCCAAAGGTAACCCGGTGGCTAAGTTGGTGCCGGGTGGTACCAGGTGGTGCCATACGGTGACAGCTGGTACCATATGGTGCCAGGCGGGATCATCGATTACCAGGTGTTCCTTTATGTTTCTGTGTGGGGTTGTATGGTGCCGTATGGGCAGCTGCGGAATATGCGGTGGTGTGTTTGAGATGTGGGTTACGATCCCTTAGTACCATGGAGTGTGTCGGATCGTAACACCGTGGGCCAAACCGATGTGTCGCATTTTGGCCGGTCTTATCATTTCACCGATCAATGCCAAATCTTTCCAACAACACCCTGTTACAACTGAATTTCGACGATTCACAGGCGCACAACTCAATGCTACCACCAACAAGAAAGAATTAATGGCCATAGTCAAAGATTTCAAACAGTGTGTCACGTTGATCCAAGTCGGAAGCACAGTTTCACCAATCATCTCGATCTCACTTAGAGGTTACATCATTCTAGGCTTTTGCAGTGGTCTAGATTTTAGCATCGTGACACGGTCCGGCTTAGCGAGCCTTATCATTCGGATCGTGACAGTACCCTCGCTCGATTGGAGGGCTTGCAAGGATCAATGTGTTCGAGAGATACCAAGATCGAGTGAGCAAGGAATACTCGGTCTTCCCTTGACAACACTCACATGGGGAAACGCGAAGCTAGACAGACTGCGGAGACTTTCACGGTCAATGATGCCGAGGTTTGGACCACATGGCATACATTGAAAGCCGACATCAAAGGTTGGTTTTATGCGCTCGACATAGCCCTGTCTATGCCACTTTCGAGATTCGAACCCCTTTCGTACTGGCGTCGGTCCCGGAGCTCTATATTGCACAGCAACAAGGCGCCACGAGCGCCAAACTTGTCACCCATGCTCTCGGTGTGCGGCGACTGAGGCTCCTTAGTTGGGGAAAGCTTCTGACAAAGAATTGCTGGACGCGAATCAATAACATCAATAACCTGATCGGAAGCGAGCGACTTCGTTGTCAATGTCCTGTGCACCGTACCAATGATCCGTTTCGGCAGACGGAACCTCCACGATCATGGTGCGGCGTCTTGTTTTGGTGCTTCACGCGTACCTACTTCTGTACCAGTTCGGTTGTAGCTCTTTCAAGCGCTGTTGGGCGTCTGTATCTCAGTAACAAAGCTGCATTTCATCCCACCGATCTTGGGACGCTGTTCCTACCTCCCCTGCTCTGCGATTCACGGGACTCATCGTTTACTCGCGACGTTGCAAGTGTGGGCTCTATGGCGGGGCGTGAGTGACGACCGGTCAGCCCCCTACGCTAGCGGCCATGCGAGATCGAGCAGCCAAAGCATGGGAGAGCGACTGAACTCGATCTTCACGCACTTTACTCTCGGCCGTTAGCCTCAGCACTTGACGAGGAGAATCGTTCATCGTGCATTGCTAGACCTTTATCTTTTTTTTCGGGATGAAACCGAACGCCGTCCTAGCTGGATAGAAGCGAATTGCTTGTCCTGAGATCCCCAAAGCGGATCTATATTCTGTCGCTGGCAAACGGGCAATGCAGTACACCAGAGATCGATGGCGGGCAACTGCTAGGGATCTTGATATATTACATATCGTTCATATTGAAGTTGTAGCCGTGGAAAGGCTCGTCTCCGCAATTCACCTAAATAGGTACCGCATGCCATACGCGTCTTCGCCATCCGCATCTGTATATCAGCAAAGAGCTGAGTGATGCGACCCACAGTAACCCTTTTCCATCGCATTTACTTCGAATCCCAGACTATCTCGATAAAGAGAGATTGCAGCTCGATTCGACTTGCGCACATGCAGAGTGATGTGTGAAGCGTTGTAGTGGGCAACCATGGCCTCTTCTGTTTGATCAATTGTGCAACACCACGTCATCGCCCGTGACACTTACGCGCCTGCTTCATGAGCCGATTCGCAAGTCCCAACCGACGATATGGACGCAGGACTGATATGGACGTGACGTGACCGCTTGGCTCGTCGGTGGGTTCCTCTTCCCTAGAAATCAGCATGTGGACCCAGCAGGCGGCCTACATTTTGGCCAGTATGTAGCCTACTATGCGTCCGCTAGGATCAACAGCCACATATGAAAGCTCTGGCCATGTCAAAGCATGATATAGATCTATCAGGGTCAAACGCAGTCATGCTAAACGGGACGGGACATACAGTATTTGAAAGTATAATTTTCAGGTAAGTTCAGCAGGTTGGCATTCTGCATGCCTAAGAGGTCGTCGACCTGCCGCACATCGTGAGTGACGATCGAAGTGCGTAGAACTTTCAGACTCACCGTAGCTTGCCTGATATCCATGCTGCAGGTATAATATGAGCTTGAGGATGTAGAGCGTGTACACTGACAGATATGGGTTGCACTTGTTTACGCATCCCACTTAGTATATCCTCTTTAGTCCTTCAACGCATCAACAGTCCTGGTATCCGCAACTGAAAACCGTTATTCACACTAGGAGTGCTCAACTGAGGCCACGATGTCTTCCACAGACGTGCGTTCGATACTGGACTTGCCGCCTCGCGACGATCCCGCTTCAACCTCTTCGGCTCAGCAGCACACTCTCCGTCGACCCACCCCTGCCGTGAAGAAGCCCGATGGCATCTCCCGCGAGCTGTATGCTTTGATCGGTGATAACGCGCCATTCTTAGCCGAGACTCAAGCTGCTTTATCAGCCACAAAGTACCGTGACCGGCCCAAGCCAAAGATCAAAGACGCCAGATGGTAAGCAGTCCACGGTTCCCGGGTCTTTGTTTGGAGCTCAGTCGAAAGGGAGATGCTTCCATTCACGCCTCTCGTTCGGCAGCCAGAGAACCGGCATCACCTCAGTCATTGGGTACGAGTCAGTGATGGTCAACCCGAGCAGTCAGGTGAGAGGAGACTCGCGGCATTTGCTCATTTCAGTCGAGTATTTCGGGTCCTTCAACCTTCAAGGTCCTTCGGTCATGGAGTACAGCCAGTACGAATACGACCAGCACTTGACCGATCCGAATTGGACTTCACAAGAGACGACATACTTGTTTAATCTACTACGAGAATTCGATTTGCGGTTTATAGTGGTCGCAGACCGATATTCATATCAGAATGCGCGCACTCGAACTGTGGAGGTGAGTAGACGGGTCTGACAGGAAATTGATGCCAGGAAATCAAAGACCGCTACTTTACAGTGTGTCGACGTCTGATTCGAACCAGGACTGCTGGCGATCCAGCTGCTCAGGCTCAGCAGATGCAAGCGCATGCTTTCGACAAGGGTTGGTCCGCAGACTGGTGAGACACGCTGAACAACAGCCCGCGAGGTCAAGCGAAAACAATACGCATCTGAGCTTTACCACCTCACTGCTGCTGAGATCGCCGAGGAGGAAGCGCTTTACGTCGAGATCAAAAGACTGGAGCAGGTGGAAAAACGATACAGAGCTGATCGCGATGATCTCATGAGGACAGTCATGGGACTCGATAGTGGGCTAGTAGAGCTGGACCAGGATCACACAGAATTGATATTGGGGGTTGACAAGGTATGTGTGCACAATCACAACTGGAAATCACCTAACGCCTAGGCCAAAAAGAGGAAGCGAGCAGAGGAAGAGATACTAGCCAGTCCAGTGCCGACCACAAAGAAGCAGAAAGAAGATGCTGCTCATGGTGAGTGATGCTGGAACGACTCTACTGATTACCAGATGCTGCCCATTGTATCTATCGCGTACCTCCACCAGTGGTCTTGCCCAATACGTCGCACCTCGCCGCGAAGCATCCTCCTCACATACCGGCTTTCTTCAGATCGACCAAATTACCTGTACCCAGATCCTCCGCTATACTTCGGATCAACGAGCTCATGGCGGAATTGGGCGTGGAGACACAACGACTCATCATGCCTACACGAACCAATGTGGACACGTTAGACGGGGTTCTAGCTGCAGGTGCCGCTCTGGTGGACATGAAACGCCAAGTCGACCGTGTGGAGCAAGAACTGCGAACGTTGAGAGCGCAACGCGAGGGTTACGTGGCTCCGTTGCACAGAGGGTCTCGCTCGGAGTCGGTGACTTCCACTGGTACATCTGTGGTGACGAGACGCCAGGAGTGATGCGGTTCGAGCGGAAGCAAATTTGGTGCGGATCATTTATCGAGATTTTGTACATTTGCAACTACTATTTCATGTACCATTCACCTTCTGCTTATGAGCGTCTGTCTACAATGGATATCGCTGGTCCCAATAGTCTCATTCGCCTACTAAGGTCGCCTCAGGATCCTTCTCAACAGAATGGCCTCTCGAAAATCGCTATCGCGCAACGAGTGTGGAGCACATCCGCAGATATACCGGGCAAGGCAGATATCATTCGGGACTGGATATACAGCGTTTGGGAGAAAGATGGCAAGGGGTGCGTTTTGGCATATCGCCAGGTCAGCTTACGTTGGCAGGTCAGCTACGAAGGTGTTGTTCGACATTGAACAGCTGGATCTTCTCCGCTCGATATTGGCGTCTACATCACAAGCTCTGCCGCCACATATCTTATCCTTGTATCTCCGCGCACGCTCGTCGACCACGAGTCCACAAGATCTGACAACGCATAAGGTATGGGAAGAGGGTCTCCGGCATTGCACAGCTTCCACGGACACCTGGGTGGAGCTCTGGGTCGAGATGATGAAGTATCTGGGCAGGGACGGCGCGTACCTAGATTTGGGCCTCGTGAGGGCTGTCGAAGACAAGGTCAGCGAGTCGATAGCTCTCGTACCTATTTCCAAGAAGGTAAGTTCGACTCTGGGTGCCAGTCGGCAGAGGCTGATGATTATAAGAGCAGTCTCGCCGTTCACCATAGCCTTTCCGACATCTCGAAAGCATTCGCTCAGCACGCCGACCTCGACTGCAATACCTTGGGGTCTATCATCTACCCTGCAAGCTCACTAAAATTATCAAAGGCCGTTCTGAGCTGCCTGGAGGCTTTACCGTTGACGTCCGCGACTCTGCAATTCATTCCCCGCCTACTCTGCGCTCTAGAATCATCGGCCCGAAATCAAAGATACGATGTCTTCATCCAGCCAACTTCGAGCAAGACACCTTATCAAACGTACACCAATGAACGAGTCAGATCATTCCTGTGTACCGCCATACGCGAAACTCAAGCTCATCTTTCGTCAGTGAGCCCCAGACCGGCGGACTTGGCGCTATGGAGATGCCGCAGAGATATATGGCGAAACGTCACGAGCTGGGGAGTCTACGTGGAATCGGATCAGAGCTGGAGGGACTTGCTGGTGAACGATGTTAAAATGGCCAAGGGTCTTTTGCGTGGGCACCCGGACGCCGAGATCGTGGGCGTGTTATTGTCTTTGCTCAATATAGCAGAAGGGCTTGATCATACGGCCACGAATATCGAGGTTGACACCATGGCTTGGTGTTTAGCAGTACGTCCAATCTACGACAGTTACGCGTCTGACATGCAGACTCCGCTTCTCAATAAGGCAGAGGCAGAAGATATACTCTCGGCAACATGCCGCTATCACCGCCTCTCACAAAGCCCAGAGATATGGGTCGCGCTAGTCGTGACCAGCGTGGAACAGCTCTTGATATCGTTGGGATCCCCGGAAGCCAGACTTTCTCTTCACCAAGCGATAGTTGAAGGGCCGTTGTTCAGCGACGCCATTTGGCAGCAGCTTTCGTCGATCAGAAAGACAGATCAGATCGTGAAGCTGCTGCTTTCTCGGCTTGATACCATGACCAGATTGGACACGTCGACAGCTATTGTCCTCGACATCATCTCGTATCTCGCCATTGCTCTATGTGCCGAGGAAGCAATAACATCGGTCATTGACACCATAGAAGCCTTGCTGCTCCCCATCAAACCAAAGCGCCGAGACTCGGCCTTCGACTTATCCTTGGCTGCCCTTGTACGTCTAGGTCGCAGAAGTAGTCCCGAGATTCGAGCGAAGCTGGGTTCCGACTACGATCTGGCTGGAGCTGCAAGCGCGACCTCCAGTACCGAGCTACGCGCGGAAGCTGTGAGTCTCGCATCACTGAGCATCATTTGACAAACAGTGCCTCTGGCTCATTGCGAGGATAGGTGATACGCCTGACCAGGCCCAAGACCTCATCAAGTCGCTCGTTGTGGCCACGCAGCATAAGATGGCTCATTTCTGCTGGGATGCTTTGGACCGAGAGGGCTTGTCCGCGTTGGAGTGAGTCTCGTCCGCCATGAAATCTGATCCCTAGATACTCGGCAACCACGGAGCAACTGGAAAAACTCTTCATCCCCAGATCAGGTTCTGAGTTGCATTGGCTGCTGAGCTCGGCCGAGATGATGGAGATGCCTAGGGTCCTCAGTGAGTCTCCTTGCATCCATCGCGCTGATTCAGCAGATGCTATTCTAAGGGCGACCTTGCACTGGCTCTCGAATGGTCAACCTTCTGGACGGATGTTCGAATTGCTCGCGAGTCTCCCACCGTTGGTACTCGATGATGCGATGCGTCAAGCTATTCTTGATCACGCACAGACGGCGGATGCGCATGCTGACGACGAAACATCATGCGCTATACGTCGAGCACTCGCTTACCTCATCAGGGGGTCGACCGTGAAGGTATACATCGTTCAAGCTGGCTGAGCTGACAACCAGGTGGATATCACCTATTGGGCCATTCTACAAAGAGACACTGATAAGGTCACCCCAGCTGCGTTGAGAGCTTGGACTCGTAGACTGCTGAAGGCGTTCATAGAGTGAGTCCCTGTCGATTGTTTCTCCGCTAAATCTGCAGAGTTGCTCTCGACTCAGAGAACGAGCTTGATCGACTACTCGACCGTCTTTCATACGAGACTTCTAGGACCCTGGCGGCCGAGGTTGCATTAGAACACGACGCTGCGAGGTCAGTCTGTGCTACCGAATCGGCTGACATCTAGGGTTTCAGCAAAGGTCAAATCGCGATTCCGTAGAATGGTCGACGAGATGAGGAAAGGGCAAACTGAGGCAACATCCGCCCATACGCTCTTAAAGATACGTGAACTTGGACAGTGGACTGATGATGAAGGTAAGTACGTCACAATGAGCTAAGCTGATGGTAGTACCCCCAACATCACTCCCGCCTCAGCTTGCGACCTATCGCAATCTAGGCCCAGCCGAGCTGGAGCTGATCAGACTAGAGTGCGACGATGGTCCCTCACAGTTGGGCTACCTGCATCTATTGATGTCAAAGAGTCACATGATACCTCAAGGTACGTGACCCGCCGCTGCGTCGTGCTGAACCACAGACACCCTAAGAAAAGAGGTCGTGGCAATCGCAGCACAGACCTCGGATCTTGGGGAGATAATCAGAGTCTGCCTGGCACGCCTCTTCACGCAAAGCGATAGGGCTGATGGATTCGCGGTCTTGACCGAGCTGCTGAGTATTCGACGTCAAGGTGAGGCATAACGATTAGCCGCGCTGACTCTGTAGGTTCCGGTAAGGCAATTCTTGGGTGTCGCGAGATGCTTCTAGACTGTTTACTGCGTGTCCCCCCTTTCGGATCCGTCGGTAGTGCTCAACTTTGTGCGATCAGAACCTTCGTCAGACTACGGGTAAGTCGTGTAGTCCGCCCCGGAGTCAAGCTCACGTAGTAGTCGAAGCTCTTGCGAGTGGCCGACATAAGCCGGATCATGTCGACATTATCATGTTGTCCCAATACCATGGCTATCGACATCGTCCACGCCGCAGTGTTGACACGAGGCGATCTAGTGACCCACGTCCTGCCGATCCTCGCCCGTTTCTTGTGCAATGCGTTCGACTCTTTGCAAGAGGTTTCGGCAATCAGCCTGAGTCGGCTGCTGTCAACCTTTGGTAGTCGACGATCCGCTAAATCTACCCGAGACGCCCCTCTTTCTGTGCCTTTCAGCAAACACGCTCCCGCCATCTTGGTAGCCTATGTCCGAAGCGTGACGCGTACCCACAACCCGCTTTCGATCGCCACCCGCAGATCATTGCAAATGAGCGTGTACACTATTTGTGACTCTGTCATTCGAGCCCAAGATAGAGGTCGTGAGGGAGAGGGTATAGGGATTCCTTATGGACTAGGAGAGACTGGCGAAGCAGAGCAGGAGATATGGGCTGACTTGTGGAAGCAGTGGGCAAAACAGAGGTACAGGGGACAGGGCTAGAGCGCGCCGGGAGCGCTGCTGGGAAGCAGCCAAGCGAGCAGAATGGTCAGCGGTTGAGTGGTCCCGCCTATCTATACTGCAGAGATGCATTTTCGTTTTACATGCTACAGGCTCAGAAAAAAAAAAAAATTGATCGCCCCGAGCCACTCGCTCACCTTCACTGAGGATGCTGATGTTGCCATTGACTGAGCAATGCGTGCATATTTCTCTCCTGCTGTGTGGCATCTCTCGGTTGTTGTTGCTGTATCGGAAGCTGCCCTTGACCGCCAGCATAGAAGTGATGCTGTTCTGGAGCGTGAGAGAATCCAGGAGGAGGGGGAGGAGGAGCATGAAGATATGCAGGCTGTCCACCAGACATATGTGGGGGCAGAAACCCTTGTTGTTGAGTGTGATAGAGCTGTGGCGGTGGTGGTCCATATGAATATTGTTGGAGAGGTGGTGGAGCTTGCCCGGGGTAGTATTGTGGCATCGAGCGAGAATCATGTCCCATACTGGTTTGCATCGAACCATATCCGGCTGGTGGCTGCATCTGCATAAATCCCCCTGGTGGATACGGTATTGCGGGAGGGGGCGAGGGAGCAGCTGGAGATTGTGATGAGGATGCTCTGTGACCAGGGGTCAACATTGCCATCAAAGCCGTGGTGCGGTCGGGAAGTTTGGATGTCATGGGTGGTAGTGCGGGAGAAGCGTTCGGTGGTGAGGTGATTACTGGTGACGTGACAGGCCGAGGCGCAACAGACACGCGGGTAGACACGGGTTCGTCTGAGTGAGCTGGGTTGCCGAAGAATCGAGCGAATCGACTGGCGTTTGGGGGTTCGCGCACAGGCGCGGTCTCTGACTCCACCTGCTGGCGGATTTTCGCAGGCAGTAGGTAATTGGCAGCGTTGTACTCCTTGATCGGCTTAATCGGTGTTTGAACGGGTGTGGGTGTCTTTTCGGTCGCAAAGAAGCCGACCAGCGGCTTTCTGTCGGAGCTTCCTCCGGCCCTCATGCCTTGCTTTTGGGCGGCGATGATATCATCTCCTGCACCAAATGCGTGGTCCCCTTGGACGGCAGAAATGGCTGGATCGTGATCAGGCTGGTCATCCATCCATTCTGGTTCGGCATTATCCTCTTCTTGTCGAGTGTTCCAGTGTCTCGTGTCGCCGCGCTGTGCTTGATGTGGAGGCTGATCTGTATATGTCAGTTGGACATTCATGGTTGGAACAGGACACATACTCCTTCTCCAGTCATCTTTGGGTTTCTTGTTCTCGTCTGCTCCAATCTTCATCCTATCCGGAGTCGACTTCACGGCGAATTTGCCCATGGGTCCCCCAGATAGATCTCTCGAGGACCCTACGCTTTGCGATGGACCATGCAACGGTCCATGCGTTGAACCTTCGTGATCATTGCGACGAGGTCTAATCATCAGCACAGGGAGTCGGTTCAGGTTCGGCCTACCCGTTGTGACGCCCTCCTCTGCTTAACCCTTTACCTCCAATTCCGCCGCCATAGCCAAAGCCCTCGCCGAATCCCGCACCACCTCCGGTTCGCCGGTTGGGGGCAGAGCCCATCGAAGCTATCGCTGGATCTTGAGCAAGCGATGGTGTTCTGCATAGATCAGGTAGTGCAGCATCAAGAATTCGATATACCTACCCGTACCAAGACTCTAGCGAGCCCATTCCCTTTGGCTTGACCCATCCTTGCTTGCGACAGTCCCTGGCGACGTCGAGCAGCTTTGCACGGGAATAAACCAGCCTTGGTCCAGTTGGTCTGTTGTGTTCCATGCTGAAAATGGCACCGTCGTCGTCGTCTTGGTCGCTATCTTCAAGCTCCTTGTCTGGAGGATGAGGTGAGAGAGGTGAGAAGGGATTGAAGTTTGAGCGAGGTGAGTGTGACTTGGGTTTGGCTGACAAGTACGAGGTAGAGCTATCTGAGGAAGTAGAGAATGAATTGATGGGTTGTTGGCGTGATTGTTGTTGACGAGGCATGATGAATGTTGTATACGAGTATGGGTTGATTGATTGATGCACTACACGTATAGAATAGTTTGATCCCTCTGTTTAACATCTCTAGATGACCTCGTAGTTGAGCAATCGATAGTCAATTGTCTACAGACACACATCATACAGACCATGTCTTTCTTTTCAGCTACAAGGAGATCGGTCTTTGTCAGTATCACCTATCTAGTGGATCCATCGCAAACTGACTTGTAGTCTGCCCGGTCCGCCGTCAGAACGTATGCTTCGGCAGCCCCAAAAGCCGGATCTAGTAAGCTACTTGGCGCCCGATACACGGCGTGGGAGATGCAATATCGTCAAGATCTGGGCTGACACTGTGAAGATCTACCCCTGGCACTAGCCGCTGCTGGTATCGCTGGTCTCGGAGGATACGTCTATCTCCAGCGTAATCCAGCTGTCGTCGACAAGGCAGAGGGAAAGCTGAATGAGCTCAAGGGAGAGGTCAAGGCCAGCAACGAGTCTCCCGCTGCTGCTGGTGCCCTCATCAAGTCGGTCATCTATGAAGGTCTACAACGGTGCTGCTACTGACGATCAGGGATCAGTGGACCCCGTTTTTGCTCACCAAGGTCGAGCCTTACAACCACAACTCGGCTATCTACACCTTTAGCTTTGGCGATGAATCCAAGACTCGAGGAGACGAGGTCGCCAGCGCTCTTCTAGTTAGGTCACCCATGGGAGAGAATGAAGTCAAAGACGATAAGGGCAAGCCAGTCATCAGGTAAAGCATCACACTCGTAAATCGGGGCTCGCTGACAAAGCAGGCCATACACTGCCATCTCGCCTCCAAACGAAAAGGGTACGCTAAGACTGCTCATCAAAGAGTACAAGGTGGGTTCTGGATTCTTCCTGAGGGCCAAGCTCACCAATAGGATGGGAAGCTCACTCCATACATGAGCTCCTTGACCCCTGGCCAGTCGACCATGCTTTTCAAGGGTCCTATCCCTAAATTCAAGTACGAGGCCAATTCGTTTGACCGAGGCTTGTGCATCGCTGGAGGGAGTGGAATCACTCCCATGTGGCAGCTTATCACCCACTCTCTCGACCTCGCCGAGGACAAGACCAAGTGGACTCTTGTCTTTTCAAATGTCACCGACAAAGATATCCGTGAGTGTTCTGCTAATTGGTGGCTGCGGCCTGGAAGCTGAATCTAGTGCTGCGCAAAGAGTGGGATGAGTTGGCCGCCAAGAACCCGGATAGGCTGAGCATCAAATACGTCTTGGACAAAGAGCCTCGAGGATGGAAGGGTCAGTCAAAATCAGGAGCTTGCTATACACGGACTGACAGCCAGGCGAGACCGGCTTTGTTACATCGGACATGCTCTCTCGCTTGTTCCCAAAGGGAGACGACAAAGTACGAGCTTTTGTTTGCGGTCCTCCACCTCAGGTCAAGTCAATTGCTGGACCCAAGGATGGCCCCAGACAAGGAGAGTTGCAAGGGGCTCTTAAGGATCTTGGCTACACGGCCGAGGAGGTCTTCAAATACTAGAGTAGAAGTCCCGTATACTAGAGTAGAAGTCTTCTCATTTTTGCATGCATGCATCGGCATTTTGTAGGTTGACCGAATGAGAGCTCGATCTTACGTCTCTTTCTCTTGGGGTGCCCTATTTTACAACATTATCAATGTCGCTCCCGTATTGCTATCCTGTCTCTAATTCGGACCTCATCAAGTTGCATCACCTCGAGTCGCACTTCGAGGGGGGCTACTTTAAGCAGACCGCAGCGTTGTCCTCTCGGTCAGAGAACGGCAAACAAATTCAAGAAACCAGCGGACCTGCCACGTACTGGTACCAGAGCACCACAACCACATCATCGCAGTCCACGGATGCTACTTGCATCTACTACCTTCTCACGCCAGACTGCTCCAGAGGACGAATGCACATGAACAAGAATACGGTACGTGTGGAAAGATTGATCTCACTGACAAGTAGACGTTTCACATCCACCACGCCGGCAGGGCTCTCTACACTTTGATCGCGCCCCCTGTCAGCTCCGACTCTGAGCCTACAGTCCGTCGGATCGTCATGGGATCTGATCTTTCAAAAGGAGAGGTGACGCAGCTGTTTGTACCCGGAGGCTGGTGGAAGTCGAGTGAGATGCCCGAGGAGGATCTACTCTTGCTCGACAATGCCGACAGTCCATACTCGAAAGAGAGGCTGGGGTGTCTTATTAGCGAAGTTGTGGTACCAGGATGGACGCCTGAGCAGCACCAATTCTTGACTGAGGACAAGGTAATTCACTTTGTGGACAAATCAGGCTGACGGTCCAGTTGCGGGCGATGTGGGGCGCGGGAGATAGCTGGAAGGCATACGTACCCTATCTGTCAGGACCGAAGTAATGGGATGACCGCTCGACCATATGCATATCATGTCTATATCTATAGTGTGGTCGGAGCACTCTCCGGGTCCTTGTTTCCTTTGGCTGATTGCTACGACACTGCTTCTAAGCCGAATCACCTTTGGGCTTCATCCAATCGTCGATTTGTTTCTGCGGCACTCCTTCTAAGCGGTGGATGAGGTAGTCGACCTTGTTTATCAGCTTTGGTCACTACGTAAGTGCTCACCTCGACATCCTTGGTCAGGGGAATCACATGATCCCGGTACATGCCCACTACCCCTTCAATGTCAATCTTCCTTGCTCCCTCACTCTCCACGATCCGCCCTTCACTGTCAAATTCGCCTCCATAAATCTTTGCCTTGTTGGCCAATCGTACTAGTAGACGCGCCTCGACTTCTGGTTTGTAGATCAGAGATGTCAAGCCTTCGGTATTGGGAGGGGTCGCGAGAATATGGGGAATAAACTCATGCGGCGCAGATTGAAATTTGGATTCAGAGACAAACATCCCTACCGTCAGCGCTGACTATGACGGAACCCACCGAAATGTATTCGACGACTGAGAGCCTGTAGCACCTCGACATCCCTTGTAGCAGCACTTCCATAATTCCCATCATCCACCAAGTCTGCTGTCTTGGCTATCGAGGATTGCGTCATGGTGGGAACGATGTTGTCGACGTAGAATTTCAAAATCCTAGCGTTGGCGTTTGTTGAGGGATGGTTGGCTGATTGAGGATGGAGGAGGGCAGGGTAGTCCTGGGAAGGAAGGATGGGCTCCGGTAGCAGGTCGATAGACGTGAATGGATGTTCATCAGGAGAGGTGTATCGTCTGAACCGGGCTACGGTCAGACATCGCTCTATGGTCACACTCACCATGGAAGGACTCTGTCTCGAGCAGGAACCATTCCAGCCAGCTCCCATCGTAGTGGGTTTCCGCTTTGAAGGCACCAGCTCTGTAAATCTTGGGGTTGTGGGCGAATTGAGCCCGTTCGATAAGAGCTAATGTCAGCAGTGTTCCGTGCAGCATACACACAGAAAATGATGGTATCCTCCAGTCTGATCAGTTGATTACGAATGTTGTCGAGCGACAGAATCTCTCGAGATGTAGCGCCTGTAGTGAAATTCATGATGGTGTTTGTAAGAGTGTGAAGGTGGTTGATGCTATTAGGCAATTGACTACGGTTGGTGCCTGAACGAATACGATAGCTCATCCTGCATGGCCACAAGCAACTAATCAAGACTGTAGTGGGCCCTACAAAGGCTCGTGCCAGTAACCCATCGACTCATGGTTGCTAGCGACCATGGAGAGCGACCTATGAGCTAATCAACGGAGCGCAATTTCCATCATAGACATATTTCGCGGTCCCCATTTCCCGCCGAGCCCGACGTTACGGTCTGCAGCGCCTTCCCCACACTACAGCGATAAAAGACTTGGACAGGAATCAGGGCCTTAAAATTCCGTTACACCAGCCTGACTGGCAGCGATAGATCGGCTGTCGTCGTCCCCAGCTTTGTACCCATACGAGTACATTGACGCAGTGGGCGCGTCGCTCGGTGCCAGACTGCCAGCCGAGAGTCGACGTCGATGTCTACTGAAGTCTACGGGTTGATCTCCGAGTCGATCATATTGCGAGTGTCCGATGGCTGACTGATCGGCTACGGACGAGGTCTCGAAAGTCGCATGCGAGGCGAAAGAGGCAGCATAGCCAGGATATCCTGATCGGCCTGCTTTAGGTGCGATCGCCTGAGAGACAACAGACTGAGCGTCAGGAGGAGCGAAACCCGCAGCGGCATGAGTGCGATAGTAAGAAGGATCGAATGGATTCGAAGCCGGAGGGGGAACTGTCGCATCTCCTGCAGTGGACTTGGAGAGATACTCAGAAGCAGGCGCTTCCCGTCTCCTGAACGGATCGAGAGCTTGGGCCAAAGACTTTTTGGGTCTACTGAATTGAATCATAGATGGCTGTAAGTTGCTGAGAGGACCTTCGACAAAGCAAGATCGGTCTTTGAAGTGAGTCAAGAGGTAATGCCAAAGAGGGTGCTGTGCGTCAGCGAACTCAGATGATTTCGAATGCTACTTACCTTGCTGAGAACCTTGGGATTACCCAGGATGACCGTTCCGTACTTGGCTCGGGTCAAGGCTACATTGAGACGTCGAGGATCGTTGAGGAAACCAATGCCTTGATGGTCGTTGCTTCGAACACAACTCAGGATGATGTAGTCCTTTTCTCGACCTTGAAAAGCGTCGACACTGGCGACCTCCACCTCTTTGTACAGCTCCTTCTTGAGTGATCCGTGGAGCTGCATGTATGTTGCGACATAGGACCTTTGACCCTCGTATGGAGTAATAACACCAATCTGACTTGGCAAGACGCCAGACTTGAAGAACTTCGTGACCATCTTCTCGACATTTGATGCCTCGGTCCGGTTGAGGAAGGACGTTCCGCTTGACGAGATTTCCTCGGTACCCAAGTTCTGATGGAAGAACATGGGCGTCTCGGGTACTGGCCAAGGGAAGTCGACGTTCTTTCGAAGTCGCTCGGGTGCGGTAACTCCGTTCTGAAGGGTTCCCTCGTAAAACATGTTGGATGGAAATTCCGACAAACAGGGGTGCATTCGGTACTGAACCGCTAATCGAATCGGTCGGTTACCAAGGATGACCAATCTTTCGAAGAGTGATTGGGCGAGACCAGCTCGAGAGGCCTTCTTGTTCATGATGACGGGTCCCAGTTGCTGATGGTCTCCAACGAGTACCACTTGTTTACATCCCATGACAAGGGGAATCATACATTCTAACATTAGCCAGCAATATGTAAGCTCGACTCACCTGGCTCGGCGGATTGTGTAGCCTCGTCAATGAGAACAGTCCTGAATTTAAATTTGGAAAGTCGTGGATCGCCGGCACCGACACAAGTGACACAAATGACATCTGCGGCATTCAAGATGTCGCGTTCACAAGCTCGGGTAAGCGACTTGAAACGCTGTTCATCCTTCTGACTCAACTCTCCGACGTCGGTCTTGAGCTGGATGAGCTTTTGTAACTCCGGGTGGGTGTCGGCCTTGGCGACCTGGTTATGGAGTGACAAAAATGCGACCGAAGAGTCGAGGGCTTCTCGCGATTTTGCGGCGAGTCGAACCACCTTGAGGCCGGTCTGGTGTATCTTTTCGCAAAGATGGTCGACGGCGACGTTCGAGGGAGCACAAACTAGCACTTGCCCTGGGTTCATCTTGGCAAGATGATAGACGATAGAAGCAGATGTGACGGTCTTTCCGGTACCAGGGGGACCCTGGATCAGACTGAGTGGTTTCTGCAAGACCTCCTTGACTGCTGCCATTTGCGAGTGATTGAGCTCGGGAAGGTTGGGTGCTGAAAATCGCTTCGGCATCTGGGTCCTCAGAACTTGGGGTTCGAGCTCGTGACCAAGCAGTTTGTGGTACTGATGTCAGAGTGGTTCGCGTAATCGTGCTCACAATATAACCGCTGACACTCTTCTCGTCGACGGCGAAGGTTTTCAGGGCTGCCTGCATCCTGTCAAAGCTGGTAGCTTTCCAAACAAAGTCGACCGAGAAGCCATGTGAGCAGTCGGTGGGTACACCATCATTCCTCCTGAGCTCGAGACAGATCTCGTCGGACACGTCTACTATCAGCTAACTGACGGTACTAGATACTCACTGTTGGGGACTTTGATGACTGCCCCGACCCCTTCCCAGATCTGATCACGACCATTTGCCCAACTCTTATTCAAGACGTGCATTCCCTTGATGGCGTTCGATCCAGGGTTCATGGCGCCAACGAACTTTAGTTTTAATTCGTCTCCGGGAGCCAGCCGTAATTCTCCACTCTCCAATTTCGGCATTCCGAACCATGCGAGTCGCTTCTGGTTCAATCCCATGTCCCATCTAATTGAGATATCGTTCTCGGTCTGCGACTCCTTCATCTTTCGGTCAAAGTCGGCCTCGATTTTGACAAGAGGGCCAAACACGTTCTGGTATTGGTACGCATCTTCGTATCTATCGTCAGCCAATCTCGTATGCTGGCGACGTACCTGAGCAAAATTGGCTGCATCTCTTCCTCGCCAGTCTGAGCCTCGGCATCCTCCAAATTTGCGTTGGGATTGTCCCTCCAGAGATCTTCCAGCTTGGCCATCTGTACCATTGAGATCTGTCGGGCGCGAAGCTGCTCTGCTTCGGTGGGCACTTTGACGAGCCAGGAGAGAAATTGTCGATCGTGGATGATTGCCGACCATTGTGAGGTGTCCCAATTGATGTCTTTGGCGCTGGTCAGAGCTGCACAGGGCTGTCTGGTCGTCAGCGGTGATAAATCACGAGACTTGCCTGCACAACAATACGACTACCGTGTCGCTTTTTGCGGGAATGAAACCAAGCATAAACACATTCTTGCTTCCACAGTTGTAACCTAATAATCAGCAAAAACCTGCAAGCGCGACTCACATTCCGGGACCGTATCACCAAGGAGACTCTCCTTGTGCAGCACGACCTCCTTATGACGAGCCTTGACTAAGTGGTTGACAATGTGGGATGCGGATGTGTTGCCACGAGAATTGCAGAACCATTTCGAGCAATGCAGACACTGCGGTCAGCATTGGGTGGGTGGCATTAACTCACCTTGACGACACTCTGAGGACTATGTATGCCACAGTAGCTTGCACATCAGATTTGTACGACGAATTGGTATCGTTGACTCACTTGCAAGCATGCTCGATATTCTGACCGAGGGGTGTTCGCAATTCATCATACTCCTCGTCTCTATTGTGTTCGCGTCCTCGACCATTAGCAAGAGGTGTGTCGTACATCGACATATCCTCCATCGCAAGGCCTACGTCGGTGGGTATCGAGTGATGTGAAAGACCGCCGGCACCGTTGGTCGAGGGCATAGCAGAATAGAGAGACAGAGTGTCGTCTTCGGGGCCATACTACGTTGTTCAGTCCGTAATTTGGCCACTGATAAGAGCAGCTCACCTGCGATGCTCCCTCAAAGTTGGTGAATGGATCCATGCCAGCTGTTAATATGGCTTCAATGCCTGTTGTTGGGACTGATGCAGAGTGATGTGATGTAGTAGTACAAAGAATGAGACGTAAGATGGATGAATAGCAGTGATGAAAGGAAATCGAGGTTTCGCATTCCGCCTCCACTAAATACCAGGTCTCACACACGTCTCAGCTCGCATCTCGAGTTTGGCAGCGTCGCTATGCATGCATAATATACATTCTACTTTCCGGTAGTGAGCGCCGCATACACATGTCTGTCTCGTTCTCGGCCATGCTTTTACGCCTTGATCAATAGACAAGCAGCACTCCCTAAAGCGCGGCGAATATCTTGGTAGTCGACATCATGGGCTAGTAGTCAGCAATCGGGTCTTTCCCCCGAGAACCACAAACTGACTATCTTCGACCTCTCCCCAGATCTCAATCTGACTTCTGACCTCGACATGACTTGCTTGTGAGGCTTGCTCGGCGGTCAAGTGCCCACGACACAGCGCTAGAGCGATGATGAATGATTTCGAAGCGTATGCTGCCCTCTCGAAGGCTAGATTGTCAGCGCGCTCCCGAGCACATCTTTCCTCAAGCTCACCCGCGAGCTCCCACACGTCCATCTCCTCCAAAATCTCAGTCATCTTTTGATTAGTGGCTTTGCTTTGACGGGCTGGGGCTAGTCCGTCTGCGATTGCGACTTCGACTCCAAATTTCTGCTTGACCCAGGCGAACAGTGGATCCCAGTGCTCCTTTTGCATCTTAACCAGCGTACGAGGCTGCTCTTCTTGGAAGCTAGATATCAGTCTATGCGCCGATCTGGTGAACGGACTGACCAGATGGTATCCGTTTCCAGATATGAGAGGAGAGCATCGATAACCCCTTGGCGAGTTTCGGGGATGGCGAGACCGTCGATTGCTCTGGATACGAGTGAAGTCTACATGTATGAAAATCGATTGCATATCCTCGTACGGAGTGACTTACGACCGGTAGAGAGTGCTGCTTCAAGACGGCACTCTGGTTCTCCCATTCGTTAGCGATCAGGAGCGCCAGCAGACGCCTGTTCTTCGGTACCACTAGCTTCGCTCCTCCGGGGGTCTTGAGATTGCGGTGATCCAGGTTTACTAGTAGGTTGCCTGTTTATGAGCGATTGCTGCTCCGCCCAAGCTATAGGGACTTGCCGTCATCGCTGTTTGCCAATTTCACGGTCTTCCAAAACCTTCGCATCGACAACTCAGCTTCTGTCTAAATTAGCGAGCGACAGCGATGCTAGCCAGTGAAGACGTACTGTTGGTCTGACTAATAGCTGGACCGGCAGTGACCTCTGCCTTGGCCGATGCAGTCGCATTGGCATAAGTCCGACATTTTGAGGAGTTACTCGATGGGCCAGCGACGGGGACCCTCACGCCAGCAGCAAGATTGGCGGAACCAGACAGCACTGGCCTAGATAGGGCCGAGTGGATGCTCCTGGAGAGTGTACGAGTCGTTACTGAAATCATGTTCGGTGGTTAATGTAGACTGGTGGACATGTGGAAGAATTGGAGAGAGAGAGTAGAGGGGGATGTTCGGTTAGATCCGATCTATGATGATCATCTCTGGGGATCAGTCTATGCATAGAATCGTGTCTTTTACTCTCTGTCTAGCACCACTAACCGCTCTAGCGTATTGGACGCCCATTCAGAAGCTCCAGCGGTATCTGACAAGTGACCGACCTCGATTCGAGACGTTTGACAAGAGGTCTTCGGAGTCATCCCCATTCCCGCAAAGAGACTCTGTCTATACACCCGAACTTCGCCTGTCTGCAACTCTTGTTTGTCGTACGGACTATTTCAGGCCCTCGAGCAGCTAGCCAAGTATTACCATGGCTTCTCCGTCGGTTCCGAATGGCGTCGTGGCTAAGCCATTGAGTCTGGCCGAGTCGTTCATGTGTGGAGGTCTGGCAGGTTGCGCGGCCGTCACTATATGTTAGTGCGAGGACATGGACAAGTGCTGACCTCAGCCAATATCCCCGAAACGCTCAAGACAAGATTGCAATTGCAGGGAGAGCTGCAGAGGACATCACCAAATACCCCAAAAGTGTATAATGGTCTTACAGATGTCTTTGTCAAGACATGGAAGAATGAGGGGATACGGGGACTGCAACGAGGTCTTGGACCAGCTGTGAGTCGGCCACTATGACGGACTATGACGGGATCAGCTCAGCTGACTTCCAGTACGGCTATCAGGTACGCATCATGAGCGAACATGGACCCAGCGAATCACTGACAGTCTAGATTCTGCTCAACGGCTCCCGTCTAGGTAGGTTTTAACGGCAATATCTAGCTAAACATTTTAGGCTTCTATGAGCCTCTGAGAAAGTCATTCAACGGGTTGTTCGGAATCCGGCCCGAAGAACAGCGCCTTTTGACATCAGTAACGGCTGGTGCTTTCACAGGAATGATCGGAGGTAAGTTCGGGCTCCCTCGAAGCAGCTGATAGTCTAGCCGGTCTTGGATCACCCCTCTTCTTAGTGAAGGCACGTATACAAGCGTACTCTCCAGCTTTCCCCGTCGGTGCCCAACATTATTACAAAAGCTCTCTGGATGCTCTGACTACGATCATGAAGTCTGACGGAGTCCTGGGTCTCTGGCGAGGAGTCAATGCAGCATTCTTGAGGACGGCAATGGTCAGTACCCCCTGTTGCTCCTCTGAGTGGCGCTGACCTGCAGGGATCTTCTGTACAGCTACCTTCATATGGCTGGGCAAAAGGTCTGCTGGCAGAACAGGGATGGGCGCCTGATGGATTCGCTACTTTCCTGACTGCGAGTGCGGTATCGGGTGTATGTGTGGTGAGTCTTCCTCCGCTGTACTGCGCAGTGCTGTGACTGATGTACAGTGCGCTGCAATGCAGTAAGTCGGACCTGACCTGGAGTTGATTTAGCTGACCAAGGCCTCCAGACCCGCTGATACCGTGAGCTCTACCCTCCGCTTGCACTGGGTATAAAGCTGACTCACAGGTTCTCACACGTACCTATAACCGTGAGGCAGACATGGTTAGCGCAGGCGGATCACACCTGACATGTAGAAAACACCACGAAAGATCCAATGACCGGGAAAGTCCGAGGTGTGCTCTATAATGGCCCGATTGATTGTCTATGGAAGACATTTAAGGCCGAGGGCATCGCTGGATGGTACAAAGGCAGGCTCCATTCTGGTGTCGCCTTGCAAAACTTGGCTGATATCGTAGGAACCACTGCCCACTTTTTCCGGATCTTCCCTCACACCGTTGTTACTCTTGTTGCCAACGAGGTAAGCTCGCCATTTCGTGTATATTGGGGGTTTGCTAATTATGGCAGCTCATCATGGCGCAATACCGTAAGATCCGAGGAGATGATACAAGCAAAGCAGTTTAGGAAGCACAAGCATCATGACATGTATGCATCAGAGTCAGACATTACCACCTTTGTGACTGGGTATGAGCTTGAAATAGGCGCGTGGCCGAAATTCGAAATGTCAGTTGACCTACTGCATTAACCTCTGCGCTTTAACACCATACCTCTTCACAATGGACAAAGTCCTTAATCCCTTGGCACGTACATCACGAGTTGCACGGTGCTTCTCAACGACGGCCCGTAACGCAGCGCCCGGACCATCTCGTAAGCCCCGTCAGGCAGACGATTTTGCGCCGAGTCTCGACATCCGGGATCTCGATGTCTATAAATTTGATGATCCTACATCTTTAGGATGGTTGCGATTAGAAAAGATCCGCGAAGTTCAAGAGTTGTTTAGGAAGTTGGAGGTAGATAAACCAGTCTTGCAGGGTGAGCATTTCGTCCTCAATGTGCATAGCAAGCTGACAATTAAGCTCAAGCTAAAAAGTTCAAACCACCCACGTCGAAGCAGGCTATCCGTATACGATCATCTATCGATCTATCTTACCCTACATCCCCTACTCAGCGCAAATCAACCTTGATCGCTCCCATCTCTTCCCTGCCGCTGAAAGGGGTCGATGCGACTCAACGTATGAAAGTCATTGCTGGGCCCAGGTGGACACCAGGTTATCCTGGACGGAACGAGTTCGAGGCGACTGACGCTAGCAAAGCTGAAGGTGAAGGAAGTAAAGACGGATGGATCAAGATCTCTGAAGAGCGTTTCCCAGATGCGAGAACAAATAGGTGGAACGTGGGGAGTATGCTGGAGAAGCTGGTCGGTGCTGCCAACGTCAGTTATCATCCCTCGGTCGCAGGCAAATACTGATCTTCAGGATCCAAACTCGCCCTTGTCTGCCTCTACACCCATCGATACCAGACATCTACTCGCTCGGCAAGCAAAGAAACGCTCAAAATCTAATGGAGGAGCTTGGAGAAAGACAGAGGCATTGTCTACGCGTCAGGAGATCATCGGAGGAGTCAGGGGGTTCCCGGCAGAATGGGTGTCGAAGAAGGAGCCAGCAAGCTCGAAGGATACACGGGCATGAACTTCCTTGCATGAAGTATAGATGCATTACTCGATCAAGCCTCTTCGTGTTACAGCCGATATGATCATCCTCACTCAATTGCGCTGGCCTATGGATACAAAGTCGGATCTGAATCTCCTGGAGCAAAACGAAGCTTTGCGAGGAGAACGGCATCACTGCGTCCTTAGCTCACTCAACCATTGTAATCAAAGCCTGGACTGACCGTGGAGATGCCGATACATTTGAGACCTTGCAGGTATAGTGCACCTGTCGATCTTCGACTCCGGGTCGGGGAAGCGGGCCCACTAGAGAAGGCTTTGGACTGCTCGGAGAGTTTGCTACCGAGGAGGAGAATTGTCTAGAGGAGGTCATTTGCGGACTCGCCATACCGGCTTGTTTGACAAAACTCCATGTGCCCCATGGTTCACCGGGACCTCGTGCCGATTCGGTATGAACATTGAATTTGAGGGTGGTACGGGGCGAAAATTCGGACACGACCATTGCATAGTGTTGGGCCGACAGCGATCCGACGATCTATCGTCAGTGCCCGACGGACTGTGTTACATACGATAATGACATCTTCTCGCTTGATCTGGTGGCGATCCCCAAAATGCTGCAAGATCCAGTCAATGTTGGCCATGAGGTAGCATCGAGCCTCATCGAACGATTTGTAGATCTCGAATTGTGCTCCTTCGACCACTAGTGCAGCCTGCTTCCTCCCAGGCTTCAAGGGAAAATCAAGATGTCGCGCGATCGGTTTTCTACAATCAGCCAAGACACAATAGAACGCTTACTGTGCAGTCTCTCCACTAGACTTGACAAACTTGGTCCAAGCCACGAACCGGTCCAGATTCTTCTCCAATCCGCTCCTGACGTTGATAGGCATTGAAGCTACTTGCAAAGAGCTGAACTCGTCCATGTATGGCATCGGAGGCATTTCGCCGGCTATGACAGGTGGCTCGTGGCTGTCGAGGAGCTTGACGAATTCGCCATGTCGAACGTAGCCGACCTCACCGAGAACAACGGGCGTAGGGAACCAAAGTGCAACAGAAAGACGGTCATCGAATTCGTGAGCGAGATAATGTCGATAAAACTTCTCTGCTCGATCAGACTCGTTACTGGGTTCATCTTCAAGATGGTCCGGGATCGACCTGAGGGAAGAAGCTGAGGAAGAAGTTGATGACTCTGGTAGCCTGCGAATATTGGGGACCGGCGAGATCACTCTTCGCAATCAGCTGGTGTTGACAAGCAATGAGGGGTGACTGACTGCTGATCTTCCTCCGAGCTGCCTTCACTTGCTGTCGCCCATGCCGTATCATTCTCACTCGAGTCTGTGGAAGCTACAGTCAGCTTCGTCGCTTTATTAGTTCTATACCAGTATGAGCAGTATCCTTCCGAATGATAGAGCCAGGGTTGTACATCTGTTCAATCTCTTTGCTAATAGCTGAAAACTTGGGTCGAAGCTTCGGATCTTGAGCCCAGCATCTCATTGTGAGCTGCCAAATTTTCGCTGGCATTTGATCAGGTCGAGCTGGTCGGGTTCCACGCATGATGTCCTTGCGGAATTTGATATCGTCTACGTGGTCGAGTGGGATCGAGCCCTCGGTATAAACCTGGCATGTCAACGGAATCGACAATTCGGGAACTCACCTCGTAGATGACCATCCCGAAGCTGTAGACATCGCACTTCCAGGTCAGCTGCCCACCTTTCATCCTCTCGGGTGACAGCCATCGCATAGTCCCCTTGCCCGATGCGTCATTCGAGTCCTTGGACTTGCGCTTCATATCGTTCTTCAAGTGAGACAAGCCGAAATCACAAATGTTGATGTTGCCAACATCGTTAACGAGGACGTTTGCTGCCTGGACGTCAATGCACAAGCCAGCTAGTCTATCGCAGCACCTCACTTTGAAGTCGCCATGGATAATGTCTCGCGAGTGGAGGTACTCCATGCCGAGAGCCATTTGATGGACCAGCGCAATCTTCTCTGCCCTCTTGCCCGATAGAGTCTGGAGATAGTCTACGATATTGCCATTACGCACTGGACGTCAGACACTCGCTGAAGGGACATACACAGATGACTCACTGTACGGGGAAATCAGCATCCAAGGTGGCGGCCCTGTCGTACTGGATGCACCATAGAAGGGCAGAACAAATGGACTTCGAAGTCTTCGCCAGACATCTACCTCTTTGATGAATAGCTACGATCAGAAAAGGTCAACTTCGATCAGGTGAATCACCTTCTTGTCGGCAGTAGGATCAAGCTGTTTGATGGCGACCGGGATACCTTGCCAGCTCCCTCGCCATACCTCGGAGAAGAATCCAGTCCTACCATCAGCTATCAGCCCTTGGCATGTAGACTCACTTGATTCTCTCCTCGCGCGAGACCTCCAGGAAAGTGATGACCCACTATTCATCAGTCGTTGTTGCCTTCGATCGTGACTTACGTCAGGAACAGCGGCTTCGGACTCCCCACTGACTCGTCGCAAAGCCTGTAGATAAGCCCAGACACTTGCTTTATGGGACTTGATGTGTCGGACTCGATGGCGCCATGGAAAGACATACCGCCAGAGCTTGTGCCTCAAAGGCCCTGTTGCCTGCACTGAATCGCCTCTCCAGCCCCGACTCTTGAGGGGCCGGTACATCGGCAAGGGGACTGGTTGAGCGGTTCTCTGAACCCGTAATATCCAGACTAGATATGTCAAGCCCCAGACCAGTGGGCCCTTCATCTATCGAGGCGCCTTGAATGATATATTCATCGGTAGTGTTGTAAGAAGTACCCCGAGCGACGACCGTTGAAGGATGGTGGCGGTCGATCTCCTCGATCTGCATCGCTGCAATCTGGTCGACTCGTCTTTGGAGCGCAGCGATCGCTTCTTGTTGCTGCTCCCCTGATCATCAGCTATAGCAATGAGAGAGTTCACTTTGTATCTCCATAATGTGTATGATATCGCCTCCTCTGTCCATGATGCCCTCTAGCTTCCTTGTCAAGAGGTGAACATCTTTCTCTCTGTCTGCTATCATTTGTTGTCTCCACGCAGCAACATCGATCTGTGTCTGCAGCTGCGCGTGAGCTTCGATTTACATATGCTAGACCCACCTCGAAGATCTGCACAAAGTCCGATAGATCCTCCCCAGCCTTGACAATCTGTCTGGCGTACTCGTCTGCCTTGAAATACTGTTCAAAGAACGGTTTGATGGTAAGTCGCGACAAAAGTTGAGCGATTCCGTGAAGATTGCTACTCATCAGTATGTCAGCCTGGAAAAGACGATCGCTTGGCTTACAGCAACAGTCTCTCGATATTGATCTGCATCGCGGGTGTCACCTGACCTTTACTATCGATCATAGACTGCTGGACGGCGAGGAGTATTGTAGCACACCTCTCAACCTATCGTCAGTCTGAGTGATGACACCAGCTCACCAATCGCAGAGCAGCGACCTTGTTTACTGCTACGGTCTTTGCAGACTTGAGCATGTTGGCGACTATGCCTATTGCCGCTCCAACACCAGGTAACAGCTCTTGCGCCACCGATGCGATTTGAGCGAGCGCTGACAGTACAGTGTATGCACTCTGAAGTTTATCGATGACCGCCTCGGCTTCGGTCACTGCTAGTCGGAACGGATCGGCCGTGGTGAGAGTGCCTTTCCCACCTTCAGTGCGGGATGATGTTGATTTCTTCATGATTTCGGATCCAGGTTGAGATTGGGGAATAGTAGGAAGCTTCGGGTCGGATTGGTGTCTGGACGGGTAGTGAAGCTTGTTGACGGGTGATCCTGGGGATTTGTCAGGTACGACTGGGCCGTCCTCATCGACACTGGAGGAGGTCGCTGTCTTCCCTGTAGACAAGCTATTGTCGGAGCTCTTTTTCTTTGACCCGAATTGGGCGAAGAATCCTTTGACCTTTCCTCCACCAGATCCAGATCCAGTGATGGACCCAGAATCCGATTTGTTGCCATCGCTGCTTCTATTCATCAATGGTTTGAGGCCGCCAAAGGAGCGGGATCGTTTCTTGGGCCCAAAATCGGGGCTTGCGAGAGCGGCGGGAGGGTCGTCTACCGGCGGCTCGGTGGTGGGTGGCGTGTTCATTTCGGACACGTGTTGAATGTGTGTCACGATGGTGCTGATGTGCTGATCGGTTATCAGATGTAAGGGTGGCTGTGTGTCGCGGAACGTGTTACACGATGATGCTAATTGAAGGGAAGATATGAGTATAAGTGTGAGAGGTAAGAGATGATGAGGGGTTGATGATGACAAAGCGGCTATGATGTGGTCTGTGCGTTGAAATCGGGATCAGTGGGATAAGAGAAGTAGGCAAGGGCAAGAAGAGAGGAAAGAGGGGGTCCTTTGAATAAGATGGTAGTCAGGGCATACCACTAAGAGTCATTCAACCCATCGTTCAACCCATCATTCAACCCATCATTCAACTCATCCTCGGACACAGTGTTGGACAAGGTGCCTCATACCTACAGTGTCCACACCATTGGCACTATCGCAAACAAATACACTGACCATGCAAAAGATACAATCACTACCTCTTTCCACCCTTGCCTTTACCCGTTGGCACTTCCTTGACGACCTGCTTCTCCTCCTTGGCTCCCTCTCCCATCCAATCAAAGTCTCCTTCACCAAACTCTTTCGTCACAGCAGCTCCTTCCTGTTCTTCTCCGCCCATTGATAAGCCTTCGAATCTTCTTCTGAATCTGCCAACTCGTCCGTCCTCGGCTCCATCCGCGAGACCTCGACGATCCGTTCCAGGGGCCCACAAAGGATTGTTCGTGACGTCCCGAGTCAGACGGATGATCGATGGTGTGGGTGCCGTTGTATGTGCTGTGAAAGTTGATCCGTCAGAGAGGACGACAGTCTGCGCATAGACTGCTGGGACAGGTGCGGGGATCTTAGGTGGTTTTTTGAGATGTGTGCGCGATGGCCAGGTCGACGATGTTGACGCAGGTCGACTTAGGGCTAGTGGAGCATTTGGTAATCTTGAGCCACGTAGGGCAGAGGTCGGAATAGTGATACGCATGCTAGTGATCTGCTTGAGCGTTGTAGGATGATACCTATCTATGGCCGAGATGATTCAACCAACTTTTGAGATAGCAGATCACCGTGGGAAACTGAATACATCCCCGGAATGACTTTCAGCCATCTTTGTGCTGTAAATCAACAAATGTGGCCGACATGGCCAAGTCGCGCTTCGAGTACGTCAGGAATTTCGAGCTGCCCGATCAACTCCTACAGGGGACATTCATCGTAATCCGAGTAGACGGCAGGGGGTTTCACAAGTACTTCTTTCCCGCACCTGCTCTCACTCCATCACTGACGGTAGATTCTCGGATACTCATTCATTCGAGAAGCCCAGCGATGTTAGGGCGTTAGAGCTCATGGATCGAGCTGCCATGACGGTCATGTCAGAGTACAAGGATGTGGTACTAGCTTTCGGCGAGAGTGACGAGTACAGGTGCGAGCGACCCTCCGTTCATTACTAGCGAAGGAAGAGTGCTAATGGTAGTTTCCTGATACGCCAAGCATCTAGCTTGTATAATCGGAGGCGCAGGTGTGCTATACTTACGCTTATCCGATGAGAGTAGAGCTGAAGCTGCAGCAAGATCGAATCATCGATAGTTTCGCTGTTCACCTCGGCCTATGTCTTTTACTGGTCAACATACTTTCCCAATCTCGCACTAGCTTATCCACCAAGTTTCGATAGTCGAGCAGTCCTCTACCCCTCGGCTCAGCACGTGAAGGACTATTTCTCTTGGCGTCAAGCTGATAGTACGTTGCACATCTCCATGACGCACCCATATTGACAAGATAGCCCATATCAACAATCTACAAAATACGGCTTTCTGGGCACTCGTCAAATCTGGCCAATCGACTCAGGAAGCCAATAAAGCTGTACAGGTCAGGCAAACCACTCTGTGCACTTGATCAAGCTGACGGACAGGCTACGGATGCGAAGGCCAAGAACGAGCTTCTGTTTTCGCAGTTCGGCATCAACTACAGCAATCTGCCTGCTCGATTCCGAAAGGGCAGTACGATTGTCCGAGTCGATCCTCATGCCCCGCCTGCTGGCGTCGAGGGTGAAGGGCAACCGACATCAGCAGTGAAGAAGGACAAGAAGAAACGCAAGCCCTACGAGGGCACGATTGGCGAGTTAGTAGTCCTACACGAAGACTTGATTCGCGACGCGTTCTGGTCAGAGCGTCCTTGGCTGCTCTCTTGATGTCGAGGATTATAAAGAGAGACAAGCTGCGATATTCATACACATACACATACAATCATAAAACAATGCAATCTATAATCTAATTGACAACGTGAACAATTTAACCTCCCTACTCCAGCTCATAAGTCGGTCCGGCCGACGTACCAATCATGGCCTTGGTAGTGTTGTCCCTGCACCTCTTCAAGAATTTGAACAATGGTGTCCCACCAGTTCCCCGTAGTTCACCCGTCTCAGCCTCTTTGGCTACTGCGGTCTCCTCTTCATCCTCCTCATCATTGACCTCGTCGCCAAGTAATCTACGAATCCTTGGCGAGGGCTTGCGTCTGGCCTGTTGAACGATAAACAGACTGACGACTCGCATATGTTTCTCCCTGAATCGCTTGAGGGCTTCGAGGGCGGAGTCGTATGCGGCTGCGAGATGAGGATGCGACTGAGCATGTGCGATGACGAGCGGGCGAAGGGGTGTTGGATGAGTCGAAAGGTGAAGCAGGAAAGTACGGTGTGGCAAGGGCATGTACTGTAGCATACGCTGCACGAATGATGCTTCGTTGTTACCGGCTGGTCGAGTGGGGGCGGATGAGGACTCAGAGACCTGCTCTGTAGATCCGATGACGACAGGACTGTGATTGAGGTGTAGTGCCGGTGAGGGCTGTTGGGTTACCGAACGGACCTCGTCATCCGTTGGCGAGTGGTCGACAGTGAGAAAGATATCGATGGCGTGGATCAAACTGCTCTGACCAGCACTTGGTCCTGAGAACATCCTGCCTTTTCTCTCCCCTCTGTTTGCATTCTCGGCAGCATGAGCCTGATCATCCGCGCCCATGAACAGCCATCCAAGACTATCCGGTCCCTCGGAGTCACCCCCTTTGAACCATGGCCTGATCAGGTGATAGAACTCTTCTGGATCCACCTCCTTCATGATCGACAAAGTGATATCTCCGATTCGATCAATCTGAACAGCGAGTTTCTTGAGGTATAGCGTTAATCGCCTGAGAGCAGTCTGATCCGCTAAGAACAATTCATCGAGTGATCGACGCATGAGTCTCAATGCTTCCGATCCGGCAATCTCACACAATGCCGAGATGATGTAGAATTGCTGTTCGGATCGAGTATTGGTGAATGACGCGAGGGTGTAGGTGGGTGGGTTGGTGGCAAGCGATAATGCGGAAGACAAAGCGGAGGCGTGAAAGTTGTAAAGAACCGTGTCGGCGTATGTGAGGACAGGCGGTAGACCGAGTAGGTCCGACACTGCGAGTAGAGGTACACCGAGGCAAGCAGGAATTTCGACTGGATTGGGAGCAATGGTTGTGTGGGCGTAGAAGTGGGTGAGGAATGCGAGGACGACGTGAGCGCGGCGGAGCAGGCATAGCGAGGCGCTCAGCCCATCAATGGCCAGGACAGGCATCTGCTATGAGCATCATTCACACGCGAGTGGACATTGTGACATACAGATTGAACACCCTTTCGCCAAAGCAATTCTCGTTCTCTATTCCCTCCTAGCAGCACTCCATCGCCTGGCCCCGCCCCTCTTGCAGCATCCAAAGCTTCTTCCCAAACTACCCAACTTCCTCCAAGCCTTTCAACGTTCCGATCAGCAGGTAAAAAACCTGTCCTCACATCGACTTCGAAATCGGCCGAAGCGAGCGATGCGATATTCGGTGCGAGTCCATTAGACTCGTGAGCCGATGTAGTTTGTGAACTTGATGGAGCTGAATTCGAGGGTCCAGCAAAGGATGGCGGTAGCGATAGGAAATGACCCGGAGGAAGGGCCATTGGGAAAGATGGGGTTATTTGATCACCCAGATTTGCTTGGGGGGTGGCGATAGGTGCGTCCAAGACGTGTGGTCTCGCGGACATTGCGAGACTGGACATTTCGGAAGATCGGTGATCGTTGTCTTGATCGAGTTGTGGGATATATGAGTTGTTTATGCAAGAGACATCTGTGTTATGAAGAGATACGGTTGATGAGTAACGTCGCCTGACTTTTGACTTTTGTAGCAACAAACGACGCAATCGTAATTATTTCCATATCGAGTAACTCCGTCCACCAATTCCGGAATCTAGACATGGCCACCAGATATGCAACTTCGGACCGATAACACGGCAAGTGATTCAATATATCGATCTCAAGATAGTGTGATGTACGAGTACAAGAAATGACAGGTCGACACTACAAGTAACGACAGAGAGCCCAATTAAAGAACCCATATACTAGCGCCGATCCGCAGGAGGTCCCATGATATTCGCAACCATATCCTTATTCCACCTGCCCGGGTCATTCTCGGGCCAAGCCTTATTTCCATTTTTCATGACCTTTTCATTCTCCTTGTCCTTATCTTTTTCCTTGTCCTTGTCCTTGTCTTTGCTCCGATCCTTTTCCTTCGAGATGCCCATGGCGGCAGAAACCGATTTCCAGCCTCGTGATTTCGGTTTAGTCGCTGACGACATGTGTGAGGCGCGATTTGGCGACGGAGTGACGGCAGGAGCACGTGCCATGGTCTGCAGCATTGGATGTTGACTTGCCGGACCTACATGCCGGATAGTAGGTTGCGGTGCAGACGGTGAAAGGTCAGAGCCCGAGTCCGAGTCCGAGTCAGATGTAGGAGCAACAGAATTATGCTGACCATTGTCCGTCTGAGATCGTTGATAGCCAGGAGCTGGCATCGCTCTTGATGAGGAACCGCCAAATTGACCAAGATCGGAATGATTGCGAGCCGGACCAGGACCTCTTGGCGTCGGCAGTCTGTCGGTCTGAGGTGCCATTGGCGGAGGTGCCACTCGATTCGCCCTAGAAGATGGCTCGGTGGAGATCATGAGATTTCCCATCTCCTCCTTCAGCGTAGCTGCACTAGTACGTTTCGAGAAATCCATGCCAGGCGGTGAAGGGACAGGCGAGACTTCCAGCGAAACTATACGTTGAGATGGTGTACCAGGATTCGATGATAAGGGTGTGACGTCTCGCTCGATTGATTTGAGTTGCTGAAACTGAGGAGAGTGAGGCTGAGCGATCGTCGCCGGCTCGGCCCCTGGTGGGAGGGGTAGACTACTAAATCCTCCACTGGTAGTACGCGTCCGATTTGTCGATCGGAAATTGTCAGACCAAGGTGCTAATGGCGGCTGGGTCTGCACTGCTGAAACAACATCCCACCAGCCTCCAGCACTGCTGGGAGTAGGTTCGGGCGTCGTCTGAGCCTCTGGCTGGGCGTCGAGAGGAGGATCAAACGACAGCGGAGGCAATACAGGAGGTCGTCTGGCAGGTGGTAGCATAGAAGCTCGATCCGTTGTTGTCGATGATCGCGTAGCTGTAAGCTCGATACCTATACTCTCGTCCGAATCCGTATCCGTCATCGAGTCGAGGGTATTGCGGCGGTGCGGCAGGCTCGTAGAACGGGCGTGACTGAGGTGCGGTGGTTTGGGTAAGGTATCACTCTCTACAGGCGCGTTGACGAATGAGGAAATTGCTCTGCGGTGTGTCGACGGCTGTTTGCTGATGCCACCGTTAATGTGGTTCGTGCCAGTCAGGGCATGCATTCTCGCCTGCTCGAAAACATGGTCGTAAGATCCATCCGGGAACTGACGTCAGCTCCCACGGCCCCACGGCATATCAACGACTTACTCTGAGCTTGATACTGTCTATCAAACCTAGCAGAGTCGATAGTAATTCGTGCTCTCGGTGCGCATTCTTGAGAATGTCGGTCTCGTATACAATGAGCTCGTCCAGAACTCGATATGCAGCCGAATCATCAAGTCGAGGGTTCACGTATAGCGAGCTAGTCGTGGACTGTAGAGTAGGTTCACGGAACGGTTCTTCATGAGCCGGAGGAGGTAATTGTTCGATGAATGCCTCGACCAATTTGGGTGGTAGAGTTGAAGGCGGGAGGAGATACGTCCGGCGTAATATCAAAAACACAGGTAGTAGTGCTGGAGCCATGGGTGAGGGTTGTTGTCTCGACAAAAGACAGAGAGCCTGCTCCATCTCGCCGATATCCTTTCCTAGCTGTTCGCGTCCACTTCTAGCCCATTTGCATCTCAGCATATACTCGCGTCTTTCCCTAGTCGCATATTCGCTCAGTAGTTCCTGAGCATAGTCTGCCACCCTAGAGGAGCCGTGCACCGGGCTGCCTATGGGAGGTAGAGGTGAAGTTGGTGACATGGGACTAGTGGCGCCTGTTCCTGCGAAACCCCGTCGAGAAAAGTAGGAGGATGAGGAGGAGGGTAATTCACCCGTAAAGGATTGGATCAACTTGATGCAAGCGGACTTGTTTGGTGCAGGAAGGGGGATTTGGTGGACGGGCTTTTCTGGCAGAAGCGTTCGAGCCTTCGCCGAGCGGAATGCAGTCTTGAGCGCGGGGCGTTGTGGTAGAGTCTATTTTCAGTGAGGATACGGGGTGAACAAACGCGAAGGCAACTCACAATTCTCTCGAGGTGCTCTAGCTCGTTCCCGACTGCCCACCTTCCTTCCCCTTCGACCCTTCTCTTGATATGAGCCACGAGGAGTCCCTCACAGACCGGAATAGCCACTAGCAGAAGCTGTGACGCCAGCTCCTGTAGGGTGAAGTATGAGTACGACATCCTTAGCGACAGAATGAGTGTCATGCCAAGCGCTCTCGAGTCGTCCAGTTCCTCCTTCTCCAGTTTTCGGCCATTAACAAACGACAATCCATTTTCAATCTCGGTCAACCGGGCGCTTATATCCTCTAGTGCCTCCCTGCTCAGCGTCGCCTTGCCGCCTCTTCCGGCCTTCTTCTCTTTGAGCTTGTTTTCCCTGAGCAAAAGGTACTCGTAAATCACCTCGAGGGAATGCGAAAATTCGGGCACCGGCTGACTGAGGAGATGGTTCAGGATGGTGATCGGCGACTGCGACCTGTGCAGTGGGAATACGCCTGTTGGAGGTGTGAGGTCTCTTGGATTAGGGATATGCGTTATCTCTTTTGCCCTCTCGAACGCGAAGGAAGTATGGGGGGGTGTCTGACATTAGCCCATGCCGAAGAGTGGATTTGCTCACCTGCTCCTCCAATTCCGCAAGACCTATCGAAACTTCAAACAAAGTGTCTCCTTTACTCCGCCGATATAGTATATACTCCTTCAAAGCCTCGACTGCATAATCGTCCCTGACTGATGGGGCTGACAAGTACGTGACTAGATCTCTGACCATTGAATTTGGCGCCATTCTTCCTGATGGACGTTCATACAACCGGCGGGAAGTTGGTTTTTAGGGCTCACAAGCCTGGGAATTATACAGACCAGCTGAAAGGAGTGTCCACTGGCCACGAAGAGGGTATACGAGATTGATATAGACAGGTGTAGAAGGGTGAGAACATTAGAGGACAGTGAGTTCAACTCTTTCCGTGCCTGGCTACAAAGCGCGTCAGAAATGTGAATGATGACAAGAATAGACGAGCTGCTTCACGTGTCGCTCGGCTCACTAGACTGATCAGAGAGATGAGGTGTGGTATGCATGCATATAGACTCGTTGTTGGTCCACGGATCAAGCTATCGATTTTGATAGCTGTGCTGTCACGAAAGTAGCACAAGAGGAGGTGACTGCGCTCAAGAACGTTCCCGTCAGGCACAAAGAGACCGACTCTACCGTGGGAAATCTCGGTGTCTTGACAAATGACGAGAACAAAAGTCAGCTTGGACTGTGACTATCGACTCGACATTGGTATATTGAAGATGTCAGCTACAGCATGGACACCATCCTCCTGGAGGGAGAAGCCCATTGCGCAGGTAGGTTGATTTCTGAATCTTGTGGTGATATGCGCAGGGCTCATGTACAGGATGTAATCTACGAAAACAAAGAGCACCTTGATAAAGTGTTGGGAAAGTTGCGAAGACTACCACCCCTTGTCTCTCCTGTGGAGGTCAGCTCACCAGTCCCAAGAACTTGCAAAGCTGAACATCAGATTGACAGATTGAGGGCTCAGTTGGCAGATGTAGCTGCCGGCAAAGCATTCTTACTGCAGGGAGGGGATTGCGCCGAACTCTTTGACGACTGTGCTCAGGTAAGTTCTTGGATCTAGTCACACACAGGATGCTGACGAGCAGGACCCAATCGAGCACAAGCTATCATTGTGAGTCGAATCAGCCCAAAAAAGCTGATGGTAGAATCCTCCTAATGTCCCTCATCATCCTACATGGCTCGCGACTGCCCGTCGTGCGTATAGCCCGTATTGCAGGACAGTACGCCAAACCCCGGTCAAAACCGACCGAGATGGTCGACATGGAAGTCACAGAGATTGGGCCTAATGGTGATCAGATCACCAAGACGGAGAAGAAGGAAATTCTCAGTTTCAGAGGAGATAACGTCAATGGTTATGACGCGACGGATCGCCAGCCGGATCCAGACAGGCTCCTTGGGTTCGTTGTCCACTGTGTGCCCACAACATAGAGCTGACTCTCAAGTGCATACTTCCACTCGACTGCTACACTCAACTATATCCGTACATTGCTCTCGTCTGGATTCGCCGATCTCCATAAACCCCTAGATTGGTCTTTCTCTAATGTCCGATCTCCAGAACTACAACAAGCGTTCGCAGGCGTCATTGATAATCTCAGAGACAGTATCGATTTCATGAAAGTTGCGACGGGTGGTTCGGGTGGAGGACAGAGGGGTGGTATGGAGACCGTGGACATTTACACTAGGTAAGCCTCGACCGAATTCCTCCGACTGACATCAGTCACGAGGCTTTGCTGCTAGAATACGAAGAGGCTTTGACTCGAGCATACACCGAGACTGGCCCATCGCGAGGTCGACCTTCAACGTCTCAGACTCCTACCCCGCCCATGTCCCGTTCAGTCTCTTCGATAAGGGACGAAGGTGCCTATCCTCATTCCCCAGTTCGTCCTGGTCGATCGGGAGATGCTCCAACATCCACGCCCGAGGGAATCAAGCATTATAATGTTTCATCACATTTCATCTGGATCGGAGATAGGACCAGGCAGTTGGATGGCGCTCATGTCGAATACTTTAGAGGTATTGCCAACCCAATGTGAGCAGACTCGCTATCTAGGGATTATGATCAAGGCTGATCGATAGTGGTATCAAAGTCGGACCATCAATGGAACCCGAGGAGCTAGTCAGGATACTTGACGGTATGTTTGGCCGTCCGCCATGAGCTGACAAAAGTGGTCAACCCAGACAAGATTCCCGGAAAGGTCATCGTGATTGGGCGATATGGAGCAGACAAGGTCGACAAGCACCTTCCAGGACATATCGAAGCTGTCAAAGCCACAGACCATGTCGTTGTGTGGCAGTGTGATGCCATGGTAAGTCATCTGGTCCGCGCTCAGGGCTGATCATCAGCACGGAAATACCAAATCTGCCAAGACCGATACGACCCTCAAGACTCGTCATTTCGTTGATATCGTCACCGAGATCACTCGGTCGATGGAGATCCATCGAGACATGGGTACGATCCTCGGTGGTGTTCACCTTGAGCTCACCGGAGAAGTCAACGAGGAAGGATTCTCGGTTGTGAGTTCCTTCACGGCAGCGACGGCGCAATGCTGACAGGCAGACCGAGTGTATTGGAGGTTCCATGGAACTGGAGGACAAGGATCTCTCGTTCAACTACAGAACTCATTGTGATCCTCGATTGAACTACGAACAATCGCTAGACGTCGCTTTCTTGATTTCAGACTACTTGAAAGCGAAACGTAGGGGTGAGCCACCCAAAGATGTGTTGCTATCGGGACTCAGGGGTCGAAAGGCCTAAATGTATGCATCTATGATCTACTTAGTTCTTCTAGGACCTTCTTTGCTCCCTCTACAATGATCTCGTGCTCGACCTGATATCAGCTAGGCGCATCAGTATGTGTGCTTACTCACCTGGTGGATCTTTGTCTCGAGCTCCTCTTTCGTCTCGCCTTGCTTCATGAGAATCTCCCTTACTACCAATGGCTCACCCCTGTCTACCTCTGCGACGACTCGATGTACCATCACTCCGGTCTTCTCAATCTTTCCTTCTTGGAAAGCTGTGAATGCCCTGCCAATAGCATCCGCACCGTCGAAAGCACCGGGCAGAGCAGGGTGGAGGTTGATACATGGGATTGGGAAACAGAGGGTATGTGACAATGTAGTCTCGAGATTTGATTGCGATGCGACAGTTTCGGACTGAGTCGAAAGCGAATAGAGATCTGGAGGAGGTAGTGCTGGTGCAGGGGGTGGTTCCGTAGTTCCGTTCAAAATTTCCAGAAATTGGGGTGATAGAATATGCATCCATCCTGCCAAGACGACCAAATCAGGTTTCGAATCCAATACTCGTCTCGCAACTTCCGCATCGTAGTGTTCTCTTGTAGCTCCAGGATTTCTATTCAAGAAAGTCTTGAGGGCACAGACGGATGTTGGGATTGGTGGTGTCTGGGTAGAAGCTCGGGTTAAGCCGTAGGCGTTTGAGCGGGATGAGAGTACGAAGGTGATTTGTGCATTGGGTAGTCGGTCTGAACCAGCAGCATCGATGAGTGCTTGTAAATTTGATCCTGAGCCTGAGATCAGAACTGTGATACGATGTATGCGTTGTGTCGTTGTTGGTGACTGCATGATAAAAGGTGTAGAGTAACGGGATGATGATTCAAAAGTTAACGTAAAGAACGGCACCTGAATCCTCTGAACCCCGTACTCTTCTCCTGCGCCATCTATCACCTTCAACTGTAGCATATCACACTCGCTCACTCCAATCATATACTTTCATCACCGCCGAGTACTCGCTTCACCACCTTATACCACACAGTCATCTGTATATATACACACCATGCCAAAGAAGCCGCCGACCAATAAACGGCCTCCACCCAAGGCAATCAAGAAGCAAACTCAGCAGCCCAACGCAGCTGCAGCGCCCACAGCACCCGCTCGGCCGACCTCGCACCCACCCTTACGCACACCCAGCAATCCATACCTAGACTCACTTGGTCAGCCCATCGATTTTGCAGCTTTTGCATCTCGACCGGCGACCGTTGACCCTAATGATCCCGGTTTTTCAGCTGCGCTCTCGGACTGGTCCGCTTCGACTTTGGGTAAATTGAATGCCTTGCCCAACTTTGATCCAAAACAGCTCAATGCGATTGCAGAAGCCGCCGTTGGTGGTGCTCATTCGGGAGTCATGGCTCCTGGAGGCAATGGGGCCGGAGGAACCATGAGTGGATTACCGATCGACCTGCCTGCTAGTCTTGCTGCTCTGTTTGAAGCCAAGTTGACCTTGGATCGGGAAAAGGCAAAGCTGCTGCGTATGCAAAAGGAACTAAAAGCGCATAGAGAACAAATGAACGGGGTAGGAAATGGCAAGGGTAAAGAGGTTGCCTTGATTGAAGAAGAGGATTGCCCATGTGGTCGACCGTGAGTCTTTTGGTCACTTGCTACGACTTTGGAGTCAAGAGTCGAGCTGAATGTAAGGCATACCCACCATGAATATTCCGCTTCGAACCACTCTGCCGACTTTTCCGATGAATATTGCTGCGAAACAGATGACGACGGATGTACATCCGACTGTGGCTGTAATTGTCACGAATACCACGCCGACAATTGCGATTGCGATCAATGTATGGCCGAGCTGGAAGAACACGAACATCATCACCATAGCCATGCTCATGGCCATCATCACGATCACGATCACGACCACGATCATGAGCATGATCACGACCATGTTCATGGGCATGGACACGGGCATCATCATAATCATAGCCATAGTCATCACGGCGGAGCACACATCTCTGAAATTGATGTCGAAATTGAAACTCCCGAAGCACCTCTTCAGCATCAAGCACCACCCGATATCGCTGAACAAGTTCGGAACGCTACCGTCCAATTGAAGAATGCTACCGCTGAGGCGAATCGGGCATCATTACTGGCAGAAGCGCAGCAGGGTCAAAAAGCAAATGGGCATGGTCGGCAAGGTCTGATCGGTCCTCCAGGCGGAAAGAATCTATCCCAAGATCCCGAGCGCTTGGTACGTTCATCCATGAAAACCTCAGAATCGGGCTAACAATCAGGACGAGCTAGTCCGCGAGCTGTTCAACTGGATCAAGGCGGTCGTTTGGACGATCGAGCAGGCTGCAGTCGTCGCTGGTCGGCGGAATTGGCACGACTCCAGTGTCCACTAGGGCTTTCTCTCCCTCACATATATATTTCTACATTACATCACACACTCTTTACACTGTCATTTGCCCTCAATCTTTGCACCGTCCCCTGTACCTCATACCTGCATGCATCTGTACCGTGTCCACTATATCTGTTGCAATGGCTTGCCTACAGCATAACCCGTGAAATCTATCATATATGCAGTACATGCTCTAGCCTACTCAAAACACTAGTGCTATCTACTCCTGAGCATCGCCATTGGGTTGCTCTCGTCCGACTCCACCTCCGCCGCCACCACCCCTGCCTCGTCCCCCACGTCCGCCTCGTCCCCCACGCTCGCCTCGTTCTCCTCGTTCTTGACGCTCGCCGCCAGCATTCTGCATAGCGTAGTTGATGGCTTGTGATCGGAATGCAAGACCTCGCGTTGTCTCGATCAGGGTCGCTGTTGGGGTTGGGTGTGGTCTCGAGATGTGTAGCATGTTCTGACATTAGCTCCTTTCCCATGACTGCTTGAGAAGATTGAACACGTACGGAAGCCAAATCGATTTTGGCATCGACACCCATTCGGGAATCTCGAATGAGGTTGACAATCCACTTTTCTCCCTCCTCATTCGACATGTTGAGCGTCCTCGATAATTCACTGGATATCAGTAGGGGTTCTAATGCAATCATGAACCGGACGTACGAGATGTCAATACGCTGATGGATCCTGCAGTAGACTTCTGTAATCAGGTATCGGGCATTGTCGACAAAGTCATCGGCAAAGCCAGATAGGAAGAAATCGTTCCTGACCACATTCTCGGCCACCGACAACTTCTTTTGAGCCTGATCAAGATCAAAGTCGACAAAGAGATCCTTGAGGAAACTCGTCACTGGATCCGAGTACTGGTATTCCTCCATTCGAACAATCTTGACCAGCTCCTTGACGTGATCTCTGTTTCCTCTTGTACCTGCGACTTTGGGTGCGCGTCTCGAAATGACGGCAGCGGCGACGAGGTATCGGAGAAGGTGGGGACATGAAGTTTGGATGGTGTTGAGGTATGGTGGCGAGAGGAACATTTCCAGTAATCCACCCTGTCCATCTTCCAAGTTCCAGAAAACAAACAATGACCAGTGTAGTAGCCATGTTCGAGCTTGTAGCTGAGCGACGGGTTTATCCAATGAAGTTCCGTGAGGGTTATCAATGATATCCCTCAATTCCTTCACTTCAGATGCGGCTGATTCCCATTCTCCAGAAAGGATGTTGGAGGCGAGTTTACCCCAGTGGGCAGAGAGGTTGAGTTCGAAAGAGGATGAAAAGATTAAAAAGTGGTACAAAAAGTTGGCGGCCGTTGCGTAGTCTCCGAGCGAGTATTGGCATTTTCCAAAGTGATATAGCGCATTGATTTGGTCCACAGAGATCTGACATTAGAAACCATGTACCAGTGACAGTATAGCCAACGTACATTGTACTCGGACCGCAGGATTTCCAAGTTCTTCTCCTTGTCTCCGCTGCTCTTGAGCTTTTCCACTGCCTCTGGGTCATCAATGACCTTCATCACTGGCTGAGCCTTCTCCTGTAATGTCTGGTACTGCTCCGTCGCCTTGTTCTTTAGTGTTGTAAAGTCTCTACATCAGCTTTTACCCCTTTTCACTAATCCGGTGAAACTTACCAATAACCTCGATTTGCGCGCCCGCGTCTTTTGCCGTGTTGAACAATGTCTCGACATAGTCGACCATATTTGTCTCCTTGACTAACTCATACCTATCATCAGTCGCTTTCTATCATACCCTTGCTCGGTAACGTACTGTGCTTTGGCGACTTGACTCGAAGGAAATAGCTCGGTCTCGGCAAGATGATCCAAAAGGGGGATGGTAAGATGTCGGTCGAGGTTTGCGACCAATTTTGTAGTGAGATCGTATTGCGCCATATCTGTGATGGCCATTTTGAATTGAATCGACTCTGCTGTAGGTATGTATATAGCAAGAGTCGCGTCTTGTGTAGTATACAAGTATCTGACTTATTGTCCTAGCAACTGAAATTCACCAGGCGCACGCGAGAATGTAGGTGCCACATTAGTTTGAAATACCGTATAACTCCGCTGGCTCACTGTAATTGTAGAAAGAAGGCCATGCATATGATATGAAGGGGGTGGATGAGGGGAAATACAAGGACAATATATGTAATGCAATTAAATAATTCTAGAAGACTTGTTGAGGTTTTGCTGAAGAGCTTGGACTAGCTTTCCTGGGCGACGAAGTGATCCCATCAAACCCATGAGGCAGGTCAGAAGAATCACACTCCCTGCTTGATGTGTCGCTGCCAGAGGTACAGGGACGAGGTAAAGAAGTGTCGTGATACCCAATGTCACCTGAGCGATGGCTGCGGCGGCAGTCAAATTCGTCAAGCGGCGAGATGATGTAGGCAGAACCGATCGGAGCGCGCGGGATCGAGCAAGGAATGGGAGAGAGATGAGGACCGCAAAAGTCGTGGTGGCCTGAATGTCAACGCGACCGAAATGAACAACTTGGCTTCACTTACAAAGAGTCGGTGATCAAACTGAGCAGTCACTGGGTTCTCTAGCATATTTCTCCACCAGTTGTCCTTTTTATCGGATCGCTTAGCGTATCGAGTATCTAGCAATTCATCCGTGGGTGGTACCAGTCGACCGCCCATGGTTGGGAACTCGTTGTAAACCAGGCCGGCGTCGAGTCCGGCCACAAAAGCACCAGAAGAAGCAGTGAAGAAGACCATTCCAGCGGCTAGATAGACCAGTGCTCGGTAACGCCTGACGGCTGGAGAGGACAGCACAGTGTTGAGCTTGGCGACGACATCACTTCCGCCAGCATTGACAGCTCCAGTCATCTTGACATCGCGACGTAGACCAACGGCAGTGTATACCATACCGACATACAAGGCTAGAGCAGCGCTGAGATGGGCGGCAAGTCGGTACTGCGACACTCGAGGAACAGCTTTATCGGTAATGATCTGCTCGTCTAGACCGGACTTGACCATGAACCAGCCAAGAGCACCTTGAGCGCCGATACCGGCGCCGATTGCTAGTAGCTTGAACTGAAGAGATCGAGGAAGACGGTAACGAGTCATGTAGTACGCAGTTGGCAGGATGAAGCTGGAATTAGCATTTAGTCTGCCAACGGTCGACGCCAACTTACGCGACACCCAGTGTTCGACCGGCTATACGATGGGCCCATTCCATATAGAAGATGAACTTGAATTCAGACATATCGAGCTTGGAGTTCGTCCTGCCATCAGTCGAGAGAGGGGGAGCTAGATGGACCAACTTACAAGACACCCTCGGGCGACACTCTGTATTTCTCCCATTCGACGTTCCACTCGGCATCGGTGATCGGGGGAAGGATACCTGTGAATGGCTCCCATTCAGTGATACTCAAGCCAGACTCTGTCAACCTCGTGAGACCACCAATGATGACGATCCCAAAGACGAGAGCTGAACATCCGAATAACCAATTGGGCAGTGAGCGTGGTATAGCCTGGGATGTGGTCGGTGTAGCTGCCGGAGCTTGGACATGTGGTGGGAAGCCCACTCGCGCATCGAAAGCAGCTGTTGTCAGGCGACGGAAAGAGGGGGAGAAGAAGGTGGTGTTCCGGGCGGCCGGGTGAAATCGGTGCGAGTACCCAAAGTAGGGTGTGAGGGGTGTGGTTGGGCGTGATGGGCCTGCCAGCGACGAATTCAGTCTGAAATGGGTATTTGATCGACATGCAGGGGTGCATGACCGACGGAGCAGCGTTCTCAGAGGGCCGATCGGTGTTGCCATGTCTCGAGATGGGGTGGTGAGCGATGAAGTCTAGAGATCGGCGGACGAACCGGAACTGACTTTTTGGGATCTTAAATATCGTGGGAAAGTGAGAAAGGTGGAGGTGGTCTAGCAAGATGTCAAGGGAATGGTTGGACAATGCAAGTGTCCAGCATATCAATATGTCGTGGAGCCAGGTGACCCCGCCCTCGATTGTCCCCCGAGGAGCCATGGCGGACAAATACAGAGAAGTGTTTCATATACTGGCCGACAGAGAGAACCGGAGGTCTAGATCTAGTCGAGCACGCTCGGATTCAGTTGGCGGTCCCGAGAGGGCCATCAACTACTCGGTCCAGAATTCAACCAAGTACGAGCGATCCAATCGGTACTCCAACATCCTGTCCTACGACAAGACATCGGTCAGAGTCCGGGGGAAGGGATACTTGAACGCCAATATTGTTGTTGCACGGAACGGACATTGGTGGGTTGCGGCACAAGTGAGTCGTATGACCCGTGCAGACAGTGTGACTAAATCCTAAGGCGCCTTTGCCTGACGACTTTCGAGCCTACGTGAGCGCATTGTATTATGGGGATGCCTCGACCCATCCAGAAGTACCTAAAGGGCAAGGCAAAGCGAATCATAAGGCGGTCATTATCGTGCAGTTGACGGGATACAAAGAGGGTGGGAGACCAAAGGCAGATCGATACCTGCCGTGGGTCCGGTTCTCATACCCGCTCGGAAAACCCATGCTAATCGGCAGTGACGATACTCGGGGAGACTCGATCAAGCTATTCCGAGGGTACAAAGATGGACCTCAACTACTTCTCGCTACGCAAAGTGTCGAACGCCAATACGAACTATCGAGCGACTTGACACACGCCCAGATCTATCCAGTCCATGGCGGATCAGATCTGATACACGAAGGAGACAGGAAGAAAGATCTATGGCACTATTATTTTGACGCATGGCCGGATCATGGTGTACCCGAAGGAATCGCGATCGAGCGTCTGAAGGCTTTGGTGTTCGAGGTGGGTCGGAAGAGGGAAGAGCTGGGTGATTGTGAAGTCTGGGTCCATTGGTATGTACATCCCACTAGACTTCAGCCGACGTCAGTTCTGCCGGTGTTGGAAGGACCGGGACGTTTATCGCTTTATCGTCTTTATTGCTTCCGGCCAAGCCAGGTGTCAAGATCCCCGAATCACCTCTCGGCCCGCTCCCCGATGGTCTGTCAGGAGATGAAGTTGCAGCCACGGTCGATGGGATCAGAGAATACAGGGGGATGCTGGTCCAGAACGAGGATCAGTTGAAGTTGGTATATGATCTAGCTCCTGAGCTGTACTAGGCCGTTCAGGAAGTAGTGGGAGCCAATTTCCGAAATACAATGTGTATGTAAGCATGTAGAGTACCTGTGTAGCTATCTTTCTTGGCTCATGACTGCACGCCCAGATTTCTTGGTTGTCCACACGCAACGCAACGCACGAGCAGATGATTGTTGATGATGACCGACAGGCACGACGTCATCGGATCTCCGGATTCACCTTGTTTCATCCTTCACCTCGTACCGTATTCCAGGTGTTCAATATGCCTACACCTAATCACACCCCAAGAGGATCTCGCACGACTCTGCCGCCGAGGTTGACAGTCCCACCATTCCCTCCACAGCTCTATCGCCGCCTGCTACTCACTGTGCAAAAGGATGGTGTCTTGATCAGACCACAACACCCTACAGGCGAAGACGAGGACGATGTGCGCACAGACGGGAGTACTGGCGTACTGATCAAGTGGGGAGCGAAAGGCAAAGTAGATACCTGGGATGGGGAAGGAAACCCAGATGACGACGAAGGAGTGGTACTAGGAGGTCTACTGGGGATCGTACGACTATGGGACGGTACGTCTGCACGATTGTGTCGTAGCTGAATCTCCAGCTGCATACCTTCTGGCATTCCTTCGGCCTACGACCCAGCCATTCCCTCTGTTTCCCAACCATGTCGATCCCGGACGTACGACCTCGTCAGAAGAAACTCGTGCGGCTACTGCAAGCTCGCATCAAGTATATACGCTAAAGGACATACACGCCATTCCGCTTCTACCTGATCTTGCAGAAAAGGCCGTCAGGTATCTTGGGAAGCTCGAGGCAAGTGGCTAGGCTTCAAGACAGGGTAAAGCTGACCTGAAGGACAAGCGTCGACCTCGAAGGCGCAAAAACACGATGCGAAGCAGGACACCTTGGAACCTGTTTGGAGGGATCCGTGGACCAGGATCGGTGGCGCAAGAAGAGACAAAAGCAGACTCTTCTGACGAAGAGTCTTCGGAAGACGAGGATAGCGATGATGAGCACCTGCCAGTAGGCGACAAGATGGATCTTCCGACGCCAGAAGCAGATGAAACGCCCGAACCTGCCCCAGCACCTGCAGATACCATCACGGACCCTCGCAAACGATTCAGTAGAGGGTGGGGAAGTTTCATGTCGAGGTCAAGCAAGGAAACGCCATCGCCGTCCCCATCGAAACTCGACAAACCCAAACATTCTCGCGCACCTTCTGCCGAAATTATCGATAAAGTCGCGACGCCCGAACCGCCAAATGCAGCCACAACATCAACACCATTCGCTTCGGACCCACCTCAGCGTCGCGAATTAGAGACCAAGATTCTCAAACAGATCATTTCAGAATTCTCGGCGGGAACATTCTTCTACAGCTTCGATTTCGACCTCACCCATAGCCTGCAGCACAAGAGGCAATTGATCTCGAGTCGCTCGGCGACAGGCAATGCGCTGGCCACTTTGTTGACGGACGAGACATCCACCTTTCCACCATCGCCAAGCGAGATTCAACCCACGCCCGCTTCGCCTACACCTTCCTCGATGACAAAAGACGACTTTATCGAGCCAGACATTCACGTACCCTTATGGCGACGCGCAGACCGCCGGTTTTTTTGGAACGAATGGCTATGTAAGGACTTCATCGATCTGGGTCTACACGGCTACATCATCCCAGTCATGCAAGGCTGGGTCCAATCGGCTTCGTTTACGGTGCCCATACCTCCAAACCCACTTGAGCCTACGGTCGATCTCGGTTCGGTTCCTGTGGATATCAACGTAATTTCTCGACGCAGTCGCGATCGAGCTGGATTGAGATACCAAAGGAGAGGTATCGATGATCAAGGTCATGTTGCCAATTTCGTAGAGACAGAGATGATCGTCAGAGCAAAGGTGAGTTTGTTGTGGAAACCGGCTGAATAGACTGCTAATGACCAGGTCGAGGGGAAGGTCTCACTCTTCAGCTTCGTTCAGATCCGAGGGTCAATCCCGCTAAAGTGGTCTCAGTCGCCTTACTCGATGAAACCCCCTCCTGTACTTGACCAGCCGGTCGACAAGACATACTCCATTGCCGATCTGCACTTTACCGACATCACAAGCCGTTATGGACCCACTGTGAGTCTGCCAGCATTTCGGACGATGGCCACTGATGACAGACTATCGTCAATCTATCCGAACAGACAGGAAAAGAGGGAATAGTAACGAATGGATACCGCGACCTGGTCAAGGAGCTGGATCGTTCAGATGTCACGTAAGTCTCGTATGTCGCGCTAAGCTGATGATAGTTATAAAGACTTTGATTTCCACGCCAAGTGCAAAGGAATGAATTGGGACAACATCTCGGAGCTTGTCAAGGAGCTGGATTTCAATGAGATGGGCTACTTGTGGACACTCCAGGGCGATTCAATCAGAGAGCAGAAAGGTGTATTCAGAACCAAGTCAGCCGCAGTCTATCCCGGTCGGCGCCAGAGCTGACGAGCAGTTGTATCGACTGTCTTGATCGAACCAACGTCGTTCAATCCGCTCTTGCTCGTCACGTCCTTTCCACCATGTTGACACAGCTCGGTCTCGTCGTTGCCGGCTCTACGGTAGAAAGCGTCTTCAACGACGTATGGGCCAACAACGGCGATACAATCAGTCTCTGCTACGCCCATACCTCAGCTCTCAAAGGCGACTTTGTACGGACCGGTAAAAGGGATCTACATGGTATGCTCCACGACGGAGTGAGCTCTTTGAGCCGGATGTTCTACGGGGCCGTCTCGGATTTCTTTGCTCAGGCAGTCATTTCATTCTTCCTGGGTCATCGGAATATGGGCGTCTTCAGCGAATTTTTGCAAAACTTGCAGAGTTCGGATGCGTCCAGTCTGATTCAGC
>Ga0308160_10000828_pt1 | contig 50289 bp, 50 predicted proteins | sample PhyFR1_FD_201036 | JGI IMG/M metagenome (GOLD analysis project Ga0308160, IMG submission 201036) | Phyllosphere microbial communities from UC Gill Tract Community Farm, Albany, California, United States - DLSLF.R1 | ecosystem: Host-associated > Plants > Phyllosphere > Unclassified | place: USA...
ACGGCCAGCAGCTGGACGCTGGAAGCGGGCCGGTTGGCGGCTTGCGCGGCGCTGGCGATTGTCGCTTCGACAGCTTGCAAGTTGGCGGCGATTGTGGACATAATTGTTTTCTATGGGCAATTTTCGAGCGGGTTCGCCGGAGCTGCCTTCACGCGGCATAGGGATTATAAATGGACATCTCCGAACTACTCGCCTTCTCGGTAAAGAACAAGGCCTCCGACCTGCACCTCTCGGCCGGCCTGCCGCCGATGATCCGCGTGCATGGCGACGTGCGCCGCATTAACCTGCCGCCGCTCGAGCACAAGGACGTGCACGCCATGATTTATGACATCATGAACGACGGCCAGCGCAAGCAGTACGAGGAAGTGCTGGAGTGCGACTTCTCGTTCGCGATCCCCGGCCTGGCCCGCTTCCGCGTGAATGCCTTCAACCAGGAACGCGGCGCCGCCGCGGTGCTGCGTACCATCCCCTCGAAAATCCTGACGCTGGAAGAACTCAACGCACCGAAGATCTTCGGCGAACTGGCCCTGAAGCCGCGCGGCCTGGTGCTGGTCACCGGCCCGACCGGCTCCGGTAAATCGACCACGCTGGCGGCGATGATCAACCACCTGAACGAAACCGAGTACGGCCACATCCTGACGATCGAAGACCCGATCGAATTCGTGCACGACTCGAAGAAGTGCCTGATCAACCAGCGTGAAGTCGGCCCGCATACGCTCTCCTTCAGCAATTCGCTGCGCTCGGCGCTGCGCGAAGACCCGGACGCCATTCTCGTCGGCGAACTGCGCGACCTCGAGACCATCCGTCTCGCCTTGTCCGCTGCCGAAACCGGCCACCTCGTGTTCGGCACCCTGCATACCTCCTCGGCCGCGAAGACCATCGACCGTATCGTCGACGTGTTCCCGGCCGAAGAAAAAGAGATGGTGCGTGCGATGCTGTCGGAATCGCTGCAGGCCGTGATCTCGCAGACGCTCCTGAAGACGAAGGACGGCTCGGGCCGCGTCGCCGCGCACGAGATCATGATCGGCACCCCGGCGATCCGTAACCTGATCCGCGAAGCGAAGATCGCGCAGATGTATTCGGCGATCCAGACCGGCAGCAACGTCGGCATGCAGACCCTGGACCAGAACCTGACGGACCTGGTGCGCCGCAACGTGATTTCCAGCGCGGCCGCCCGCTCCGCTGCGAAAATCCCTGAAAACTTCCCGGGCTAAGGACAAAAGAAAATGGAACGCGACCAGGCATCCAAATTCATGTTCGACCTGCTGCGCCTGATGGTCAGCAAGGGCGGCTCGGACCTCTTCATCACCGCCGGCTTCCCGCCTGCGATCAAGATCGACGGCAAGATGACGCCGGTCTCGAGCCAGCCGCTGACCGCCGCGCACACGGCGGATCTCGCGCGTTCGATCATGAACGACAAGCAGACCGCCGGCTTCGAACTGACGAAGGAGGCGAACTTCGCGATCAGCCCGGGCGACCTGGGCCGTTTCCGCGTCTCCGCCTTCGTCCAGATGAGCAGCGTCGGCATGGTGCTGCGCACGATCACGACGCAAATCCCGAAGTTCGAGGACCTCGCGCTGCCGAATGTGCTGAAGGACGTGATCATGTCCAAGCGCGGCCTGGTGATCATGGTCGGCGCGACCGGCTCGGGTAAATCGACGACCCTCGCTGCGATGGTCGGCTACCGCAACGAAAACAGCTACGGCCACATCATCACGATCGAGGACCCGGTCGAATTCGTCCACCCGCACAAGAACTGCGTGATCACCCAGCGCGAAGTCGGCGTCGACACCGACAGCTTCGAAGCGGCCCTGAAGAATTCCCTGCGCCAGGCGCCGGATGTGATCCAGATCGGCGAAATCCGCGACCGCGAGACCATGGAACACGCGATCGCCTTTGCTGAAACCGGCCACCTGTGCCTGGCCACCCTGCACGCCAACAGCGCCAACCAGGCGCTGGACCGCATCATCAACTTCTTCCCCGAAGAGCGCCGCCAGCAGCTGCTGATGGATCTTTCGTTGAACCTGCGCGGCCTGATTTCTCAGCGCCTGGTGCCGAAGAAGGAGGACAAGGGCCGCGTGGTGGCGATGGAAATCATGCTGAACTCTCCGCTGATCTCGGACCTGATCTTCAAGGGCGAAGTCCACGAGATCAAGGAGATCATGAAGAAGTCGCGCGAGCTCGGCATGCAGACCTTCGACCAGGCCCTGTTCGACCTCTACGAGCTGGACAAGATCTCGTACGAAGACGCGCTGCGCAATGCCGACTCGGTGAACGACCTGCGCCTGAACATCAAGCTCAACAGCAAGAATTCGAAAGACCGCGATTTCTCGGCCGGGACCGAGCACCTCGGACTCGTCTGACGACTGGCGGGTGTATGATCCCGCCATGAACGTTTTCGACTTCGACGCCGTCGCCCTCGACGGCACCCCCACCGACCTGTCGCGCTACCGCGGCAAGGTGCTCTTGATCGTCAACACCGCCAGCGCCTGCGGCTTCACGCCCCAGTACAAGGGGCTGGAAAGCGTGTATCGCCAGTTCCAGCAACGCGGTGTCGAAGTGCTGGGCTTCCCCTGCAACCAGTTCGGCAAGCAGGAATCCGGCAGCGAAGCCGAGATCGGCGCCTTCTGCGAAAAGAACTACGGAGTCACTTTTCCCCTGTTCGCCAAGGTCGAGGTCAACGGGCCGAACGCCCATCCGCTGTTCCGGCACCTGAAGCGAGAAGCGCGCGGCGTGCTGGGCACGCAGGCCATCAAATGGAACTTCACCAAGTTCCTCGTCGCTCCGGACGGCAGGGTCGTCAAGCGCTACGGTCCCGCGACGAAACCGGAACAGATCCTCGGCGATATCGAAGCTCTGCTCAAGTAAGACAACGCAAAAACAAAAAGCCCGCATCTGCGGGCTTTTTGTTTTGTGCGACCGAGCTTACTTCTGGATCGGCGCAACCGGCACGCTGGCCGGAGTCGGCGACGCGGCTGGCGCCACGCCGGCATCGACTTGCGGCGCGACCGGCGTGGTGGCCGGGGTCGTGGTCAGGGTCGGTGCTGCGGCGCTGCCGGCATCGGTCGCTGCGCCCGACTGGACCGGGGCTGCCGTGGTGCCGGTCGTGGACTGCACGTCGGCCGAGGTCGCGGTCGTGCCCGACGCTGCGCTCGAACCCGAGGTGGTCGTCGAGGTCGAAGTCGATGCCGATGCGTCAGTGGACTCCGTCTTCGCAGGCTCCTTGCTTTCCTTGTGCTTGGCCTTGGTCTTGGCCGTATGCTTGGCCTTGGCAGTGTCCTTCTTGACTGCAGGCTTGGCATCCGCCTTGGTGTCCGCCTGGGCCGAAGCGGCAGCGGCAGGCACGGCAGGTGTGGCAGATGCGGTGCTCACGGTCGACTTGACGTCCTTGTTGTCGACCAGGACGGCCGTTTTCGAATCCATCTTGCCGGTATTGGCTTTGGCGACAGGCGCCGGGCTTTGGGCAAAAGCGGCGCTTGCGAACAGGCCGGCGATCAGGGTGGCGGTGATTTTCTTCATGGTGTGGCTCCTTGGTATGGCCGTCGCCCGTGCGACAGGCAAGGGAAGCCCGCGCTGACGCGGGCTCGGTCGGCTGAGGGGTGCTTACTTGGTTTTTGCGGTGGCCGAGACATCGGCGCCATGGGTGCCGGTGTGGCCGGTGGCGCTCACTTCTGCTGGCGGGTGAATGCTCGACTTGCCGGCGGTGGTCTTGGCGTCCTTGGCATCGGCCTTGATGGCTGCCTTGGCGTCCTTGGTGTCGGCCTTGATGGTGTCCTTGGCTTGCTTGGTATCGGCCTTCAGCGTGGCCTTGGCGTCCTTGGCGTCGGCCTTCACCTCGGCTTTCGCTTCCTTGGTGTCGGCCTTGACTTCCGCCTTGGTCGGCACCGGCGCAGTCGTGGTGGTCTGCGCGAAGGCGGCAGTGGCGAACAGGCCGGCGATCAGGGTAGCGGTGATTTTCTTCATGGTCGAGCTCCTTGTTGGTTGTCTTGTCAGTGCATGTATTGCATGTCACTGAGCTATCAACGGGGCGTGGTCGACCGTTGTTGACGAACTTAACAATCCCTTACATTCGTGGCATTTGCTTACATCTCATGCAACAAGCCTTGCCTCACGGGCGAAAAAAGGGCTGCACCTGGCAGCCCTTCGTTTCGGCAACATGTTTGGGGATCAGACCTCGGCCCACTCCTCGCCGCCTAGCAGCGGCTCGCGCACGTTCCTGGTCGCAACGCGTGCCGGCATGGCGGGCGCCGGCAGCGTCGTGCCCAGTTTGAACACCGACACCAGGCGAGCCAGGCCGGCTGCCTGATCCTGCAGCGACTCGGCCGAGGCAGCTGCCTCTTCCACCAGCGCGGCGTTCTGCTGCGTGGCCTGGTCCATCTGGCTAATAGCCTGGTTGATCTCTTCAATGCCGGCGCTCTGCTCGGCGCTGGCAGAGCGGATCTCGGCGATGATGGCCGACACGCGCTGCACGCTCGAGACGATGTCGTCCATCGTCTTGCCCGCTTCGGCCACCAGGGTGGTGCCGACGCCGACCTTCGACACCGAATCGTCGATCAGCGCCTTGATTTCCTTCGCCGCGCCGGCCGAGCGCTGGGCCAGGTTGCGCACTTCCGATGCCACGACGGCGAAGCCGCGGCCCTGTTCGCCGGCACGCGCCGCTTCCACGGCGGCATTCAGCGCCAGGATATTGGTCTGGAAGGCGATGCCGTCGATGACCCCGATGATGTCGACGATCTTCTTGGACGAGGCGTCGATCGAATCCATGGTGCTCACCACCTGCGCCACCACCTCGCCGCCGCGGCGCGCCACGCTTGACGCCGATTCGGCCAGCGCGTTGGCCTGCTGCGCGTTGTCGGCGTTCTGACGCACGGTCGCGGTCAGCTCTTCCATCGAGGACGCGGTTTCCTCGAGCGAGCCGGCCTGCTGTTCGGTACGGCTGGACAGATCGAGGTTGCCCGCGGCGATCTCGCGCGAAGCGGTGCCGATGCTGTCGGTACCACTGCGCACGTTGCCGACCATGGTGGCCAGGCTGTCGTTCATCTTGCGCAGGGCGGCGTACAGGCGGGTGACTTCGTCGCGGCCGCTGGCCTCGATCTGCGAGGTCAGGTCGCCGCCGGCCACGCGCTCGGCCACGGCCACTGCTTCGTGCAAGGGACCGGCGATGGAGCGGGTGATCAGCCAGGCGAACAGTGCGCCGGCGGCGATCGCCAGGCCGCTGACCAGGAAGGTGATCTGTTTCAGCTGGCGGTCGTGGCCGGCCGCGGTCGTCATCACGGCGGCGGTGGCCGCGTTCGCCTGCTCGACCAGTTTGTCCATTTCGGCCAGGGCGGCCTGGTTCAGCGGATCGATCTGCGTCACGATGGTCTTGATCGCGCCTTCGCCGTCGAAGGCCAGTGCCTGGCCCAGCGCTTCCTTGAAGGGCTTTTCCAGGGCGGCATCGAGGCGGGCGATCTCGGCCAGGCGCTGCTTCTCGCCGACGTCCAGGTCCAGCGCCAGCAAGGTTTCACGTGCCTTACTGTAGCGTTGGCGCAACTCCTTGATGCGCTGCTCTTCTTTTTGCATTGCAGCAACGTCGCTTTGCAAGCCAATGTTACGGATCGCGATGCCGCTTTGCAGCTGCACGCTCTTCATCGTGTCCACCAGCACCGTCTTCTGGCTGGCTGCCTCGATACCGGCGGTGAGACGATCCCGGTTGGCATTACTCAATACGGTATTAATCAATACGACGACGGCAAGCAAGAGCAGCAGCGTGCCGAAACCGGCCGCGAGACGCGTGCCGATCCGTAGATTGCGCAAGTTCATTTTGTTTTGCCTCAAAGAAAATTTAAATGTATTCTAGCTTGGCGAAGCGGTAAAATCACAACTGCCGTCGAGCAGCCTAAATTATCTAAAAGAAGTGTTGCGATTCGGCGACTAGCCCTTCAGCAACAGCGATTCGTGCCGATAGACACCACACGCGATAACGCGTGACATTTACTGAGGATGAGTATGAAAGCATTATTCCGTACGCTGGCCGTGTCGGCAGCGTTGATCATGGCAGCACCAGGCTTCGCAGCCGAGAACGGCACCCAGGAAGAAGCCACTGCCATGGTGAAGAAGGCCGTCGCCTACCTGAAGGCCAACGGCAAGGATAAGACCCTGGCCGAAGTCTCGAACAACAAGGGCCAGTTCGTCGATCGCGACCTGTACATCTCCGTGTACGACATGAACGGCAACGTGCTGGCGCACGGCACCAACGCCAAGCTGATCGGCAAGGACGTCTCGGCCCTGAAGGATGCCGACGGCAAGGAATTCATCAAGGACATCCTGGGCAAGGCCAAGGCTGCCGGCAAGGGCACCTCGGACTACAAGTGGCCGAACCCGACCACCAAGGAAATCCAGGCGAAAACCGTTTACTTCGAAAAGGCCAACGACATGGTCTTCTCGAGCGGCTACTACAAGAAGTAATCCTGTCGGCGGGATAAGCAAAGGGCGGCATGCGTGCCGCCCTTTTTCTGTTTACGCGACGTTCAGGCCCATCGCGCGCACCAGCTCCGCCGCCTGGCGCGGCGAGATGGTCGCGCCGGCAAACAGCTTGGCATTAACCAGCTTCAGTCCGCCGAGGTCCGCCTCGCGCAAGTCGGCGCCATCGAAGCGCGTGTCCTTGATATGAGCGTCGCGCAGGCTGCCGCCCTCAAGAACGGCATCGCGGAAATCGCAGCCCGACAGATCGGCATCGGCGAAGTCGAGGCCGACCAGGGTCTGCTTGCGGAAAGACATGCGGCGCAGGTCGGCGCCGATCAGCAGGCTGTCCTCGAAGGACAGGCCGAGGTAGCTCACCTCCTCGAAGGCGGCGCCGGTCAGCTTGCAGCTGCGGAAGCTGCAGGAGGCCAGCTTGGCGCGGCGCCAGCTGGTGTTGTTCAGGTCACTGGACTCGAAGCGCGCGTCGACCAGGTCACCCGACTCGAAGTCGGCATGCCCTGTCCGGCAGCGCTGCCAGCGCGTGCGCGCCAGGTTGGCGGCGTAGAACGAGGTGTCGAGCAGCGCGCAGTTGCGCAACACGCTGTCCTGCAGGTTCAGGCGCGACAGGTCGGCGCCTGAAAAATCGCAGTCGTCGAAGACGAGCAGCGCGTCTTCCTGAAGCAGCTGTTCGATGCGGGTGCGGTCGAGCGATTCGCCGCTGACGGTGATGGTGGAACGCGGCATCAGCGGCTCTGGATCTCGGCCGAGCCGTGGATCACGCAGCCGCGGTTGACGTTTTCCAGGAAGCGGATCGCTTCGCCCATCGAGGCGGACGATGGCACCAGGCGATTCAATCCGGGCTCGCTGGAGACGCGGTCGAGGCCATAGGCGATCGCACGCGAGACGTCGCGGGCGCGCTTGCCGTCGCTGTTGTAGAGGGCATCGTAGACGCCGACTTCTTCCCACAGGGGGACGAAGCCGGGGGTGGTGGAATCCTCGAAAACGACGACGGGTTCAAGGCCTCCTTCGTCGCGCACGAGGCGGAATACGGAACTCATGGGGTACTCGTGTGGTGATTGGGAGGGAATGCTAGCATGGGTGCGGCTACGGTGTCGGTCGGGTATTCACGGGCACGAAAACGCGTGGGCATGCCCACCCTACGTTACGCGACGGCCACGTACCCTTGCATGGGCGTAGGGTGGGCATGCCCACGCGTTTTTCGTACCGCGGCCTGCCCGATCCTTAATTCACGCCTGTAACGCCCGATCCACCAATTCGATCCAATGCGTCACCGGCGTCTCCGTCCCCGACTGCAAATGCGTCATGCACCCAATATTTGCCGAGACGATCTCCTTGGCCCCGGTTGCTTCCAGGTTGGCCAGCTTGCGGTCGCGCAGTTCGTGGGCGATCTCGGGGTGCAGCACCGAATAGGTACCGGCCGAGCCGCAGCACAGGTGGCTGTCGGCGCACAGGACGACGTCGACGCCGGCCGCGCGCAGCACGCCTTCGACCTTGCCGCGGATTTGCTGGCCGTGCTGCAGCGTGCACGGCGGGTGGAAGGCGACGCGTTCCTTGATCTTCCCGCGCATGGCGACTGCCAGTTCTTCCTCGAAGGCCGGCATGATCTCGGAGAGGTCGCGCGTGAGCATCGAGATGCGCCCCGCTTTCGCCGCGTAATCGGGGTCGTGCGCCAGCAGGTGGCCGTACTCCTTGACCGTCACGCCGCAGCCCGAGGCCGTCATCACGATCGCCTCGACCTGTTCGTTCTCGACATAGGGCCACCAGGCGTCGATGTTGCGGCGCATGTCGTCCAGCCCCGCTTCCTGGTCGTTCAGGTGGTAGCGTACGGCGCCGCAGCAGCCGGCCTTCGGCGCCACGATCAGCTGCACGCCCAGCGCATCGAGCACCCGGGCGGTGGCGGCGTTGATGTTCGGCGCCATCGCCGGCTGCACGCAGCCATCGAGCACCAGCATCTTGCGCGCGTGGGCGCGGGTCGGCCAGTGGCCGGCGCTGCGCGGACGCTGCACCTTGTCCTGCAATTCCTTGGATAACAGCGGGCGCAGCGCCGTGCCGACGCCATACGCCGGCTTGAACAGGCTCGTTCGCGGCAGGAATTCCTTGAGCATGGTGCGCTTGACGCGGTCCTTCGCGGGACGCGGCACGCGCTCCTCGACCACGCGGCGGCCGATGTCGACCAGGCGGCCGTACTTGACGCCCGACGGACAGGTCGATTCGCAGTTGCGGCAGGTGAGGCAGCGGTCCAGGTGCAATTGCGTCTTGCGCGTCGGTTCCGCGCCTTCCAGCACCTGCTTGATCAGGTAGATGCGTCCGCGCGGACCATCGAGCTCGTCGCCCAGCACCTGGTAAGTGGGGCAGGTAGCGGTACAGAAGCCGCAGTGCACGCAGGCGCGCAGGATGGCTTCGGCTTCGTTGCCTTCCGCGGTGCCCTTGATGAAGTCGGCCAGGTTCGTTTGCATGCTTAAAACATCCGTCCAGGATTGAAAATGTGCGATGGGTCGAAGGCGGCCTTGAGGCGCTCGTGGATGCGCGCAACGGCTGGCGCCAGCGGCTGGAACACGCCGGCGCTTTTATCGCCGCCGCGGAACAGGGTCGCGTGGCCGCCAACGGCGCGCACCGCGCTGCGGATCGTCTCCGCCTCGTTCGACGAGGCGCGCAGCCAGCGCTGCGCCCCGCCCCACTCGATCAACTGTTCGCCGTCCAGCACGATCGCGCCCGTGGTCGACGGCACCGACAAACGCCACAGCGGCGCTTCGCCGGCAAAGAAGGCGTGACGCTGTTCGCGCAGGTCGGCCCAGAAGCCGCCGGCATCCGGCACCACCTGCCCGCCCAGCGATTTGACGGCCGCGTCCACCGCCGCCTGCGCGCCCGCCAGACGCAGCATCAGCACGCCCTGGTACCAGCAGCTGGCGGATAGCGGCAGCGGCTGGCCGCCCCACACGTTGAGCATGCGGATCGCCTCGATCTCGCTCGTCTCGAAGCGCAGCGTGGCATCCAGCAAGGCACGCGGCAGCACTTTGACGGACAACTCCGTGATCAGCCCGAGCGTGCCGAGGGAGCCGGCCAGCAGGCGCGAGACGTCGTAGCCGGCCACGTTCTTCATGACCTGGCCACCGAAGTTGAGCAGCTCGCCCTTCCCGTCCATCAGCTGGGCACCCAGCACGAAGTCGCGCACGGCGCCGCTGTTGGCGCGGCGCGGGCCGGACAAGCCTGCGGCAATCGCACCGCCGAAGGTCGCGCCTTCGCCGAAATGCGGCGGCTCGAAGGCCAGCATCTGGTTCTGCTGCGCCAGCACGGCTTCGATCTCGGCGAGCGGCGTGCCGCAACGCGCCGTGATCACCAGTTCGGTCGGCTCGTAGTCGACGATGCCGCTAAAGCCGCGCGTGTCGAGGATCTCGCCCGCCAGCGCGCCGCCATACCAGTCCTTGGTACCGCCGCCGCGTATGCGCAGTACCCGTTGCTGAGCTGCGGCCGCGCGTATCTGTTCCTTGAATTGTTCAATCATTTTCTAAAAGCGCGGGAGGTCTGGGAAAGGTACTTCGCCGTGGTGCACGTGCAGCTTGCCGAATTCGGCGCAGCGGTGCGGTGTCGGGATCGCCTTGTCCGGGTTGAGCAGCATCGGCACGTCGAAAGCGCGCTTGACGGCGAAGAAGGCGTCGAGCTCGGCGCGTTCGAACTGCACGCACATCGAATTGATCTTCTCCATGCCGACGCCGTGTTCGCCGGTGATGGTGCCGCCCACTTCCACGCACAGGGCGAGAATGGCGGCGCCGAAGGCTTCGGCACGCTCGAATTCGCCCGGCTGGTTCGCATCGAACAGGATCAGCGGATGCATGTTGCCGTCGCCCGCGTGGAACACGTTCGCGCAGCGCAGCCCGTAGGTGGTTTCCATCTGCTCGATGCTGCTGAGTACATGGGCCAGCTGCTTGCGCGGGATGGTGCCGTCCATGCAATAGTAATCGGGCGAGATGCGCCCCGCCGCCGGGAAGGCATTCTTGCGGCCGGACCAGAACTTCATCCGCTCCGCTTCGTTCTGCGAGACCGCGATCGCGCTGGCGCCCGCGCGCTCGAGCACGTCGGCCATGCGTGCGATTTCCTCGGCCACCTCCAGCGGCGTGCCGTCGGCCTCGCACAGCAGGATGGCGGCGGCATCGGTGTCGTAGCCGGCGTGCACGAAGGGCTCGACCATGCGCGCCGAGGTGCGGTCCATCATTTCCAGGCCCGCCGGAATGATGCCGGCCGCGATCACGCTGGCCACGGCATTGCCGCCGGTGACGACGTCGTCGAAGGACGCCATGATCACTTGGGCCGCGATCGGCTTCGGCACCAGTTTTACCGTCACCTCGGTGACGATGCCGAGCATGCCTTCCGAACCGATGAAGACGGCGAGCAGATCCAGGCCCGGAGCGTCCAGCGCCTCGCTGCCCAGTTCGATGATCTCGCCGTCGATGGTAGCCACGCGCACGCGCAGCACGTTGTGGACGGTGAGGCCGTATTTCAGGCAGTGCACGCCGCCCGAGTTCTCGGCCACGTTGCCGCCGATGGTGCAGGCGATCTGCGAGGACGGGTCCGGCGCGTAGTACAGGCCGTATTGCGCTGCCGCCTCGGAAATGGCGAGATTGCGCACGCCCGGCTGGACCACGGCGGTGCGCGCGTACTCGTCGACGCGCACGATGCGGTTCAGGCGCGCCGTGGACAGCACCACGCCGTCGTGGATCGGCAGCGCCCCGCCCGACAGGCCGGTACCGGCGCCGCGCGGCACGATCGGCACATTCAGCTCGCGGCAGACGTTCAGGATCGCCAATACCTGCTCTTCGTTGGCTGGCAGGGTGACGATCATCGGCAGCTGGCGGTAAGCGGCCAGGCCGTCGCATTCGTAGGGCCGGGTATCTTCCGGATCGGAGAGGACGGCGCCATCGGGGAGCCTGGCTTTCAGCGCGGCGGCGACTTGCTGGCGGCGCGCTTCGGGAGGATGCGTAGGGACTTGGAGAGGGGCGGACATGCCGTCGATTGTAGCCACAATCGCATCGTTTTGTCGTATGCTCGGGCTATCTTTTTTTAGGGGCAGGACATCATCATGGGTAATCGACTTTCCAAAATCGCCACACGCACCGGCGACGACGGCAGCACCGGCCTCGGCGACGGCAACCGCACCGGCAAGGACAGCGCCCGCATCCACGCCCTGGGCGAAGTCGACGAACTCAATTCCTTCGTCGGCCTGCTGCTGTGCGAAGACATGCCGGCTGATACGCGCGAGGAACTGGTCTCGATCCAGCACGACCTGTTCGACCTGGGCGGCGAGCTGTGCATCCCCGGCTACCAGATGATCAAGGACGAGCACGTGGCACGCCTGGACGGCCTGCTCGAGAAATACAATGCCGACCTGCCGATCCTGAAGGAATTCATCCTGCCGGCCGGCTCGCGCGCGGCCTCCACCGCCCACGTCTGCCGCACCGTCTGCCGCCGCGCCGAGCGCGCCATCGTTGCCTTGTCCAAGACCGACACGCTTAACCCGCAGCCGCGCCAGTATGTGAACCGTTTATCCGACCTGATGTTCGTGCTGGCGCGCGTGCTGAATCGCTACGCCGGCGGCAGCGACGTGCTCTGGAATCACGAGCGCAAGCGCGGTTAAGAGGTGTCGATGGCCGGCAGTACGCTGTTCGACGTCCGTTTCTACACGGCCGGGGCCAACTGGCCGAGCAATCCCTACCGCCTGCGCGGCAAGGGGACGCTCGAAGTCCAGGACGATTTCGTGATCGTGCGCGGCACCAGCCAGCGCTCCTTCCGCATGCCCAAGCGCGAGGAACACCGCCTGCGCCGGGTCGACATCGTCAACGCCTGGGCCAACGGCCAGGACGTGCGCTTCGACGTACTCGGCGTGAAGGGCGACGTGACGGTCGGCTTCAGCGTGGCCGACCGCGAAACGGCCGCGCGCATCGTCGCCCTGCTCCCCACCCGCCAGACCGAGCAGTTCGTGCAGGAGCACGAGGAAAACGCCGTCTTCCACGACCGTATCGACTACTGGAGCCCGTCGACGCCGGTGATCTGGGGCCTGCTGACGGCGAACATCGGCATCTTCGTCCTGATGTGGCTGGCGCGCCAGACCTACCAGAACGCCCTGGAGGGACCGCTGCGCCAGCTGTTCGCGCTGAACCCGAACGTTTCCGCCCTGCTGCACGCCCAGCAGCTGGTGGAATGGGGGTCGAACGTGGGCCGCCTGACCTTGAACGGACAATGGTGGCGCCTGGTCAGCTCGATGTTCCTGCATGGGAGCATCTGGCACCTGGGCTTCAACATGCTGGCGCTGTGGCAGGTCGGACGGCTCACCGAACGCATCTTCGGCAGCAGCCGTTTCGTGGCCCTCTACCTGCTGGCCGGACTCTCCGGCAGCCTCGCCAGCGTACTGTGGAACCCGCACGTGAACAGCGTCGGCGCCTCGGGCGCGATCTTCGGCATCATCGGCGGCCTGTTCGCCTTCCTCAGCCGTTCGAACAGCGGCGTGCCGCCGACCGTGGTGAGCGAGCTGCGCTCTTCCCTCCTGCCCTTCCTGCTGTTCAGCCTATGGATGGGCTTCGTGTACCCGCACACCGATAACGCCGCGCATATCGGCGGGCTGGTTGGGGGCTGGCTGGCCGGCTTCCTGCTGGCGCGTTCCATTCATTTGCCGGATCAAAAGCAGGCATAAGCGGGCATCCTGCGAACGAAAAAAAAGCGGGCAAGCCCGCTTTTTTGTATTGCGGCGAACCGCGCTTACACCTTGGCGGCGCGCTTGCGAACAACGACGCCGGCGCCCAGCATGGCGATGCCGAACAGGGCCAGCGAGCCTGGCTCCGGCACTTCGTTCAGTTTGAACTGGCCATTGTTCGAAATGAAGAGGTGTTCGCCGGCCACGTTCGCATAATCCTCGCCGTTGCAGCCGACGCCGGTAAAGCCGGCGTATTGGCAGGCGACTTCGTCGACCAGGGTCTCATCAGGGTCGGAAACCGTATTGGCATTGGTAAAGGCGAACGCCATGATCGACTCGGTCGACAGATCCTGGCCGTTTTCACGGAAGAAGTAGCCCGCGTCCAGACTGCCGGCAGCGGCCGAGGCGAATACCGTCACTTGACCATTGGACACAGGGTTACCGCTGGCATCGACGCTGCCGCCACCGCCCGCCATGACGGTGAACTCGGCGATCTGGTTGCCGAGGTTGGCACCGTAGAAGCCTTCCGTCGAAGCGTATTGGCCATTGACCGGATTCTGGTACATGCGGATGGTGCCACCGCTGAAGGTAAAGTTGCCACTGAAATTACCGGTCCCAGTCCCTTCGAACGTGGCAGTGATATTGCCGCCTGGGAAGTTTACCGGGAACAGCCTGCCATTGCTGTCAGCCTGGACGATGTTGAACACTGCGTGCTCGGTGAACGAGAAACTGGTGCCGCCCGTTGACGTGAGATCGATGAACGCATTGCCGTTTACGTCGAGATACTCGTTGATCGTCTGGCCGCCGGCGAAACCGCCGCCGGACGGGTTGAAGACCCAGTTATTCAACACGGTGGCAGCGTTTGCGCCTCCCGCGAGCGACATTGCAACTGCAGAAGCACAAGCCAATTTCTTAAGAAATTTCATGATCGTCATCCTCTGTTCGTGGTTGATCGGGCAATGGCACAGCACTTCACTACTAGCAACCACCGTACCAGCGTACGGACGACCTTACAGATCAATCACTTACATACTTTCGTTATCTCATCAATAAGAAAATTGTAAAAAAATCCGACGAATAAGTTGCAGATATTTAATGATTCTGGGAAGGATTTATTTCCAGTATTCCACTTCAATAATGTTCGAAAAAATCGATTAAATATCCGCAAATATTCCGTTTTTCACATCATCTCTGGCCGCGCATAATGGCTCCATCGCAGCGAACATGAGGCGAAGCGCAGCAAAGAACGGCAGAGCCAGGCATCGAAGCCTTCGATGCTCAGGCGTGACCAATCACACTGAGGAGAACACCATGAATAGCCCAAAACTCGAAGTCCTGACCCCACATAACTCGCAGCTGATCATCATCGACCACCAGCCGCAGATGGCCTTCGGCGTGCAGTCGATCGACCGCCAGACCCTGAAGAACAACGTGGTGGGCCTGGCCAAGGCGGCAAAAGCCTTCGGCATCCCGACCATCATCACCACCGTCGAGACGGATTCCTTCTCCGGCAAGACCTACCCCGAAATCCTGGACGTGTTTCCGGACCACGTCATCCTCGAGCGCACCTCGATGAATTCCTGGGACGACCAGAAAGTGCGCGATGCCCTGGCAAAGAACGGCAAGAAGAAAATCATCGTCGCCGGCCTCTGGACCGAAGTCTGCAACACCACCTTCGCCCTGTCCGCCATGCTGGAAGGCGACTACGAGATCTACATGGTGGCCGACGCTTCCGGCGGCACCTCGAAGGATGCCCACGACTTCGCCATGCAGCGCATGGTGCAGGCCGGGGTCGTGCCGGTGACCTGGCAGCAGGTGCTGCTGGAATGGCAGCGCGACTGGAAGAACCGCGACACCTATGATGCGGTCATGAAGATCGTGACCGAACACTCGGGCGCCTACGGCATGGGCGTCGACTACGCCTACACGATGGTGCACAAGGCGCAGGCGCGTAACCAGGGCCACAACGAGGTGCTGGGGCCCGTCGCTGCGCCAGTCCGCTAAACCTAACTACGGTCCGCCGCGGCGGACCGCTTACCGTCACAGCGCATCATTCGGGAGACAGACCATGCAGGCACAGGCCAACGCGAGCGCGACGCTCATCCTCACCAACGGCGTCTTCGCCACCCTCGACCGCGAGAACCCGCAAGCCAGCGCGGTCGCCATCCGCGACGGCCGCTTCCTCGCCGTCGGCGACGCCGAACAGGTCATGCGCCACCGCGACGCCGCTACCTGCGTCATCGACCTGAACGGCCGCACCGTGATCCCCGGCCTGAACGATTCGCACATCCACCTGATCCGCGGTGGCCTGAACTACAACCTGGAACTGCGCTGGGAAGGCGTGCCTTCGCTGGCCGACGCGCTGCGCATGCTGAAGGACCAGGCCGACCGCACCCCGCACCCGCAGTGGGTGCGCGTGGTCGGCGGCTGGAGCGAATTCCAGTTCGCCGAAAAGCGCATGCCGACGCTCGAGGAGATCAACGCCGCCGCGCCGGACACCCCGGTCTTCATCCTGCACCTGTACGACCGCGCCCTGCTCAACCGTGCCGCGCTGCGCGCCGTCGGCTATACCAGGGACACGCCGAATCCGCCGGGCGGCGAAATCCAGCGCGACGCCGCGGGCAATCCGACCGGCATGCTGATCGCCCGCCCGAATGCGATGATCCTGTACGCCACCCTGGCCAAGGGTCCGACGCTGCCCTACGACCTCCAGGTGAACTCCACGCGCCAATTCATGCGCGAACTGAACCGCCTGGGCCTCACCAGCGCGATCGACGCCGGCGGCGGCTTCCAGAACTACCCGGACGACTACGCCGTCATCGAGGAACTCGACCGCAACAAGCAGCTCACGGTACGGATCGCCTACAACCTGTTCACCCAGAACAAAGGCCAGGAACTGGAAGACTTCCAGCGCTGGACCGGTATGGTCAAACCGGGCGAAGGCAGCGACTACTATCGCCACAATGGCGCCGGCGAGATGCTGGTGTTCTCGGCCGCCGACTTCGAAGACTTCCTGGAGCCGCGCCCTGAGCTGGCGGCCGGCATGGAAGACGAACTGGAAAAGGTCGTGCGCCACCTGGTCGAGAACCGCTGGCCGTTCCGCCTGCACGCGACCTACGACGAATCGATCACGCGCATGCTCGACGTCTTCGAGAAGGTCAACCGCGACATCCCCTTCAACGGCCTGCACTGGATGTTCGACCATTGCGAGACCATCAGCGAGCGCAATATCGAGCGCGTGAAAGCGCTGGGCGGCGGCATCGCGATCCAGCACCGCATGGCCTTCCAGGGCGAGTACTTCGTCGACCGCTACGGCAAGCAGGCCGCCAGCGCCACGCCGCCCGTCAAACACATGCTGGAGTCCGGCGTGCCGGTCGGCGCCGGCACCGACGCCACCCGCGTGGCCAGCTACAACCCGTGGACGGCGCTGTACTGGCTGGTCTCGGGTCGCACGGTCGGCGGCCTGCCGCTGTACGGAGACAATGGCCTGCTGCCGCGCACGACGGCGCTGGAACTATGGACCTCGGGCAGCGCCTGGTTCTCGAACGAGCAGGGGCGCAAGGGCCAGATCAGGGAAGGCATGCTGGCCGATGTGGCGGTGCTGTCGCAGGACTTTTTCACGGTGGACGAAGAGGCGATCAAGTCGATCGAATCAGTGCTGACGGTGGTCGGCGGGAACGTCGTCTACGGTGCGGCCGAATTCACGCGCCTGGGGCCACCGCCGATCCCGGTGCTGCCCGAATGGTCGCCTGTCAGCAAGGTGCCGGGCCACTGGCGCAAGGCGGCGCCGCAGCCGCAAGCCCAGATCGCCCTGCCTCACCAGTGCAGCGGTCCTTGCGGCGTGCACGCCCACAGCCACGACCGTGCGCGCAAATCGAGCGTGCCGGTGTCGAATTTCGGCGGCTTCTGGGGCGCCCTCGGTTGCAGCTGCTTCGCGTTCTGATCATGAAGACGGCTCAATTTCAACGCGCCCAAGGTGTCGGCATGGGCTTCCTGGCCGGCTATGCCGACACCCTCGGCTTCATCGCCCTGTTCGGCCTTTTTACCGCCCACGTTACCGGCAACTTCGTGCTGATCGCGGCGGCCCTGGCCGATCCGGCGCAGACGCCTTCGCTGCTGAAGCTGCTGGCCTTCCCCGCCTTTATCCTGGGCGTGGCGGCGGCCCGGCTGCTGGTGGCCAACTGCGAACGGCGCGGCGCGCCGGCCACGAAGCCGGTCTATTTGCTGCAGCTGGTGCTGCTGCTGGGCTTCATGGTGTGCGGCATGCTGGGCGAGCCGGTGCAACGCAGCGTGGGTGGATTCGCCTTCACCGCCGGCCTGCTGGGCGCGGCCGCGATGGGCGCCCACAGCGCGGCCAGCAAGCTGCTCCTGAGCCACCTGGCGCCGACCTCGATGATGACCGGGAACGTGACCCAGCTCGTGATCGACACCGTCGACCGCCTGCGCGGTGCCGCCGACGCCGCGACCAAGGCGCGCTGCGCCAAGTTCTTCTGGCCGGTGCTGGCCTTCGCGCTGGGCTGTGCAGCGGCGGCCTTCGCCTACCGCGCCTTCGGCTTCGTCGCGCTGATCGTGCCGAACGCGATACTATGCCTGCACCTGTGGCTGCCTGAACCGGAGCAAACATGAACAAGAACCGCCTGGAAGCCTTCAGCGACGGCGTCATCGCCATCATCATCACGATCATGGTGCTGGAACTGAAGGTCCCGCACAACGCCAGCTTCAACGCCCTGCTGCCGCTGTGGCCCGTCTTCATGAGCTACGTGCTGAGTTTTATCTACGTCGGCATCTACTGGAGCAACCACCATCACATGATGCATGCGGTGGACGAGGTCAGCGGCGGCGTGTTGTGGGCCAACCTGCATTTGCTGTTCTGGCTGTCGCTGGTCCCTTTTGTGACTGCGTGGACGGGCGAGAACCATTTCGAGACGGGGCCGACCGTCGCCTACGGCTTCGTGCTGTTCATGGCCGCCACCGCGTATTCGCTGCTGGTGCGCAGGCTGATCGCCCATCACGACAAGAACACGACCCTGGCCGACGCCATCGGCGAGGATCGCAAGGGCAAGATCTCGCTCGTGCTCTACCTGGCCGGGATTGTCCTGTCCTGGTTCGCTGCCTGGGCGGGCTTCCTGGTGTATGTGGGCGTGGCGGTGATGTGGCTGATTCCGGACCGGCGGATCGAGAAGAAGGTGGTCGAGGAAGAACAGAAGGAAGGGGAAGGAGCGCCCTCCTGACCGGCGCTCCCGATGCCCCCGTGCGGGGGCGGTGCGATGCGGCGCGCGCCGCATCGGGCTGTTACCAGGTATAGCCGGCCTTCAGGTAGAAGTAACGGCCATTGAACCCGTTCGGCGCCCACACGCTGTACGGCTGGGTGCCGTTCACGTTCAGGTTGGCGAGCGAGGTCACCTGCGCCGGGTAGCGGTTGGTGACGTTGTCGATGCCGGCCGTCAGGCGCCACTGCTTCGCTACGCGCACGCTGGCGGCCAGGTCGAGCACCCATTGCGGGTCGTAGGTCTGGTCCAGCGCCGGATCGTTCTGCGGCACCGTGAAGCTGCCGTAGCGCGTGACGACGGCGCGGCCGTTCCAGATGCCTTGCGTGTAGTCGCCCGCCAGGCTCAGCTTGTCCTTCGGCGAACCGACGGTCAGGCGGTTGACGGTCTGGCGGTCGACCAGGCGCAGGCCCTGTGCGGAGAGCACGGCCGGCGAGTCCGACACACGCTGCACTTCGTTGTCGTTGTGGTTGTAGGCCAGCGTCAGGTCGGCACGCGCACCCTGGGCCAGGTTCAGGCGATAGGTGCTGACGACGTCCACGCCCTTGGTACGGGTATCGACCGCGTTGGTGAAGTAACGCGCGGCGCCCACGTACACACCCTGCGCGGCCAGTGCGCTGGCCAGTGCCGGCGCATTCGCCAGTTGCAGGTTCGACGAGAAGACGATGCGGTCGTCGATGTCGATGCGGTACAGGTCGACCGTCGTGGTCCAGTTGCGGGTCGGCTGCCATTGCGCGCCGATGCTCAGGTTGCGCGCCTTTTCCGCCTGCAGCGGCTGGGCGCCGAGCGCGCGCGCCGCGGCGCTGCCGACCGGGAAGGTACCCGTTTCGACCAGGGCGCTGGCGCCGTTCACCAGCAGCGTATTGGTCGTCGTGATGGTATAGAAGGACTGGGCCAGCGAAGGCGCGCGGAAGCCGTTCGATGCCGTGCCGCGCAGCGCGAAGGTCGGCGTGAAGGCATAGCGGGCCGATGCCTTGGCCGAGCTGGTGCTGCCGAAATCGCTGTAGCGCTCGTGGCGCAGCGCCAGGGCGCCGGACAGCTCCTTCGTGATGTCGCCTTCCAGGTTCAGGTAGACCGACTTGTTGTTGCGGCTGTTCTTGCCGGCGTTTTCAAGGCGGAAGCCCGAATAGCCCTGGGCGCCCGAGCCGAAGTACGAGTTCGGCTCGCCCGCGCCGATTTCATACGATTCGTGGCGCGCTTCCAGGCCCAGCGCCACCGTCAGCGGGCCGCTCATGAAGGACACGGGGAATTCGCGCGCCACGTCCAGGTTGGCCAGGCTCTGCGTCGAGGTCAGCTCGCCGGCATAGAAGCGGGTCGGGCTGGTGGCGCCCAGGCTGTAGTTGACCGAATTGTCGACGTCCAGCGTGAAGCGGTTGCGGCCATGGTTCAGGCTCGCGTCCCAGCGCCAGCCGGCCAGCTCGCCGCGCAGGCCGGTCACCAGCGAGGCGTCCGTGGATGTGCTGTCGAGCAGCGGCTGGAAGCCTTCCGGATACAGGCTGGAACGCAGCGTAGTGCGGTCGTTGCTGGTGTAGGCGGTACGGAATACGGCAGCCGCCGAGGTCTTGCGCTCGCCGTAGTTGGCGAAGGCGTACCAGTCGATGGCGTCGTTGACCTTGACCTGGCTGTTGACGAACAGCGTGCGCGGACGGCTGTCCGGATCGCCGTAGCGCTGGGTCACGGTGCCCTGGCGTGGACCGGCGGAGGCACGCGGATCGGCGAACGCACGGTTGGTGGCATTGCGATCGGCCGCTTCGACGGCCACGCGCACCCAGCCATCCTGGCCCAGGTTGAAACCGGCGGAGCCGCGCACGGTGGCCTGCTCGCCGTCGCCCTTGTCGAACTGGCCGTAGACGACTTCGGCTTCGCCGCCTTCCGCGCCCTTCTTGAGGATGATGTTGACGACGCCGGCGATGGCGTCCGAGCCGTACTGGGCCGCCGCGCCGTCGCGCAGCACCTCGATACGTTCGATCGCCGCCAGCGGGATCGCGTTCAGGTCGACCGGAGCCGAACCGCGGCCGAGGGTGCCGTTGACGTTGACGACGGCGGAAGTGTGGCGGCGCTTGCCGTTGACCAGCACCAGGGTCTGGTCAGGCGACAGGCCGCGCAATTGCGCCGGACGCACCGCGTCGCTGGCGTCGGCGCCGCTCGGGCGCGGGAAGTTCATCGACGGCAGCAGGCGCGACAGCACGGTCGCGAGCTCGCCGGAGCCGGTGCTCAGCAATTCCTTGCTGCCGATGACGTCGACCGGGGACTCCGAATCGAGGGTGCGGCGGTTCAGCGAGCGGGTGCCGGTGACGACGACCGACTGCATCGGCGCGGCGGCGGGATCCTGTTGTTGCGGTTGTTGCGTGTCCTGGGCGAAGGCGACGGTCGGGGCCAGCGAGGCGATCAAGCCGAGGACGAGGACGGCGCGGGCCGGATTGGTGTGGGGGTGCTTGCAGCTCATGGGTTTTCTCTGTGTTCTTGCATGGTTGCGGCGGCGCTTCGGCAGCCGGGGGGAAGCAAGCTTAACAGTGGCGGAATGTGGGCGCCAATAACGAATACGCTTATGCTTATGCACCGGATCGGGGAGAGCGCAGCGCCAGCGCGACACCGGCACAGGTCAAGCCCATCGCCAGGAGCTCTTTCGCACCGAGCGCTTCGCCCAGGCTGAAGGCGGCGGCCAGCACGCCCACCACCGGCGTCAGCAAGGTGGCAATCGATGCCAGTGCCGGCGGCAAGCGGCGCAGGGCGGCGAACCAGGTGACGTAGCACAGGCCCATCGGCACCAGCGTCATGTACACCATGGCCGCCAGCCCCTTGCCACTGAGTGCATGCGGATCGGGATGCTCGACCACGAGGCCGAACAGGAACATCGGCAGGCAGCCCAGCGCCAGCTGCCAGGCGACCGAGGCCAGCGGCGCAATCGGAAGCGGCTTCAGGACGATGGTCCCGAGTGCGAACAGCAAGGCCGCGCCCAGCGCGAACAGCACGCCGGGAAGCTGGTCCGGCCGGATGCCGCTGTCCGCGCCTGCGAACAACAGTGCAATCCCCGACAGGCAGAGCACCAGTCCGGCCAGGCTCGCCGCGGCCGGCCGCTTGCCGAGCACGGGCCAGGCCAGCAGGGTCGCCCAGACCGGCATCGTATAGACCAGCAGCGCGCCCTGCCCCGCGCTGAGCCAGCTGATGGAGAGCGTCGCGAAACCCATCCAGGCGAAGATGTTGAGGAAGGCGGCCAGCGCCAGCTTGCCCCACAAGGCGCGCGGCACGCTCAAACGCTGGCCGGCCTGGAGCGCGACCAGGGCAATCAGCAGCGCCGCGCACAGGCCGGACGTGCCGCGTGCGAACAGCGGCGGCCACTCCTGCAGCAGGAACTTCATCGCCGGCCAGTTCAGGCCCCACCCGACCGAGGTCACGAGCAGGCATAGCAGGCCGATGGAGCGGGCGTTCGAAGTGCTCACGCTTCGCCCTCCCCGTCGCCCGACAGGTCCCCGCCCCGTGCACGCAGGATGGCGGACAGGCGCTGCATGACAGGTGAGATATACCCGGTGCGCCTGAAGGTCAGGCCGAGGCGGCGGCGCATCGTCGTTTCAAGCAACGCGACCTCGCGCACATTGGCCCGGCCCGACAGCAGGTTAAATCGGGTCATGAAGCCGAGCAGCGGGGTCTTTTCCAGGATCGGCAGGATCATGTTCAGGACGTTCGATTCGACCTGGACCTGCGGGCGCGGCAAGCCGTTGCGCTCGAAGGTCTGGTCGAGGAACTGGCGCGAGGCCACGCCGGTGGCCGGCAAGATCCACTTGTAGGCCTGCAGGTCGCGCAGCGTGTATTCGCCGGCGAAGATGGGGTGCTCGCCCGACGCCATCACGACGACCACGTCTTCGGCGAACTGTTCGGACTCCAGCTCCTCATCGTTGTCGACCACCGGCCCCACCACCAGGTCGAGCTGTCCTTCGCGCAGCGCGCGCAGGATCGGGTCGTTCATCGCCACCATCAGGTCGAGCTTGACCTCGGGCGCCTCGGCCAGCAGATCCTGCAGCACGGCCGGCATCAGGTGCTCGGCCAGGGTCGGCACGCAGCCGACGCGGATCGTGCCGCGCAGCCCGCTGGCATGCTCCTGCAGCTCGCGCGAGGTGTCCTCGACCATGATCGCCAGCCGCTTCGCGCGCGCCAGCAGCGCCGTCCCGGCCGCCGTCAGGCGCATGTGGCGCCCGCTCTTCTCGAACAGCTGCGCGCCGAGGTCCGCTTCCAGGCGGTCGATGCACTTGGTGAGGGCGGGCTGCGTGCGGAACAGGCGCTCGGCGGCGCGTCCCAGGTTGCCTTCGGCGGCGATCACTTCGAAGTAACGCAGGTCGCGGAAGTCCATGAACTATTCCTGAAAGTTTAGGAATTTAAAAAAATAAGTGAATATACATTATAGATTGCCCTTCCTATACTCGGATCCATACAAAACCACGTGCCGCCAACGAGCAGTAATGAGCAGGACACGGGAGCAAGACCGGAGACACGCATTACCCCAGCATTGCACCAATCGGTGCGGCTGCTTCCTGTCGATGCGCCCGTGCGCAGTACCCGCCGCTGCGGTACACCGCACCACTTCATCGACAAGGATCCAGCATGAGCCAGTTTTCCCTCCCCGAAGTCATCCGCGATTTCGATCGCGTCGCCCCTGCCCTGGTCAAGGCCGCAGCCAACTACCAGGCCTCGATCCTGGCCGACGTGGCCGGCCGCCGCGGCACCCTGAGCAGCCGCGTCGCGCCGCTCTCCCCGAACATGCGCATTGCCGGCCCGGCGCTGACGGTCGAAGTGCGCCCCGGCGACAACCTCATGATCCATGCCGCGATGTCGATCGCCAAGCCGGGCGACGTACTGGTCATCGACGGCAAGGGCGACGAGACCTGCGCGCTGATGGGCGAGATCATGGTGTCGCAGTGCATGGCCCTGGGCCTGGCCGGCGTCGTCATCTACGGCTCGGTGCGCGACACCGAAGCCATCCGCGAACTCGGCTTCCCGGTGTTCGCCGTCGGCGCCAATCCGAATGGCCCGACGAAAATGGTGCCGGGCCGCGTCAACTGGCCGATCTCGGTCGGCGGCGCGGTCGTCCATCCGGGTGACCTGATCGTCGCCGACGCCGACGGCGTAGTCGTGGTCGAGACCAGCAAGGCCGGCGTGGTGGTCGAGCTGGCAGCCAAGAAGGTCGCCGACGAGACGGCGCGCCTGGAAGGCATCCGCAGCGGCGCCCAGCTGCGCCCGACCTGGCTCGACGACGCCCTGCGCAAGGCCGGCGTGGTGATGGAAGGAGCCGCATCGTGAGCAAGGACGTCATCCTGGTTACCGGCGCCGACCTGGCTCCGCAAGCGCTCGCCCTGCTGACCGATTTCGACGTCGTCTACGCGGGTACCGGCAACGAATGCACCGAGGACGCGCTCGAAGCCCTGTGCCGCCAGCACGAACCGGTGGCGATCATCGTGCGCTACGGTAAGGTCTCGGCGCGCGTCATCGGCGCCTCGCCCAAGCTGCGCGTGATCTCGAAGCACGGCACCGGCATCGACAACATCGATTCAAACTTCGCCAAGTCGCAAGGCATCGCAGTGCGCGCCGCCACCGGCGCGAATGCCGCGGCCGTGGCCGAACACACCTGGGCCCTGATTCTGGCCTGCGCCAAGAACGTGGTGCAGCTCGACGACCGCATGCGCGACGGCCACTGGGACAAGGCCACCCATAAAAGCCTGGAACTGAAGGGCCGCACCCTGGGCCTGGTCGGCCTGGGCGCGATCGGCCGCCGCGTGGCCGACGTCGGCATCGCGCTGGGCATGCGCGTAGTCGTATTCGATCCGTATGCCGCCAGCGTCCCGGAATCGATCGAGCGGCGCGCACTGAACGAGGTGATCGCAGAGTCCGACGTCCTGTCCCTGCACTGCCCGCTCACCGCGGACAACGCCAACATGATCAATGCGCAGACCGTGGCGAGCATGCGCGACGGCGCGATCATCGTGAACACCGCCCGCGGCGGCCTGATCGACGAGGCCGCGCTGGCCGATGCCCTGAAAAGCGGCAAGCTGCGCGCGGCGGGTCTGGACAGCTTCCAGGTCGAGCCTTTCGTCGCCGGCGGCCACGCCTTCACCGGCCTGCATAATGCGATCCTGTCGCCGCACATCGGCGGCGTGACATCGGACGCGTATGTGGGCATGGGCACGGCGGCCGCACGCAACATCCTGGACGAGCTGGCCGTGACGGCCTGACGTAACGCGCCCCGCATTGCGTCCGGCGCGCTGCGGGAAAATATTGATAATAAAGGAGACCCCATGAACACACTGACCCGCAGCATCCTCGCCCTTGCCCTGGCTGGCGCCAGCGCCCTGGCCTCGGCCGAAACGGCCTGGCCGAAACAGCCGATCCGCCTGATCGTGCCCTTCCCACCAGGCGGCGGCACCGACATCATCGCCCGCGTCGTCAGCAACAAGCTGACCGAGACGCGCAAATGGGTGATCGTGGTCGACAACCGTCCCGGCGCCGGCGGCAACATCGGCATGGACCTGGTCGCCAAGTCGAAACCCGACGGCTACACCATCGGCCTCGGCCAGACCTCCAACCTGGCCGTGAATCCGACCCTGTACGCCAAGCTGCCCTACGACCCGGTAAAGGATTTCACCCCGATCGGCACCGTCGCCGACGCGCCGCTGGTGCTGGTGGTGGCGAGTACCTCGCCGTACAAGACGCTGGCCGACGTGGTCGCCGCCGCCAAGGCCAAGCCTGGCGTCGTGACCCTGGCCACTCCCGGCAACGGCACGGTGGCGCACCTGACCGGAGAACTGTTCCAGAAGGCGGCCCACATCGACCTGCAGCACGTGCCTTACAAGGGCTCGGCGCAGGCAATCACCGACCTGCTGGGCGGCTCGGTACAGGTCTTCATGTCCTCGATCCCGACCGCGCTGTCGCAGATCCGCGCCGGCACCATGCGCCCGCTGGCGGTGACCTCGTCGAAACGCGCGGACGACCTGCCGAACGTCCCGACCATCAACGAATCCGGCTACGCGGGCTTCGACGCCCGCACCTGGTTCGGCCTGGTCGCTCCGGCCGGCACCCCGGCGCCCGTGGTGGCCCAGCTGAACGCCGAGATCAACAAGGTGCTGGCGATGCCGGAGATCCGCAAGAAGATCACCGTCGAAGGCGGCGACGTCATGGGCGGCAGCCCCGAGCAGTTCGGCACGCTGATCAAGACCGAAATCCCGCGCTGGGGCAAGGTCGTCAAGGATTCCGGCGCCCGCGTCGACTGATCCGGTTTCATCCCCCGTCCGCCATCGCGCGGACTCGCTTCCTGACATAAAAATTTATCCGCGCCTGAACGCGGAGGACCCGTGCCGTCCGTCGCTTCACGCGGCGGAGCGGCAGGGGTCACCACACACGGAGATAACACAATGAAGAAGACTCACATCGCGCTCGCCCTGGCCTTGCTGGCCGCCGCCAACGTCCACGCCCAGACCAGCGTCACGGTCTACGGCTCGATCGATGCGAGCGTGCGCTACCAGACCAATGTGGACGCCGAAGGCAACGGCCTGGCCAGCGTCGCATCGGGCCAATACTATTCGAACCGCCTGGGCTTTCGCGGCGTGGAAGACCTGGGTGGCGGGCTGAAGGCGCGCTTCACCCTGGAGAGCGGCTTCGGCAGCGATACCGGCGCCCTCGACAACACGAACAACGTGCTGTTCAACCGTACGGCTTCCGTCGGCCTCGGCGGCGCCTGGGGCAATGTCGACATCGGCCGCATCTACACGATCGCCTTCCGCACCGAAAAATTCCTCGACCCCTTCGACCATCACTACACTCCGATCGTGCCGCTGTCCTCGGGCGCCGGCACCACCCTGCCGGCCGCGGCCAGGACCGCCGGCCTCGGCGCGGGCGCCTCGGCCGGCACCCGCTTCAACAACGACATCCAGTACTCCCTCGCGAAGGGGCCGCTGACCCTGCGCGCCGAGTACGCGCCGGGCGAGGTCGCGGGCGACGCCGGCCGCGGTTCGGCGCGCGCCGTCGGCATCCAATACGACAACAAGTCCCTGCTGGCGGCCGGCGTCTACACCCAGCGCGAAACCACTACCGGCTTCAAGAACCGCGCCTATGTGATCGGCGCCGGCTTCGTCGCCGCCGGCACCACGGTCAAGGTCGGCCACTCGCGCGAAGAACAGGACGCCGCCGGCACCGACTACCGCAACCGGGTCAGCTGGGCAGGCGCCAGCCGCGACGTGGCGCCCGCCCTGGAGGCGACCGTCGCCTTCTATCGCTCGCGCTACAACGGTCCCGCCGCCTCCGAAGGCAAACGCGACCTGCTCCTCTTTGGCCTCAGCTACGCGTTCTCGAAGCGCACCAACCTGTATGCCGAGCTGGATTTGAACCGCTACGACGGTGCCCTGATTCCGGCCAGCGGCCAGGAGCGCCAGCGCGGCACCTCGTTCGGCATCAACCACCTGTTCTGAGGCCGCTATGCAGATCAGAAACCAGAAGGACTTCTGGGCCGGCCTGATGTACGTCGCCTTCGGCGCCGGCTTCGCGCTGGTTGGCAGGGGCTACGCGCTGGGCACGGCCGAGCGCATGGGTCCCGGCTACTTCCCGGCCATCGTCGGCATGGTACTTGTCGTGATCGGCATCGGCGTCGCCTTCGGTGCCCTCGCCAAAACGGCGGCCGTGGAAAAGGTGGGCAAATTCGCCTGGTCGACCCTGCTGCTGATCGTCGGTCCGGTGGTGCTGTTCGGCCTCGTGCTCGAACCATTGGGGCTGGTCGCCAGCCTGGTGCTGCTGGTCTGCATCTCCAGCTATGCCAGCCATGAATTCGGCTGGAAGGCCGCGCTCGGGAACGCGGCCGCGCTGGTGGCGCTCTCGCTGTCGGTGTTCGTCTACCTGCTGGACCTGCAGTTCCCGCTGTGGCCGGCTTTTGTGACCGCCTGAGGAGACCATCATGGACGCATTCCTTTCCCACCTCTCGATCGGCTTCTCGGCCGTGCTGGCCATGGAACCGGTCACGCTGTTCGGCATCACCGCCAACATCCCGGTCAACCTGCTCTACTGCTTCATCGGCGCCGTGATCGGCACGCTGATCGGCGTGCTGCCCGGCCTCGGCCCGGTCGCCACCATCGCCATGCTGCTGCCGGCCACCTATGCGCTGCCGCCGCTCGGCGGCCTGATCATGCTGGCCGGGATTTATTATGGCGCCCAGTACGGCGGCTCGACCACGGCGATCCTCGTCAACCTGCCTGGCGAGACCTCCTCGGTCGTGACCTGCATCGACGGCTACCAAATGGCGCGGCGCGGACGGGCCGGGGTGGCCCTCAGCACCGCGGCGATCGGCTCCTTCCTGGCCGGCTGCGCCGGCATCCTGCTGCTGGCCGCCTTCGCGGTGCCGCTGGCGAAGGTCGCCTTCAAATTCGGGCCGGCCGAGTACTTCTCGCTGATGGTGTTGGGCCTGATCGGCGCGGTGGTGCTGGCCTCGGGCAACCTGCTCAAGGCGATCGGCATGATCTGCCTGGGCCTGCTGGGCGGGATCGTCGGCACCGACGTCAACTCGGGCGTGGCGCGCTTCACCTTCGACGTGCCGGAACTCTCGGACGGCATCGGCTTCGTCGCCGTGGCGATGGGCGTGTTCGGCTTCGCCGAGGTGATCCGCAACCTCGAGCAGAAAGAGCACCGCGAAGTCTTCACCAACAAGGTGACCAGCATGTTCCCGACGCGCGAGGACATCAAACGCATGATTGCGCCGATGCTGCGCGGTACCTTGCTCGGCTCCGCGCTGGGCGTGCTGCCCGGCGGCGGCGCGTCATTGTCCGCCTTCGGCGCCTACTCGCTCGAAAAGAAAATGAGCCGCAACCGCGCCGAATTCGGCAAGGGCGCGATCGAGGGCGTGGCCGCGCCGGAATCGGCGAACAATGCCGCGGCCCAGACCTCCTTCATCCCCTTGCTGACGCTCGGCATTCCGCCGAACCCGGTGATGGCGCTGATGGTGGGCGCGATGACGATCCATAACATCCAGCCCGGCCCGCAGGTGATGACCACCAGCCCGACCCTGTTCTGGGGCCTGATCGTCTCGATGTGGTTCGGTAACCTGATGCTGATCATCCTGAACCTGCCGCTGGTGGGCATCTGGGTCAAGCTGCTGAAGGTGCCGTACAAGCTGCTGTATCCTGCCATTCTCGTGTTCTGCTGCATCGGCGTGTATTCGGTGAATAATACGGTGTTCGATGTCTTCATGACGGCCGGCTTCGGCATCCTGGGCTATGTGTTCGCCAAGCTGGGCTGCGAAGGCGCGCCGCTGATGCTGGGATTCGTGCTCGGCCCCATGATGGAGGAGAATTTCAGGCGTTCGCTGCTGCTGTCGCATGGCGACTTCAGCGTGTTCTTCAGCCGTCCGCTGTCGCTGGCCCTGCTGTGCGCGACGGCCCTGCTGATCGTGCTGGTCGCCCTTCCGGCGGTGAAGAAGAAGCGTACGGAGGCGTTCCAGGAAGAGTAATCACAGAGGGCGTGCCTGGCACGCCCATACTTCGCTTGCCCATGTCCGCTTCCGCCTCGCCCGATTCGCCCACCCCTTCCGTGCCGGCCTCGCTGGCACCCCTGCTCCACCCGACCTTCCGCATGCTGTGGGGCGCCTGGCTCGTCGCCAACCTGTGCATGTGGATGAACGACGTCGCCGCCGCCTGGATGATGACCTCGCTGACCCGCGAGCCCGTCTGGATCGCGCTGGTGCAGACCGCCTCCACGCTCCCCGTCTTCCTGCTCGGCCTGCCCAGCGGCGCCCTGGCCGACAACGTCGACCGCCGCCGCTACTTCATCCTGACCCAGTTCTGGGTCGCCGCCGTCGCGATCCTCACCTGCGTGGTGGTGCTGGCCGGCGCGATGACGGCGCCGCTCCTGCTGCTGCTCACCTTCGCCAACGGCATCGGCCTGGCGATGCGCTGGCCCGTGTTCGCGGCCATCGTGCCGGAACTGGTGACGCGCGCCCAGCTGCCGGCGGCGCTGGCCCTGAACGGCGTCGCCATGAATGCCTCGCGCATCGCCGGCCCGCTGATCGCCGGCAGCGTCATCGCCAGCCTCGGCACGGTCTACGTGTTCGTGTTGAACGCCGTGCTCTCGGTGGCGACAGGCTGCGTGATCATGCGCTGGCGCCGCGAGCACATCCCGAATCCGCTGGGACGCGAACCGCTGCGCAGCGCGATCCGCGTCGGCGTGCAGTTCGTGTTCCAGTCGGCGCGCGTCAAGGCGGTGCTGGCGCGGATCGCCGTGTTCTTCTTCCATTCCACCGCCGTACTGGCCCTGCTGCCGCTGGTCGCGCGCGACCTGGATGGCAGCGCCGCCACGTTTACCTTGCTGCTGGCCGCGATGGGCAGCGGTGCGATTTTCGCCGTGCTGTTCCTGCCGCGCCTGCGCCAGGCGATGACGCGCGACACGCTGGTGCGCAACGGCGCCCTGCTGCATGCGGCCATGACCCTGGTGGTCGCGCTGAGCGGCAACCTGGTCCTCTCGATGATCGCCATGTTCTTGTCGGGCACGGCCTGGATCACGACCGCCAATTCCTTGAGCGTCTCGATCCAGCTGGCCCTGCCCGACTGGGTCCGTGCACGCGGCATGGTGATCTACCAGATGGCCCTGATGGGCGCCAGTGCGCTGGGCGCCGCGGCCTGGGGCCAGTGGGCCAGCGTCGACAGCGTGCAGCACAGCCTGATCGTCGCGGCCCTGAGCGGCGCGCTGGCGATGCCGATCGTGCTGCGCCTGGTGCGCGACCCCGGCCAGGTCGAGAACCTGACCCCGGCCGCGCCCCTCAGCGTGCCGGTCGCCGAGCGCACGCCGGAACAGGGGCGCATCGTAATCGCCATCACCTACCGCATCGATCCGGCGCGCGCCGACGAGTTCCTGGCCCTGATGCAGGAAAGCCGGCGCAGCCGCCTGGCGCAGGGCGCGCTGCGCTGGGAGCTGCTGCAGGACCTGAACGAGCCGGGAGTGTATGTCGAGCGGATCGTCGACGAGTCATGGACCGAGCATTTGAGGCGGGTGCACCGGGTGACGGAGGCGGACGTGGCGCTCAGGGAGAGGAAGCTGGCCTTGCATATTGGGGAGGAGGCGCCGAGGTTGACGCGGCGGGTGGTGGTGGCGCCATGAGCAGATTTCTCAGCCAGCGCTGGCGCGCCACGGAAATTTCTTTTGCCGGAAGTTATCGTTAATTTCACCGGGTTTACACGAAGAAGAGCGCTAACTGTCGAGTTTTTTTACATCATTTGTACGCTATCGAACATAAGCTTTCGTAAACTTATGATTACAAAAGAAATGTAACTCTGGCATGCAAAATGCATAGTGAGCTCTGCCGTAAATACGGCCTTATCAACTCACTAGGGGAAAAAAATGCATCGCTTGCTTCGCGCACTTGTGTTGCCCGTCTTGTTGGGAATGTCTGCCCTCCCTGCACACGCCACGATCGTAACCGTGTTCGGTTCCTTGTCGGATGGCGTGAACAACTACAACAATGTCGTCAATGCCGCCGGCGCTATCGCCAGTCACGACAAACTGGATGGTATTCCGCCCGGCACCAGCATCGTGCGGCCCGACTATACGATTACCCGCAACGGCGGCGGCTTTCTCTCGCCTACCACGTATGGAAACCTGTCCGGCCAGGTCATCGATATTTCGCCTTTCGGATCGACCGGAGTCGGCGCCATCGACAGCGGTGTTACCCTGACCTTCAGTTCCGCCGTCAATGCGATCGGCTTCGAAGTGGGCGACTGGGGCACCTGCTGCCAGCCGTCGACCCTGTTCATCTCCTTTGACGATGGCGCGCCGATCCAGGTCGGCCGCTCGGAAGTCTTCGGCGATGTGTTCTTCGATGGCCTTGCCGAAGTATTCGTCGGCGCCTTCGACGATACCTCCTCGTTCAGCAAAGTGCAGTTCTGGGGCGACGGCATCGGTGAATTCCTGGTCTTCGGCGGCACGATCCATTACGCCCTGCTCGATCAGGGCAGCCTGCCGCCACCCAACGACGTTCCGGAACCTGCTTCGCTGGCCTTGCTCGGCCTTGGCGCGATGGGAATCGCGGGCGCGCGCCGCCGTGCCCGCCGCAACGGATGACGGACGCCGGCTGATCACCGAACACGGTGCCACCCCGCAGATCTCGGGAGCACCGTGATCTGGAAAGGCCGCGCCTGGCGTGGCCTTTTGCCTGAATCGAAAAGGGAAAACGGATGCCTTACCTGGAGCGACACGATGCCGGCCTTCGGGACATCGTTCAACGGGGTCTTGTGCTCGACGCCGAACGCGGCACCCTCAAGGCCTGGATCTACATGAAGGAGCATGGCGTCAGCGACACCGTGATGCTGCGTGTCCTGACGCGTCCGGACCAGCGGCGCCTGTCCGACACATCCGCGTTGCGCAGCGCGCGCAGCGACGGGCTGCCACTGCGCTACCGGGAGATGACGACAGTTCGTTGATGGGCTGCCTAGTATCCGAGCAGGTTATGTCGGATCCTGACCAGGTGCTCCATGATCAGCCCCCGCGCCCTGTCCTCATCGCGGTCCTTGAGCGCATTCACCAGCGCCCGGTGCTCCTGCTCATAAGCCCGGCGCCGCTCCGGCGTCAGGCTCCGCATTTTTAAAGCCCCCCAATCCCCCTGCTCGCGCACCCGGTTCATCAACTGGAACACCTGCTTGATGAAGGTATTGTGCGTGGCATCCGCAATCGCCTGGTGCAGCGCGCCGTCCCACACCTCGAACTCCGGCATCGAGACTGCATTCTCCCCGCGCGTGCAGCACTCCTCCATGCGCAGGAAGTCAGCGCTGGTGCCGTTGCGGACGATGAGGTTGGCGATCATCGGTTCGATGAGGATGCGCGCCTCCATCAGCTCGGCCGGGCTGGTGTGCATGCCGGACGCTTCGAGCAGCCAGGGGTCGGGTTGAGAGGGTCCGGGTTTCATGGACATCTAAATAGGGGACAATACTCCCCTGGAGGATATTCATGAAAAAGAAGCAGTTGCCATCGAAGCGGGACATCGTTCCCGCGTCATCCGATGCCACTCCCAAGCCGCGTACGGTTTTCCCCGATGAGTTCAAGCGCGATGCAGTATTGCGCTTACGCTCTGGCGAGCAAAACGCCTCGGATTTGGCAATCGAACTAGGCATTCGGCGCACCCAGCTGTACAAGTGGGCCAAGAAGTTCGACGCACAGGCTCCTGATGAGACATTCCGTTCGCCTGGCCGCCCCGCCGCAAGTGAACTCAGTGAAGTTGAACAGTTACGGCGCGAGCTGGCCAAGGCCCAAGAGGAGCTTGCCATCTTAAAAAAGTTCGATGCGTACTTAACTCGCCTAAAGAAGTAAAGTACGCGTTCATTGACGAGCACCGCAGCGAGTACCCGGTCAAGTCGCTATGCCGCGAGCTCGATATCAGCCGTAGCCTGTATTACGCTTCCAAGAAGGTCAAGCCAAGCCTGCGTAGCCAGGAAGACTTGGCCTTGCGTGCTGAAATTGTCAGGCTCAACGCAGCACATCGCTGGGCTCCCGGAGCGGTGAAGATGTGGCACTTGCTCAATGCCGAAGGGATCGCATGCGGCAAGCATCGCGTGAGAAGACTACGCAAGCTGGAGAATATTCAGACGTCGCGCATCAAACGTTTTCGCGCCATTCAGGCGATGCAACGGGTGCAGCCGCCGGCACCTAATCTGGTTAAGCGCGGCTTCAACATTACGGCTCCGAACACGATTTGGGTTGGCGACATGACGGCCATGCGCACCAAAGAGGGGTGGCTCCATCTGGCCATTGTGCTGGACCTGTTTGCCCGTCGCGTCGTCGGTTGGTCGATGGACGCCACGCAGGCTACGACCTTGCCCATGGCAGCACTGAACATGGCCTTAGCGCAGCGAAAGCCTGATGCCGGACTGATCTTCCATAGCGATCAAGGCACCGTCTATGGATCGAACGAGTATCGCGAACTGCTGCAGGCCAACGGCGTCCGGCCCAGTATGAGCCGCAAAGGCAATTGCTGGGATAACGCTGTTGCAGAAAGCTTTTTCTCGAACCTGAAGAACGAGGCAATGCACGAGCGCCTGTTTGCATCCAGGGACGAAGGCAAGGCTGTGGTCGGTGAATACATCGAGACGTATTACAATAAGCAGCGGCTACATCAAACCTTGGGCTATCAAACGCCTGCCGCGGTCGAAGCCGCATTCCGTGTGCCTAAATAACTGTCCAGAATATCCGGACCACCTCAGGTCTTACATTGAGACACGAGCTCAACCATATGCCAAGTTGAAAGCTCAAGCGGCGTTTGTGTCCACATATCAGACTGTTCCTGATTGCTGCAAGTCTATTGCTTCGAGATCCGATAGTTTTCCGGACTTGTCCAGGCAATCACGCGGTACGTCCCACTGACGAGACCCTTGTCTCGGTAGTACCCCACTAATTCTGATGGGCTCCAGCCCGGCCCATAGGAAAATAGCGCCTTTAGATCGACGAGCTTTTTGATGATCCGTACTCGATCTTCCTCGTTATGTAGCGGCAGCACAAGATCATCTGCTTTTTCCACGAACCCTAACTCGAACAAGTCACTCTTACGTGCAGGATTACCTGTCCGCGCATGGGCGAAATCGCCTGCAATATCCAAAACGACTATTTCATTATTGGGAAAGCCCATGCTCTTCATCCTTTTCGTTTCGACCGATTCGACCGAGCACGTCCAAAGCTCACTACTGGCCAATGATTGACAATCCGGCCGGCGCGCGTTCCCTAATACCCCAGCAAGTTATGCCGAATCCGCACCAGATGCTCCATGATGAGCCCCCGCGCCCTTTCCTCATCGCGGTCCTTCAGCGCATTCACCAGCGCCCGGTGCTCCTGCTCATAAGCCCGGCGCCGCTCCGGCGTCAGGCTCCGCATTTTTAAAGCCCCCCAATCCCCCTGCTCGCGCACCCGGTTCATCAACTGGAACACCTGCTTGATGAAGGTGTTATGCGTCGCATCCGCAATCGCCTGGTGCAGCGCGCCGTCCCACACCTCGAACTCCGGCATCGAGACTGCACTCTCCCCGCGCGTGCAGCACTCCTCCATGCGCAGGAAGTCGGCGCTGGTGCCGTTGCGGACGATGAGGTTGGCGATCATCGGTTCGATGAGGATGCGCGCTTCCATCAGCTCGGCCGGGCTGGTGTGCATGCCGGACGCTTCGCTGTCGTCGGCTTCCAATAAAGCGGCGGCTTCCTTCGACACATAGGTGCCGCTGCCGACCAGCTGCGTAATCAGCCCACGCTCCTTGGCTTCGGCCAGCACTTGGCGCACCGCCGCGCGGCCGATCTGGTAGGTCTCGCTCAATTCGCGTTCGGTGGGGAGCTTGTCGCCGGCGCGCCAGTGGCCGGAGCGCATGTTGGCCAGCAATGCGGCCCGCAGCGCGACAGCGCCGTTCTGGTGTTTCATTCGTCTGCCTTGCAAGATAAATTGGTTTCATTTTAAACCAATTTTGTCTTTGACTGAGGCTTTCAGCTGCGGTAAATTGGTTTTATAGACAAACCATTTAAAACCAAAGCGAGGATCACATGCGCATTGCAACAATCGAAGTCCAGGGCGCTTCACGCGTCGTCATCGTCGACGAGGCCGGTGAGCGGTACTGGGATATCGCCGACGTCGTGCCCGGATTTGCGGGAGACATGCTCGACCTGATCAAGGCCACGCCCCATCCGGCACAGCAACTGAAGCCTGCGGGCCCCGGACAGCCGCTGGCCGGCGCGCGCCTGAAGGCGCCCTTGAACCGGCTGGACCGCAACCTGTTCCTGGTCGGGAAAAACTACCATGAGCATGCCAAGGAATTCAGCGGCTCCGGCTTCGACTCGTCGGCCCAGGTAGTGCCCTCGGCGCCGAACGTGTTCACCAAACCGGCCAGCACCATCGTCGGGCCGCATGACGCGATCGAATCGCATCCGGCGGTGACGCAGCAGATGGACTACGAGGCCGAGCTGGCCGTCGTCATCGGCAAGGGCGGCCGTGGCATCCGCAAGGAAGACGCCTACGCGCACGTCTGGGGCTACACGGTCGTCAACGACGTCACCGCGCGCGACCTGCAGAAGCAGCACGGCCAGTGGTTCCTGGGTAAGTCGCTCGACACCTTCTGCCCGATGGGTCCGTGGATCGTCACCGCCGATGCGATCGATCCCGCCAACACGCGCGTGCAGTGCTGGGTCAACGAGGAACTGCGCCAGGATGCCAACACGGCCGACCTGATCTTCGACATCCCGACCCTGATCGCGACCATCTCGGCGGGCATCGAGCTGAAGCCGGGCGACGTGATCGTCACCGGCACGCCGGTCGGCGTCGGCATCGGCTTCAAGCCGCCGAAGTTCCTGAAGGCCGGCGACGTGGTGCGCATCGCGATCGAGAACATCGGCACGATCGAGAACCGCGTCCGCTGAGCCTCGGCACCGCCGAGGACGTCATCCACCGAATTCAGAGCGAGTGAACACGATGAACATGCAATTCCTGAAACTGCCTCTCCTGGCCGCAGGACTGATCTGCGGCTCTGTTGCGAACCTGGTCCACGCGGCCGACGCCTACCCTTCCAAAGTCATCACGATGGTCGTGCCCTTCCCGCCCGGCGGGGTCGCCGATACCGTGGCGCGGCCGGTCGCCGCCGCCATGGAAAAGCACCTGAAGGGCAGCATCATCATCGAGAACAAGGGCGGCGCCGGCGGCGCGATCGGCATGGGGCAAGTGGCGCGCGCCGCGCCGGACGGCTATACGGTGCTGATGGCGCTGTCCTCCATTTCCATCATTCCGGAAGCCGACAAGGTCACCGGCCGCAAGCCGCTGTACCAGATGGCGCAGCTGAAACCGGTCGCGCGCTTCACCGCCGACCCGACCGTGCTGGTGGTGCGCGCCGACAGCCCGTGGAAGACGCTGGCCGAATTCGTCGCGGCCGTGCGCAGTAAACCAGGCGCCTACAGCTTCGGCTCATCGGGCAACTACGGCACCATGCACGTGCCGATGGAAATGCTGAAGTCCGAGGCCAAGCTGCACATCCTGCACGTGCCCTACACCGGCGCGGCGCCGGCGGTCATGGCCTTGCTGAGCGACCAGGTAACGGCCCTGTCGACCGGGCCGGCCAGCGTGGCGCAGCATGTCAAGGCGGGCAAGCTGCGCGTGCTGGCGCACTGGGGCAGCCAGCCGCTGGCGGCATTCCCGGGCGTGCCGAGCCTGAAGGAAGCGGGGTATCCGGTGGAGTTCGCGCAGTGGTCGGGGCTGTTCGTCCCAAGCGAGACGCCGGATGCGGTGGTGGCCAAGCTGCGCGAGGCGGCGAAGGCGGCGGCCAACGATCCGCAGGTGCGGCAGGTGATGAACGGTGCGGGCAGCCCGCTGCAGTATCTGGATACGCCGGAGTTCCAGGCGTATATCGCGGAAGACTCCAAGAAGTTGAAGGAAGCCGTGCACAGGATCGGGAAGGTGGAATAGTTATTTGTTGGCTGTGGCGTAACGTAGGGCGGGCATGCCCGCGCGGTAGGTACTGGCTCCGATGTCGCACTCGACGATCTTAAGGGTACGTATCACCGCGCGGGCATGCCCGCCCTACGGTGCACGTCTGCCTGAGGCGAGATCACCCGCCGTGGCCGGCGTATGTCCGAGCCACTTCCCCACCAGCGCCAGGCCGGCAATCAGATACGCCAGCCCGCCCGGCACCCACATGATCAGACCGCCCAGCTGCTGGTCTTCCAGCGCGTCCATCCCGAAAGCCTCGCCGGCGCCGAGGTAGCTCGGATACCAGACGATCCCCGACCAGGTCAGCAGCGCACCCAGCGCGCCGGTATGGGCCATGGTCGTGAAGATGTAGAGCATCGATAGCCCACGCTGCGGGCGGAAGCTGCCGTCGCCCAGCACCGCCCACCAGAACAGCAGCGCCGAGCCGAGGAAGCTCACGTGCTGCAGGGTGTGGATGGCGTTGCTGTGCAGCGCCGCCTCGAAGAACAGCGGCGCATGCCACAGCCACAGCACGGCCGCATGGAAGATCCAGGCGAACAGGGGCAAGGTGAGCACTGTCCATGCCGTTTGCACCGGCCCCGTACGCACGGCCGCACCGACCGGACGGCGCCAGCCCGGCGGCAGGCCCCACATCCACAGAGCGAACGGACGCGCCAGCACCAGCAGCGGCGCGGCCACGATCATCATCGCCTCGTGCTGCAGCATGTGCGCCGAGAACAGGCGCGTGCCCATCGCGTCCAGCGGCGAGACCAGCGCCGCCACCAGGGATAACCAGCCGACCAGGAAGCACCATGCCTGCAGGCGCAGGCGTGTGCGCCCTTCCCCGGACTTGCGCCACAGGCGCGCCAGCCCGACGCCGTAGAGCAGCGCGGACAGGCCGAGGCAGATCACGACCCAGGGTTCGAAACTCCAGCCCAGCTGCGGCGTCACGGGCGCGGCGACGTCATGTGCCTGCACCGCGCCGGCGATCAACAACGCGGGCAGCGCCCGGATCATGCGATACATGGCGACACCATGAACACCGGCAGCCATTCGGCCAGCACCACCAGCGTCGACAGCAGCCCGCACAGGGTCGCGACCTGGCTCAGGAAGCGGCGCCGCGCCTGTTCCGGCGCTTCCTGCGGTCCGGCCAGCGCGCGTGCCCGCTGCCAGTTCAGGTATGCACCGAAGCTGACCATCAGGCAGGCCAGCAGGCTGGCGATCGAGACCAGGTGCAGCGTCGTCACGTCCTGCTGCGCGCAGCTGGGCGTGACCAGCGCATAGGCGACGGCGGCGTTGGCCAGGGCGATCGAGGGGGCGAGCAGCAGTGCGGGCCAGTTCGGCATAGTGGTCACTCGGCGCCTACAGGCGCGCTCCCCAGTAGATGACGGCATAGATCGGCAGCCAGCTGCCGACCACGAAGTACCAGTACATGGCGTTCTCGCTGACGTCGACGAAACGCTTGCCCTCGAGCGGCCCGGTGAACATCAGCACGGCCAGCACCGCGGTATCGATGGTATCGGTGATCAGGTGGGTGGTGTGCAGCGCCAGCAGCATCCAGACCACCGAACCGTAGGCGTTGGCATCCCAGCGTGTGTTCAGGGCGCTGAATTCGAACACGCGCACAATCAGGAAAGCCAGCGCGAAGGCCAGGCAGGCCAGCAGCCACCAGCGCGCATGCTGCCTGCGTTCGCGCTCGGCGGCGCGCTTGGCCAGCTGGTTCGGCACCATGCTGGCCAGCAGGATCAGGGTGTTGAGGCTCCCCCACAGCAGGTCCGGCGGTGGATCGACGGGCCAGGTTTGCGAGTGGCTGCGCAGGTAAAAATACACGACCACGGTGATGGCGAAGACGGTCCCTTCGATCAGCATCAGCCCCATGGTTCCCCACCACATCATGCTGTGGGAACCGAAGACATAAGTCGGCAGGCGCGCCACATTGATGTCCTGGCTCGGGATGCGGGTGTCGTTCATGGCTTGACCTCGCGTTCAAGGTTCATCTGCGTCGCCTTGCGTTTCGGCCAGAACCAGACGATCAGCGGCGGCGTCGCGAGCACGGCGCCCCAGACCACGGCCCAGGGCGTGAAGATCGAGCCGACGAACAGCACCGTCACCGCCACTGCCGATACGAAGGGCCAGATACTCGACTCCGGCATCATCGCGCGGTGGTTCGGCACGGCGTCGAGCACGCTCGTGACCAGCACTTCGCGGCGGTCGTCGGCCAGGCCGCGCACGACGCCGGCCACGCCGCCCGGGCTCCACAGCGGGAAGCGCGAGGCCACCACCACGGGCTGGGCGAAGTTGCCGGGAGCTGGAGGAGAGGCCGTTGCCCATTCGAGCGTGCCGGCGCCCCACGGATCGGCGCCGGCGACCTCGCCGCGGCGCCGGCTTACCAGCACGTTGATCACGAACAGCAGGATGCCGACCGCGAGGATCGCCGCGCCGATGCTCGATACCAGGTTCAGCAGGTTCCAGCCCATCTCGGCCGGATAGGTATAGACCCGGCGCGGCATGCCGCGCAGGCCGGCAATGTGCATCGGGAAGAAGGCGACGTTGAAACCCACGAACATCAGCCAGAAGTTCCATTTACCCAGGCGCTCGCTCATCAGGCGCCCCGTAAATTTCGGGAACCAGTAATAAAAGGCGCCGAACAGCGGGAACACGGCGCCACCGATCAGCACGTAGTGCAGGTGGGCGACGACGAAGAAGGTATCGTGCACCTGCAGGTCGAGCGAGACGGATGCGAGCATGATGCCGGTCAGGCCGCCGATCGTCAGGATGAAGAAGAAGGACAGCGCGAACAGCATCGGCGTGCGGAAGTTCAAACGGCCCGCCCACAGGGTCGCGATCCAGCAGAAGATCTGGGCCGCGGTCGGGATCGCGATCATGGCGCTGGCGGCAGTGAAGAAGCTTTTGCCGAGTTCCGGCACATTGGTCGCGAACATGTGGTGCACCCACAGGCTGAAGGCGAGGAAGGCGGTGGCGATCACCGCCAGCACCATGACCGGATAGCCGTAGATCGGACGCCGCGCGAAAGTGGCGATGATCGAGGACATGAAGCCGAGCGGCGGGATGAAGATCAGGTAGACCTCGGGGTGGCCGAAGAACCAGAACAGGTGCTGCCACAGCAGGACGTCGCCGCCTTCGGCCGGGTTGTAGAAATGCGTGCCGACCAGGCGGTCGGTGATCAGTGCGGTACTGGCCAGCATCACCGAGGGCATGGCGAACATGACCATGAAGGAGGTCACCAGCATGGTCCACACGAACAGCGGCATGCGGTTCAGGGTCATGCCGGGCGTGCGCATCTTAAAAATGGTAGTGATCAGGATCACCGCTTCCAGCAGGCCGGAGAGTTCGGTGTAGGTGATCAGCTGGGCCCAGAAGTCCATGCGCTTGCCGGGCGAGTACTCGGGTCCGGCCAGCGGCGGATAGGCGAACCAGCCGGCGTCGGGGCCGATGTCGAGGATGAAGGCGATGTACAGCATCAGGCCGCCGAACAGGAAGATCCAGTAGGCGAAGGCGTTCATGCGCGGGAAGGCGATGCCGCGCGAGCCGATCATCAGCGGCACCAGGTAGGTCGCCACGGCCTGCATCACCGGCACGGCGAACAGGAACATCATGGTGGTGCCGTGCATGGTGAACAGCTGGTTGTAGAAGTCCGGGCCCACCAGCTTGTTCTCGGGGCGCGCCAGCTGCAGGCGGATGATCATCGCCAGCACGCCACCGGCGGCGAAGAAGCCCATGGTCGTGAGCATGAAGCGGATGCTGATGGTCTTGTGGTTGATCGCGGACAGCCAGCCGATCAGGCCCGGCGGGTCGCTCCAGCTGCGGTCCAGCACGGGATTGTTCGCGTCGGCGCTCATTTCAGCGTCTCCAGGTAAGCCATCAGCGCATTCAGGTCCTGTGCCGACAGGGGCGTGGGGGGCATGTTCGCGCCTTTCTTGAAGCGTTGCGGATCAAGGATCCAGGCGGCCAGGTATTGCCGCGTGTTGGGCAGCGTGCCGGAGGCGATCATGCTGCGGCTGGCAAGGTGGGTCAGGTCGGGACCGAGCCGGGCGCCGGCCTCGGTGCCGGCAATCGCATGGCACATGGCGCAGGTGCTGCGCATGAAGACGGCCAGGCCCTGCTTCTGCAAGTCGGTGACGGGGGCCGGTGCCGGCTGGCGCTGGCGTGCGGCCCAGGCTTCGTACTGCTCGGGCGGATCGGCGACGACGGTGAAGGCCATCAGCGCGTGCTCGAAGCCGCAGAACTCGGCGCACTGGCCGCGGTACACGCCGGGCTTGTCGGTCCGGAAGTGCAGCAGCGCCGTGCGGCCGGGGATCAGGTCCTTCTTGCCGTGCAGGCTGGGCGCCCAGAAGCTGTGGATCACGTCGGCGCTGTTCAGTTTGAGGATCACCGGCTTGCCGGCCGGGACGTGGATCTCGTTGGCGGTACTGAACATGCGCGAGGGTTCGTCGTCGAGGTAGCGCACGCCCCACCACCACAGGTGGCCGGTGACTTCGATGCGCACCGCGTCTTTCAAGGGCAGGTGCGCCAGTCTCCGCTCGGTGACGAAGTCGGCGACGATCAGCACGACCAGCAGCACGGCGGACACGGCCACGCCGATCACGACCGGACGGCGCAGCTTCGGCTCGGGCTGGTCGAGCACGGCCACGTCGGGCGCCGTCCGCTCCTTGCTGCGCGGGGCGCGCCAGATCGCATACAGGAAGGCGGCCAGCACGGCGGCGAACACCAGCGTGCAGACCAGCAGCGTCAGGCGCCACAGGTCGTGGATCGCCAGCGCCTGCACGCCGTGGGGTTCGAGCGCGTTCTGCGCCGGCACCGCGGCCAGCGCGCTCGATGCCGCCAATAACAGAAGAGAAGCGAGTGCGCGCACGGTCATCCCTTCGGCGCGGCCGCCGCATCGGACGCGTCCTTCGGTTCTTCCTTCTCGCGCCGTCCCTCCGGCGGCGCGCTCTGGAACTCGTCGCTGCGCGAGGGCGCGGCATCGACGCCGACCTGCCCGCTCATCGAGCGCACGTAAGCCACCAGCTGCCACACCTGTTCGTTGGTGAGGTGGCCGCCGAAGGCCGGCATGCCGTTCGGGCGGCCCTGCACGATGGTGGCGTAGATGTTTTCCGGCTCGCTGCCGTAGTTCCACTTGTCGTCCATCAGGGCCGGCCCCATGCCGCCCCCGCCCTGCCCGTGGCAACCGCTGCAGTTGAATTTGCGGAACAGCGTCTTGCCTTGCGAGAGCGCGTAGGCGTTCTCTTCGTACTGGTTCGAGACGCCGGGCGGCGCCGCTTTCTGGCCCGGCTCGATCTCGCTCAGGCGCACATTCGACTCCGTCGGTGGCGACGGCGGCGCCGGGTCGGGGCGTTCCTCGCGATAGCAGCCGGCCAGGCTTGCCAGCAGCAGCATCGATAGCACGGTCGTCTTCATCGCCCCTCCCCTGCCGCCGCATCGGTGCGCGGCACGTGGTAGGCGGCCAGGATGGCGTCGATGTCGCGCCGCCGGCGTTCCAGCACGCCGTCGAGTTCGGCCAGCAGCGCCTGGTTGCCGCGCTTGACGCCCAGCGCCACCGAAAATTCGAATGGTTCCGGCGTGCCGGCGGGCGCGCGCGCGATGCTGATTGCCAGCGGTTGATGAGCGCGCGCGGCGAAGTAGCCGGCTTGCGGTCCCCATACCAGCGCGGCATCGATGGCGCCGGCGTCCAGCGCGTCGACCATGCGCTGCGCGGCCGGACCGTCGCCGAAGATGGTGAAGCCGGTGACGTTGGCAGTGGCCCCGGCGCGCGCCAGCGCGTGCCCGGCCGGCGTGGCCGCCATGTCGTTGCCGATCAGCTGGACGCCGATGCGGCGCTGACGGATGGCAGGGTCGGCGAAACCGCGCACGGTGTCTCCCGCGCGCGTCACGAACACATAGCTGGATCGGTAGTAAGGCCGCGTGGTGCTGACGCGCTCAAAATCGGCCGGCACGCCGATCAGGACGTCGCACATGCCGGCGCCCAGCGTGCGGCGCACGAAGCCGCGGCGCTGCGGCCACCAGTCGTAGGCGAGCTTCGCGTGCAGGTCCTCTGCGATCAGCTCGGCGATCTTGTTCTCGAAGCCGGCGCCGGCCTCGTTCGAATACGGTAAATTGTCGGGGTCGGCGCAGACGCGCAGCAGGCGCTCCTCGGCCTGTGCGCCGCCGGCCAGCGCCAGCACGGCGGCCAGCAGCACCAGCTTATGGCAGGGCGAAGACATACAGCATCCCTCCCTTGGCGGTGTACTGCGGCAGGTCCTTCGTCAGGTTGACCATGCCGTTGGCGCCCGTGCCGTCGCGCGGATCGATCTCGCCCGAGACGATGGTGCCGGCCCAGCCGCCGATCCCCGACAGCACCGCGACGTACTGCTTGCCGTCCGGCCCACGGTAGGACACCGGTTGGCCGATGATGCCCGAGCCGACCTTGTACTGCCACAGCAGCTTGCCGGTCTTCGCGTCGAGGCCCTTGAACCAGCCGTCCATGGTGCCGTAGAAGACGACGTCGCCGGCGGTGGCAAGCGCGCCGCTCCAGACCGGGAAGTTCTCCTTGATGCTCCACACCTTCTTTTGCGCCACCGGGTCCCAGGCCGCGAACTCGCCGCGATGGCCGCCCGGTCCGGCGTACTGTTCGAGGCTGGCGCCGACATACGGCGTGCCGGAGATGTAGCTGGTCTCGAAGGTCTGCGCATCCTGGCAGATGTTCTGCATCGGCAGGTAGAGCAGCTTCGTGCGCGGCGACCAGCTCGATGGCTGCCAGTCCTTGGCGCCCGAGGAGGCCGGACAGATGTCGCGCACCGTCTTGCCCGCAGTGGGGTCCTTGGCCGGGTTGTAGACCAGTTTGCCGGTCTCGAGGTCGACGCGGGTGCTGGTCGTGATCGCCGCATACGGCGTGGCCGAGAGCACCTGGCCGCTGGCGCGATCGAGCACGTACAGGTAGCCGTTACGGTCCGGGTGCAGGATCACCTTGCGCTGCCTGCCTTTGATGGGAATCTCGGCCAGCACGTTCTCGTTGACGCCGTCGTAGTCGTGCAGGTCGTGCGGGCTCCACTGGTAGTACCAGACAGCCTCGCCGGTGTCGGGTTTACGGGCGAAGATCCCGGAAGTCCACTTGTTGTCGCCGGGGCGCTGCTCGGGGTTCCAGGGTCCCGGGTTGCCGGTGCCGTAGTAGACGAGATCGGTCTCGGGATCGTAGGTAATGAAACCCCAGACGGTGCCGCCGCCGATCTTCCAGCCGTCGCCGGGCCAGCTGCGCGTACCGAGGTCCTTGCCGCGGTCCTGGGCATAGAAGGGTTTGAAGGCGGGGCCGATCAGCACGTCCTTGTCGGGACCGGTGCTCCAGGCACGCCAGGCGATCTTGCCCGTGGCGGCATCCAGCGCCGTGAGCCAGCCGCGTACGCCCAACTCTCCGCCGCTGTTCCCGACCAGGACCTTGCCCTTGACGACGATCGGCGCCATGGTCATGGTCTCGCCTTTCTCGATGCTGCCGAGCTTCGTGCGCCACAGCTCCTTGCCGGTCCTGGCGTCGAGCGCGATGGTGTTCATGTCGAGCGTGTTGAAGAACAGCTTGCCGTCGGAGTAGACCACGCCGCGGTTGACCACATCGCAGCAGGCCACGCCCTGGCTGCTGGCGGCCGGCTTGGGATCGAACTTCCACTTCTGCGGCGCACCGGGCTTGGTGAGGTCGAGCGCGTAGACCAGGTTCGGATACGGCGTCACGATGAACATCGTGTTGTCCGCCACCACGGGCGCCGCCTCATGGCCGCGCAGGACGCCGGTCGAGAAGGTAAAGGCGAGGCTGAGCTTGGGGAGATTGGCGGGCGTGATCTCGCCCAGCGGACTGAAACGCGTGTTGCCGTAATCGCGCGCGGCCATGTGCCACTCGCCTTCGGGTTCGGCGGCCGGGACAGGCGCCGGCATCAGGTTCGATACAAGAAAAACGGCTGCAAGAAGCGGCTTCATTACCTGCCCTGTCGGTGGTTCGTTAGATGTCTTTACAGGAAATTGTAATGAGGTGTAGGGGCGCTCAATGTGCGCTACTTAACTCTGCCGTAGCGAAACTTGCACATCACATACAGGTTTTCTATCGGTGCATGAAAGGCGATTTCAGGGACAGTATCCGCGGGCGCCCCCAGCAAAGGAGAGGACCGGCGGCGCCGGTGTATCTCGTCCCGCTTTTTTTCTACATGAGAGATCGTTAGCGGCCTTTTCAATACCAAAAGTCGCACTAGGATGGACATTGTGATTAGCGCTCGAGGCCGTCAACACACTGCGCACTACACGATGAGCGCAAGCACATGGGGAGCAGCACCAATATCAAGAACTTGCTGAAGGAAACGCTCATGAACCTCTCGCTGTTGACCGGCACGCCCAATCCAGCCCGCCGGATGCTACTCAAGGGCGGCAGCGCCGCCGGCGCACTGACCCTTGCCCACGATGCCCTGATGCCACGGCCAAGCAATGCGCAGACCGCCACGCCGCACCTGGATCCCTTTCTCGATCCGCTGCCGATCCCGCCGATCGCGCGGCCGACCGTCCTGTCGCCGCCGCCGGGACGCCTGCCGGTTGCGGGCGAAGCGGGACGCGCCGAACATCAGCGCTTCGAAGAGTTTTATCCGGAAGTGCAGTACGAGATCCACGTGAAGGAGACGAAATACCGCTACCACAGCCAGTTGCCGGAGGAAACGGTATGGGCCTACAACGGCTCGATACCCGGACCGACCTTCATCGCCCGTGCCGGGGTGCCGGCCATCGTGCGCTTCCGCAACGCGCTGCCGCAAACCCACGTGGGCTACGGCTCGCCCGAGATCAGCATCCACCTGCACAGCGGCCACGTCGGCCCGGCCTCGGACGGCTTCGCTTCCGACTACTACAGCGCCTACAAGGCGGGACCGACGCTGAGCCGTCCCGGCGCCTTCCTCGACTACCATTACCCGAACACCCCGCCCAACAAGGATGCGCGCGAAGTCACCGGCACCCTGTGGTACCACGACCACCGCGAGGACTACACGGCGGCCAACGTCTATCGCGGCCTGGCCGGTTTCTACCTGGGATTCGACGATCTCGACACGGGTGACGAGACCACCGGCCTGAAGCTGCCGGCCGGTGTGGGACGCTACGACATTCCTCTGCTGCTGCAGGATAAGCGCTTCGATTCCGGCGGCAACCTGTTTTTCGACCAGCTCAGCCCGGAAGGCTTTTTGGGAAACCATTTTCTCGTCAACGGCAAGGTCCAGCCCTATTTCAAGGTCGAAGGCCGCAAATACCGTTTCCGCCTGCTGAACGGCAGCATGGCGCGCTACTTCGAGATGGTGCTGGCCGATGCGGGCGACCGCGACCAGCCCTTCACCTTCATCGGCAGCGACGGCAACCTGCTCGAGCGTCCCTTGACCCTGAAGAAAATCCTGCTGGGGATGGCCGAACGGGCCGACATCATCATCGACTTCTCGCGCTTCGCTCCCGGCACCAGGCTGTATCTGGTGAACCGGATGCTGCAGACCGATCCGCGCAGGCCCGAGCTGCAGCAGCTGCGCCCTGGCATCCGCATGCTGCGTTTCGAAGTGGGCGAAAAGACCGAGGACAGGAGCGTCATCCCCGCCTTCCTGCGCCCGCTCTCGCCCGCTCCCTTCAACGGCTCGACCAGGAGACGCTCGTGGGTATTCGAACGCACGAACGGGCAATGGGCGATCAACGGCAAGTTCTTCGACCATGACCGGATCGACGCGAAGCCCCGGCAGGACGTGGCCGAGATCTGGCGCCTGGAGACGAAAGGCGGCTGGGCGCATCCGATCCACGTCCACCTCGACGATTTCCGCATCCTTTCCTATAACGGCAAGCCGCCGCCGCCCGAGTGGGCCGGCCGCAAGGACACGATCTCGCTGCTGCCCGGCGTAACGGCGGAGATCCTGGTCGAGTTCCGCGACTTCAACGGCAGATACATGATGCACTGCCATCACCACATGCACGAAGACCATGCGATGATGATCCGCTTCGACATCCAGCCGCCCAACCCATGACGCAGGGGAGCCGACATGAACGCCAAACGCATGCTGTTGAAAACGACGCTGGCCGGCGCCCTGCTACCCGTCGCCACCGCGGCACAGGCGCGCCCGGCGCGCAGCGGACAGGCCGCCAGCGCCTTTCCGAACGCGGCGCTGCAAACCCATCAGGGGAAGACGATCCATTTCTACGATGACGCGGTGCGTGGAAACAGGGTCGTCGTCTTCAACATGATGTACACCAGTTGCCTGAACATCTGTCCGCCGAATACGGCCAACCTGATGCAGGTGCAGCGTTTGCTGGGCGAGCGGATGGGGCGCGACGTGTTCTTCTACTCGCTGACGCTGCAGCCCGAGATCGACCGCCCGCCGGCCCTGCAGGCCTATGCCAGGCGCTATGGCCTCGCGCCCGGCTGGACCCTGCTGACCGGGCAGCGCCGGGATGTCGACGCCATCCGGCGTACGCTGGGATTCTTCGATCCCGATCCCGCGGTCGATGCGGATCTCGCCCAGCACACGGGCATGGTCCGCATCGGCAACCAGGCACTCGATCGCTGGTCGATGATGCCCTCGCTGCTGTCGCCGGCCAAGCTGGCCAGGTCGATCGCCGAGCTTGCGGGATAAGGCCGGCCGCGCACCCGGGACGGCCCCGCGTGCGCATCAGCGTTCGCGCACCAGCTTGAACTCGACGGCGCGCTTGTTATAGTCAGCCACGGATTGCCGCACATAGCGCGTCAGCGCATCGCCGCTCAAGGCGAAGGGATACAGGCCGGCCTCGACGCGCATCCTGGCGAAGGCGGGCTGCGCCCCGATGCCGTCGAAGGCGGCGACCCAGCGCCGGTAGTCGGCCTCGGGCACGTCCTTGCCCATGTAGACGCCGCGGATCACCGGCCACACCGCGTCAAAACCCTGCTCGCGCGCGGTGGGAACATTGGCCAGCGCGCCGGGGAGGCGGTGCTCCGACAGCACCGCCAGCACCCGTACCTTGCCCGAGCCGGCATTCAGCAGGGCTTCCGAGGTGTCGCCCGAGATGGCCTGCACATGGCCCGCATCCATCGCCACGAACTGCTCGCCGCCTCCCTCCAGTGCCACGAAGCGCATCTTTCTCGGGTCGAAGCCGGCCTGGCGCACCAGCAGCGCCATCTTCATCCAGTCCTGGCTGCCGATGGTGCCCGACATGCCGATCAGCACCCGCTTCGGATCGCGCCTGATCGCATCGATCAGCTCGCGCAGCGTGCGGTAGGGGGAGTTGGCGGGCACGGCGACCATGCCGTAGTCGGTGGCGAAGGCCGCGACCCAGCGCACGTCGTCGACGCTGGCCTTGCCGAATTTTCCGCGCGCGAGGTTCAGCACCGAGCCGCCGGAAAAAGCGACCAGGGTGTCGGCTTCGGCGCGGCGCTGCGACACCAGGGTATGCCAGGCCACGGCGCCGACGCCGCCCGGCAGGTAGCGCAGCGTCAGGTCGGCCGCGGGAAAGGCGTGTTGCCGCGCCTTGCCAGGCAGGTCGTGTACGGCGTGCTGCGCCAGCTTGCAGGTCAGGTCCATGGCGCCGCCCGGCTTGGAGGGCACCAGGCATTGGGCCTCAAAGGCTTGCACGGCGGCGGGCAGGCAGGCCAGCGTCAGCATCGGCAGCAGGAAGAGTCGCGGGATGTTCACGGACGCCATCATAGCCCCTGCCCCGCTTCGGCGCACGGCGCAACCGAAGCGTGCGTTGTACGGCTGTTTTGAAAGCTGATTGAAAGCTCCGCGCGCATATAGTTCGCGCTGATAAGAGCAATACACATCCGTGATAACGCTGCGTTTTGTAGTACGCCCGCCTGTCCTCGCAAGGGGAAGGCGCCGTCCCTGAGGAGAAGACAATGTTGACCGCCCTGGCCTATTCCATGATCGTCGTGTTCATGTTCCTGATCATGACCAAGCGCCTGCCGGCCCTGGTCGCGCTGATCGTCGTCCCGATCGCCTTCGGGCTGATCGGCGGCTTCGGCGCGGAACTCGGACCGATGATGCTTACCGGGATCAAGAACCTGGCGCCGACCGGCGTCATGCTGATGTTCGCCATCCTGTACTTCGGCGTGATGATCGACGCCGGCCTGTTCGATCCTGTCGTGCGCCGCATCCTGGCACTGGTGAAGGGCGACCCAATGAAGATCGTGGTCGGCACGGCGGCACTGGCGATGTGCATCTCGCTCGACGGCGACGGCGCCACCACCTACATGATCACGGTCGCCGCCATGCTGCCGCTGTACCAGCGCCTCGGCATGAGCCGCCTGATCCTCGCCTGCGTCATCATGCTGGCGGGCGGCGTGTTCAACATCCTGCCCTGGGGCGGCCCGACGGCGCGCGCCGCCAGTGCGCTGGGCGTGGACGTGGGCGAGATCTTCGTGCCGATGATCCTGCCGATGGCCGTCACCGCAGGCTGGGTCCTGTTCGTCGCCTACGTGCTGGGCAAGCGCGAACGCAAGCGCATCGGCGTGCTGGAGCTCGATGCGCCGCAGGCTGCCAACGACAGCGTCCTCAATCCGGCGCTGGTCGAGGTGGAAGCCGCCGGCCAGAAGGACGGCACCACCGGCCAGTGGATTGCGCAGGCCGGCGCCGCGGGCGCACCTGTCGCCGGCATGGCTGCAACGGGCGGCTTCGTCGAGCGCCGCGCATCGGCCCCGGCGCCGCATGTGGCGGGCAGCATTTCCACGGGCGGCGTTGACGCCGGCATCAGCGCATCGAAATCGGCAACCGCACGTCCGAAACTGATCTGGGTGAACTTCGCCCTGACCGCCCTGCTCCTGGGCTTGCTGATCAAGGGCGCCCTGCCCCTGCCGGCCCTGTTCATGATCTTCTTCGCGGTCGCCATCATGATCAACTATCCGAAGCTGGAAGACCAGAAGGAGCGCATCGCGGAACACGCCGCCAACGTGGTGCCGGTGGTCTCGCTGATCTTCGCGGCAGGTATTTTCGTCGGCATCCTGCAGGGGACGAAGATGGTCGACGCGATCGCCACCAGCGTGATCGCCGCCGTGCCGGCCTGGATGGGCCCCTACATGGCGATCGTCACCGGCGTGCTGAGCATCCCGTTCACCTTCTTCATCTCGAACGATGCGTTTTACTTCGGCGTGGTGCCGATCCTGGCCAAGGCGGCCGCTGTCTACGGCATCAGCGCCGCCGAAATCGGCCGCGCCTCGATCATCGGCCAGCCTGTGCACCTGCTCAGCCCACTGGTCGCCTCGACCTATCTGCTGGTCGGCATGTCGAAGATCGAGTTCGGCGATCACCAGCGCTATACGCTGATCTGGTCGATCTCGGCCTCGCTGGTCATGCTGGTCGCGGCGCTCGTGTTCGGCGTGATTCCTTTCGTGGGCGGCTGAACACCGCATCGTCCCATTCCGGGTGCTCGCCGAGCTTCTCGACGAGATAATCGATGAACACCCGGACCTTCGGCGGCAGGAAGCGGTTCTCC
>Ga0308160_10000829_pt1 | contig 50283 bp, 38 predicted proteins | sample PhyFR1_FD_201036 | JGI IMG/M metagenome (GOLD analysis project Ga0308160, IMG submission 201036) | Phyllosphere microbial communities from UC Gill Tract Community Farm, Albany, California, United States - DLSLF.R1 | ecosystem: Host-associated > Plants > Phyllosphere > Unclassified | place: USA...
ATCCTCGGCCTGGTGTTCGCCGGCCGCGACAACCTGCCGATGACGGTGGAGCTGAACAACGTGATCAACACCACCACCGGCACCCGCCAGTACAACGTCAACATGGCGGCCACCATCCTGACCGCGCTGCTGCCGCTGGCCCTGTATTTCTTCTCCGGACGCTGGTTCGTGCGCGGCATCGCCGCCGGCGCCGTGAAAGGCTGACCCCGCGATGGCGAACGTCCACCTGCGCGACCTGCATATCCGCCTCGGCGGCAGGGACATCATCCGCGGCCTCGACCTGCAAGTCGAGCCGGGCGAATTCCTGGTGCTGCTCGGCCCCTCCGGCTGCGGCAAGTCGACCCTGCTGCACAGCATCGCCGGCCTGGTCGAACCCGCCGCCGGCGCGATCGAGATCGGCGGCCGCGACATGACGGATGCCGACCCGAGCGAGCGCGGCATCGGCATGGTGTTCCAGTCGTATGCGCTGTATCCGACCATGACGGTGGAAGCCAACATGTCCTTCGGCCTGCGCATCGCCGGCACGCCGAAGGAGGAGATCCGGCGCCGCGTGGCGCGCGCGGCGGCGATGCTGCAGCTGGATGCGCTGCTGTCGCGCAAGCCGGCGCAGCTCTCCGGCGGCCAGCGCCAGCGGGTGGCGATCGGGCGCGCGCTGGTGCGCGAAGCGCGCGTGTTCCTGTTCGACGAGCCGCTGTCGAACCTGGACGCCAAGCTGCGCGCCGAGCTGCGGCGCGAACTCAAGCTGCTGCACCAGACGCTCGGTTCGACCATGATCTACGTGACCCACGACCAGGCCGAGGCGATGACGCTGGCCAGCCGCATCGTGGTGATGGACAAGGGCCGCATCCAGCAGATCGGCACGCCGGCCGAGGTGTACGCACGCCCGGCCAACCGCTTCGTCGCCGGCTTCCTGGGATCGCCGCCGATGGCCTTCATCGACGGCGAGCTCGATGCGGCGGGTCGCTTCCGCGGCGGCGCCATCGAGCTGCCGGCCGGGGCCGGCGCGGCAGGGCAGGCCGCCGGCCCGGCGCTGCTGGGCGTGCGCCCCGAGCATGTGGCCATCGGCGCCGGTCCGCTGCGCGCCGAGGTGACCCTGGTGGAACCGATGGGCAACCACCAGGTCGTGTGGCTGCGCTGCGGCACGGCTGCACTCGGCGCGCTGGTGCACGATACGCGTGCATTCGCGCCCGGCGACGGGGTCGCTTTCGGCATCGATGCGGCCCGGGTCTCGCTGTTCGACCCGCAGGACGGGCGCCGCCTGTAATGACGGTGCCGGTCCCGAGGTAGGCACCGGGCGGCGAATGCAGTATGCTTCGGTGTTTGGTATCGACTGTTTTTGTTCAACCCTGGATGAGGTGAGCCGCCGTGGCGACGATCAAGGATGTAGCGAAGCTGGCCGGCGTCGGCCTCGGAACCGCCTCGCGCGTGGTCAGCGGGCGCGGTTCGGTATCGCCCGCCACGCTCGAGCGGGTCAGGAAGGCGATCGACGAACTCGGTTTCCGTCCATCGCATGCGGCGCGCGCGCTGCTGTCGGGATCGAGCCGCATGGTCGGCGTCTACATCCCGGTGCTGAGCGGGACTTTCTACACGCCGATCCTGCAGATCATGGATACCGAGCTGCGCGCCGCCGGCCTGCACATGGTGCTGGCCTTCGGCGTCGGCCTCGGCGATGCGCGCCGGCAGGCGATCGAAGGCATCGACTTCCTGATCGAACGCGGCTGCGACGGCCTGATCGTGATGACCAGCGCGCTGCTCGAGGAAGACGTGGCGGCGCTCGGGGCCAAGGCCGGCCAGCTGGTGGCGCTGAACCACGCCTTCGAATCGATGCCCGACCAGTGCTTCACGGTCGACCACATGCTGGGCGGGCGCCTGGCGGCGCGCACGCTGCTCGAGCACAAGCACCGCAAGATCGCCGTGGTGGAGGGACCGCGCAGCCTGGCCGACAACAACGAGCGCATCGCCGGCTTCATGAGCGAGCTGGCCGACAACGGCATCGACCCCGGCAAGGTATGGCGTGTGGAGAGCGATTTTTCGCCGGCCGGCGGCTTTGCCGCGGCCAAGGATCTGATCGCCTCCGGCACGCCCTGCAGCGCGCTGTTCTGCGCCAACGACGAGATGGCGGCCGGGGCGCTGGCGTATTTCCAGGAAGCCGGCATCCGCGTGCCGCACGACCTGTCGGTGCTGGGCTACGACGACACCCCGAGCGCCGCCTATGCGGCGCCGCGCCTCAGTTCCGTGCACATGCCGTGGCGCGAGATGACGCTGAATGGCGTGAATGCCCTGCTGAACCTGTGCTACGACATGAAGCGGCCCGTGTCGCGCGACTTCCCGGTCAGCGTCACGCTGCGCGCATCGCTGGCACGAGCGCCGGGCACCAGGCGCAAGGCCGCATGAGCCGGCACGGCTTTTTTTTGCGCTCGATATGGAAACCTTTCCACCCCTGTCAAACCGCTTTGCATAATCCATCCTCGACCCGACCATGACGACGATATTCCAGGCTGCCGAGCAGGAACTCGACCCCCAGGCGCCGCGGCGCGCCGATTTCGCCACCGACTTCCTGTGGGGCGCCGCCACCTCGTCCTACCAGATCGAAGGGGGCGCGCAACTCGACGGCCGCGTCGAGTCGATCTGGGACCGCTTCGCCGCGACGCCCGGCAAGATCCGCGACGGCTCGAGCGGGGCGGTGGCCTGCGACCACTACCACCGCTGGCCGCAGGACCTCGACATCGGGCGCGAGCTCGGGCTGAACGCCTACCGCTTCTCGATCGCCTGGCCGCGCATCTTCGGCGGGCCGGGTGGCAAGCCGAACCCGAAGGGCCTGGACTTCTACGAGCGCCTGGTCGACGGCATGCTGGCGCGCGGCCTGCAGCCCTGGGCCACGCTGTATCACTGGGACCTGCCGCAAGCCCTGCAGGACCGCGGCGGCTGGAACGAACGCGCCACGGTCGACGCCTTCGTCGAACTGGCGGATGCGCTGACGCGCCGCCTAGGCGACCGCGTGCAGCACTGGATCACCCAGAACGAGCCGTGGTGCACCGCGATGATCGGCCACCACGAGGGCTGGCATGCGCCCGGCATCGCCGACTTCAGGACCGCGCTGCAGGTGGCGCACCACGTGTTGCTAGCCCACGGCAAGGCGCTGCCGGCGATCCGCGCCAACGTGCCGGATGCGCGCGCCGGCATCGCGCTCAGCCTGCATCCGCTGCGCCCGGCCAGCGACAGCGCGCTCGATCACGCGGCGCTGGCGCGCCACGACGGCTTGCGCTACCGCTGGTTCCTCGATCCGCTGTACGGCCGCGGCTACCCGGAAGACACCCTGCGCCTGGTCGGCGACGCGGCCCCGGTGATCCTGCCGGGCGACATGGAAGCGATCGCCGCGCCCACCGATTTCCTCGGCGTGAATTACTACTTTCCCGAAACGGTGGCCGATGCGCCCGGCCAGGGTCCGCTCGGCGTGCGCGTGCTGGAAGCGCGCGGCGAGACCACGGCGATGGGCTGGCCGGTGGCGCCGCAGGGCCTGGCCGAACTGCTGCAGCGGGTGCACCGCGATTACCGTCCGGGGCCGCTGTACGTGACCGAGAACGGCGCCTGCTACGACGATACGGTGGCCGCGGACGGGGCGGTGCGCGACCTCGGGCGCAAGCGCTACCTGATGCGCCACCTGGCGGCGCTGCAGGGTGCGATCGGCGAAGGCGTGCCGGTGCAGGGCTACTTTGCCTGGAGCCTGCTCGACAACTTCGAGTGGTCGGAGGGCTACCTGCGCCGCTTCGGACTGGTCCACGTCGACTATGCGACCCAGCAGCGGCGCCTGAAGGACAGTGCGCTGTGGTACCGGTCCTTCCTTCAACAAGTCGACAAATGACCTGACGGATGAGTTGACAGGGGCGGCGTTTGCATTCACTATCCGGGTACATATTGGAATCGTTTCCAAAGCTATCCGGAAGCGGTGCCGCATAACATAGGAGACCCTGCATGCTTGATCCGTTCCGCCGGCGCGCGCTGGCATTGGCCGTGGCGCTGGCCTTGCCCGCCGTGCCATCGATCGCCGCCGACCCCGCGCCGCACGAGCCGCTGACCGAGTGGCCGCGCATCCGCAGCGCGATCGCGCCCGATCCCGCCCTCGAGGCGCGCGTCGCGGCCATCGTCGGCAAGATGACGCTGGCGCAGAAGATCGGCCAGATGACCCAGGCCGAGATCAAGAGCGTGACGCCGGACGAGGTCAGGCAGTACTACCTCGGCTCGGTGCTGAACGGCGGCGGCAGCAAGCCGGGCAACGACAAGTTCGCCGGCCCCGCCGACTGGGTGAAACTGGCCGACAGCTTCTACGACGCTTCGATGGCGACCGACATGGCGGTCAAGGTGCCGGTGATCTGGGGCACCGACGCCGTCCACGGCCACAACAACGTATATGGCGCCACCATCTTCCCGCACAATATCGGCCTGGGTGCGGCCCACGATCCGGCCCTGGTGGGCGAGATCGGCGCCGCCACCGGCCGCGCGGTGCGCGCCACCGGCATCGCCTGGGTGTTCGGGCCGACGGTGGCGGTGGTGCGCGACGACCGCTGGGGCCGCACCTACGAAGGCTTTTCGGAAGATCCGCGCCTGGTCCAGGACTATGCCGGCGTCTACGTCAAGGGCCTGCAGGGCGCCTTCAGGGACGACGCCAACGTCATCGCCAGCATCAAGCACTACATGGGCGACGGCGGCACCGAGAACGGCGTCAACACCAGCGTTACCCGCGCCAGCGAGCGCGAGATGATGAACATCCACGCCCCCGGCTACTTCAGCGGCCTGGAAGCGGGCGCGCAGACCGTGATGGCTTCGTTCAACAGCTGGTATGACACGGGGAACAAGCAGGACCACGGCAAGCTGCACGGCGACCGGCGCATGCTCACCGAAATCCTGAAGGACAAGATGGGCTTCGACGGTTTCGTCGTCACCGACTGGAACGGCATCGGCGAAGTGGCCGGCTGCCGCAACGACAGCTGCGCGCGCGCGATCAATGCCGGCGTCGACATGGTGATGGTGCCGGACGACTGGAAGGCCTTTATCCGCAACACGGTGCAGGACGTGGAAGCCGGGCGCATCCCGATGGCGCGCATCGACGATGCCGTCACCCGCATCGTGCGCGTCAAGCTGCGCGCCGGCCTGTTCGGCCAGCGCCCGTCCGCCAACCGCTACGCCGGCAAGCCGGAAGCGCTGCAGGCACGCGAACTGGCGCGGCGCGCGGTACGCGAATCGCTGGTGCTGCTGAAAAACGAAGGACCGGCACTTCCATTGGCATCCGGCCGGCGCCTGCTGGTGGTCGGCAAGGCCGCCGACAGCATGATGCACCAGGCCGGCGGCTGGACGCTGAGCTGGCAGGGCACCGACAACACGAATGCCGACTTCCCGCATGGCGACACCGTGCTGGCCGGGCTGCGCGAGGCCGCCGGCGCCGCCAACGTCACTTATAGTGCCGACGTCAAGGGCGTCGACCCGTCCAGGTTCGATGCGGTGATCGCGGTGATCGGCGAAGGCCCGTATGCCGAAGGCGACGGCGACATCGTCCCTTCCGGCACGCTGCGCCACAGCAGCCGCTATCCCGAAGACCTGGCCGTGCTGCAGGCCGTGCATGGCAAAGGCAAGCCGGTGATCACGGTGCTGATGTCGGGCCGGCCGCTGTGGGTCAACGACCTGCTGAACCTGTCGGACACCTTCATCGCCGCCTGGCTGCCGGGCAGCGAAGGCAAGGGCGTGTCGGACCTGCTGGTGGCGGCCAAGGGCGCCAAACGCTACGACTTCGGCGGCACGCTGACCTATTCGTGGCCCAAGACCGTGTGCCAGACCCCGCTCAACGTCGGCGACGCCAACTACGCGCCGCTGTTCGCCTACGGCTACGGCCTGAAGGCCGGCCAGCGCTCGCAGTTGGGCCGGCTGGATGCGGCCTACGCGGCGGGCGGCTGCAGCGCCTCCAACACCTATCCGCTGCACGGCCAGGCCGACCGCGCCAGCTTCCCGTTGCGCTTGCGGAGCGGCGCCGCAGTGCGTCCCTTCGGCGCCGACCTGAATGCGACGGTGAGCGTGCCCGGCGCCAGCGCCACCGTGGTCCAGATCAAGACCCAGCAGGATGCGCGCCTGGTCACCTGGACCGGACCGGCCAGCTTCGAGGCCCACGGCGCGAGACCGCTGGCGCTGCCGGCGCAAGCGGCCACCGACGGCGTGCTGCGCTTCGACACCATGGTGCAGGCGGCGCCGGCCGGCAAGGTGACGATCGCGATGGGGTGCGCAGGCGCCGCCTGCGGCCAGCCGCTCGACGCCACCCGCGTGTTCGCACGCCTGGCCGGCAAAGGCAAACAGGTGGTCAAGATCCCGCTGGCCTGCTTCACGGCGAAAGGCGTCGACCTGGCGCGCGTCGACACCCCGTTCAGCGTGACGTCCACTAGCGGCTTCGCGGCCGCCTTCGGCAACGTCGACGTAGTCGGCGGCGCCGCGCGCGATGCCGACAGCGTACGCTGCGAGGCGCTGCAATGAGGCTGCTGGCCGACATCGGCGGCACCAACGCCCGCTTTGCGCTGCAGGCCGAAGCCGACAGCCGCGGCTTCAGCGACGTCGAGGTGCTGGCCTGCAGCGACTACCCGACCCTGGACGCCGCGCTGGCCGCCTACCTGGCCGGTGCCCGCGCGCGCGGGATGGCGGTCGACGGACTGCGCCACGCCGCAATCGCAATCGCCACGCCGGTCGAAGGCGACGTGGTCGCCATGACCAACCACCACTGGCGCTTTTCGACCGCAGCCCTGCGCACCGCATTCGGCCTCGACACGCTGCTGGTGGTAAACGACTTCGCCGCGCTGGCGATGGCGCTGCCGCACCTGGGCGACGCCGGACGCGAGCGGGTCGGCCCCGCATGCGCGGCGCCGCCGGACCGTCCGCTCGGCCTGGTCGGGCCCGGTACCGGCCTCGGCGTGTCGGCGCTGGTGCCGCATGCGGGACGCTGGGTCGTGCTGCCGGGCGAGGGCGGCCATGCCAGCTTCGCGCCGACCACGAAGCAGGAAATCCGCATCCTGGAAGCGCTGCTGGAGGACCACGGCCACGTATCGGCCGAGCGCCTGCTGTCGGGCGCCGGGCTGGAAGCGATCCACCGCGTCCTGTGCGGCGAACGCCTGGCCGCGGCGCAGATCAGCGCCCGCGCGATCGACGGTACGAGCGGCGCCTGCCGCGAGAGCGTCGACGTGTTCTGCGCCGTGCTGGGCTGCGTGGCCGGCAACGTGGCGCTGACGCTCGGCGCCACCGGCGGCATGTACATCGGCGGCGGCATCGTGCCGCGCCTGGGGCGCCTGTTCCACGCGTCGGCGTTCCGCGCCCGCTTCGAGGCCAAGGGCCGGCTGCAGCCCTGGCTGGCGCGGGTGCCGACCTGGGTCGTCACCGAACCCTATCCGGCGCTGCGCGGCGCGGCCGCCATGCTGGCCGACCACGTGGCGGCCCACGCCGGCGCCTGAATTCCCGGTTGTCTGCCCCTTTCCCAGCGCCGGCCCCGTGCCCGCGCTGGGTTTTTTATTGCGCTTGTAGTATGATGCGCGCAATCCCACAGGGGAGTAGCCTGCTTTTCGCCCAGCTTTATCGGCGGCGGAAAGTTCCCGTATCAACACACTCGGCGCCACAGTGCCGTGGTACGGGCAGCCGTCTCGGTTGGCAAGACCTTGGGTATGCCAGTGCGCTCTGTCCGGGCCGCGCTGGCGTACCTCCGTTCCTGCCCGGCCCGAGAATCACATGAATTTCCTCGCCACCGCCGCCATCGCCCTCGCCATGTCCACCGACGCCTTTGCCGTCGCCATCGGCAAGGGGGCGGCCCTGCAGCGTCCGCACCTGAAAGAAGCCCTGCGCACCGGCATCATCTTCGGCGTCATCGAGGGCTTGACGCCGCTGGTCGGCTGGGCGCTGGGGCACGTGGCGGCCCCCTACGTGGAAGCCTGGGACCACTGGATCGCGTTCACGCTGCTGGTCGTGCTGGGCCTGCGCATGATCCGCGAAAGCCTGGCGGCCGGCGAAGACGACGACGAGAAACCGAGCAAGCATTCGTTCTGGCTGCTGGCGATCACCGGCTTTGCCACCAGCATCGACGCCATGGTGGTCGGCGCCAGCCTGGCGCTGATCGACGCCAACATCTTCACCACCGCCGGCGCCATCGGCCTGGCTACCTTCGTGATGGTCACCCTGGGCGTGATGCTCGGCCGTGGCCTCGGCCGCATCGTCGGCAAGCGCGCCGAACTGGCCGGCGGCCTGGTGCTGATCGCGATCGGCTGCATCATCCTGTACGAGCACATCGGCCCGCACTGAGGTTGGATGCGCTTATTCGAGCGTCCAGACGTACTGCACCGCGGCCCAGGCCGCGGCCGGCTTGCCGTCCACCACCAGCGGCTTGAAGCTGCAGGCCGACAGCGACAGCAGGGTGGCGTTGTCGAGGTCCGCGTAGCCGCTGGAGCGGACCTTGCGGATCTGGACCGGCTTGCCCTCGGCATCGACCAGGAAGTCGAGCTGGACCATGCCGGTTTCCTCGTTGCGCAGCGATGAGCGCGGGTACTCGGGCCTGATGCAGGTATCGAAGCGCATGATGGGCATGGGCTCGCCCTTGACGCCGCGGTCCTTTGCCAGCGGCCGCGGTGCCAGCGCCGCTTCGCGCCGGGCCAGGGCGTCGGTCCGGGCGCCCAGCAGCTGCAGCGCCTGGGCATAGGGCGCGCCCGTGCTGCCGCGCTGGGCGGCGCGGGCATAGGCCTGGCGCAGCGCATCGGCGTCGACCGTCCAGTCGGTGGCGACGACCAGCGCCGCTGCCGCCTTGTCGTGCCGTCCCTGGCGCGCATGGACTTCCGCCAGGTCCAGCCAGTAGGGCGCGTAGCTGGGCTGGTTGGCGATCGCCTCGTCGAGCTCGAGCTCGGCGTCGGCCGGCTTGTTGGCCTGCAGGTAGGCCAGCGCCAGCGCGCGGTGTCGCTCGGGCGCCGGCAGGCCGGCGCGGTTGGCGTCGCGCAGCAGGGCGATCAGCACCGCGTCGGGTTCGCCGACCGAGAGCGTATCGTCGCTGCGCGCGTCGGGGGCAGGATGCGCGGCGGCCGGCGACGGACGGGTGCCGTAGTTGCGCGGCAGCGCGCGCATCAGCGCCATTTCGTCGAGCTGGCGGCCGTCGCGCGCCGCTTCCATGATGGCATCCATGCACTTGTCGCGCGTGGCGCAGGCATCGGCGGCGATGGCGGGTACCGCGGCGGCTGCCGACAGGCACAGGGCGCCCGCGGCGCCGCCGGTCAGGCGGCGGAAAGAGTACATGGTGTTTCCGGTAATTAAAACACCGATGTTAATCCTTTGCCTACAGGTCGGCAACAGCTGTGGATACTTGGTGGCTGCTCAGCGGCTGAACCGGGCCAGCGCCCGTTCGACCGCCCCGTGCGCGTCCTGTTCGACGATCGCATTGTGCGCCGTGATCACGCGCGTGAACGGCCAGCGCAGGATCGACTGCAGGCTGGCCGTGGCGGCGGCGCGGTCGCGCGTGGCCAGGCGCACCGTGCGCGGTACGTCGAGGTGCCCGCGCACGCCGGTCAGGCGCGCATAGGCCGCCGCGCGCCAGTCGAGCTGCCCGCACCAGCACTGCAGCAGGTCGGTCGCGATCAGCGTGGCCGACGCCTTGTGGAACCACACCGTTTCGTTCACGAGCGGGATGCCGCGCACCAGTACCTGGTCGAGGTCGGCGGCCCATGCGGGTTCGATCGCGGCGCCGAGCGGATGCAGATCGGCCAGGTCCCAGCGCTTGCGCTCGAGGCCGGGCGCGCCGTACAGGCGGGCGTCCGGGAACGCCTGTTTGCACTTGCCCATGAACATGTGGTGGGCCCGGTTGGGCGCCACGATCCACGCGACCTCGCCCAGCCTGGCGATCTGCGCGCGCACCTCGGGGCCGAAGCGCACCGGCGAATGGATCCACACGCGGCCATCCTTGAAACGGACCACGGTCATGCGTGCAGTGAGGGGGATGCCGGCGGTCTGGATGCCGGCTTCCATGTGCCAGATGTCGGGTGCGATTTGCTTGAGCATGACGCGATACTAGACCGCTTCGGCCCGCCGCGGCGCACATCAGCGCACATCATCGGACCTAAGCGGGCCGGCCCCTCAGGGCTTGCTGGCGCAGTACTGCTTGACGTAGTCGGCGTGCTGCGGCAGCTGCGAGGCGGTGCGCCGCACGTTGGCGCGGATGCCGTCCAGGAAGCCGGCCAGTTCCTCGTCGCCCATCAGGTCGGCGCTCTGGTGGTGGCTGGCCGGGCTCAAGCCCTGGCCCAGCATCACCTGCACCCACGAGTTCTCGGCGAACAGCTCGTTCTGCAGGCGGAACACGCGGCCGGTGTCGCGGAACAGGTCGATGCGGTGCTGCAGCGAGTCGGGCACCTGCATCGTCGCCGCATCCGTCCAGTACGGCGTGTCGCGGCGGTTGGTGACCTTGTAGTGCAGGATGATGAAGTCGCGGATGGTGCGGATATCCTCGTGCGCCTGGGCGTTGAACTCGTCCACGTCGGCCTTCACGATGCCATGCGTCGGGAAGATCTGCAGCAGGCGGATGACGGCGCGCTGGATCAGGTGGATGCTGGTCGACTCGATCGGTTCCAGGAAGCCGCTGGCCAGGCCGAGGGCGACGCAGTTGCCGGCCCAGACCTGCTTGCGCTGGCCCGGCTTGAAGCGGATCACGCGCGGCTCGGTGAGCACCTTGCCCTCGATGTTCCCGAGCAGCGCGGCGCGCGCCGTATCGTCGTCGACGTAGCGGCTGGCATACACGATGCCGTTGCCGGTGCGGTGCTGCAGCGGGATGCGCCACTGCCAGCCCCAGTCGTGCCCGATCGAGCGGGTCATCGGAATCGCCGGGCCGCTTGACTCGGTCTGCACCGCGATCGCGCTGTCGTTGAACAGCCATTGCGACCAGTCCTCGTATTCCACGCCCAGGGTCTGGCCCAGCAGCAGCGAGCGGAAGCCGGTGCAGTCGATGAACAGGTCGCCCTCGATGCGTTTGCCGGAATCCAGCAGCAGCGCCGAGATAGTGCCATTGCTGGCTTCGACGCTCTCGATCTTGGCCTCGATGCGCTCGACCCCGAAATGCTCGGAAAAGCGGCGCAGGTAGCGCGCGTAGCGGGTGGCGTCCAGGTGGTAGGCGTAGTTCAGGCCGCCGTTCGGCAGGTGGGCGAAGCGGTGCTCTTTTCCCGCCAGCAGTTCCAGGCAATAGTCGCCGTAGTCGTGCGCCAGTCCGCGCGCGCGGCCCTTCAGCCAGAAGTGCTGGAAGCCGGCGGTCCAGTGGTCGGTGCCGGTCATGCCGAACGAGTGGATGTAGTCTTCGCCGCGCGCGCGCCAGCTCTCGAAGCTGATGCCGAGCTTGAAGGTGGCCTGGGTGGCGGCCATGAATTCGCGCTCGTCGATGTCGAGCAGGCGGTGGAAGTGCACCAGCGAGGGAATGGTGGCCTCGCCCACGCCCACGGTGCCGATCTCGTCGGATTCGACCAGCTTGATGTCGAGCCGCTTGCCGAGGGTGCGCGACAGCGCCGCCGCGGCCATCCAGCCGGCGGTGCCGCCGCCCGCGATCACGATCCGGCGCACCGGCGTGCCCGTGCCCTGGGTGTCCATGGTCTTGGTCTCCATCTTGTCTCCTTCAGCGGTTGATTCTTTTCAGTAGCTGGCCGCGCAGGATGCGCGCGCGGTCGTCGTCCAGCGGCGCCAGCGCGTGGCGCGCATGCGGCGGGATGTGGGCCAGCTTGGCCTCGTCGGGCTCGAAGATGTAGTGGCGGAAGATATCCTGCCAGGCCTGGCGCTGTTCAAGCGGCAGTTCGCGCATCGTCAGCAGCGCCAGCATCAGCGCGTTGGTCGGCGTGTCCATCCAGTCCGGCGACTGGCGCCACCAGTAGTTCACCAGGATGTTGAAGCGGTCGAGCGCTTCCACGTGGTGCCACCACATGGACGGAATGAACAGGGCGTCGCCGGGGCCGAGTTCGGCCACCTGGGCGTGGCCCAGCGCTTCCTCGAAGCGCGGGAAGCGCGCCGGATCGGGCGCTGCGAAGTCGACCAGGCTGATGGCCTGGCCGGCCGGGGTGAAGTCGATCGGGCCGATGTACAGGTTGGGCAGCTGATCCTGCGGGAACAGGGTGAAGCGGCGGTGGCCGGCGGCGACCACCGCCAGGTTGTCCGGCAGGTCGTAGTGGGCGGCAATGCGGGTGCGGTTGCCGATCCAGATGCTGGCCAGCGCGTCGCGTCCGCCGAGGTCGACGTCGTTGTCCTGGCGCAGGCCGGGCAGGGCGGTGTCGATCGTGGTCGAGCCGACGTAGATGGCGCCGGGACGCTCCATCCCGCGCTGCACCTTCAGCTCGTCCAGCACGCCGTCCAGGCGCGCCCGCACCGACATGTAGTTGAAGCCGGTGAGATCCTCGTTGTAGAAGAAGCGGCCGCCGATCTCGGGCTTGCCGAGCATGGCATTGACGGTGGCGTCGCGGTAGAAGCGGCGCAGGTAGGCGTCGGCGGCGTCGGGCGACTGGCGTCCGGCCTGCACCAGCGGCCAGTGGGCCGCCAGGCCGCGCACGATGTACGGCGTGGTGGCGCGCAGCAGCTCGTCGGGAATGCGCTCGCCGACGGCCAGCTCGCGTACCTTGTCAGCGATTGCCAGCATGGCCGGACGTGGAGGAAGTCAAGGTGCGGTTCTTGCGGTCGATCAGCCCACGGAATTGCGACAGCGAGGCCGTCGCCATGTAGATTGCCTGCAGGTAGCCGGCGCGGTTGAGGCGCTCCAGGCGCTCGCCGGACAGCGTCTGCAGGCGCTCTTCGTTGATGGTGTAGAAGCCGGCCAGGCGGTTCTGCGAGCCGTCGTCGAGTTCGATGTCGAGCACGAAGGATTCCAGCAGCTCGAGTTCGAGCAGGGCCGCGGTGAAGCCGCGCGCCGCGTCCAGGCCGTCGTGCAGCGTGCGCAGCACCGAGGCGATGCGCTCCAGGTATTCGCTGGTGCCGCCGTAGGTCAGGAACAGCGCTTCGCCTTCCACGGCGCCCTCGCCGCCGGCGACGCGCGGGTGGTCCAGGTCGACGTGGATCGACAGCTCCTCGCCGCCGCGGCCGATCAGGAAAGGCAGGCGCTCGTGGCTCAGCGGGATTGCCGGCGCATCCCAGCGCGCAACGCCGTCGCGCTCTTCGAGGAACAGGTTTTCGCCGTGCTGGAAGCCGAACAGGGCCAGCGCGTCGAAAGAGGTGCCGTCGGCGCTCTTGGCGAACACGATCGGGTACGAGGCTTGCAGTTCGCGGAATTCGGCCGGGAAGGTCAAGGCCGACATGACGGCGTCGCCGTAGGCTGCGCCGCGCGCGGTGATGACGCGCAGGTGCTTGTGGTCGACGTTGTTCAGGATTGCGTGGTTGGGCATGGTGTCTCTTTGTGTTGTTATCGTTTTCAGATGCGCGGCAAGCCGTGCAGCCGGATATGCTCGAGCAGGGCCCGGTTCGAGGGCAGCGCCGGCAGCATCTGCGCCGTCAGCCGCGCCGCTTCGCGGAAGTGGCGGTCGGCCTCCTGCGGCAGGTCGGATGCGCGCGGCGCGCCCTCGAACGGGGTCTGCATCCCGTACAGGATATATTGATAGCTGGCGGAAGGAAATACCTCCTCGATGCGCGGGAAGTCGCGGCGCGACGGCGGGCGCGTGCGCCACAGGCCGAGCAGCGCCTGCAGGCGCTCGGGAATCGTCTCCGGCCGGCGGTGATCGATCCAGTAAGCCGAGTCGCTGCGCTGCGACAGCACGTAATGCAGCTTGAGGAATTCGATGACCCGCTCCCAGCGATAGGTAAACGCTTCGTTGAAGCGGCTTGCCACGACGTCGACCTGGGCGCGCGTGGCCGGCATGTCGTCGGCCAGCCACGCCGCCGACATCTCGACCAGGGCCAGCGCCGACGCTTCCAGCGGCTCGATGAAGCCGGCCGACAGGCCGATCGCCACGCAGTTGCGCTGCCAGAAGCGCTCGCGGTAGCCCGGTTCGAAGCGCAGCTTGCGCGGCGCCATGCCTGCACCGGTGTCGGCCGGGCCGCCGCTGGACGCCACGTAGGCGCGCAGCTGGCGTTCGGCCTCGTCGTCGCCGATGTGGGCGCTGGAATACACGTGGCCGATGCCGCGCCGGGTCGGCAGGCCGATGTCCCAGATCCAGCCGCAGCTCTGGGCGGTGGAAGTGGTCTGCGAGGCGATCGGCGCATCCGGCGTGGCGTAGGGCACCTGCACCGCCAGCGCGCGGTCGTTGAACAGCACGTGGCGCTGGTGCAGCAGCGGCACGCCGTAGTGGCCGCCGAGCAGCAGCGACTGCATGCCGGTGCAGTCGACGAACAGGTCGCCGGCCAGCACGCCGCCGGCGCGCAGGCGGAGGCCGGCAATGTCGCCATTGTCATGCGGGACTACCGCATCGACGTGATCCAGCACGTGGCGCACGCCCAGCCTGTCGACGCAGTGCGCGCGCAGGAACAGGCCGAACTTGCCGGCATCGAGGTGGTAGCCGTAGTTCGCCACCGCCGCGAATTCCGGCGTGCGCGCCTGCTTCGGCGCCCGTCCCCCGACGCACAGGTGCGGCTGGAAGCTGGCCAGGTCGGCGAAGGGCACGTGGCGGTGCTGCGCCTGCCAGGCCGCGGCCAGGTTGGCGTCGCCGTAGCCCTGGGGCAGGACGAAGGGGTGGAAATAATAGTCGCCGGCGCTGCCGTCGACCCAGCGGTCGAAGCGCGAGCCCTGCTTGAAGGCGGCGTCGCACTCGCGCAAGAAAGCGGATTCCGAGACGCCGATGCGGTGCAGGGTGTCGCGCATCGAGGGCCAGGTGCCTTCGCCGACGCCGATCGGCGGGACGCCGGGCGACTCGACCAGGGTGACGCGCAGGTGGCGGTGTTCTGCTGCGATGACCGCGGCGGCCAGCCAGCCGGCCGAACCGCCGCCGACCACCACGATGTGTTCGATGGTGTTGCTCATCAGATGTCCTGTGGAGGGAACCGGCCACGGGAGTCTAGCGCAAAGTTGCTAGCTTTTCAGCAAGTTTTTTGCGCAGGACGGTTTTCCCGTGGCCGCACGGGCCACTCAGAACTTGTAGCGCGCTCCCAGCATGTAACGCGGACCCGTCTGGGTCGCGTACTCGACCTGCTCGCGGGTGCGGCCGTGGGTGCGGGTGGTCGCATTCGTGAGGTTGATCGCTTCCGCCTGCACCGACAGCTTCTCGGTGATGTTGTAGCCGATGCTCAGGTCGAGCTGGCCGTAGGGTTCGACGTAGACCGGGTTGGGACCGGCGGCGTCGAAGGTCCCGGCGAGGAACTCGTCGCGCCAGTTGTACGCCGCGCGGATCGCCCACTTGCTGTCTTCGTAGATACCGACCAGGTTGGCCGAGTCGGACAGGCCGGCCACCGCGAACTGTTCGCCGACCGAGGCATTGTCGTACTTCAGGCTCGAGCGTACCAGCGTGTAGTTGGCCTGCAGGCCGAAGCCGGAACTGCCGAACATGTGCTGGACGTTGAATTCCAGGCCGTGCACGTTGGCCTTCTTCTGGTTCGAGAAGGTCGTCACGCGGAAGTCGGCGACCGGGTCGCCCGGCTGGCCGACGATGGTGCCGGTGTAGTTGCCGATGCCGTCGACACCGGTCGAGGTCACGCCCGGCGCGGTCGGGTGGTTGCGGAAGATGTAGTTGCGGATGCAGGTGGTGTCGGCGCTGGCGCAGCCGCGCGACAGCGCCTCGTTCCACAGGGCGCCGCCGACCGGGGTGTGCAGGCCGTAGGGCTGCAGGATGATCTGCGACTGGCCGGCGTAGTTCTCCAGGTCCTTGTAGAAGGCGTTGATCGAGGCGAAGCTCTGCTTGGTGTAATACCACTCGAAGGACAGGTCCAGGTTCTTCGAATGCACCGGCTTCAGGCCGGGGTTGCCCTGCGAGCCGGTGCCGCCCTCGACCCGCGCCAGCTGGCTGACGACCAGGCCGCCGGCGATCTGGTCGTAGCGCGGCCGGCCGATGGTTTCGCCGTAGCTGGCGCGCACCTTCATGTCCGGGCGCACGTCCATGTCCCAGTCCAGGCTCGGCAGCAGGTTATGGTACTTGCCCCCCTGCGAGGTGCTGGCCGTCGGCCCGAGCAGGACGCTGAATTCGTTCTGCGAACCCCAGCTGATGCCGGTCGCGGTCGGCACGTCGGCCGGCGAGACCACGTCGGTCTTCTCGTAGCGGGCGCCGATCGCGGTGTGCATCGGCATCGCCGTGTCCCAGTCGGTATTCAACTGCAGGTACAGGTACTTCGACTTCTCGCGGATGCGCTGGAAGGTGTTGAAGTTGCTGTTGGCCGTGTACAGCTGCGGCTTGCCGGTGGCCTTTGCCGCCGCCTCGCGCACCTCGTTGAAGTTGAAGGTGTAGAAATTGTTGAACAGGTTGGGGTTGTTGCTGCCGTTCAGCTGGTCGAAATAGCCGCGCACGGTTTCCGGATGCCACAGGCTGCTGGCGTAGTCTTCCGGCCGGGTGGCGCCGCCCCAGGTATCGCTCTGGTTGTTCGACTGCGCCGAGCGGTTCTGGATCTTGGTGGCGCCCAGGCCGAAGTTCAGGTTCGACGATTCCAGCACGCGCAGGCGGCCCTTGGCCTGGACCTGGTCGACCGAGCTCTTGACGTAGGTGTTCTGGAAGTTGGAACCGGTCACCTGCTGCGGCGCGCGCACGAAGTCGGCGCCCTGGATGCTCAGTACCGGGAATTCCTGCGAGAAGTCGACCGAGGTGGTACCGCGGCTGAAGCTGGCGGTGCCGAGGGTGTTGAAGGAACCCAGCGGGCTGTCGGCCTTCGATTCCGCGGTAGAGTGGTGGGCGTCGAATTCCAGCTTGAGGTCGGCATTCGCGCGCCACTGGGCATTGAAGCCGATCGACTTGTTCTCGCTCTTGGTAGCGAAGTTGCCGGCGCCCATCGCGATATCGCTGGTGGCCGGGTTGATGATCTCGGTATATACCAGCGGCGCCGCCACCGGGCCGTTGGTCCAGCTCGAGGTCGACGGGCCGAAGTTGAACCAGGCGGAGACGTCGTTGCGCTTGGTCTGGATCTTGTTTTCCGAGTAAGTGTAGTCGAGGGTGGTGGTGACGTCCTTGACCGGTGCGAACTGCAGGGTCAGCTGGCCGTTGGTGCGCTGGCGCTTGACGCCGCTGAAGCTGTAGTTCAGGTTTTGCGGCACCTCGTACACGTCGCCCGGCTGCGGGTGGTTGACCACGCCCGGCGAGCCGGCCGGCTGGATCGTGCCCCAATTGTTTTCGTCGCCGCGGAACGGGCCTTTCCAGCCGCTCGAGACCGAGGCCTGGTTGTAGCCGAGGTTGCGTTCCTGGTAGCTGGCGCTGATGCCGATACCCCAGCGGCCGTCCTTCGAGGTGGTCGAGTAGATGCCCGAGAATTCCGGCGTGGTCGAGTTGCTGGCCTTGACGTCGCCCGGCAGGTTGTTGTTGGTGGTGTCGTGGACCGCCTTGATGCCGATGCTGGACCAGGTGCCCATCTTGTCGAACGGACGCGCGGTGACCACGTTGATGGTCGCGCCCAGGCCGCCGACCGGGGTTTCCGAGCGGCTGGTCTTGTACACCTGCAGCTGCGAGATCGCTTCCGAGGCCAGGTTGGCGAAGTCGAAGGCGCGGCCGTTGCGGTCGTCCAGGTTCGAGGTCGGCATCTGGCGCCCGTTCAGCAGCACCATGTTGTAGTCGGGGCCGATACCGCGCACGGTCACTTTCGAGCCTTCGCCGATCGAGCGGTCGATCGACACGCCGGAGATGCGCTGCAGCGCCTCGGCCAGGTTGGTGTCGGGGAATTTGCCGATGTCTTCGGCGACGATGCCGTCGACGATGCCGTCGGCGTTGCGCTTCAGGTTCAGCGACGAGGCCATCGAGGCACGGATGCCGCTGACCACCACCTGCTGGACCGGTGCGGCCTGCACCGCGCCGGTGGGCACCGAGGTGTCGGATGGGCTGTTGCTGTCCTGGGCATAGCCCGGCAGGACGAAGGCCGCGCAGGCGCCGGCCACCGCCAGGCTGATCAGTTTGGGGGTTACCTTGGGATGATGCATCGTTGTTGTCTCCTGTTTTTTTCTTGGAATCGGTGACCGACCGAGCGGTGCCGTACTCTCTCCAGCCTCTATCGACTTCTATGGAAACGTTTCCATAGAGGCTGCTGGAATCTTATGTTCAAGAAAAAAAATTGTCAACGGAATATTCTCCGGTGCTGCAAGGAGGGGCCAGCGGCGCGGGGCGCGCGCAACACTTGCCCGCTTTGTGCCGTGTAGTGCGCCGGGCTCGCGGGCGCTGATCCGCAGCAGCTTGGGGTGGCGGGGGGGCGATTTATGCTGGCTGAGCAGGATTGCATTCTTATTAACTGGATTCAATGACCATTTGCCTCGTTTTTTCGGAGAGATCATGCAAACAGTCCGTCATCTCATTCAATGGTTCGTGGTGGCGGCATGCGCCGTCATCCTGCAGGGGTGTGCGTCCCCTGTATACAAGGTCTCGATCGTAGCCGGTCCCGGGAGTGCCGCCCTGGGGATTAACGAGCACGGCCATACCGTCGGCTACCTGGTTGCCGGCGCGGGCCAGCACGCTTTCGTGAACAGCGGCGCCGGCCCCACCGACCTCGGCACGCTGGGCGGCACCAACAGCCGCGCCTGGGCGATCAACGGCGCCGGCCGCATCGCCGGACAGTCGGAGATTGCGGGCGGCGCCAACCGCGCCTTCCGGTATGACGGCGGCGCGCTGGTGAACCTGGGCACGCTGGGCGGTGCCGACAGCATTGCCCAGGCGGTCAACCAGGATGGCACGATCGTCGGGTCAAGCCGGATCGCCGACGGCGAATGGCGCGCGTTTTCGTATTCCAGCGGCGCCATGGCCAACCTCGGCACGCTCCCGTCGACCGACAGGCTGTACAGCTATGGGCGCGCCATCAACAACCGCGGCCAGATCGCGGGCATTTCGACGGCCGGCCTCTACCTTCCGCCGGAAAATCCCCAGCATGCCTTCCTGCGCCGGACGAGCGGCCTGATGGATGACCTGGGCACCTTCGGCGGCCAGTACAGCGAGGCCTTCGGCATCAACGAGCACGGCGAGGTGGTGGGCGTGGCCGCCACGCCCGAACTGCATGCCGATAACGCCTTCCTGTACGCTGGCGGGGTGCTGCACGACCTCGGCAATCTGGGCGGCGGCTACGCGCAGGCCTTCGACATCAACAACAAGCACGAAGTGGTGGGCACATCGGGCGGGTCGACGCCGCTGCGTGGCTTCCTGTACCGCAAAGGCGCCATGGTCGCACTCGATACCCTGGTCGGCGGCGGCTGGACCATCACCGACGCGCGCGCCATCAACGACCACAGCCAGATTGCCGGTACCGGCTGCCTGGCGGGCTTCTGTTACGCGGTGCGCCTGGATCCGGCCAAGTAGTACCCGGGCCGGGCCGCAGGTGTTATAGTCGGGCACCCCTGGTAACGATTCCAAACACACGGGGGAGGAGACCGACATGAAGACCAACACCCTGGCTGCCGCCGTGATGGCGGCAGCCTTTCTGGCGGGCGGCCCGTGTTCTGCCGTCGCCCAGCCTGCCGCCGCCCAGCCGGCCGCTGCGGCGGTGCCGCCGGCGCCGTCCGGCTGGGTGCTCGACTGGCACGATGAGTTCGACGGCCCGGCGCTCGACCATACCAAATGGGTCGAGGAGACCGGCGACCCCAAGAACGGCAACGACGAGAAGCAGTTCTATACCGCGCGCCCGGACAACCTGCGCATCGACAAGGGCATGCTGGTGATCGAGGCGCGCCGCGAAAACATGGGCGGCATGGCGTATACCTCGGCGCGCATCAAGACCCAGGACCTGGTCGAGCGCACTCATGGCCGCTACGAGGCGCGCATCAAGATCCCGCGCGGGCAGGGCATCTGGCCGGCGTTCTGGCTGCTCGGCGCCGACTGCCGCACGGTCAAGTGGCCGCGCTGCGGCGAGATCGACATCATGGAAAACATCGGCAAGGAGCCGAACCTGATCCACGGCACGCTGCACGGTCCGGGCTATTCCGGCGCCAAGGGGCCGGGGCGTCCGCAGGCGCTGGAGAAGGGCGCCTACGCCGACGACTTCCACGTGTTCGCGCTCGAATGGGAACCGGGCGTGATCCGCTGGTACCGCGACGGCATCCTGTACCATACCGAGCGCCCCGACACGGTTGGCGGCGACTGGGTGTTCGAGCGTCCCTTCTTCGTGATCCTCAACCTGGCCGTGGGCGGGTTCTGGCCCGGCTATCCGGATGCCACCACGCCGCTGCCGCAGCAGATGCTGGTCGATTACGTGCGGGTGTACAGGCGCGCGCGCTGAACCGGGAGTGCAGGGCGCCGGCCGCCGTGGCATCATGGCGCCCTATGAAAACAACAAAACGACTCGGCCTTGCGCTGGCCTGCCTGCCACTGGCCTTGCTGGCGGCCTGCAGCACCCAGATGCGCCCCGCACGCACGCTGGCCGACAACGAGATCCAGCGCGTGATGCGGCGCGAGGGCGTACAGGGGCTGGCCTTCGCCACCATCGCCGGCGGCAAGGTGGACAAGGTGCGCGTGTTCGGCCAGCGCAACGCGGCGCTGGGCCAGCCGCTGGCGCCGGACACCATCATGTACGGCGCCTCGCTGTCCAAGACCGCATTTGCCTACCTGGTGCTGCAGCTGGCCGACGAAGGCAAAATCGACCTCGACGCCCCGCTCCCGCGGCTGCTCCCGCGCCCGCTGCCGTTCTACCGCGAGCGCCAGTTCGACTACGCCGACCTGGCCGACGAACCGCGCTGGAAGACCATCACCCCGCGCATGCTGCTGATGCACAGTGCCGGCTTCGCCAATTTCCGCTGGCTGGAGCCGGACGAGCGCCTGCGCATCCACTTCGAGCCGGGCAGCCGCTACGCCTATTCCGGCGAAGGCTACCTGCTGCTGCAGATGGTGCTGGAAACCGGGCTCGGTCTGGACGTCGGCTACGAGATGCAGCGGCGCGTGTTCGACCGCTTCGGCATGACCCGCACCAGCATGCGCTGGCGCCCCGAGTTTGCCGAGAACGCTGCCGAGGGCTATGCCTTCGACGGCGTGGTCCACCCACACGAGCGGCGCTACCGGGTGCGCGCGGCCGGCTCGATGGACACCACCATCGCCGACCAGGCCAAGCTGTGGGCCGGCATCATGCGCGGCGAGGGCCTGAGCCCGGACAGCCGCGCGGCCCTGGTCAAGGGCTGGCTGCCGATCACCTCGCAGCACCAGTTCCCGACCCTGGCTGACGGCCCGCCGGTGACATGGCCGCAGGGGCTGGCGGCGGGACTCGGGGTGGTGAGCTTCAAGGACCGCGGCGGCCAGGCCTGGTTCAAGGGCGGGCACGACGAATGGACCGCCAACCTGGCGTTATGTCTGGAACAGGGCCAGCGTTGCATCGTGTTCCTTTCCAACGACGTCCGCGCCGAGCAGCTGTATTCGGAACTGGCGCGCCTGGCGTTGGGCGAAACCGACATGCCATGGTCCTGGGAATACAGCGATTACAGCCAGCCGTGAAGCATCGTGCGGGCTGGCGCAAACGTTTGCGCTACTGCGCCGCGCTGATTTGACGAAATTGACGAAGCTCTCTATGAGAAAATTGTGATTTTCCTCACAAAACTTCCCCAAAACGCATACTGGATCGAATAGACTCATGCCTTATTCATCCGTTACTACCAAGATGTCCGACTCCACAGCTGATTCCGTTGCGCTGCCCCACGATCCAGGTGTCGTCCCCAGCACCTTGCATTTTCCCGTGGTCGGCATCGGAGCCTCCGCCGGCGGCCTGTCGGCGCTGCAGACGCTGTTCGAGAACATGCCGGCGGTAAGCGAGATGGCCTTCGTGGTCATTCTGCACCTGTCGCCCAAGCATCCGAGCTCGGCGGCGGCAATCCTGCAGCGCGCCACGCGCATGCCGGTGGTGCAGGTCACGTCCCAGGTCCAGATCCAGCCCGGCCACGTGTATGTGATCGCCCCCAACCAGCATATGTCGATGATGGACGGGCTGTTGACGGTCAGCGAGCTGGAGCGCCCGCGCGGCCAGCACGTGGCGATCGACCTGTTCTTCCGCACCCTGGCTTCCGTGCACCGCGAGCGCGCCATTGCGATCGTGCTGTCCGGCACCGGTTCCGACGGCGCGGTCGGCATTGCGCGCGTCAAGGAGCAGGGCGGCGTCACCATCGTCCAGGCGCCGGCCGACGCCGAGCACGACGGCATGCCGTCGGCGGCGATCCGCACCGGCGCGGTCGACTTCGTGCTGCCGGTGGTCGACATGCCGCAGAAGCTGATCGAGCTGTGGGACAACGCCAAGACCATCCAGCTGCCGATACATGGCGACGAGGACATCGGCCAGGTCGACCGGCCGCCGACAGAACAGGACGTGGCCGAGGCCGAGCACGCGCTGCAGGACGTGATCGGCATGCTGCTGAGCCATACCGGGCACGACTTCCGCCACTACAAGCGTGCCACCGTGCTGCGCCGCATCGAGCGGCGCATGCAGGTCCGCCAGACGCACACGCTGCCCGAGTACCGCGACCTGCTCGAGGCCGACGCCAGCGAGCACAAGCTGCTGCTGGACGACATGCTGATCGGCGTCACCAACTTCTTCCGCGACCGCGAAGCCTTCGAGGCGCTCGAGCGCGAAGTGGTGCCCGAGCTGTTCAAGGACAAGGGCCCGGGCGACGAGGTGCGCGCCTGGGTCGCGGCCTGTTCCAGCGGCGAGGAAGCGTATTCGATGGCCATGCTGCTGGCCGACCAGGCCGCGCAGATGGAGCACCCGCCGGCGTTCCAGGTGTTCGCTTCGGACATCGACGACCGCGCGATCGACGCCGCGCGCTCGGGCAACTTCCCGGCCTCGATCATGACCGACGTGGCGCCGTCGCGCCTGCGTCAGTATTTCACCAAGGAAGACGACCGCTACCGCATCCGCAAGCCGCTGCGCGACCGCATCCTGTTCGCCTCGCACAACCTGCTGCGCGACCCGCCGTTTTCGCGCCTCGACCTGGTGTCCTGCCGCAACCTGCTGATCTACCTGAACCGCGACGTCCAGGTGCGCGTGCTGCAGACCTTCCATTTCGCGCTGAAACCCGGCGGCTACCTGTTCCTGGGTACCTCGGAGTCGGCCGAATCGGTGGCCGAGTATTTCGTCCCGGTCGACAAGAAGAACCGCATCTACCGCGCCCGCACCGACAGCCGTCCGGCCCACCACCAGAACCCGTCGTCGGCGGTGTACGGCACGCGCCTGCCCGAGGTTAGCCGTCCCAAGCTGCCGGGCAAGCGCCAGTTCTCCTACGCCGAGCTGCACCAGCGTGCGCTGGCCCAGAACGCGCCGCCTTCGGCGGTGCTGGATGCCGACGGCAATATCGTGCACATGTCCGAGCAGGCCGGGCGCTACCTGCGCATGGGTGGCGGCGAACCGTCGCGCAACGTGCTGTCGCTGGTGCTGCCGGAACTGCGGCTCGACCTGCGCTCGGCGATGTACCAGGCCACCCAGCACGGCACCGCGGTCGAGTGCCGCCCGATCGAGCTGGCCGACAAGGAGGCGATGGGAACCGTCGCCATGACGGTGCGGCCCTACCGCGACGCCGAGGCCGATACCGATTTCCTGCTGGTGCTGTTCAACCGCGTCGAGGCGGCCTCCGACATGGCCGTCCCGTCGCGTCCCAACGGCAGCCACGACGTGGTGCTGGCCCAGCTCGAGGCCGAGCTGGCGCGCAAGCGCGAACAGCTGCAGGAGACCCTGGAAAATTCCGAGATCTCGACCGAGGAACTGCGCGCCTCGAACGAGGAACTGCAGGCCATCAACGAAGAACTGCGCTCGGCCACCGAAGAGCTGGAAACCAGCAAGGAAGAGCTGCAGTCGGTGAACGAGGAACTGGTCACCGTCAACTACGAGCTCAAGGTCAAGGTCGAGGAGACCGGCAAGGCCAACGACGACCTGAACAACCTGATCGCCTCGACCGACATCGCCACCATCTTTGTCGACAGCGGCCTGCGGATCAAGCGCTTCACGTCGCGTGCGGCCGACCTGTTCTCGATCATCACTTCCGACGTCGGGCGTTCGCTGCTGGACCTGACCCACAAGCTCGACTACGACCAGCTGGCCGAGGACGTCAGCGCCACCTTCGATACCCTGCGCGTGGTCGAGCGCGAGGTGCGCAGCAACGACGGCCGCTATTACATCGTGCGCCTGCTGCCTTACCGCACCAACGAAGACCGCATCGAAGGCGCGGTGATGACCTTCTTCGACATCACGCTGCGCCGCCACGCCGAGGAACAGGCGCGCGCCAGCGAAGCACGCATGCGGATGGTGGCCGAGAGCGCCAACGACTTCGCCATCATCACCCAGGACGAACTCGGGCGTACCACCAGCTGGAACAAGGGGGCCGAAACCCTGTTCGGCTATACCGAGCAGGACATGCTGGGCCAGGTGCTGGACCGCCTGTTCACCCCGGAAGACGTGGCCAGGGGCGTGCCGGCCGACGAACTGCGGCGCGCGCGCGAGGACGGCCGCGCCGAGGACGAGCGCTGGCACGTGCGCAAGGACGGGTCGCGCTTCTTCTGCAGCGGCGTCACCACCCCGCTGCGCGGCGACGACGGCCGCGGCCAGCTGTACGGCTACGCCAAGATCGCGCGCGACGAGACCGCGCGCGAGCGCCAGGGCAAGGAGCGCGAGCAGGCATTCAACCGCGAACAGGCCGAGCGCTGCGACGCCGAGAACGCGGCCGCCCTGAAGGACGAGTTCCTGGCCGTGATGTCGCACGAGCTGCGCCATCCGCTCAACATGATCCACATTAACGTCGAGCTGCTGTCGCGCATGCCGGAGCTGCGCCAGTCGCCGACCTTCACCCGCGCCGCCAGCATCATCCGCAACGCGGTGATGAGCCAGGCCAAGATCATCGACGACCTGATGGACATCTCGCGGGTGCGCACCGGCAAGCTGTCGCTGACGATGGCGCCGGTGGTGCTGGATGCGGTGGTGCAGGGCATCGTCGACGTCGCCCGCGGCGACCCGGCAGCCAAGGACCTCACCATCGAGATGCATGGCAGCGCCGACGGCGCCAGCGTGCTGGCCGACGTGGTGCGGGTCGAGCAGGTCGTCATGAACCTGCTCAGCAATGCCGTGAAATTCACCCCCAAGTTCGGGCGCATCGAGGCGCGCCTGTCGCGCGAAGACGGTTTCGTGCGGATCGACGTGATCGACAACGGCCAGGGCATCGCGCCGACCTTCCTGCCGCACGTGTTCGACATGTACGGCCAGAGCATGTCGGTGACCACCCGCTCCAAGGGCGGTCTCGGCATCGGCCTGGCGCTGGTGCGCGAGATCGTCAGCCTGCACGGCGGCCGCGTCGAGGCGGCCTCGGACGGCATCGGCAAGGGCGCCCGCTTCACGCTGTGGCTGCCGCTGCTGGACAGCAAGGCGGCGCCGCAGCCCGGCGCCGCGGCCGACGACGACGAAGGCATGAGCGGGCTGCGCATCCTGCTGGTGGACGACATGGAAGACATGCTGCACGTGTTCCAGTCGCTGCTGGAAATGAGCGGCGCCACCGTGTTCGCGGCGACCGGCGCGCTGCAGGGCCTCGACATCCTTGCGCGCGAGGACATCGACCTGCTGATCTCGGACATCTCGATGCCGGAAATCGACGGCTATGAATTCCTGCGCCGCGCGCACGCGATGCCGAAGTATGCGAACCTGCCGGCGGTGGCGATCACCGGCATGCGGCGCGACGCCGACATCGCCGAGGCACGCGCGGCCGGGTTCTCGGCGCACCTGGGCAAGCCGGTGTCGGTGGAGAGACTGAATGCGGTGGTGCGGGAGTTGCTGCCGCGGCGGGGGAAGAGCGCCTAGCCGCGCAATAAAACAACGTCGCCCCTGCCTGCGCAGGGGCGACGGTTTTCAGGCTGGCAGGTAAATTACTTTACCGCGCCATCTTCAGCATCGCCGGATACCCCACATCCTCGGTCGCTTTCTTGAGGTCGGCCACCGTCGCCTGCGCATCGTCATACACGATCAGCGCCTCGCGCTTCTCGTAGCTGACCTTGACCTTCGCCACCCCCGGCACCTTGCTCAGCGCCGCCTTGATCGTGATCGGGCAGGTCGCGCAATCCATGGTAGGCACGTTCAGCGACACCGTCTGCTGCTTGGCGAACGCGAACTGCGGTGCGGCGAGGAGGGTGGCAAGCAGCGGCAGGGCGAGGAGGGATTTGGTCATCATGGCATCCAGAGTTTAGTAGAACAGCGGTGCAAACAGGGGGAAACTCAGCAGCAGGCCGATCAGCAGCGCGCACACGACGAACACGCGGCGCACCACCGGGCGGGTGGTGGCGCAGCTGCCGTCTTCGATGTCGCAAGCCGCGGCCGGCTTGAACAGCAGCCAGCCGGCCCAGCCGAGTGCGCCGACGCAGACCGCGATCGCGTACGGCGTCACCGGCTTCATCGCCACCAGCGTCGACATCCAGGCCCCGGTGATCCCGACCAGCACCAGCACCAGCGGCAGCACGCAGCAGGTCGAGGCCAGCAGCGAGGCCACCACGGCCAGCGCGACCAGGCGCCCGGCCTTGCGTTCGCTGCCGGCGGCGGGGTTCGACACAGTCACTGGATCGGGACGGGACATCATCGATTGCAATCTCAGATCGAACGCGAGGTGATCGTGTACTTGAACGCGTCCGGGTTCAGGGAATCGTAGGCCTCGCCGCGGTTCTCGGCCTGCGGGTACATCAGGAAGCCGACCTTGCCGATCACCTTCGAGTCCTGCAGGTGCACGTCGTGGCCGAAGTTGTAGCCCATCCAGTTGCCTTCCCAGCCGCCGAACAGTGCCTTGCGCACCGGCGCCACGATGGGGTGGTCCGGATCCTTGATCCAGTCGGCGGTTTCCTGGCGCATCACCTTGGTGACGTCGGCCGGGTCCATCGCGACCCAGCCGTGGCGCTTCAGGTAGACCTCGGCGCGGCAGTGCTGGGCGCCCTGCAGCGCGGCCGGCTTGCCGCCAAGTTCGCGGTAGCCGAAGGCGCTCGGGGCGATGCGCACGCCGTAGACGTCGCGCGCCGGCACGCCGACCGCGCGGCACAGGCCGACGAACAGGCCGTTCAGGTCGGCGCACTTGCCGCTCAGGTTCGCGGTTTCCAGCATGGTCTTGATGTCGCCGAGGCCGCAACCCTTGACCTTCGGCTCGCGGAAGGTGTTCAGCAGGATCCAGTCGTAGATGCGCTGGACCTTGTCTTCGTCGGTGCGTGCGCCGGCCACGATCTGGTTGGCGGTCTTCAGCACGATGCCGTCCAGCGGCATCAGGTCGGTCGGGCGCAGCCACAGGCGCAGGTCTTCGGCCGACTCGCCGCCCGGCGTGGCCTTCTTCCAGTCCTCGCCGCGGTCGCGGGTCTGCACGCGCGACACCACTTCCAGCATCGGCGGGGCCGAGCCGTCGAATTGCGCGACCAGGTACTTGGCGCCGTAGCGGCTGTCGTTGCCGACCTTGACGCTCTTCGCATTGCCGGTCCAGTTGTTGGACAGCGTGCGCTGCCAGTCGGTGTCGAGCGCCGGCAGCGGCACCCACACCGTCGACGGCCCCTCGGCGCGCTGCAGGCTCACCTGGGTCACCACCTCGTAGCTCTTCCACTCGCCCGGCTTCGGGTCGAAGTGGCGTTCCTGCGCTGCCGCGGCGGTCTGGGCCAGCAGGGTGCGCGGCAGGGCGCTCGCCAGCAGGAGGCCGCCGGCGGCTTTCAGGACGGTGCGGCGAAGGTGGTTGGTGTCAGTCATGCTCGTTTTTTCCTTGGTTATTGGTCGTGCAATGGTTGGGTGCCTCCTGCGCTGCCGTCCGGGCGGCGGCCGCCCCGGTCATTCCGCCAGTAGGGCGTCGATGCTGCGCTGCAGGCCGGTGTCGCCGGCATCGATCTCGCCGGCGCTGCGCCAGCGCGCCCGGCCCTGGCGGTCGACCAGGATCGTGGTCGGCATCACGCCGGCGGTCCAGGCCTTGAACATGTCGCCGGAGCGGTCGCGCAGGATCGGGTAGGGGATGCTGCGCGCACCGGTGAAGTCCTTGATGGTGTCCAGCGATTCCTTGTAGTTGACGCCGACCACCGCCACCTTGCCGCGCCACGCCGGCCGCCCTGCCAGGGCGCCCAGCACCGGCAGCTCGGCCACGCACGGGCCGCACCAGCTGGCCCAGAAGTTCACCACCACCACCTTGCCGCGCAGCTGGGCCAGGTCCCAGGGCTGGCCGTCCAGGCCGGCCAGCTTCAGGGCCGGCGTCGGCTGGGTGGCCGGCCATGGGCGCAGTACCACGTCCGCAGCGCGGCCGGCAGCCGGCACTGCGGCGAGCGCGATTGCCATCAGGGCGGCGGCTTGCTGGCTTGACATCCTGGTCTGCATGGGTTGGTGTCTTTTACGAAAACGGTCGTAATGATACCAGAGCGTGCCCGGGCTCGCCGGCCATGGCAGCTTTTCGCCAGGTGCAATACCTGTCTGTTCAGGTGATGGCGGGGTGCAAGCGCTCGCGGCAGAATGTCACTCGCAACGGCTGCGGGAGGAGGTCTTGTGGACTGGTTGAGTGATATCGCGGTATTCGTGGCTGCCTGGGGCGGCGTGGGGGCATTTGCCGACTTCTTCCTGGGCAAGACCGGCCAGAAGCGCGTGCGCGAAGCGATGGAAACCTGGTGGATCATGCTTTCCGATGTCGAGTTGCGGACGTTCGGCGCCCGCGAGGCTCGGCTGGCGGCGACGCTCCTCGAGAAGATGTTCGGCACGTTCTGGAGCTGGAAGCGATTGCGCGCCGTCATGATCGTCCTGCTGGCCACGACCCTGGTCTGGGGCGCGGGCAGGGCCGCCAATCTCTTCTCCGGCGCCGGCGAACCTTATTCGGTTCCGTTCGACTGGAAAGCGCTGCCGCCGGCTGTCTTCTCGATCATGTCGTTCTGGTGGGCGACTTCGCTCAATATCGTGCTTGCGCGCATGTTGGCGGGCTACGGTGCCACCTCATCCGGGCGCGGGGCCGTGGTCTACGTGCTGCTGATGATCTGCCAACTCGCTTTGATCACTGTGTCGTACGAGTTGCAGATGGCAGTGATCTTTACATTCATCAACGAGGGCGGCCCGGGAACCGGCTTTTACGCAGGCATCGGACCGGCCAATGGGCGGGCCTACCTGCAAGCTTACCTGAGCAACCTGCACTGGCTCCTCGACCATATCTGGCTCGATGCCGTGCTGGAATTCTTCGGTATCGGGCTGGGCGGCGGCGGCGGGTTGGTGACCCACTATGTGACGGTCTTCCTTTATCTCGCGGCAATGATCAGGCTCGGTATATTGATCCTGTTCAGCTTTTCCTTCCTGCTGAGGCCCGCCCAGCGCGTGCTTTCACTGATTATCGAGCGCTTGGTCGAGAGCGACCGGCCGATCCTGACCTTCATTTTCGGTAGTACGGCGGCGATTGCGAAGACGCTCCACGCATTCTTCTAGACAGACTAGTGGCAGGCGCAAGTGTGCAGCATGGCGCATGCCCTTGCGGTATGCTCGGCGGCAAAACAAGGAGGAGACCTCATGTCCCAAACTAGCCACCGGCTGGCGGCGCTCGCGTGCGCCGTGCCTCTGTGCGCATCCGCTGCCGCATCCGCTCCCGTATCCACCGCTTCGCCCCCGACTTACCGGAACCCGCTGCCGGTGCGCCTGGCCAGCGGCGAACTTGCCCAGAACTGCGCCGACCCGGCCGTGCTGCGCGATCCGCGCGCGCGCAAGCCGACCTGGTACCTGTACTGCACCAGCGATCCGGTCTCGAAGCGCGAACGCTCGGGCCACGAGGGCGACGGCGGCTGGAAGTTCCGCATGATGCCGGTCTACCGCTCGAGCGACCTGGTGCACTGGGATTTCGTGGCCGACGCCTTCACCGACCGGCCGCAGGGCCTGGCCGACCCGACGTCCGGCCTGTGGGCGCCGGAGCCGGTCTACATGAATGGCCGCTATTACCTGTATTTCACCGTCACCGACGTGGTCGACGCCCACAGCCCGGAACCCGGTTGCGGGACGGACAGCGCGATCGGCGTGGCCACGTCCGAGAGTCCGGCCGGGCCGTGGCGCGCCAGCCGCGCGCCGGTGGTAGGGCCGCAGCGCGCCGGCCCAGGCTGCGCCTTCCACTGGGTCTACGACCCGAAGGTGGTGGTCGACGGCGACCGCAAGTACCTGTACTACGGCAGCTACGGCGGCGGCACCTGGGTACGCCGGCTGGACGACGACGGCATGGCGGTGCACGGCGACGCCATCCGGGTCGGCGCCGACGGCCGCTACGAAGGCACCGACGTCGTCCAGCACGGCGGCTGGTGGTACATGTTCGCCTCGGCCACCAACTGCTGCAACGGCCCGCTGACCGGCTACGGCGTGTTCGTCGGCCGCGCGCGTACGCCGGAAGGCCCCTTCCTCGACCGCTTCGGCAACGACATGGCCAAGGGCCGCGCCGGCGGCACCCCGTTCCTGCTCCAGAACGGCAACCGCTGGGTCGGCCCTGGCCACAACACGGTGTTCAGCGACGCCGCCGGCCAGTGGTGGACCATTTACCACGCGATCGACCAGAACGAACCCTTCTTCAGCGCCAAGGACAAGCTGACCCGGCGCCTGGCCATGCTCGACCGGATCGACTGGGTTGACGGCTGGCCGGTGGCCGGCGGCGGGCAGGCGCCGAACGACGGCCCGATGGCGGCGCCGATCGTGACAGCAGGGGTGGGGCAGGTGCCGGCGCAAGCGCCGCCATCTGCGCCGCTGCCCGAGGAACAGGCCACGCTGCTGTGGACGGACATGCTGCGTGAGCCGCGCCTCGACGAACGCTGGCAATGGCTGCGCCCGCGCGCCGACGCCGCCCTGGCCGCGACCGCGGACGCGCACGGCCTGGCGCTGCCGGTCGAGCCGGGCGACCTGTACGTCGACACCAACACGGCCAGCGTGCTGCAGGCGGCGCTGCCGCGCAGCGGCGATTACCGCATCGAAGCCGAGCTCGAACTCGACGTGAAGGAGGGCGCGTCGGCCCAGGCCGGGCTGGTCGTGATGCGCGACGACGATAACTACGTCAAGCTGGTGGAACTGGCGCGCGGCGGCCTGCGCCAGGTCGAGTTCGGCAAGGAGATGGCGGAGGTAGCCCCCGACTGGCCGCGCTACGGCAATACGCTGGCGGGCACGCCTGGCCGTCACACCTGGTTACGATTGGATGTCCGCCGCGACGGCGACCTCGAACGTTATACGGCGTATTCCAGCCAGGACGGACGGGCCTGGGTCGGCGGCGCCGTGTGGACCCATCGGCTGGACAAGGGACGCCCCGGACCGGCCCGCCTCGGGCTGGTCGCGATGGGCGGCAGCGGCCGGGCGCTGTTCACGCGGATCGCGGTTTCCGGGCTGTCGCGCCAGATATACGATCCGCATGATCGCGTACGAAAGCCCTTGCCAGCGACGGAAGCAGGTCGGTAAAGTGGGTCGCAGGCAGCGAGAGACAAGAAGTCAACAGGAGTCACAACGTGGAATACCCCCGCCCCCAATTGCGGCGCGCCGCCTGGCGCAGCCTGGACGGTCCATGGCAAGCCATGCTCGACGACGCGGCGGCCTACGCCGACCCGGCCGAGGTGCCGTACGACCGCACGATCAACGTACCGTATCCCCCCGAGGCGCGCGCCAGCGGCGTGCACGACCGCGGCTTCCGGCGCCGCGTCTGGTACCGGCGCCAGTTCCTGCTCGACCCCGCATTGATCCCATCCGTGGCGCCGGGACAGGAAGAGCGCCTGATGCTGCACTTCGGCGCCGTCAACTATAACGCCCGCGTCTGGGTCAACGGCCGCTTCGCGATCGAACACCGCGGCGGCCACAGCCCGTTCTCGGTCGACATCACGCGCCACCTCGACGGTTCCAGCCTCGAAATCGTGGTGCAGGCCGAGGACGACCCGCAGGACATGCACAAGGCGCGCGGCAAGATGGACTGGGAGGCCGAGCCGCACAAGATCTGGTATCCGCGCACCAGTGGCATCTGGCGCACGGTCTGGATCGAGAAGGTGGCGCGCGCCCACGTCACCCAGCTGCGCTGGATCGCCGACGTCGCCGCCTGGCAGATCCGCCTCGACGCCGACGTCGCCCACGTGCCGGCGGGGGGCGTGGCCAATGTCCGCCTCAAGATGGGCGACCGCTTGCTGGTCGACGACCGCTGCCTGCTGACCGGGCCGCGCCTGTCGCGCATCTTCCAGCTGCCCGATCCCGGCATCGACGACGCCCGCGGCCAGTGGATGTGGAGTCCGGAACACCCGCAGCTGATCGACGCCGAGATCGAGATCCGCACCGCGGACGGCAACCTGCTCGACGCCGTGCAGAGCTACACCGCGCTGCGCACGGTCAGCGTCGAAGGCGAGCGCTTCGTGCTCAACAGCCGCCCCTACTACCTGCGCATGGTGCTCGACCAGGGCTACTGGCCGGACAGCCTGATGGTGGCCTCGAGCGACCAGCTGCGCCACGACGTCCTCCTGATCAAGCGCCTCGGCTTCAACGGCGCGCGCAAGCACCAGAAATCCGAAGACCCGCGCTGGCTGTACTGGTGCGACGTGCTCGGCCTGTGCGTGTGGGCCGAGATGCCGTCCGCCTACGGCTTCTCCAGCACCACCGTGCACACCGTGATGGAAGAGTGGAAGGAACTGGTCGAGCGCGACGTGTCCCACCCCTGCGTGGTGGCCTGGGTGCCGACCAACGAATCCTGGGGCGTGCCGGAACTGATGAACGACCGGCGCCAGGTCGACTTCGTGCGCGCGCTGTACCACATGACGCGCGCGCTCGACGGCACCCGCCCGGTGGTCGGCAACGACGGCTGGGAAGCCCCGTGCGGCGACTTCGTCTGCGTCCACGACTACGAGCAGGACCCGGAGGTGCTGATCGAGCGCTACGGCACCCGCGAACGCGTCGCCTACACGCTGGAACACGTGCAGCCGGACCGCCGGCGCATCGTGATCGACGGTTTCACCGGCCAGGGCAAGCCGCTGTTCCTGTCCGAGTTCGGCGGCATCGCCTGCCTGCCGGCGCCGGGCGCTGCGGGGTCCCCGGCAGGCGCAGGCTGGGGCTATTCGACCGCGAAGGACGGCAAGGAACTGCTGGCGCGCTACCAGGAGCTGATGACGGCGCTGCACCGCTGCCGCCCGCTGTCGGGTTTCTGCTACACCCAGCTGACCGACACATTCCTCGAAAAGAACGGTCTGCTGACCGAGGACCGGGTGCCGAAAGCGCCGATCGAGGCGCTGGCGGCGGCCACCCGCGGGCCCGACGCGCTGCGCTACAACTGGCACCTCGACCCGCTCGGCCACGACGAACGCTGGCGCACCCGGCGCGGTCCGGATTTCCCGATTGAATGGACGCGCGTCGGAGAAACGGCAGAAGTGTTAGCCTATCCCGGTGAGCGCCAACCGCCGCAGGGTCCGGGACCGGCCAATCCGCCGGGATTCGAACGCCGTGGACGGGGCGCAACGGGTCCGCGCGCACGCAAAAAGGTGGCTTGAACGCTCGCATAGCCAAGGCAGCGCGGACTCTCTAATAAGAAATAGGGAGACGATGTGGCACGACGAGAATTAAATCTCGCCGCCGCGCTGCTGCAGACAACTGTCGTCCTGTCGGGTGCCCTGGTGGCTGCACCGGCCTGGGCGCAGCAGGAAGTCAGGATGTGGACGCTGCTCAGCGGCGGCGACGGTGCGCGCATGCGCGCGCTGGTCGATGACTTCAATGCCAGCCAGCGCGACGTGCGGGTGGTAAGCACGACGCTCAAGTGGGGCGAACCCTTTTATACGAAGCTGATCACGGCGTCGGTGGTGGGGGCCGGGCCCGACCTGGCCACCGTCCACCTGTCGCGTATCGTCAACCTGGCCGGCGGCGGCGTGCTGCGCCCGATCGCCCCTGCCGAGATGGCGGCGGCCGGGCTGCAAGGGTCCGACTATCTGCCGCGCCAGTGGCAGAAATCGAACTACCAGGGGGCCGCCTATGCGGTGCCGATCGACATGCACCCGCTGGTGCTGTACTACAACAAGACCCTGGCCAGCCAGGCCGGCCTGCTCGGCGCGGACGGCAAGCTCAAGCCGATCGAAGGCGTGAACGCGCTGGGCGACGCCTTCCGCATCGCCACCGAGCGCACCGGCAAGCCCGGCCTGACGATGGAAAGCAGCCAGAGTTCCTACGCGATCTGGCGCCTGTGGACCTCGATGCTGGCGCAGCAGGAAGTCGGCATCATCCGCGACGGCCGCTTCATCTACGGCGCCGCCGGCGAGTCGACGCTGGCGACCATCTCCACCTGGTTCCGGCGCGGCTACGCCCAGGTCGGACTCGACTACCCGGCATCCACCAGCCAGTTCATGGGCGGCGGCACCACCTTCATGCTGAACGGGGTGTGGGAGGTACCGGAACTGGTGCGCGCCACCAAGGCGGGTACCCTCGGCTTCGACTACGGCATCGTGCCGCTGCCCAGGATGTACGCCAATGCCAGCACCTGGGCCGATTCGCATGCATTCGCCATGCCGGCCAATCCGGGCCACGCGCCGTCGCCGCAGAAGGTGGCGGCGGTCATGCGCTTCGTGGCCTACGTCAGCAAGCATTCGATGGGCTGGGCCGAGGGCGGCCACATCCCGGCCTACCGCCCGGTGGCGGAATCGCCGGCGGCGAAGTCCCTGATGCCGAACGCGATGTACGCGGCCGCAGCGAACAACGTGATCTATGATCCGGACGGCTGGTACATGGGCGCGGCCGGACCGCTGGAAGCGATCGCCTCTAAGTTCATGCCGGCTGCGCTGTACGGCTACATGACGCCGGCCCAGGCCATGCGCCGTTTCGAGACGGAGTCTGCGCGGCTGGTGCGCAAGGCGCCGCCGCGCTACTGAAGGGGAGACGATGGAACGCACACGACTTCCCCTTGCCGCCGCCGCCACGACTGCACGCCACGAAAATCTCCCGGCGCTGGCGCTGCTGGCCCCCTTCCTGCTGGCCTTTTTGCTGTTCTTCCTGGTGCCGGCCGTGGAAACCTTCTGGCTCAGCCTCACCGAGAGCAGCCTGACCCGCACCAACGCCTTCGTCGGCCTGGCCAACTACGCGACCCTGGTCCATGACGCCTCGTTCTGGGATGCGCTCGGCAACACCTTCTATTTTTCTCTGCTGACGGTGGTGCCGCTGACCGCGCTCGGGCTGCTGATGGCCTTGCTGGTCAACCGCTTCGTGGCAGCCCAGGGCTGGCTGCAGGGGGTGTTCTTCCTGCCCTTCGTGCTGCCGATCTCGGTGATGACGCTGATCGCCGACTGGATGCTGCAGCCGTCGAGCGGCATCGTCAACCACGTCCTCGGCGGCCAGCGCCCCTGGCTGGCGGACCCGGTGTGGGCGCTGCCGGCGGTGGCGATCGGCACCATCTGGTGGACGGTCGGCTTCAACATGTTGCTGTTCCTGGCCGGCCTGCGCAACATCCCGGCCGAGCAGTACGAAGCGGCGGCGCTGGACGGCGCGCGCGGCTGGACCCTGTTCGCCAACATCACCTGGCCGGCGCTGCGCCCGGTGACGACCACCTGCCTGATCCTGCAGCTGATCGCCTCGCTGAAGGTGTTCGGCCAGACCTACATCCTGACCAGCGGCGGGCCGTTCAACACCACCCGCGTGACCCTGCACTATATGTACGAGACCGCGTTCACCCAGAGCGATGCCGGTTATGCGGCGGCGATCGCGATGGCCTTCGTGGCCGTGGTGATCCTGCTGTCGCTGCTGCAAGCCTGGGTGGTGCGCTGGATGGAAAGGCGGGACACATGAATTCAAGATCGAACCTCGGCTGGACGTTAGTCGGCGCGATTTGCGCGATCGTGCTGGCCGCGCTGTGGGCGGCGCCGCTGCTGTGGGCGCTCAGCACCGCGCTGCGGCCCGAACTGGAAACCGTGTCCGCCGACTTCCACTGGCTGCCGCAGACCTGGACCCTGGACGCATTCGCCAAGACCCTGGGCGCCGGCAACCTGGTGCGCTGGCTGTTCAACAGCGCCTTGGTGGCGCTGGCGGTCACCGTGATCACGATGGCGATCAGCCTGATGGCGGCCTACGCGTTCTCGCAGCTGCGCTTCCGCGGCAAGGGCCTGCTGTTCGCGCTGGCCATGCTGGCGTTCCTGTTACCTTTTGAAGCGCTGCTGGTGCCGCTGTTCCGCACCATGAACCAGCTCGGCATGATCAACAGCTATGCCGGCATCGTGCTGCCGCAGGTGGTGTCGCCAGTGGTGATCTACGTGTTCAAGCAGTTCTTCGACGGCATCCCGGCCGACTTCCGCGAAGCCGCGACGATGGACGGCGCCGGCCCGCTGCGCGTGCTGTGGAGCGTCTACCTGCCGATTTCCGGGAATATCGTGTGGGCGATGGCGATCGTGACCTTCATCGCAGCCTGGAACAACTTCCTGTGGCCCTTCATCATCGTCACTTCCAACGACATGATGACGGTCCCGCTCGGCCTGACCCAGACCTACGACGCCTTCGGCGTGCGCTACGCCCAGCTGATGGCGGCGGCGCTGCTGGGCGCCTTGCCGGTGGCGCTGGCCTACGTGGTGTTCCAGAAGAAGGTGACGCAAGGGTTCCTGGCTGCGAGCGGACTCAAAGGCTGATAACAAGGACAAGAAATGGCATCGGTAAGATTACGTGGAATTCAAAAACGCTACGGCGACAACCTGGTCATCAAGGGCATCGACCTCGACGTGGAAGACGGCCAGTTCGTGGTCTTCGTCGGGCCGTCCGGCTGCGGCAAGTCGACCCTGCTGCGCATGATCGCCGGCCTGGAAGACATCAGCGCCGGCACGCTGGAACTCGGCGGCAGGCCCTGCAACGACGTCGATCCGGCCAGGCGCGGCATCGCGATGGTGTTCCAGAGCTATGCGCTGTACCCGCACATGACGGTGGCCGAGAACATGGGCTTCGCCCTCAAGCTGGCCAAGGTGCCGAAGACCGAGATCGCGGAGCGGGTGCGGCGCGCCGCCGCCATCCTGCAGATCGAGCACCTGCTGGAGCGCAAGCCGAAGGCGCTGTCCGGCGGCCAGCGCCAGCGCGTGGCGATCGGGCGCGCCATCGTGCGCAAGCCCGAGGTGTTCCTGTTCGACGAGCCGCTGTCGAACCTGGACGCCGCCCTGCGCGCCCAGACCCGGGTCGAGCTGGCCCACCTGCACCGTGAGCTCGGCAGCACCATGATCTACGTAACCCACGACCAGGTCGAGGCGATGACCCTGGGCCAGAAGATCGTCGTCTTCAACGGCGGCCACATCGAACAGGCCGGCACGCCGCTCGAGCTGTACGAGCGGCCCGCCAACCGCTTCGTGGCCGGTTTCCTCGGCTCGCCGCGCATGAACTTCGTGCCGGCCACCCTGGCAGGCGAGGAGGGCGCCACCGCGGCGGTGCGCCTGCCGGACGGCAGCATCGCCGAGGTGGCGGCCGACGTCGGCCGGGTCAGGGCCGGCGCCGCGCTGACGCTGGGCATCCGGCCCGAGCACCTGCGCCTGGCAAACGCGGCGGAGAGCGGCATTGCTGCCACCGTGGCACTGGTCGAATACCTGGGCGACGTCGTGCTGGTGCACCTGCAGGTGGCGGGCGTCGACGGCACGCTGGCCGCCAAGGTGAATGCCGGCAGCGCCGTGCCCGCGGTGGGGTCGCGGGTCGGGCTGCGTTTCGACGCTGGCCACGCCTACCTGTTCGACGACGCCGGCCTGGCCTTCGCGCCCAGCCGCACGCGCGAGGCGGTGCACGCGGGCCTGCAATAAGGTTTGCCGGGCGCGCTGTCAAGGCGCGCACCGGAAGCGAGCGCCACTGTGGCGCGGACGCGTCAATCCGGTGCAAGCGGGCGCCGCCGCGGACGAGATTGCTTTAGTTTCTGGATAGATAAAACAACAATCCGGAGACCGAGATGACTTCTTATGCAACCAGCCTGCGGCTCAAACCCGTGTGCGCCGCCGTCCTGATCCTGGCCGCCCACGCTGCCCACGCCGCCTTTGCCCAGACCGCCGTGCAGGACCCGCCCGGCACCCAGACAGACACCCAGAACGCCGGCCAGGCCGCCGCCGCGGGCGCACCCGCCGGCAACCCCGGCCCGGCCGCGCCGACCCAGCCGGCCCAGACCGGGGCGGGGCAGCAGATCCAGCAAGTCCAGATCAGCGGCCTGCGCAGCAGCATCCGCAGCGCGGAAGCGATCAAGCGCGATTCCGTGCAGGTGGTCGATTCGGTCAATGCCCAGGACATCGGCAAGTTCCCCGACCGCGCCGCCGGCGACGCCCTGCAGCGCATCGCCGGCGTGCAGGTGGGACGCGACCGCGGCGAAACCAGCCAGGTGATCATCCGCGGCTTGCCGGACGTGGCGACGACCCTCGACGGCAACGAGATCTTCACCGGCACAGGCCGCCGCCTGTCCTACCAGGACTTGCCGGTGCAATCCATCGGCGGGCTGGACGTGTACAAGTCGGTCACCCCGAGCCAGATCGAAGGCGGCATCGCCGGCAGCATCAACGTGCGCCTGCGCGCGCCGTTCGACCTCAAGGGTTTCAATGCCACCGGCTACCTCGAGGGCCGGCGCCAGAAGGTGGGCGGCTCCAGCGCCACGAAGGACAAGAACAACCCGGGCGGCGGCTTCTCGGTAAGCAACCGGTGGAACACCGGCATGGGCGAGATGGGCGCGCTGCTCGACGTCGCCTTCAACCGCGAGCACTGGGGCTATCCGGTGCAATGGGTCGACCGGCCCGATGCGCTGTTCGTGGTCAATCCGGACGGCACCGCCAACCGCCTCGACGAAAGCCGCACCACCCCGCTGGCCGCCGGGCAGCGCCTGGGCGAGTTCCCGAACGTCGGCGGCATCTACAACGCGGGCGACCGCGACCGCGGCAGCATCCATGGCGCTTTCCAGTGGAAGGTCAACCCGACCCTCGAGCTGACCGCCCAGTACCTCGGCACCGGCTACCGCCAGCGCAGCGAGGTCGATTACATCCTGGCCACCAATCCCACCAGCCTGAGCAACGTGGTGCTGGCGCCGGCCGGCAGCTACTGCAGCACCATCGCGCAAGGCGCGGTGTGCCCGATCCAGTCGGCGCTGGTCTCCGCCACCGGCGCCGCCGGCCCCTACGACGGCACACCCTACATCGCCACCAGCTCGTGGGGCGCAAAGGAGCACACGGTCCAGCATTTCGGCGAGCTCAACCTGCAGTACCGCGAAGGGCCCGTCAAGCTGATCTCGGCCGTCGCCCTGACCAAGTCGACCTATATCAACGACACCGTCATCGTCGACCAGCAGGTCCCCGGCGCCAGCGCCAGCATCTATGCCGGCGGCGGCGACGGCCACGGCGGCTACAACGCGGTGACCACCCCGTACAGCAACGCCGCCCTGCGCGACCCGAGCCAGTTCGTGCTGCGCGGGATGGTGCAGAACTGGGGCGTGTCCAAGGGCGAGCAGGTCCAGTGGCGCAACGACGCCTCGTACCGCCTTGGCGACGGCCTGTTCAGCGGCATCGACGCCGGCCTGCGCCTGTCGCAGCGGCGCGTCAGCTATCACAGCGCCGAGCGCGCCACCGATTACCCCGGCGCCGTGCGGCCGACGCCGTCGAGCGTGTTCGGTCCCGGCTTCGAATCGCTGGTGCCGGGCCTGGACCGCCTAGGCGGCCCCTGGCTGACGCCCTCGCGCGATTTCCTGATCGACCAGGCCGATGCCGTCCGCACGGCCTACGGCGTCGCGCCCGGCCGCGTGCCGGACGATCCGATCCGCGCCTTCGACCAGCGCGAAGGCAGCACCACCCTGTACCTGGCGGCGCGCTGGAAGACCGAGCTGGCCGGCATCGACCTGAGCGGCACCGTGGGCGGCCGCTACATCCACGTCACGCGCGATTTGCGCGGCAACGTCCGTACCGGCAACCTCATCGCCCCGCTGAATGAGACCACGCGCGAGAACAACTTCCTGCCGAGCGCGGCCGCCGTGATCGGCTGGCGCGAGAACCTGCAGTCGCACGTCTCGGTCGGCAAGACCATCACGCGGCCGAATTTCGCCGACCTGAATCCGGCGCTCAACCTGATCCCGGGGACCGTCAACTCGCCCGCGACCGGCAACGCCGGCAATCCGGGCCTGCGTCCGACCAAGTCGACCAACAGCGACGCCACGATCGAGTACTACTTCCCGAAAAACGGCTTCGTCCAGGCCGCGCTGTTCCATCGCGACATCGACGGCTACCTGCAGAACCTGGAGTCGGCCGAGGTGATCAACGGCCAGACCTACCGCGTGACGCGTCCGCAGAATTCCGGCAAGGGCACGCTGCGCGGCGCCGAACTCGGCGTGCAGAAGTTCTTCGACTTCCTGCCCGGTTTCTGGAGCGGCTTCGGCGTCCAGGCCAACTACACCTGGATCGACGGCGACAACCAGACCCTGGTCTCGGGTGGCCAATACCGCACCACGGCGCTGACCAACGTCGCCAAGCAGAACTACAACGCCGCGCTGCTGTACGAAGGCATGGGAATCACCGGCCGCCTCAGCGCCACTCACCGCGGCGACTACGTCGACCAGATCGCCGAGCCGCGCTTCGGCCAGGACCGCATCGTCAAGGGCGCGACCTTCGTCGACCTGAGCCTGTCCTACGCGATCAACAAGAACATCTCGATCCAGTTCGACGCCATCAACATCACCAAGGAGAAGTACGAAAGCTACCTGAACGATCCGATCCGCCCGCGCGACATCCGCTACAATCCGACCACTTACGGCCTTGGCCTGCGCTTTTCGCTTTAAAAGCTGAACCATGACGACTTATGTGAATCCGGTCTACCCGGACGTGTTCGCCGACCCCTTCGTCCTGCGCCACGAGGGCGTGTACTACGCCTACGGCACCGGGCCGGGCGCGCTTGATGGCCGCCAGGTACCGGTGCTGCGCTCGACCGACCTGGTGCACTGGGAAGCGCTCGGCCATGCGCTGGTGCCGCCCGACGGCGGCGCGGATGATATTCATGTCTGGGCACCGGAAGTGGCCTTCCACGACGGCCGCTTCCATATGTATTACTCGTCCGGCGCCGGCGCGGCCGAAGGGACCGACCAGAAGCTGCGGGTGGCGCTGGCCGACCATCCCGCCGGCCCCTTCGTCGACGCCGGCAAGCTGCTGGTGCCGGACCAGCCGTTCTCGATCGACGCCCACCCGTTCCGCGACCTCGATGGCCAGTGGTACCTGTTCTACTGCGTCGACTTCCTCGAACTCGAGGGCGACCACCGCGCCGGTACCGGCATCGTGGTCGACCGCCTGCTCGACATGACCACGCTGGCCGGCGAGCCGCGCGTGGTGGTGCGCCCGCACCACGACTGGCACGTGTTCCGCAAGGGACGCAGCATGTACGGCGGCGTGTACGACTGGCACACGGTCGAAGGGGCGGCGGTGCAGGTCCACGGCGGCAGGTGCTACTGCTTCTACAGCGGCGGTGCCTGGGAGAAGGACAACTACGGCGTCAGCTACGTGGTGGCCGACCATCCGATGGGCCCGTACACCCGGCCCGAGGGCGGCGAACAGGCGCTGTTGATGCGCACGCCGCGCGACGGCCAGCTGCTGGGGCCGGGGCACAATTCGTTCACGCTGTCCCCGGACGGCAGCGAGGCCTGGATCGTGTACCACGCCTGGGACCTGGCGCAGACGGCGCGGCGCATGTGCATCGACCGGCTGGACTGGGTCGATGGGAAGCCGGTGACGAAGGGGCCGACCTGGACCGAGCAGGAAGGGCCGATGTGAAGGCGGTTCAGCGCTTCTGAGCGACAGGATGCCGTGTAGCGAAAGCTGCGCTGCTCTACCCGACGTACGGGTCACCGAAATTCAGCACGGGTTCCCGCCTGCGCGGGTACGACGGGGAAGCGGCTGCCGGTCGCTGCGGCTGCCTCACTTCGCATCCAGGAACGACTTCAGCTCAGCCTGGAACCGCGCCGGCTGGTCCCACATGATGAAGTGCGCGCTATCGTCGATCCGCTTCAGGCGCACGTTCTTCACCTGCCCGTAGCCGTACTTGTAGATCCCGTCGAGCTGCTCGGCCGTGAGCGGCGTACCGTGCGGGTGGACGTACAGCACCGTCACCGGCACGGTGACCTTGGCCAACGCCGGCATCAGGTTGGTCACGATCACCTCCCGGTAGGCGCGCGCGCCGACGTCGCGGTCGCTCTTGACCGAATCCTCGACCGCGATCGGGCGCATCGATTCGGTGTTGACCATGCCCGCGATGGTGGCGGCGGCACGTGCCGGACGCTCGGCGTCGGCCACCGCGCGCATGCCGGCGTCGATGCGGTCGGCCACCTGACCGACCTGCTCGGGCGTCGCGCCGCGCGGGGCGAACAGCATGCCCATGTACGGGAACATGTCGACCACCATCAGGCGCGACAGGACGTCTGGGTGCCGCGACGCGAGCGTCATGCCGACGGTGCCGCCGAGCGAGTGCCCGACCACGGCCGGCTTGATGCCGGTTTCCCTGATGTAGCGCGCGATCTCGTCGGCCGCCGGCTGGATCACGGGACCTTCCTTGTTAGCGCGGGCAGGCTGGCCGCCGAAGCCCGAGATCTGCACCAGGTGGTAGCGGTAGCCAGGCAGCGCCGTCACGGTGGTGGCCCAAGTCCGCGGCGTCGAATTTACGCCCGGGATCAGCACCACGTCGGGGCCGGCGCCCTCGGTACGGACCGTGATGCGGCCCGAGGCGAATTGGGCCGCCGATGCGGGTGCGGCCAATGCGCTCGCCAGCGGCAGCGCTGCCAGGACAACCAGTGAGGCAGCCACGAAGCCATGGCGGGTTTGCATTGCGAAGCTCATCCATCCTCCAGATGATCGTTGACCGTGCCGCACCAGGCGTCACAGCGCTAATATGATTACTTTATTTCATCTTTGCAAGTTGTTTTTTGGTTTGCCGGGAAGCGGGTTCCGGTCTACATTAGGATGCCATGAAGCCACGTTTCCTTCCGATCCTGTCGCTCGCCTGCCTCGTCCCCAGCCCGCCGGCCATGGGGCAGGCGCCATCCTGTCCGAAGGAATTGCGCTGGCAGGACGCGACCTATGCGCAACGCACCACCAAGATCAACAATAAAGTCATCCGTGCTTCCGCCGAGCGCTTCACGAATCTCCAGGTTGCTGAAATCGTCTGGAACGACGAGCGGACCGCGCTCATTTCAATGGACTCGCCCGCCGGGGCCGATCCAATAGCGCTCACCTTCGGAGCGTCCCGGCCCGTGCCCGACACATTCGGCGAGATTGCGACGGTGCTCGAACCGCCCATGGCCGAACTCAGCTTTCGGCGGATGCAGCGGCCTTGCGATGTGGCGGACGGCAGTCGGATCGAGTTCGACGCCCACGATTTGCCTGCAGAGATCCGTGACGCTCTCGCGCGCAAATCTTCATTCCATGGCGTGCTGCAGCGCCGGGGACTCGAATTCGTGTACGCCTGGACAGTCGATGCCTATGCTGCCGGCGAGGCCTCTTCCTGGCAGGGCACCCTGAGGTACGGGCGGGCTACCACGGCGTTCGACCTCTCCACCGATGTGCAGGGCTGGCATGTATACCGGGCCGGAGCCTTCGTCAAAACGATCGCGGTGGGTGCGCCCATGCCGCTGTCTGCGGTGCTAAAGGAGATGCGTGATCGTCTCCGCTGACACCGCACCGCCGCTCGGCGTGGCTCAATCCCAGTCGTGCCCCGTTTCGTCTTCCACTGCCTTGCGGTCGCGCGCAATCATGGTCTCCAGCTCGTCGCGCCCGCGCTTGGCCATCGACACGTAGGTATCGCGGTCCTTGTAGTACGGATACACGGCCAGCACGTTCTGCAGGTTGTACTTCCTGAACTTGTCGGCGGTCTGGCGCGTACGGTAGGCGCTTTGTCCCAGGCCGGCGGTCAGCACGCTTCGGCCCAGCTTGACCGCTGCCTCGAAGGTCTCGCGTTCGATCATCTGCACGCCGCGGTCCATCAGCTGGTAATAATGGGTGACGTTGCGGGCGCGCGCGAAGATCGGCAGGTCGGGGTAATCGCGCCGCACCGCCTCGACCAGTGCCAGGCTGTCCTCGATGTCGTCGATCGCCACCACCAGCGCGCGCGCCTTGGCGGCGCCGGCGCCGCGTATCAGGTCGGCGCGGGTGGCGTCGCCGTAGAACACCTTGAAGCCGAAGCGGCGCAACACGTCGACCTGGTCGGGGTCGTGGTCGAGCACGGTGAGCTTGACGCCGCTGACGTTCAGGAAGCGGCCGACGATCTGGCCGAAGCGGCCGAAGCCGGCGATGATCACGTGGTCCTCGTTGGGTTCGATCTCGTCGGCCTGGTCATCGCGCTTGGCGCCCTGGCGCCGCGCCGACACGCGGTCATAGGCCATCAGCGTCAGCGGCGTGACCACCATCGACAGCGCGACCACGACCACCAGCGTCGACGCCACCTCGGCCGAGAACACGCGCGCGGTGGCGGCAGCGCCGAACACCACGAAGGCGAATTCGCCGCCCTGCGACAGGATCAGCGCGAACTGCAGGTGCTGGCCGCGTGCCATGTCGAACGCCCGGCTGAGGCCATACAGCACGCCGATCTTCAGGACCAGGAAGCCGGCGACCAGGCCCAGCACGATGGCAGGGCGCGCCAGGAACACGGAAAAGTCGACCGACATGCCGACCGCGATGAAGAACAGCCCGAGCAGCAGGCCCTTGAACGGTTCGAGGTCGGTCTCGAGCGCGTGGCGGTATTCGGAGTCGGCCAGCAGCACGCCGGCCATGAAGGCGCCCAGCGCCATCGACACGCCGACCGATTGCATCAGCAGCGAAATGGCGATCACCAGCAGCAGGGCAAAGGCGGTGAAGATCTCGCGGGCGTCGGTCTTGGCGATGAAGCGCAGCAGCGGCCGCACCAGGAAGCGGCCGCCGATCACTAGGCCGGCCAGCACAACGATCACCTTGACCACCGCAATCCAGGCGTTGCCGCCGCCCCCGGCGCTTTCCGGGATGCCCAGCAGCGGCACGATGGCAATCATCGGGATCGCGGCGATGTCCTGGAACAGCAGGATCGAGAAGCTGGCCTGGCCGGCCGGCGTCGGCATCAGGTTGCGCTCGTCGAGCGAGGCCAGCGCAATCGCGGTCGAGGACAGCGACAGCCCGAGACCGGCGATCAGCGCGATCTTCCAGCTCACCCCGGCCAGCAGGGCGGCGCCGAACAGCACCGCGGCGACCAGCCCGACCTGGGCGCCGCCCCAGCCGAAGATCGGCCGGCGCAGCGCCCACAGGCGGCTCGGCTCCAGCTCGAGGCCGATCAGGAACAGCAGCAGCACCACCCCGAATTCGGCGAAATGCAGCGCATCCTCGGCTTCGGCGATCAGCTTGAAACCGAACGGGCCGATCAGGATGCCGGCCACCAGGTAGCCGAGTACCGCCCCCATGCCGAGGCGCTTCGACAGCGGTACGGCGATCACGGCCGCGGCCAGGTAGACGCAGGCGTTCAGCAGCAGGCTATGCTCCATGGCGGACCTCCTTCATGGCGGCCTGGCTCGCGTAGCCGGCGAGGCGGCGCGTGAATTCATGCACGTGGGCCTCGATCACGGCCTCGGAGGCATCGGCGGCGCCGTGCAGCACCAGCGGCGCCAGCCAGTCCATGCCGCACAGCGCCGCGGCCTGGCGGATCGGCAGCAGGAAGGCGTCGAATGGATGGCCGTGCAGGGCGCCGGCCTGGAAGGCGTCGGCGCCGCTGCCGGTGGTCGTCACCAGCCAGCAGCCCTTGCCGCGCAGGGCACAGTCGCCCCGGCCGTAGGCCCAGCCGGGTCGCAGCACCACGTCCATCCATTCCTTCAGCATCGAGGGCATGCCGTACCAGCGGATCGGGTGCATGAACACCACCAGGTGGGCCGCCGCCAGCAAGCTGCGTTCATGGTCGGGGTCGATGTCGAAATCGGGATACAGCTCGTACAGGTCCTGTACGGCGACGCCGGGGATGGCGCGCGCGGCGTCGGCCAGGCGGCGGTTGACCGGCGAGCGTTGCGGGGCAGGGTGGGCGTACAGGACAAGGATGTCGGGTGCGGTCATTGTTGTGTTCTTGGCAGTCTTGGCATGCGTTTTATAGCACATCCGCGCCCGACCACTCCTACAAGGCAGTCAGGCGCGCGCCGATTGCGATTCTTGCCAGGCGGTCTATCATGAATGGCAAGAAAATTCACGCAAAGGAGATCATCATGTCGATGCAAAGCGAAGGCAAGGACGCCAAAGGCCGCAACTACGACAACGTCACCAAGCAGGGCAGCACCTCGGTCGGCACCATGGGCGCCGGCGGCACGGGCGACGTCGGCCGCATGGCCGAGGCCGGCAACAACCAGCTGGCGGGCAGCGGGAATACCCAGGCCGACGTGCGTACCGACGACCTGCTGAGCGACGGCTCGGACCAGGATAGCGGTTTCATCCGCGAGGAAGCCGGCGAAATCCAGACCGGCATGGCCGGCATCGGCAGCCTCAGCACCGGTAATGCGGGCAGCCGCCAGTCGGCCGGCGATGCGCGTCCGGAAGGCGATGCATTGAACGACCAGAAACAGAAATAACCGGCGGCTAGCCGAAAGACGTAGGGTGGGCACGCCGTGCCCACCCTGCTTTTATATATGCAGCGCGTGGCCGAGCGCACGCAGTGCGGCTTCCTGCACGGCTTCGCCCAGCGTCGGATGCGCGTGGATCGTGCCGCCGATATCCTCCAGCTGCGCTCCCATCTCGATCGACTGCGAAAACGCCGTACTCAGTTCCGACACCGCAGCGCCCACCGCCTGCCAGCCGACGATCACGTGGTTGTCCTTGCGCGCCACCACGCGCACGAAGCCGTCGGTCGCCTCCAGCGTCATCGCGCGGCCATTGGCGGCGAACGGGAAGCTGGCGCTGAGGCAGTCGAGGCCCTGGCGCGCCGCCTCCTGCGGGCTCAGGCCGACCACCACCACTTCGGGATCGGTGAAGCACACCGCCGGCATTGCCGCCGGCATGAAATGGCGGCGCTTGCCGGCGATGATCTCGGCCACCATCTCGCCTTGCGCCATGGCGCGGTGGGCCAGCATCGGTTCCCCGGCCAGGTCGCCGATCGCCCACACGTTGCGCATCGAGGTGCGGCACTGGTTGTCGATGCGGACGGCGCGCCCGTTCATGTCGAGCAGCAGGCTCTCCAGCCCGAAGCCGGAAGTAGCCGGGCGCCGGCCGACGGCCACCAGTACCCGGTCGGCGGCCAGCGTGACTTCCTCGCCGCCGGCATTCTTCATGCGCACACCATGGCCGTCCGCGGCCGGACCGAGCACGCTTGATTCCAGGTGCAGCTCGATGCCGAGGCGCGTGAGGGCCGCCGCCACCGGCTTCACCAGCTCGTCGTCGTAGGCCGGCAGGACGCGCCCGGCCGCTTCGACCACGCTGACGCGCGCCCCCAGCTTGCGGTAGGCGGTGCCCAGTTCCAGCCCGATGTAGCCGGCACCGACCACCACCAGGTGTTCGGGCACGCTGGCGGGCGACAGCGCCTCGGTGCTGGACACCACCGCGCCGCCGAAGGGCAGGAAGGGCAGCTCGACCGGCTGCGAACCCGTTGCCAGCAACAGGTGCTCGCAGCGGATGCGCAGGGGCTCGCCCGCATTTTCACCCTGCGCGGCCTGGCGCACCTCGACCGTCTTGCCGTCCAGGATGGCTGCCCAGCCGCGCACTACCTTCACCTTGTTCTTCTTCAGTAAGCTGCCGACACCGCCGGTCAGGCGCTTGACGATGCCGTCCTTCCAGCCGACGGTTTTCGAAACGTCGATGCTGGGCGCGCCGGCGCGGATGCCGAGCGCGGACTCGCCGCTGTAGCTGGCGGCCTGGTGAAAGGCATCGGCCGCGTGGATCAGCGCCTTGGACGGGATACAGCCGATGTTCAGGCAGGTGCCGCCCAGCTCCTCGGCTTCGACCAGCACGGTCGGGATGCCGAGCTGGCCGGCGCGGATCGCGGCCACGTAGCCGCCGGGGCCGCCGCCGATGACCAGCAGGGTCGTGTTTTCCATGTTCATGCGCGTCACCTCATTCCACGAACAGGGTCGCCGGGCACTCGAGGTAGCCACGGATAGCCCCGATGAATTCGGCCGCCACCATGCCGTCGATCACGCGGTGGTCGAACGAGGACGACAGGTTCATCATCTTGCGCGCTACCATGCCGCCGTTGCGCACCACCGGCCGCTCGACGATCTTGTTGACGCCGACGATCGCCACTTCCGGATGGTTGATCACCGGGGTGTGGACGATGCCGCCCAGCGGCCCCAGGCTGGTGATCGTGATGGTCGAGCCGGACAGCTCGTCGCGTGCCGCCTTGCCGGTGCGTGCGGCTTCCGCCAGGCGCACGATCTCGGCCGCGCTGGCCCACGGGTCACGCGCCTCGGCGTTGCGCACCACCGGCACCATCAGGCCGGCCTCGGTCTGGGTCGCGATGCCGAGGTGGACCGGCTGGTAGCGCGTGACCACATTGGCGACATCGTCGTAACGCGCATTCACTTCCGGGAACCGGCGCACCGCCAGGACCACGGCGCGCATCAGCAGCGGCAGCAGCGTCAGCTTGCCGCGCTCGGCGCCGTAGCGGGCGTTGAGCTGGTTGCGCAGCGCTTCCAGTTCGGTGACGTCGACTTCCTCGACATAGGTGAAGTGCGGGATCTGGCGCTTGGCCTGCTGCATCTTCTCCGCGATCTTGCGGCGCAGGCCGATGACCGGCACCGCCTCTTCGCCAGACAGTTCGGCGTAGCGTTCGTCGGCCTGGCCGCCGCCACCCGATGCGCGGCCGCGACCGGCCACGTGCGCATCCAGGTCGGCATGCGTGATGCGCCCGGCGGGCCCGCTGCCGGCCACGTACTGCAGCTCGATGCCCAGGTCCCAGGCGCGCTTGCGTACTGCCGGCGCGGCCATCGGCTTGTCGCCCTCGGCACGGAACGCCGGGCGCTGCGGCTGCGCGCTGCGTGGTGCACCCGCGCCGCGGGTAGCGGCCGGCTCACGCGCCACGGCCCCCGGCGCCGGGGTGGCGGCCGCTGGCTGCGCGGCGGCCTTGGCGCCCATGTCGGGACCGACCCGGTTCGGCGCCAGGTCCGCCTGGGACGCCGGCTCGGCTGCCGCGGCGTGCTGCGTAGCCTGCTCGGTGGCCTGATGCGCATGCTGCGCCGCGGCGGCCATATTGCCGGCCCCCTCGATCTCGAGCCGGATCAGTTCCGCGCCCACGGCCAGCGACTCGCCGACCTTGCCGCCCAGCGCCGTCACGGTACCGTGTACCGGCGACGGAATTTCGACGGTCGCCTTGTCGGTCATGACGTCGGCCAGCACCTGGTCTTCCGTGACGGCGTCGCCCGGCTGCACGCGCCAGGCCACTACTTCCACTTCCGCAATGCCTTCGCCCAGGTCGGGCATCTTGATCACATGAATGCCCATCGCTTATGCCTCCATCGCACGTTTGAATGCCGCGCCCACGCGGTCCGGTCCCGGGAAATACGCCCATTCCTGGGCGTGCGGGTAGGGCGTGTCCCAGCCGGTGACGCGCTCGATCGGCGCTTCCAGCTGGTAGAAGCAGTGTTCCTGCACCAGCGCCGCCAGTTCGGCTCCGAAGCCGCTGGTGCGGGTCGCTTCGTGCACGATCACGCAGCGCCCGGTCTTTTTCACGGATTCGACGATGGTGTCGAGGTCGAGCGGCCACAGCGTGCGCAGGTCGATGATCTCGGCGTCGATGCCGGTCTCGTTGGCCGCCGCTTCCGACACCCAGACCATGGTGCCGTAGGTGAGCACGGTGAGGTCGGCGCCGGGACGGAACACGGCCGCCTTGTCCAGCGGGACCGTGTAGTAACCTTCGGGCACCTTGCCCATCTCGTGCTTGGACCAGGACACGACCGGGCGGTCGTGGTGGCCATCGAAGGGGCCGTTGTACAGGCGCTTCGGTTCCAGGAAGATCACCGGGTCGTTGTTCTCGATCGAGGCGATCAGCAAGCCTTTGGCGTCGTACGGGTTCGACGGCATCACGGTGCGCAGGCCGCACACGTGGGTGAAAAACGCTTCCGGGCTCTGGCTGTGGGTCTGGCCGCCGTAGATGCCGCCGCCGCAGGGCATGCGGATCGTCAGCGGCGACGTGAAATCGCCGGCCGAGCGGTAGCGCAGGCGCGCCGCTTCGGACACGATCTGGTCGGTCGCCGGATAGAAATAGTCGGCGAACTGGATCTCGATCACCGGGCGCAGGCCGTAGGCGGCCATGCCGACCGCGGTGCCGACGATGCCGCCCTCGGAAATCGGGGCGTCGAAGGCGCGCTGCTTGCCGTACTTGGCCTGCAGGCCGTCGGTGACGCGGAACACG